>ERZ724522.64-NODE-64-length-56271-cov-11.260442_pt1 | contig 56271 bp, 83 predicted proteins | sample MGYA00376055_ERZ724522 | MGnify/ENA primary metagenome ERZ724522 (study PRJEB28724, sample SAMN07190884) | wastewater metagenome | isolation source: effluent of sewage treatment plant in Hong Hong | place: Hong Kong | collected 2016-03-17 ... | reverse complement strand
CAGCAATTACAGATCCTGATCTATTAAGTATTTTTACTGGCACGTTTGTCTCCTATGCCACCGAAGTGGCCGTATATGCTCTTGTTAATGAGCCTTTTTCACGCATATCGCGTCAAAATTCCAGTCAACTCTTCCCATTCTGTTATTTGTGCCACCTTTGCCTATGTAATCATCTGAAAAACTATTGGGTCGCACAAAATCCAAACACAGATCTTCTGATTCGAAACTATCAAACTCATGAACACGCGCCTCCGTTGGATGACCTACAACCTGAGTCTCAACTATTCCTATTGCTGCCCAGCGTTCCGCTTGGGCTGGAGCTTGAAACACTGCAAATATGGCTACTGCCAAGAACATCATTTTCATAATCTTTATCTCCTAAATTCTCCGTTTCCTTATTTATTAATCAAATAGCATGTGTAGTCATAATTCCAATCAACCCGCGGGACATTTTCATCAGTACCGCCTTCGCCAATAAATTCCTCTGAACTGCTGACGTGTTTCAATGAGTCCCAACATGCTTTTGCTGTAGAGAAACCTCTTTCCTGAACTATGTGGGTAGCAATTCCGCAGCTTTCTTGCTCAGCGTGCTTTTCTTGGTCATCCTTCTTCTTTCCCGGATTGCATTTAATCTTTGTGGTAACCAGCCCAACTTGACCCCATTCCTCAGCTTTTGCGTTATGCGCTGCAAACATCAGAATCGATGCAGAAACAGCAACAAAACAGATTTTTGAAACCATTTTCACCCCCAGTTAATTGAAATTTTTGTCAGCTCGCGGTGTTTTGTTTGCTGATGTTTGCAATACTACACATATTACTTAGAGAATACAAACAAATTGTTTAGTATTTCGGTAAATTTTTTTAGATATTTAGAAAAATAAAAATATTGCTGGTTAATTAGGGGTTTTGATTGACGAATTAACCGGTATTGAAAATGATAATTAAACTTTATTTGTCAATTACCGTTGTAAGCAAGAGCCAAAACCGCTAGAATTTAGCGGTCATCTATTTGAGTTATATCTATGCAAAATGTTTATTTGTTTGAACTGAGCGCGGTATCTGCAAAAAAAATAATAAGTGAGTTGGCTTGCAAATCCGAGTCGGTATTTTTTACTGATCATGCGCGCTCAAGAATGAAAACAAGGCGCATAACAACCACTCAAGTATTTGATTGTTTAAAAAAAGGATTAATAAGGGAAGAGCCGGTTTTTAATAATAAATATGGAACTTGGGAAGTGAAATTGGAGGTCGTCACCGCAGGTGACATTGTTTCTGTGGTGGCTGCATTAAAAAAGGAAATAAGCGGTTACGTTATTATTGTGACAGTCTATAAAGGAGAGTGATCATGTTTCATTACGAATCATGCGGATTGAGAAATATTTGGCTGAAGAATGGGTTTGATGTGCTCGACACGCCTTATGGGAAAGGTGTGTCTATTCACAATATAGATGGGCTACATAAAACGATAGGAATGTACCTAATTAATAATAAGCCGCATTTATCACCATCAGAGGTAAGATTTTTGCGTAAGGAATTAAATTTGTCTCAGGTAAATTTGGCGGTATTGCTCGGTGTGGGAGAATCAACAGTAAGGTCATGGGAAAGTAAGTCCCGCATTACGCCAACTGCTGATAGATTGTTGCGCGAAATATATAAACAAAAATTCAATCCAGACAATGGATTAAATGATCTCTTGCAGCGTCTTTCACAGATTGACCGTGATAATCACGAAAAAAAAATATTGCTAGAAGAAACTAATTCTGGATGGAAAGAGGCGGCTTGAATTGCAGACAATAAAAAACCCACCGAAGCGGGTTTGTGTGGGGTAGGGATGATTAATTGTTTTCTAGCGCTTTATAGAATTCTTTTTTTGAGACATCGGCCTGCTTGGCCAAAGAGATATTTAATTTTTTCATTTAAGTGATTTAGAAGGGTTTTTTTAAAAAGTAAACCCAAAATCACGAAAAAGATATGTGACGTTTGTCACATTTTTGCCATTATCCCTTACACGCGCAATCATCCTCGAAGCACCAATAACTGATATCAAAAATATTATTCTTTCGATTTTTTTCTATCTTTTGCACTCTTAACCACTGCATTTGTTTGTATAAACTACACATATCGTATAGTATTGTGACCATGAAAAACACAAATAGAAAACAGCACTCGGATTACGAGCTTATTCAATCGCTAGGCGGCACAACCGCTCTTGCTAGAATGCTTGGGTATTCGGTGCAAAGAGTACAAAACTGGGTCTTACGCGGAATACCAGCTTTAGAGAAGTTAAAACATAGCGATTTGCTCTTAGTTAAAAATCAAAATGAGAGCGGATATTCCGACAATCGGCGCGATCAATGAAAACTTTAGAAAAAAATAAAATGTTTTTATCTAAAACTTACATCGGTTCCCTCTTAACACCGATCAACTGCATCCGTGAGCTCGTAAAGCGTAGTCAGATCGCGGAACTTGTTTTACGTCAGCTCTTATCCCTCCTTGGGCTGGCACCTAACAGCCGCCGGGATTTCCTTTCCTTGCCCGGTGGCTGTTTTCTTTTTGGTGGTGTGGTTATGAAAAAAGCACTGATCATGGCGCGTCAAACCGGAAGAAGAAGGACTGTTTTTAATCTAGTGAGGGCTGCTCATGGTGAGTGGTTCTATTTTGCTGGTGAATTAGCTGAATTCGTCAAGTCAATAAAAGGACTCTCTAAGAATGACTAACTTAATCAAATACGATTCAGCGCGATTTGCACTTCAACAGGCTGTGGAAATTGATGAAGTAAAAGATATTCGTGACAAAGCCGAAGCAATGGCCGCTTATGCAAGACAGGCTAATGATACGCAACTTGTTGAATGGGCTACAGAAATAAAGGTAAGGGCAGAAAGAAAGGCCGGTTTAATGCTTTCTGAGATGGATATGAATCGCGGCTCAATGGGTTCAGGAAGCAACCAACACGAGGTGCGGTCACACGATGTTACCGCACCTAAACTTATCGATTTAGGGATAACCAAAAATCAATCTTCACGCTGGCAAAAGCTCGCGGCTGTTCCTGAAGATCAATTTGAGCAAGCAATTGTTGCGGCCAAGGAAGTTGCGGGTGAAGTTACAACAGCGGCAATGCTGCGAATAGAAAAGGCCAACAGGCAGCCAAGCGCATCACGTCTAAGTGAAAAGTGTAGTCCGACTACAGAGCATAGTGAAAAAGAATCAACACATGAGCCAGAATTCGACGAAAAAGAACACTTAATTGCTGAACTAAAAGATACCGTTGTTTCGCTAGATGAAGAAAACACACGCTTAAAAGATGCTATTGCGACAAGTCAATTACCTGAAGAAGAGATTCAAAGTGCCGCTGAAATTATTGATGGTTTGCGCAAGCAGGTAAAAGCGCTGGAAGCTGAGCTTGACGCTACTCGATCAACACGAGATGCGCTGATGGTTAAAAATGCTCAGTTAGAAAAACAGTGCCTTATTAATTCAAACAAACTCAAAAAAGCAGGCATTCAGTAATGAAACTGCGCCATTATCAAAATCAATCCATCGAATCATTGCGAGACGGATTCCGCGCCGGACACAAGCGCCAAATTCTGGCTGCTAGCACAGGTGCTGGAAAGTCTGTGATTATGATGTCAATGATTAAGGCCGCAATTGACAAGGGTTCGCGCGCATTATTTATTTGTGAAAGGCGTGTGTTGGTAGATCAGTTCTCTGCGCACCTTGATTCAATCGGAATTGATCATGGTGTATTCATGGCTTCTCACTGGAGATTCCGCCCACACGAAAAAGCGCAGGTTGCCAGCATTCAAACACTCGAAAGAATGGATGCTTGGCCAGAAGCTGACATTATCTTTATTGACGAGATTCACGCCTGCATGCGCAAGAGTCTTATTAATTACATTGAGCGTCATCCAAACGCCAAAATCTGTGGCGCAAGCGCAACCCCATTTCACCCGGAAATAAGCAAACACTTTTCATCTGTTACTTCAGTGATAACTATGGAGCAACTTATTAATGATGGAAATTTGGTTCCATTCAAAGTGTTCGTTGCCAAAGAAGTGGATGTTGAAGGTCTCAAGGTTGTTGCTGGTGAATGGCAGAAAGATGAACTCGAATCAAGAGGGTTGAAGATAATCGGAGATATCGTTACCGACTATATAAAACTGTCAAATGACGTATTTGGTGAGTACAGAAAAACCACCTGTTTTTCTTGCGGCGTTGCTCATGGTACAGAGTTAATGCACTCATTCAATCAAGTTGGAATAAATGCGGTTCAAATCTCCTATAAAGATAGCGATGACTTCAAACAAGACGTAATCAATGAGTTCAAGAAGACTGACACTGATATCAAAATGCTTATTAGTTCAGCGATGCTTGAGCGCGGGTTTGATTGTCCTGATGTTGAGCATGTCATTCTTGCAAAGCCATTAAGAAAAAGTTTTAACTCTCATGTTCAAATGGCTGGAAGAGGTGGCCGTCCGTATCCAGGTAAAGAATTCTGCGTAATCCAAGATCATAGCGGTAACTGGTTACGATTCCATGATGATTGGAATGAACTATATTTCAATGGTGTTCATGATCTTGGCTCAACCGTAAACACAAAAACCAGAAAAGAACCTACCAAGAAAGAAAAAGAATCTGCCAAATGCCCTAAGTGCTCGCACTTGTGGCCAACTAAATCTGATGTTTGCCCACACTGCGGTTTTACTCGTCAGTCACGCAGTGATGTTGCTGCTGTTCCAGGCAAATTAATTGAACTTGGGAATTCAGCAAGAGACGCCGCTGAATACCAAAGATCATTCTTCCATCAGCTAATTCATATCGAAACACAAAAAGGATACAAGAACGGTTGGGCTAAAGCATCGTTTAAATCCAAGTTCGGGTCTTTCCCTAAGTTTGCTACTGGTATCCAGGAGCCAACGACAGAAGTTCTGAATTGGGTTAAAAGCAGGCAGATTGCCTGGGCAAAATCTTCTAAAAGGTTTGCGAGAAGAAAATGATCGACTTTCTTTCATTTGCTGCCGATCACGGATTGCTCGTTAATAGCTTAACGATGGGTCGTATCGTTCGATGCGGAACCAGATCAAAACCACATAGCAAGAATGGAGCGTATCTCTTCAATCAAGAATGGGGATGGGCGCAAGATCATGCTGTTCATGAATCGCCTGTCATCTGGTTATCTGGATCAATTACCGATCACTCCAAAGCGAAGCAAAAGATTAAAGAAAGTACAGCCAAATATTATCAAGGAAGGGCCTTAGAGAACTCTGCTGCGGCAGAAAGAGCACAGTGGATACTTAGCCAATGTGAGCTAAATTTATCGCCTTATTTGGCCAAAAAAGGTTTCCCTGAAATGTGCGCAAACATATGGGTTCGTGGAGACAATCGCCTGCTAGTGATCCCTATGTACAAAGACAAATCAGTGGTTGGATGCCAGTTGATCGATCAAGACGGCAACAAGAAATTTCTCAAAGGCCAAGCTACGCAAGACGCATATTTCCAAATAGGAAACGGAGCCATGACTTTCTTTGTTGAAGGGTATGCATCCGGCTTGAGTCTGCAAAAAGTTTTAGAAGCCTGCAAGGTTAGTTACAAGATTTTGATTACTTTTTCTGCTGGCAATTTGCTGAGATTCGCAAAGCGTATCGATGGAATTGTTATAGCGGATAACGATGCATCAAAAACAGGCGAAAAAGCGGCCATAGAAAGCGGCAGGAAGTGGTGGATGCCGCCATCAATAGGTCAGGATATCAACGACTATTTCCTGCAACACGGTTCATTTAAACCGGCAATGGCAATTAGGAATTTGATTTATAGCAAGTGATTTAACCCGCCCTTTCTGCTGAACCGACAGGGCATAAAAAATAAAACGGGCAAGAGTTTATTTGGGTGAGTGTTGTACGGATTGCAATAGCTTTATACGGACTCTTACATTTTGGGTTGCAATTCGTGAAAGTGGGGAACAAAAGGTATGCCCCAATCGTGGGAGTGGATAGCAGCATGGTTAGCGCATTACAACCTGCACTGCAAATATGGTTGAGTTGCCAGCGTGATGAACGTGGGATAACAGCAAGATACCTGAGCAGATTAAAAGCAGACCGCCATGTGTAGCTCGGTCAGAACGATACCAGGACCCGCACAATAGGGTTTAAGTCTGATCAGTCATGCTTGATATTGAGCGTTTGGCATGGCCTGGGTGGTCGAGTACGGAAACTTCGTCGGTGATCAACAGATTCTTCTCGAACCTATGGGCTTATCCCCGTGGGTAAGGGGAGTGTTGACTGAATAATCTCCCCGTTGCTTATCAATGATTATCAATCACTAGATGAGTTTGATGCATGGTTAGTAGTGAGTAACAGATTAGTAACAATCAATTGGATAGTAAGTAAACAGGAAATAACTAAGGTATAAGTATGAATATTTGGACAGATGGCAGTTGTGATCCAAACCCAGGACCGGGCGGATGGGCGTGGTTCAACGAGGCAACCGGAGAGAGTGATTGTGGCGGAGAGCACGGAACGACAAATAATAGGATGGAAATGCTGGCGATTCTGAAAGCGCTGAGCGAATTGCCAAATAGAGAAAGAGTAACGATTCACAGTGACAGCCAATACTGCATCAAGGGATTAACCATTTGGAGAAACGGGTGGAAGCGCAAAGACTGGATGAAGAATGGTCAGCCCATGGTTAATAGGGATTTGTGGGTGAAGTTGGATGGGCATGTATCAAGATTGAATATTGATTTTCAGTGGGTCAAAGGCCATTCAGGGAACAGATTCAATGAAATGGTTGATCGTCTTGCGGCGCAAGGAAGATCTGGTTTGGGCGGAACTGGCAAAAAGAATGATTGTGTTTCGGGTGTGGAGTTATTGGTTCCTAACAATAAAGAATCAGAAGATCCAATATCTCTAATTGAAGTGTTGAATGCATTGAATGGAGCAAAGAAAGCAATTCGGAAGCAACAATGCATCATTGAAAAACTTGAATTGATGATAGTCAATTTCACTAAACAGGTTTAGCGATGACATTCACAGTAAGCAGAGAATTCAAAGAAGCTTTTGATTTTTGCATGGATCACTACGAGGTGACTGGTGAAGAACTGGAGTACGAGAAGCAGCGCTGTAGAGAAAACATGAAAGAAGCATCGATATGTTACGCATCGATAGCAGAGAAATTGAGATCAAAGGGGATAGTTAAATGAGTGACGGAACAGACGCAAGATCGACGCTAATCAGAATGGAACAATCCGTGCACATGGCGAAAAAGATGGTTAGCAATGAGTTGAACATGCTTTATCAAGAAGCGCGAGAAAAGAACATCGTTGTTAATACGCTTAACAAGCAGCTTGCGGCGAAGGGTGAGGAATTATCCAAAGCACTGGAATAGCGCGACCAGTACGCAGATCAATACTCGAGCATGGTCACATTTGCATCGGTTGCATGGATCATCACTGGTGTGTGTTTGGCTGTATCTTTTTACTCAATATTCTGAGGTTTTGAATTATGGATGACGGAAAAATAGCTGATGCGTTTTATGACCTCAGAATTGAGGTAAACAAAGAGATTTGCAGGCTGAAAAGAGAGTCAAGTGATTCATTCATGCATGCAGAAAACTATCAGAAACAGATAAAGATTCTCACAAAAGAACGGTATGCGCTCGAACTGATAAATATGAGACAAAGCAACTTGATTGATCAGCTTACGGTTTCTTTGATGTTTTCTGTTCTGGCGTGCTTGTTTTACTCGATTGTTTTGGTGTGAGAAAGCGCATGTCAGACGATGTTTACGAAAAGACCGAACCGATCAGGCACAAATGCGAAGTTGATTTCGTTGCCGGTCATGATGGTGCATGGATCAAGTCTTACCTGTCTGGCGTGAAAGAAAAGCGTGGTGAATCGGCTTATAAAAGGTTGAGGGCGGATGTTGCGAAGGTTTGGAATGGTAAATGAATTATGAGCATGCAGAAATGTTGGGAAAGCGGAGCCAACTCACTACCAAAGATAAGCGCTTATCGGCTGAGTTCATGCGGGCCGCGAAGCGGCCTCGCATGGAACTAATTGTTATGCCCCACTGCGAGGACACATGGCACTGAGTTCACACCAATCGGCAAGGATGAAAAACGACGAATGGCTGACGCCGCCCGAGATCCTTGCTGCGCTTGGCCGGTTCGATCTTGACCCGTGCGCGCCAGTGAACCGGCCGTGGGCGACCGCCGACAAGCACTACACCGTGCACGACAACGGGCTGGTGCTGCCCTGGCATGGCCGCGTGTGGTGCAACCCGCCGTTCGGGCGCGAAGCTGCCGCATGGCTGGCGCGCATGGCGGAGCATGGAAACGGCGTGGCACTGATCCCGGCGCGCACTGAAACCGCGATGTTCTACGCCAGCGTGTGGGGCGCTGCGGACGGCGTGCTGTTTATCAAAGGCCGGCCACACTTCCACTACGTCGATGGGCGCCGCGCTGCGTTCAACAGCGGCGCACCGATTGCGCTTGTGGCCTACGGCCGCAACAACCTCAACGCTCTTTGCGACAGCGGGCTGGGATTCGTTGTCGTGGGGCATAACGGGTAATTCGGGTGCGTAATGTGAGTATGCAAATGATCGTAACCTGTCCGCGTAAGTGGCAGGACCAAGAATGAAACCGCGATGTGGAAGGACACATGGAACTAAAACCGGATGACATGAGCAGATCGCGCGAAGCCATGCACATCGAGGTCGGGAACATGACGGCGGTTATGTGGAACCTTGGAAACCCGGATCAGCGCAAAGGCCAAGCAACTGGTATCAAGCCCAGTCCGATTCTTTGTTAGTAACGTTATGAGCATGAGCATAAAAAATGATCAATAAGACAAAATGGTGTTAAATGAAAAATATTAATGAAGATGTAATTTTCTTATTTCTTATATTTATTACTGTTTGGCTAACTGTTGGCGATCCTGATCTTATCGATGCAATGGTTCATTACTTGATGAAAAATGAATAAACAATACTTCATCCTAGCTCACGACACAGCACGTCAAATGGCGATTCAGGCTATCAGGAATGCGCCAGATGGTTATGCAGTCACCATAAGTGAGGTTAATAGGACGATAGAACAGAACGCCGCACAATGGCCAATCCTGGGGGAGTTCTCAAGGCAACTGAAATGGCCGGTCAATGGGGAAATGGTTAATTTAATTGATGAGGAATTTAAGGATATTTTTACGGCGGCATTTAGAAAAGAAAATGTGCGTTTAGCTGGTGGCGTGGATGGTGGTGTTGTGATGCTTGGACAAAGAACAAGCAAGTTCGGCAAGAAGGAATTCAGTGAGTGGCTAGAGTTTTTGCATTACTTGGCAGCTAGGTATGAGGTTGATTTGAGGGTATATAAATGAAAAAGCGCAGATTGATTGAATTGGCAATGGAAGAGGGGTATAGCGCTGAAGAATTTCGCGCTGATTTAGGAGAAACTTATGCCGCAGCATGTGATATTGATTTAGATAAACATCCTGATCAGGTTATGGAAGAAAAAATGATATTCGGTGGTCATGCAATTGTTGTGACGGTTAAAAGAGAGTTTTTTAATTGAATAAGCACGAGCGTAATCACATGGATGTTGTCGCATCTGTTGGGTGCGTTTATGTACAGAAATAAGAAATTACTTCAAGCAGCTAGAGGCCAAGCCTGTCAGTATTGTGGGATGGAAGATGGCACAGTGGTTGCTGCGCACAGCAATCAGCTACGTGATGGACGTGGGCATGCTTTCAAAAGTTCAGATTATCGAGTTGCGTATCTTTGCATTAAATGTCATGACTTGGTTGACGGAAGGTCGGGAAACCTAAACAAGCAACAAAAGATTGATATTTGGGAAGAGGCTCATAGAAAAACAATAGGGTTGATATTTGAATTGGGTCTTGTTAAATGAGTAGAGGAAGAACAAAAAGCGGTGAGTTTAAAAATTGCGTTGAGTGCGGTGGCGAGTTTTATACGCATAAAGCAAAATCCGCAAGAAATGTTTGCTCTGTGAAATGCGATAGGTCATTAAAAAGGAAAAAAACATATAACGATTCAAAAAAAATAAAGAAATGTGGATCTTGTAAAGAATGGAAGGGATTTTCATTTTTTTCTGCAAAGCGAAAAGGAAGTTCAGAACTAGATTTACCGCTTTTGCAATCAAATTGCAGAGAATGCGGCAAAGTTAAGGATATTGAATTTAAGAAGAACAATAAAAAACATTTACTTGATTACAAAGTAAGGCGTTATTGGGAGGATCCGGAGAAATATAGAAGTCTCTCAAGGAACATGACAGATGAAAAAAGAGAGATAAAGAACAGGAAGCAGAGGGAATACGCAAAAAATAACAAGGAAAAAATTTTACTCTACAACAGAATAAGAGCTCATAGAGAAAGAGCAGCGGGAACTTTGCCGCATACTTGCGATATAGGGTGGCTAATGTGCAAGCAAGACGCTAGGTGTATTTATTGCAATGAAATGCTGAAAAAGTTCCACATTGATCACAAAACACCAATCAGTGTTGGAGGAAAAAACGATCTTGAAAATCTACAGTTGTTGTGTCCAACCTGCAATATGAAAAAGAGCAACTTAACTCATGATAAATATATTTTTAGATTATTTAGGATGACAGTTGATGAATTTAGCTTAATGAGGAAGCGTGAATATGAAATTCGTAATTTATGAATATCATTTGCTGGAATTGGTTAATCGGTTTAGATCGATTGATGGGATATGAGTAATAACTGTTTAATTGACTTTAACGGCGAGGAAAATCCGCAATGAGCAATTGGTTAGATGATGTGATTCAGATGTATGCGATTCATATGATATGCGATGAAAATGAAACCACAACAACAACGAAGCATAGTCACTACAAGCGCGATGTCAGTCATCTTGATCATATCGATGTGTATCGAATCATCGACCTGTATCAGTTGCACGATCCGTGTTTTCAGCACGCGCTAAAGAAAATACTGGTACCTGGTGAGCGTGGACACAAAGACCTGAAAAAGGATATTCAGGACATTATCGATACGATGCAAAGGAAGTTGGAAATGATGAGGGAGGATGAATCTTGAAATATAAAGTTATTGAGCATTCTAATATGAATTATTTTTCAGAACAAGTTGAGATTGCGCTAAGAAGCGGATGGCGTTTGCATGGCGGGGTTTTTGTTTATGTGGACAAGAATAATTCTTTCTATGTTCAGTCTTTAACTAAAGATCAAGACAAAACCGAGGAATCCTAACGAGACAGCTGCTGCATTTTATTTCCGGTCATCTATACGGAAAATGGACTGATTATAAGGTTGGGAAATACGTAGATACCGGAAATATATTTATCTTGCAAACAAGGAGGTGCGCAGAGTGTGGGAAAGTTTAGATTAGAAAAGCAAATACAGATTATTTATAAATATTTTTTGTTAAATATGTAATTAATTATTTTTAGATAAATAAAATAATAAATAAATATCAGTGACTTGTAATTGCAAATGATAATTGTGTTTTTGTGGCGTGATAAATGAACATAACAGACAAAGACCTTGAGCGTGGCTATGCAGAGTGCAGGTGCGGTGGTGTGCATCTGCTACAGGCTGGTTATGAGGTGAAGCTGCATTTTTGTACAGAGTGTCACGAGATGGTTGCAAATCGGGATGAGTTTTTTATGAACGTTGGTGTGGAGGTGTTGGGAAAATGAAATCAATACTATGCTTGGACCTTGGTACTAAAACAGGCTGGGCTATCAGTGACGATGGTGATATTACTCACGGCAGCGAGTCATTTGCAACAAAGCGTCATGAAGGTGCAGGTATGAGATTGCTTAAGTTTAAACGCTGGCTTGAGCGCGTTGTTAAGGATAACGACATAACGGAAATCTATTACGAGGAAGTGCGAAGGCATTTAGGTACAGACGCGGCTCATGCTTATGGCGCATTTCAGGGGCAGTTGCAGGTGTTGTGCGTAGAAAAGAACATTCCATTTTCGAGTATTCCGGTTGGACCTATAAAAAAATCAGCATGCGGCAAGGGGAATGCTGATAAGAAGCAAATGATAGAAGCTGCCGTTCAGAAAGGTTTTATCCCAAAAGACGATAACGCGGCCGATGCGCTTCACTTGCTTATGTATGTAACGCAACCGTTCTAATGGCCCTTCCTAATTATCTATATCGTGACCCTTGCGATGTGCTGGAGCAAAAGCAAGAGCGCGAGCTAAGAATGTCATGCTCTGGCTGTGTTAACTCTTTCAAGATGGAGGTTGCTGGATCAATAGAGCAAGGGTGCAGCAAAGGCAATAAGTTCGGAAGAAGGTGTAATTTATATCAATCAGGAGGAAATATGTTCCGAGACGTTGAGCACGCATTGAATTGGTCTGCATTGGTTAAGTGTTCACTGATAATAGATAAGCCGAGCATTAATGGAATGCGTGGCATTAATGCGTCTGCCATTAATGAACTTCTGATTGGTTTATCTCCACAGCAAAGGCAGATGCAGGCAAATAGCATCTACAAATATGCGTGTGAGCTTAGCGGTTCCGCTGAGAGTCAGTACATTAAAGCAAAGTATTTCTACGAAAATGATATTGATAACCTGATGCACATGGTGTTCTCTGCCATGCCAAGCCCTGGCGGTGTTTATCGTAGAGGTATACAATCTATCGTGATGGATTACATGGGGCGACAAACAACAAGCCATCGCAATTTGCGAGATCAGTTGCACTGCGGTAATGATCGTGTGCATTTATATAAGGATCAGGTTCATGCCGTGCTGAATAAAGTGCATGCCAGGGCATTGAATGAGCTCGATGCAAGAATGACTGATATTGGTTTGGTGCAAAAAGCTTCATAACAATATGATTGGGAAAATGATTGTTGCAATACATCAGGAACAATGGTAAGCTGCTTTTTATAGTGTGGAGTAGTGCCCACAAAACAAACATATAGAGCCCGTTTCAGTTATGCCGTGACGGGTTTTTTTATTTTATGAATTTAAATGACTCTATGCTTCCAAAATTTTTAGACCAAAAGACGATGGAAACCGTTAGCGGACACGAAGGAAGGCTTCTAAGGCTGGAGAATCATGCTGAGACATGTGACCATCAGCATCAGGAGCATCGAAGAAGGGCGGAGGACGCAGTAAAAAGTCAGAATGAAATGAACGAAACATTAAAATCTATACTGGATAAGCTAACGGCATTCGAGCAGTACATGCCGTCAGTTATGCGAACTGATAAGAATTACTTGATATTTGACTCGGTGAATGAGTTATTGTGGTGGATTTCCAAAGTTGCAACAAGTGTTCTAGCAATAGTTGGCCTTTACTCTTTATTCAAAACGTTTATTTAATACATACCAAAATAATTCAAAAGATAGCCGCCATTGAGAGGATTTTTTATTATGAGCCTGCTAGGTCAGCATCTTTATCGGCACGGGATATTCGGAATGGTTCTAATCATATTTTCCGCATATCTGCTATGGGATGTGACGGCATGGTCAATTAGTTATGCGGACCGCCATGATCCAAGCAATGAAGTCGCTGCGGTGATAGGAGTGGTTCAGCTAACAGCGATTGGGTTAGTCGGTTATCTGTTCAAGTGGCACACAAATACGAGAGAAGATTGACATGGGCGCTGACATTTTGATCGATTTAGTGCGGAGATATTTGCCACAAATAATAGGTGCCATCGTGATTATTGGCGCCTATTTTTATTGGCACCATCATGTATACAGCCAAGGATACGATGCTGCAATGGTTGAGGTTGTCAAGCGAGATGAGCAAGCCAGAGCTGATGCTGAAGCGGTTTTTGAAAAGCGCATCAAGGAAAATAAAGCTGAGTCAGATGAAATTAACAACCGTTTGATGGGGGCGATAGAAAGTTATGCGGTGCACATTAAAAACATTACTCGCGATTACAATAATAGCCAGTCTAAGCGCATGTATGTCACAACCAAAGCAGAAAGTTGCCGTTCAGTTGGAAGATCGACCGGTTCAAACAATACCGAAAGCGCTAACAGAGAAAGTGAAGGAATACAAAGATCGGAACTTTCAGACGGAATGGCTGAATCAATTCGATTACGAGCAAAAGAAACCCAAGAATTGAATGCTGCGTGCCAAGAGATAGTTAAGTTAATCGAATCAGCCGGGATGGTTAAATGAGATTTGTTTTGATGGCAGCAATGCTTTTCATGTCAACCATGGCCATGGCTGATATACGCTGCTGCGTTGATACGATCAGGCGCGATCCTGATGGGCGCATAGCGCGGGATGAAAAAGTGGTTGATGAGTTCAGGAAACTGCATCCATGTCCATCGACACAAAAAACAACTGGATCATGCCCGGGTTGGGCAATCAATCACACCTACCCGCTTGCATGTAAAGGTAAGGACATCGTTGAAAACATGGTATGGATGCCAGTGATTCTGAAATCAGGGTCAGGCGATCTGCCTGTTGATAGATGGGAGCGTAAAGTCTATTGCGACCGCCAGACAGTCACCATGCCAGATCACGGCACAATAATACACACTAACAAGCCGCAATGAAAACAAGCGACAACGGAAGAAGGTTTATTGCTGAAGTCGAGGGCAAGGAGCGCAGGATTTATCGCGACTCTGCTGGGCTTTGGACTATTGGTGTAGGTCATCTACTCACAAAAGATGAATTAACATCCGGAAAGATCATGATTCTTGGTGTGCCTACACGATACCATGATGGATTGACTGATTTGCAGATAGATCAATTACTGTCACAGGATCTAGCTAATGCTGAGGGCGCTGTGAATGCCGGTGTAACAGTTGATCTTAACCAAAATATGTACGATGCGCTGGTGTCATTTGTATTCAATATCGGCAAGCAGGCATTCATGGGATCAACTCTCAGAAAACTACTTAACCTGAGTGACTATGCAGCAGTAGGTTACCAGATGAGGCGATGGGACAAGGCTGGAGGCAGGCATGTGACCGGATTGGCAAGCCGTAGAGTGAAAGAAGTTAATCTGTTTTATAGCGAAGATAAATAAATGGGAAGGTTCCTGACTGAGCTTGAAGTAAGGGAACTTCAGGATGGCAGACATCAGTTACTAAGCCCACTTATTTATGAGTCAAGCACTGTTGGGATAATCATCGTTCCAACCGGTTTCATTACAAACTACGCGTCAATCCCCAGGCTGCCAATTGTTTATTTATTGTTCGGTGGGCTTGGTAAGAGAGAGGCCACTCTGCATGATTGGTTATATACGGGTGAGCATAATACCGGAACCGGATTGGTCGTAAATCGATCCACAGCCGATAAAGTTCTTCGCGGCGCACGGTATTCATGTGATATCCAAATCATGCAGGAATACGAGTCGATCAGCGTCAAGAAGATACTAAATAACACCTGGGCATTGATATCCGCATGGTTGTGGTGGTTTGGTGTGAGGCTACTTGGCGCACGTCATTGGGAATAAGTTTTACAACAGAAGGAGCCAAAGCATGATGAATTTATCGCAACTAACCGGTGCATTGCAGGGTATCAGCCAGAAACTTGTAAATGCATACAATCTGAATCACTCCATGCAAACCCGTATCGATGAGCTGGAGGCGTTGAACGCATACCTGCAAACACAGTTGACACAATTGCGTACCGCACAATCCGATCCAGTTATTCCAGATGAGGCCGAACAAGCGCTAAGTGCTCTGGATCAATCTGCCAGTGCCTTCGCTGCATCACAGGCACAATCTCAGGATGCTCAGCCAGTAGTGCCACCAGAAGCAGAGCAAGTAGTTAATGAAATTGCCGAGACTGCTCAGGCCATGGAAGCTGACGCACAGCAAACAGCGCAACCAGAACAGCAAGCTGCTTAATAAACAATGATCCAGGTGGAATTCACAGAGTCGGAGTTCGACGATCTGCTGGTTTGCCTGGGTCAGTATCGAAATCTACTAGAACAGGTTATTCATCTGTCAAAAGTAAGCCCATCAAACCTTCCTAAGAACGTATAATTGATAGGGCGTGTGATGCGTTTGAAGATCAGCACGGAGAAGTAACTGAGTTGTTTGAGTCGTTGTCTGTGGTAGTTGAGCATGATGGGATGGTGCATTGAAATGGAAAAAGAGAAACTTGTGAGTGCGGACCAATATCAAGGTATCTCAGCAGAGCATACCATTGGATTTCATGAGCAACACTTTACTTATACAAGTGATGTGTGGGACTTGCTTCCTGGAATAATGCGCAGGGTTGATGAGAATATAGAAAAATCCATTATGTCGGCATTGAACAATCAAGACGACATTTAATAATGTGAGTGATCTATGGGCCACCGATAGAACATGATAAACAAATTCAGGAAAACTGTAGATTGGGAAGCAATGCGCCCAGACTGGGTAGCTGGCATTAAATCTGTGCTTCAGTTATCAGAAGAATATGGCGTATCAAGAGCGGCAATAATCAAGCATTGGGGTAAGCAAGGAGTAGAAAGAGACTTGGCCGGAAAGATTAAAGCCAAGGCTGATGCGCTGGTTACACAATCACTGGTTACAGATCAGGTTACACTTGATGGGCGTGTAACCGAAAAAGAGATTATAGATGCCAATGCAGTTAGCAGCGCAACAATCCAGATCAATGAACGCAAAGATGTATCAAAGGCAAGAGGCATTGCGATGAGTTTGTTTGCTGAGCTGGAAAGTCAGGTTGCTAATAAAGAATTATATGAGCGTCTTGGTGAATTGCTTGAAGCAAAGGACGACAAAGGATTTGACAAGCTGAACGAAATATATCGAAAGGTAATATCTTTTGGCGGCAGAACGGACAACATGAAAAAGCTGGGAGATACGCTTAAGACATTAATTGATCTGGAGCGCAGGGTTTATAAGATAGATGAAAATCCTGAAGGCGATGAGAATAAAAGAGTCAACCTAAAATTTAATTTTAAATGATGGAAGTGGATGTTGAGGCGGATTTCCCTGAACCGCTGCAATTCTTGTTTGAGCCAAAAAGATACAAGGTTGTTTACGGTGGAAGGGGATCAACCAAAAGTTGGTCTATTGCGCGAGCTTTGCTCGGTCTTGGATCAGACAGAAGATTGCGTATATTGTGCGCAAGGGAAATACAAAAATCGATAGATCAATCTGTTCATTTGTTATTGAGTGATCAGATTAAATTGCTGCAGCTAGAACACTTCTACAAAATCACAAACACACAAATAACAGGGATAAACGGAACAGAGATAAGCTTCTCCGGTTTATCTGATATCACGGCGGCATCATTAAAGTCATACGAGGGCGTAGATATCGTATGGGTGGAGGAAGCTCAAGCGGTAACAAAGAAATCATGGGACACATTAATACCGACAATCAGAAAGGATGGCTCGGAGATATGGGTATCGTTTAATCCAGAATTGGATACTGACGAGACTTATATTAGGTTTGTTGTTAATCCTCCTCCAAATTCTATTGTTAAGTTTATTAACTATCTCGATGTTCCCGAGTTCTTCCCGAGGGTTCTGGAGCAGGAGCGACTGCACTGCAAGATTGTAAGTCCCGATGACTACGACACGATATGGGAAGGAAAGTGTAGGTCCGCTGTAGTCGGGGCTATCTATGCTAAAGAAGTAGAGTTGGCGGTACGTGAGAATCGTATTTGTAACGTTCCGTACAATCCGCTGCTAAAAGTTCATACGATATGGGATTTGGGTTGGAATGATTCAATGTTTATAACTTTGGTTCAGAAGGTGAGATCTGAGATAGCTATTATTGAATCGATTGAAGATAGTCATAAAACATTGGATTGGTACTTGGCTGAGCTAATCAAAAAGAATTATAACTGGGGATATGATTTCCTTCCTCACGATGGAGATCATGGAAATATATTCACCGGGATCACTGCCAAAAAAACACTTGAATCATTTAAGCGCAAAGTAAAAATCGTTCCTAATCTCCCGGTTGAAGAGGGTATCAAAATAGCCCGGATGTCATTCAGGCAGATGGTGTTTGATAAGAACAAGTCAGCAAGATTAGTTGAATGTTTAAAACGTTACAAAAGACATATTCCGAAACATGGTGAGCCTGCTGCACCAGTGCATGATCAATATTCGCATGGCGCGGATAATTTCAGATATTTGTCTGTGGTCGCGGATCAGCTAACAAATGAAGATGAAAGGTATTTCATACAAGGCAATTTCAGCACATTCAAACCTTCAGTATCAGGATTCGGTGGGTAGGATATAACCGTTATATAGCAACACAACACAAACCCGCTTCGGCGGGTTTTTTATTTTATGGGGGTGGCAAATGCCAAACAAGACAACGATGACAGCAGTTAACTCATTCATGGTTTCGTCAAATCCAACGACGTTATACGGGATGACTGTTTATCACAAAGGCGCTGCTGATGCCTATTTGCAGATCCATGACAAATCTACCACTCCTATAAATAGCGATGTGCCGGTTGTTTCCCTGAAGATTCGCGCAAACGATAACTTCGCTCTTGGCTATGAAATGAAAGGCCGTGAATTTAAGTTTGGTATTTGGGTTTGTTTGTCCTCAACGCAGCCGACACTTACTCTTGGTGCTGCGGATATAACTATTGATGCGCAGGTGTAACTATGGCTGAGTTAGTTGTTGGCGGTGGTTATGGCGGCGGCGCTGGCGTTACTGGACCGAAAGGCGATCAGGGTGATTTTATTTATCTGGCATTCGCAACAGATAGCTCAGGGTCAGGTTTTACGCTGACTGATGAGGTTGGCTTTGATTATTTCGCAATAAAAAGAAGCTCTGTTCAGATCATTTCGCCAGTTGCTGGGGATTTTGCCGGACTATGGCGATACCGTCGCGGACCAGCTGGAACCAACGGATCAACGTTGATCTATGGTCCGTCAAATCCGCTGAATTCACAAGGCGCGGACAATGACTTCTATATCAACACAGCAACAAAAACATTATTCGGTCCCAAAAGTGATGGTGCGTGGCCAGCAGGAACTTCGCTAATAGGTGCCACTGGTGCTACTGGCCCTGCCGGTGCTGATGGTGTAGGAACCCCAGGTGTTAACGGACATACGATTTATTACGGATCAGCAGCCCCGAGTGCGGGTGTAGGTGGTGATGGCGATTCATATATAGATACAACCAACAAGATTTTCTACCCAAATAAAACTGCTGGAGCGTGGGGATCTGGCTTCAATATGGTTGGACCGGGCGGATCAAATGGCGCCAACGGAACGAATGGCAACACGATCATTTATGGATCTGGTGCACCACTAAACTCTCAGGGCAATAACGGCGATTCTTATCTGGATACCCTTAACATGGTGTTCTATGCAAACAAGGCCGGCGGGGTATGGGGCTCTGGAACTAACTTGATTGGTGGTGCTGGAGCGGCTGGGGCTCAGGGCAATAAGCCTGGGATGATTTATATGTACGGATCAAGCACAGGTAATGCAGATCCAGGTGACGGAAAATTCCGTTTTGACTCCAACAGCACAGCAACACCGCCAAGCCCGTTACCAACAGTCATTCGCATCGACGAGAAAGAAAACACGACTCTTGCTGTCATGGATTCGAATATCAGCGCGATGAAAATCAATGATTATCTGATACTTCGATCCAATTCAAATACAGGCGTAACATTCCTGCGTTTGAGAGTAACGGCCTTGCCAACAAAAGTGGGTGGCGCTGGTGGTTACTGGAATGTTGGAGTTCAATACCTATCCGGCGCAATACCTCTAACGAACAACGAAGTTATCTCAATCTTGCATGTGTCAGGAACAGGGATATTCTGGGATGGAACAAACCTGGTCGATGATGCAGGTAACATCATTTCCAATCCAGCTACATACAACACGCTTGCAGATGCGGCTGCGGTTGGTGCATCAGCTTTATCCGGTCTTGCATTTGTTGTTAAGAATCCATCTGGAGCAAACGGCTCTCCAACGCCATTCTATTCTGATGGAACGGACATCAAGGCGCTGTCAGGAACGTATATCTATGACCGTCTTGTGGGAGTTCAACCAAAGATCATTTGGCCAAATACCGGACTCACATGGACTGCATCAAACAATGCCGGGACTGTGCGCATAACAGCAAGCGCTGCGCATGGTCTGACAGCGTCGCCTGCTGAAGGCTGTTCTATATCGCTAACCAACACTCCGGCAAACTGGGTTGCTGGAAGTTTGCACAAGATCAAGACGGGCGGAATTGTAAGCACCACCGTAATCGATCTTGAAACCCCGTGGGTAGCAGGCATGGGAACCGCTCCGACATTTGCTGCGGTTGGAACAGCGGTTACAGCAGCATCATTTACTTTACCTGCATTGAAACCAGCTTCGGAAGTGATATTTGACTGCTCAAACTTCACGAACGCAGGAGCGTGCAACAGGAACACAACCGGAGTTCTGGACACTGCCACCTTGCAAGATAACGTGTATTCAAACACAACCAACACCAACACACAGGTGCGCGTTGGGTTTCGAAATGTTGCCGCAACCAATGCGCAGGAAGGTTTATTCAATACGAACTCAACCGGGTACGTGAACTCCGGAACATCTCAATCATCCGGTGCAGTGCAAACCAATATTGCAGGCAAGGTCTTCAAAATCAACGTCAGTACAAATACTGTCAATTTCTTCTACCAAGTGGCCAATGGTCGCCTTTATATCATAGAGTAAATTACATGGCCTTCTCTTTATTTTCTAGGGGAGATTCGACCAAGGCGAAGATAACGTCTCTGCCTCCTCCGGTTACTGGCGGCAAATGGTATCCAGGTCATTACATCAAGCTTGAGCAATGGCAGGTATTGAACGGAGATGGATCGCTCAATACTTCGATGATCAATACGATCAAAGCTGAACTAAGAAATACGTTTTGCTTAAGGGGTATAAAGTTTGTTCTGTCCTGGGGGAATATAGAAAATGTTACGACCGGCGTATCGAACTGGAACTGGAGTGTTGTGAATGCTCTGGTGCAAATGCTTTATGCGCTAAAACAAGAAACGCCATCAAAATCAGCAAGGCTCTTGATTGCTTGGAACTATCGCGCCGACGGAACGACCACTGCGGATAAACTAGAGATATTGCCGCCTGATTTGATATCCAAGACTTGGAGCTTCACAAATGGCAGCCCAACAACCGGCGCGCACAATGGATATTATCTGCAACTGTGGGATGCGACAGTACAAACAAGGCTAAAAACATTCCTGCAAGAATTTGCAAATCATGTTGTTCCAGGTACTGACGGAAAGTCACTTGATGACGGTGATTATCTTATAACTGTCTCAACACTTGAGTCAGCGATCAGAAACGCATACTTAGGTAATTACAACGGTGGGTCTCTAGCTATGTTTCAAAACGGGATCATCAAGGCATTTGCAAGCGGTGATAGCATGATTAAAAGCATGAAAACCGTATTCCCGAAAACGCCGGTGTGCTTCGGTGGGAATTACACGCGACCATTCATGGCTAGCGTGTTCCCAATGCTCCCTGGAATGAAAGTTGGAATCAACACACCAAACGGCAATGAATCAAACGGGCTGAATGATCCATCTGGAAATCCAGGTATTCTTGTTTATTATCAAAATCCAACTTATCAGAATAATATCATCTTGACTTGCGAAGCGCAGGGTGATGATTACAAGGCCACAACCGGTATTGATGCACGCTCTAACAAGGCTGCTTTGTATGACATTCCACCATACTCTGTGATATTGGCGCGTCAGCGAGATCTACTTAAAATTAATTACATGATCTGGCAGCGTAACGAGCCGTTCTGGTCAGGTGGTAATTTCACAGAAGACGGGATCAACTTTGGAACCGTTCCATCGTTACTCACTTTCTTGCAAACACATCCAGCTTTGAATGTAGTGTCTGACCCTGCGGGCGGATTAGTAAAGACCCTGCCTACCAATTGGATATAAGCACGGTATATGCAAATTACAGAAGATCGGTCCGCTCTGGACATTAGGGATATTCTTGAGACTGTAAAGGATTTGCGCGAGAAGAAAGAGCAGCGTGACAGGGAAAGATTTGATGGGTTGTGCAAGCTTATATCAACCAAGCGCAATGAAGCGGTCAATGCTCGCAAACGCAGTGGTATTGAGAAGATATGGGAAGAGGATGAGGAGTATTACGAGGGTGTTGATGAATTTAACCGTACATCCATTCGATACAACAAGCCACACAATGACGGTCCATTGACCGAGGTCACCAAGAGTAATTCAACACAATGTACTGCATTCTTCAATATAACCCGTCAATTTGTAGATTCTGCCGCAGCCCGTGCTGGGGACATCCTGTTGCCACAAGGTGACTGGAATTGGGGTGTCAAGAAAACGCCCGTGTCCGATGATCCTGGATTGCAGCAGAAAACAATGGAGCAGGCTGTAAGCGACGCAATCATTGCTCAGAGAGTGGATAAGGGAGAGCGGCGTATCAAGGATTGGTTGGTTGAAGCTGGTTATCACAGGGAATATAGAAGGGCCCTTGAGAATGCGGCGAAGATCGGCACGGGTATCTTAAAAGGTCCGTTCCCTAAGTTAGTAAAATCCAAAGCCATTATAGAAGGTTCTATCGTTCGGCAAAACAAAATAGTGCCATCGACAAAATCGATAGATCCGGATAATTTCTTTCCTGATATGAACTGCGGCGAAGACATTCAGCGCGGCGATTATGTATTTGAGCGCGATTATCTGACCGGAAAGCAGTTGTCAGATCTGAGATTGACAGGCCAGTACATAGAAGATGCTATCGACAAGGTATTGAAAGAAGGACCCGGCAAGCGTCACGAGAAAGAAGAAAGCAAGCCATCCGATAGCGATCTGTACGAGATATGGTACTTCACCGGGAATATTGACTCAGCCGATCTTGACTTGATGGATGATGGTTACAAACAAGAAATCGAGATAGTTCAGAGCGAGGATGAAGGGCTTGAGATATGTGGCTGCGAAGGGGAAGAGCGCGGCAAGGAATTTGTGTCAATGGTGGTTGTTTTGGTAAATGATACGGTGATAAAAGGGCATATCAATCCAATCGATGACGGATCGTTCCCTTACGATGTCATGGTGTGGCAGCGATCATCAGGTTCGCCTTTCGGAATAGGAATATCAAGACAAATGCGCGTTGCCCAGCAATTGCTGCTGTCGTCAGCAAGGAACATGGTAGATAACATGGCTCTGTCATCCATGCCGATGATAGCCATGCGTCGTAAGGGCGTAATACCTGAAGACGGTAAGTGGGCTATCGAGAAGGGTAAGGTGTGGTGGTTGGCTGATGATGTCATCAAAAATGTAAACGAGGCGATTCAATACCTGGTGTTGCCTCCGATGCAGCAAGAGTTGATGAATGTAATGCTGTATTCAGGAAAGATGGCCGAGGATATGACTGGCGTCAATTCATTGCTTCAAGGGCAGCAGGGAGCTGCTCCGGACACGGTTGGCGGTATGGAGTTGTTGCATAGGAACGCATCGGCGTTGTTGCGCAGGATTGCACGTTTCTGCGACGAGACAACGGAAAAACATATCGGTAGGTATTACGATTGGTTGTTGATGTATGGCGAAGATGATGAAAAAGGAGACTTCGAAATTGAGGCAATCGGTTCGTCGATACTTGTGGAACGCGAGATTGACGCAATGCAGGCGCAGACGTTGCTTCAATATGCTCAGGACCCGAATTATGGATTATCCAAATCCAAGATTATGAGTAAGATCATTAAATCTTGGGGATGGGTACCATCGGAAGTCGAAATGGATGATGAAGAAAAGCAGCAACTTGCTAATGCTCAACCTCAAGTTGATCCCAGACTTCAAACGGAGAAATTGCGCTCTCAGACCGCCCTGCAAATCGCCGACCAGAACAACCAAGTCAAGATGGCTCAGATCAAGAAAGATGCTGATCGTGACGCGATATTTGCTCATGGCGTTAATGAACGCAATCAGATTACCTATCAAAGCAATATACAAGAACTTCAGCTTAAGCGTGATTTGGCTATGCTTGAATACGCCAATCAGCACCAGATGCAGCTGGATGATATTAAGGCGAAGCTTGCGTCAGATTCAATGAAGCTGTCAGTACAGAAGGAGCTAGCTGGAGCCGAGAGTGCGCTACCGGCAAAGCAGATGCTCGCTCCACCCACTGAGCCACCTCAGAGAGCGCAGCCTGGAATGGCGTATCAGCAATGACAACGATTGCATATAGAGACGGGATAATTGCGTATGACTCCAGAGTGACGGCAGATGGATTCATAATGGATGATAATTATGAAAAAAGAATAGATGCTGGGGGGGTTAATTTCTTTCTTTGTGGCGCGACTTCAGATTGGGATGCCTTTATAGAATCTTACTTAACTACAAAAGAATCAAAAAGAAGTTTAGATATATCTGCTCTCATTTACGACAATGAAAATAAAAAACTTTTGAGAAGCTCGGTTGAGAGTGATGGTGAAATTTACAGAATCTGGTCATCGCCACTAAGAATCGATGCTCACCATTCCTTCGGAAGCGGAAGAGATTTTGCTTTGGCATTTATGTATACAGGGATGACGGCAGAGCAATCTGTACAGGCAGCTAGTATTTTTGATGCATCAACAGGCGGTTTTATAAGAACCTTTTCGCTCCCCAAATAATTATAAAGTTATAACCGTTATACCCACACAACCCGCCTAGAGCGGGTTTTTTTATTACCCATGACAGACATTAATAACCCACCAGAGACATTTGCGTTGACACCTGGAGAGAAAGGCTCTGCGCTATGGGGGAAGCTCAGGCGATACCTGGAGGAATGCAACAACGATGATCGCAGAAAGAACGACAGCATGGATTTGAGTGAGCAGGAAACACGGAATTTAAGAGCGATGATTGCAGCAAGAAAGTCATTACTCGATCTGGATCAATAACACTGACCGAGAGGCCAAAAATGCGTATCAACAGCAGCACGGAAAATCAGGCAATTGAAGAAGCGGATGAAGCAAATCAGATAGAACGCGGTGATTTAGCTATGCGCGAAGAACTGGCAAGGACTATGGGTGCCGAGATTGTGACGCCAAAATCAGAGCCGGAAGCAAGCGTAAGTGATGATCATGTTGCAGACAGCCATACTCATGAAGATGTATCTGCGGAAGCAGGACCATCGATTGAGGATCGCGTCAAGCAACTGTTCGATGAAAACCAAAAACTCAAGAGGGCGCTGGATACGACCAATGGCCGTTACGGTAGCGAACTCCAGTATTTGAGGTCAAAGATCGATTCTCTGAATTCTCAATCTGCGCCTGATTTAAAAGCGATATTTGAAGGTTTGAGTATCGATGATCCTGAGTTTGAAGGGATAAGGAATGACTTCCCTGAGTTCTCGGAGAAGATCATCAATGGAATCAAGAATTCGCTTGTCCGTAATGCAGCAGCAAAGCGTGGGCAGGAAGCATCAGATCAAACTAAAGAATCTGATAGGCAAGTTCAGCAAGAGGAAAGCAACCGCAATTTTGAAGTGAATCAGGATCCGACTGTCAGCCGGTTAGCATTGGAGAGACTTCAAAACAATCATCCGGACATGCTGGATATTGCAGGTTACGATGCCAGGCAAATAGCCCATGGAGTTGTAAACGTAAAGTGGAAGAATCAGGAATTTGGCGAATGGATCGAGTCGATGCCAGACGATATCAGAGAATCTATTTTGCTTGGTGGCTCAGCAGAGCAACCTACAGCAGAGCAGATTTTCAAGATCAATGATGTTCTGACAGAGTACAAAAAGACATTAAAGCCAGCCGAATCAACCAATACTGAAACGAAACAACCAGTCAATGATCAGCGCCGACACAAACCAGACTTGAACAAAGCATTGCTCCCTGATGGACGCCAGAAAGGGAAATCGATTTCCATTACTGACGAAGAAAAGGCTGAAGCAGCTTATCAAGCAGAGTTAAAGAAAGTGATGAACGGATACTGATCGTTAAATAAAGCCGAATGAAAAATACCGACCCGCCTAGAGCGGGTTTTTTATTTTAAAGGACAGTAAAAAATGACTATTAATAGTTATGGATTTTCACCTGAGCGTATTGGCAAATCGCGCGGCCGTATTGTTGGCCACGCTTATCCAGTGATCGTTCTTGGCTCTCTTGGTGAAAGAGACAACCGGGAAAGAAAAACCGGAATAAAGACGGTTTATCGGCGCTGGATTCCGAAAGGCGCAACAGCATCTAACCCAAATATCTTTTTTCAAAATGGATCAGGTGATCGCTCTGCTGCTTATGCGGCTCAACATCAAATAGGTGACGGCATAACGCCGACTGCGGAAGCATTGATACCACAGGATATCGAGGTAGATCAAAAGCAATTCGGCATGGTGTATGGATTTACGGATCGCGCTGATGATATGGGTGAGGATGACATTCCCCAGGCTATGGAAGAAATGCTTGGTGAACGTATTGGCCTGGTGCGTGAGATGGTTCTGTACGGCGTATTGAAAAGCTGTACCAATAAGTTCTATGGAGGTACCGGAACTTCACGCGCAACCGTAAACGGCAGATTGACGCTCCAGTTGTTGCGCAAGATCGAGCGCAGCATGAAAGCCAATCATGCCAAGCCAGCACGTAAATTACTGCAACCTATCAAGGCTACAGGTTCGTACAACACCGCGCCAACTGATGCATGCTTTCCGGTATTCATCAGCACCGACCTGGCAAGTGATGTGAGAGACCTTCCGAATTTCGTGGCAAGAGAGAAGTACGGTGAAAGCATGAAGGCAGTTGCGGGTGAAATTGGTGCGTGCGAGGAGTTCCGATTCATTACTTCACCTGAGCTGGTTGGCGTACAGGATTCTGGCGCTGCTGTAGCTGGATCTGTACCGGCCTTGTACTCGACATCAGGAACAAATGCTGATGTGTATCAGGTCATCGTTGGTTCTGCTGAAGCATGGGGACATCTTGGTTTGAACATGACCAACGACGATATTTCCCTGGTTCCAACCAAGCAGAAAGACAAAACCGATCCGCTTGGTCAACGCGGTTATGTCGGAGCTAAGTTCTACTACAACGCTGTTCGTCTGAATGAAGGGCAAATGGCCGTGGTTGAAGTTGCTGCAAATGCTTTGACTGACTAATCCGATTGGCGGATAACCATGCCGCCATGATTCAAGAGGAAATAATCATGATGCACAAATTAACCCAGCGACTAGCTGGATTCTCGGACAAAGCCGCAGCATACGCTTTGCAAATACTTTTTGAGCCGATATTTGATCGATTCAAATCGTGCGCATTGTCGTCTGCCGGTCTGGTCATCAAAGCCGGTGGTTCTGCCCTGGTAAAGACCGGGTCTGCCATTACGCACTACGTTGCGAATGGTATCAAAGGTCGTATTGCAGCAAGTACGGACATGCCTGCACTGATTGGCACGGTAACGAACGCAAAATTCAATGTGTTCATTTTTACGGTTGATAGCGGTGGCACGGTTCGCGTTCAGATGGGAACAGAGGGCGGCGCTGAGGCTCAGGTCAAATGGCCTGAATTGGATCAGAAACGCGCAATTGTCGGGATGATTGTAGTTAACCCAACAGGCACAGGAAACTTTGTCGGCGGCACGACTGCACTTGACGATGCAACCGTTGTGCCTAACGTTCAGTACATCAGCCCAATCGGTATGTTTGATCCAACCACTCGCATTAATTAAACAGGAGCAACTGAAATGGATTTGAACGGAAAAACTTTTTGTACCAAGAAGGCTGGATTGGCTGCTGGAACCACGACTACATTCACCACCGCCAATGCGATTGATTACTGCATCGATGGTGAAGCATACACTTATCCTGCTCAAACCAATACTGCAACACCAACAACAGATTCCAATACCGGATTGGCTTTTGTTGGTGTTCCGATCAACAAGGGATCGCTGTTCGTGTTTGGTGTGAGTGAGGGTGGAACGCTAAAAGTGGTGCAGGGAACTGTGGAGGATTTGGATGCCGGAGCCAACTTTATGAAGGCTCCAGAGTATCCGCCTTTACCGTCTGACTTTTGCCCGTTTGGAGAGCTGATTATCAAGGTGGCATCCAATGGATCGACCTGGACATTCGGATCGAGCAACCAAGCGAGTGTGACCGGCGTGACTTACATCCGCAATGATTTGATGATGCTGAAGTCAAGACCACACGTATCTTAAGTTTTACTTTAACCAGCAAATGGGACCTTCGGGTCCCTTTTTATTTTAGGGGATCGCATGAGCAGACTTCCAAAGATTATAACCAATGATGTTGCCGGTGATATTCACCACAATATTGACGCTTCTTCAACTATTGCCACTGAGGATATCGAGCGGCCTGACTTGGCCATTGCTACAGATACCAGCATGAATGATCCAACTACTGTGCAATACGTTCGTGATTTAGCTTTCATGGAGGACATCGTTGAGTTTGTTGTTGGTAAAACCAAGGACAAGAATGAACCGGATCCGATTATTTGCGGCGTGAATGGTATTAGCAGAGTGATTAAGCGTGACGTTGTTCAAAGACTACAAAGAAAATTCCTGAACGCATTGATTAGCACGACAACTGATGTTGATACGGTTGAGTTTGTGGACGAAAAAGGATTGCAACAAACACGGATACAGACCGTTACGACTCCGGCTCTGCAAATTCAGCTATTGAGTGATCCTCGCGGCCGGGATGGGATTGAATGGTTTAGAAAAGCTTATTACAGCGGCGGATATTAATGAATCGTCTGGAACTTGCGCAGCAGTTGCGCAGGGATTGCGGTATATCGGGAAGCGAGACGACAACGATCAACGCTTCCGGAGAATGGGGCGATGTTGTTAACTGGATTGACCGTGCGTGGAATGATATCCAGATAGCGCATGACGATTGGATGTGGATGCGCAAATCCTTTTCCTTTTCAACGATAGCTCAGCAGGCTATCTACGCTCCTGCTGGTGCGCCATTGTCTCTAAGTGACTTCGGTAGTTGGATGCCTGGAACTTTCAGGATATACCGGGACAGCATTCAAAGCGAGATACCGCTTAATTTCTGGCATAGCTATGACCAGTTCAGGGACACATATTTAATTGGAAGTTTGCGCAGCAGCTACGGGCAGCCAACTGAAGTTTGTGCAGGTCCGGACAAATCGCTGATTCTGGCTTTGCCGCCTGATAGCACCAATTACACGATTCTTGGCGATTACATCAAGAGCCCAACAATTTTGACGCTAGATGCAAGCATTCCGGATATGCCAGCACGCTTCCACATGTTGATTGTTTACGAGGCAATGAAGTATGCAGGATATAAGGAAGGCGCTAACGAGCTGCTGATGATGCACTCCTCAGAGAAAAACAGGTTATTGACACTGCTGGAAATAGACCAGTTGCCCAAAATGGTGATCAATAGATTATGGTAGCGAACGTAAGGCCATTGCAGTCCGATCCCATGCCGCTAAATGGCGGTCTTGATTTGGTCAATGTGCCATCGATTGTTAAGCCTGGTCGTGTGCTGTCCGCCGTTAATTTCGAGCCGGACAATAACGGCGGATACACAAAGATGCGCGGCATCGAGCGGTTCGACGGAAGACCTAGGCCATCTGATGCATCGTATGGTGTTTTAACATGCAATATCACTGGTACGGTCGTTATTGGGGATCTGATAACTGGATCGGTTAGTGGCGCAACGGCAAGAGTTATAAGTGTTGAAGGAACAACGAGATTAGCGGTAACAAAGATAACAGGAACATTGCTGACTGAGTCATTCACGATACTTGGCATTACTCAAGGCGACATCACAAGCGTTTTGATCGATTCAGAGCCCAGTCTTAAACAGCACGCCATATATAAAAATCTTGCGGCAGACCAATACAGAAACGATATAGCGTCAGTTCCTGGATTTGGTCCGGTGCGTGGCGTTAAGTATTACCAAGGCAACATCTATGCTTTCCGAGACAATGTAGGCGGTACGGCTTGCGTTATGCACAAAGCCACAGCGTCAGGGTGGAGTGCTATTACGTTTGGCGTTGAACTGCAATTCGATGGTGCGACCGGGGAAATATTTGAAGGGCAGGTCGTTACTGGGTTGACATCCGGGGCTACTGGAACGGTTCGCAGGGCGCTACTCAGAACTGGGACATGGACGGCAAGCGGGGTTGGTACGCTGGTATTTGACTCTATAACAGGAACATTTCAGGACAACGAGAACGTTCAGGTGTCCGGTGTGACCAAGGTTGTTGCAAATGGCGTTAATTCAGCTATCTCTTTGCTTCCTGGCGGTAAGTTTGAATTCGATATTATTAACTTCTTCGGCACGGCTGGAACGGAACGGCTATATTGCGCTGATGGAGTCAATAAGCTGGGTGAATTCGATGGAACCAGATGGGTCCCGATTCGCACGGGTGCAACGGTAGACAAGCCAAAGTTTGTCAAAGGATTCAAGAACCACATTGCTGTTGCTATAGCCAGTTCAGTTATGACATCTGGAACGGGTGCGCCTTACTCGTGGACGGTTCTGACTGGCGCGGCTGAATTGGCAACTGGACAAGCTATTACCGGCTTGTCTTTGGAAGTCGGTGACGCTGTGAGCGGATCGCTGCTGATACTGACTGACGAAAAAGGATTCATGCTTTATGGAAACGATCCAGCCGATTTTGTGCTTGCAATGCACTCCCCAATGAGCGGAGGCAAGGCGTATACCGTTCAAAGTCTTGGTTACTCACATTACCTTAGCAAGCGCGGCGTTACTCAACTGATGGCTTCTCAAGCATTCGGCAATTTTCAATTGAGTGTGCTCACAAATGACATTCAACCATTGATAGACGAGAAGCGCGGCAAAGAAATAGCAAGTTGCGTGATACGAAACAATAACCAGTATTGGATATTTTGGAATGATGGTACTGGAATCATCATGCAGGTTAGGCAAAGCGCTAATCCGAACGCACCAACGGTCGGTCCTACGATGCCATTCGATTACGGCACGAGAGTCATGAATGTTATCGATTCTTTTGTAGACACAAATGGAATAGATCGTGTTATTGCTGGTTGCAACGACGGGTATGTATATGAACTGAATCGCGGCACAACACTGGATGGCGACTCAATGCGCTTTCATCTGATGTTGCACTTCAATCACTCCAGGTCGTTACGAACACGCAAGCATTACGTTAGAACAATCTTGCAATTCGAAGCGCAAGGTTATGCGGAAATGAAAACAGGTTATGACCTTGGATTTGGTAAGCGTGGCATATCTCAAACAACTTTTTTCGACAAGGTGATAACAGGTCCTGGAGGGTTTTGGGATTCATTTATCTGGAATAATTTTGTATGGGATACACCTTACGTCGATGAAATTAGCATTCATACGCCTGGGAACGGTGACAGCATAGCGATAATAGTTGCAGGTGATAGCGAATTATCTGATCAATTCACGCTGCAAACATGTATACCTTATTTCAAAATTAATAGAGCAGAGAGATGACAGATTATACTCCATCAGGAAATCCATTTGACGATACGCGAGGAATTGCAAAGCAGATACGCGATGAGTTTATTTCTGTACAGTCGTCAATTAAAACAAAAGCAGATAGATTCGCTTACACGACATCCAGTTTGACGTCTTTGGTTATTGGTGCTGGCTCTAAGACTCTAACGGTTGAATCAGGAAAAGATTTTGCTTCAGGAATGAATATAAATATATCGGATTCAAATTCACCAACAAACAATTACATGACCGGGAAGATTGTATCTTACGATGCTGCATCAGGAAATCTTACGGCAAATATCACAGGAATATCAGGTTCTGGAACGAAATCTTCATGGGTTGTTAGTCTTTCAAATGACAATGGAGTGACTTTAGTTAGCAATTCATTTTCCGGTTATCAGAACTTCTCAAGAGCAGTTGTGGCATCAAGCGCAACAACGTCGGATATATGGAACGCGCTTGGTAATCAAATAGATTTTACGGGAACAGCTGTGGTTACAAGCTTCCCGAACGCGCAGCAAGCTGGATCATTTAGGGAGCTAATATGTTCCGGAGCTTGTTCATTCACAGCAAGTCCTGCCATGTTAATAGATGGTGTCCAAAACGGGTCAACAGTTACCTGCGCAGCTAACGACATTGTTGTCGTAAGAGCTATCGGGATATCAATGTTTAGACTAACTCGTCATAGATATGATGGCAGACCTCAAAGAGAAGTTACTGACAGCGTTGTTATTGTGCACACTGGCAACGGATACGGATCGACAAATACCAAAATACGAAGATTTACTACAGCCCTAACTAATACTGGAACTGCCATAACTTATGCTGACAGTGCAACATTAGGAGCGTCTTTCGTCATTAATGAGAACGGCTTGTATGAAATATTTTATCAGGAAGTCTTCTCATCAACATCATATACAAAATTCGGAGCGTCGCTAAATAGCAATCAATTAACGACAGATATAACGGGTGTAACAGTTTCCTCAAGAATATTCTGCGCTTCTGTAGGTGGTGCGGCTACAACTGGGGATGCAAATTCCTCTTCGAGAGTAATGCTACTAAATTCAGGTGATATAGTTAGACCGCATGGTTTGGGTGTAACTACTTCAACGTCAGACCAAACGTTGTTTTCATTAAGGAAGATAGCAAATGTATAAGTTGCTTGTTGAATTTCCGGACGGAAATCAAAATGTAATAGATATAGATGCAACTGGAAGTTTCTTTGATCCCACAAAAGTCTTGTGGGATGAGCGTGTTAACGGACCACTTCCAAATGATATAGAGCTCGGGAAGATGGAATTGATCAATGGTCAATTGGTTAATCGTGGATCTTATATAGATGGACATCAAGAGTATATCCAAGCTGAAGAACAGAGCAATATCGCGGACAAGGTTGCTCAGCTATGGGCAGCAGCAGATGCTTACATTTACAGCGAAATAAATGGTGTTGCGTTGTCCATGCTTTCTCTTGGCGTGTCTCAGGATAAGCCTAAAGCAAAGGCCGTTGCAGCTTGGTGTGATTCTGTTTGGGCAGAGTATTACGCAAGGAAGGCGCTTATAACGGTTATATCCCAACCTGATCTGGATTTTTCGTCACTTGGTGGGAAACCTCACACCGTACTCGAATTGCGCGAAGAAGTTTATCCGTCATGGGTTGGTCAGCCTTAAGAGGAAAAATATGGCAAATACGTTGAATGCGCTTCTGAACACATCTAAGAGCACAAGGAAGGATGAGACGCTATACAAGGACCCAAGGGCTAACATCATCTATGGTGGTGGCAATAGCGCTATAACTAACAAAGAAATTCATGATTACGTCAGCGCTCCAGGTAGAACAGAGCAGGAAATCGAGGGGGCGATGTACAAGTATGGTGTCAGTCGGAATCAACTATTGAATGCCGGAACTCAGTTAAAGCCTGAGAATGTTGACAAGTACATTACAGCGCAGGGCATTACCAAGGAATTTGCTAAGCCGGATGTACCACTCGCAGCAAATCCAAGCAATGTCACGGCTGGAAGAATCAATGTCGGATCGAACGATACCGTTCAGGGCCAACTTGCTGGAATACTAAAAGACCCTAATAGTCCATTAAATATTCAGTCTCAGACTTATGGGTTGCAGAGCGCGAACAAGCGCGGATTGCTTAACTCATCCATTGCGGTATCAGCAGCACAAGACGCCATGTACAAGAATTCGTTGCCTATAGCCAGTCAAGACGCTTCGACTTACTACGATGCAAACAAGAGCAATGTGCAGAACAAGTTAACAGCGGATATGTTCAATAGCGACCTGGATGCTCGCGTGAATATGTTCAATACCGGCGTCAATAAAGATTTGGCCATCAACACTCAGAATACCGACTTGAACCGGTATGTTGCTGACCTGGATGCTGGGAACAAACTGGCTATTGCTAATATACAGGCGATGTCAACAGATTCTGGAATTATGGGTGACTTGGGAAAGACCATGATGGATGCGTACTATAAGACAGCCTCAGATCCGAATATCTCGCCTGAAGTGAAGAAGGAAATGATTGCCAATATCACAGGACAATTCCAGAACTTGACTTCATTGTTGCCAAGCTTCAAGAAGATAGCGCCAATGTTAAATTTCGGAGCAGCTAGCAATGCCGATGGTGCTAGCGGTTCGTCAGGGTCATCGGTAAATGGGGGTAGTTCACCTGTAACGGGAAGCACTGGTGGTGCAGTGGCTACACCTGGAATGGATGGTAAGGTTGGTTCATTCGGTTCGGTGGTTCCTGAACCGACAGGTGGATACAAGCTTTTCGCAAGAAGCGGATTAAAGCCGGTAACCTTGAATTCTTCCGATTACAAGCTAACCGCGCCAGAGATTACACAGGCTAAAGCAAGCATGCAATCGTTGGGTATTAATATTGATTTGAATGATATCGCGCCTCAGTCTTTAATAGAGGAAATTAACAGAATGCAGGGTAATCAAGTGGGTATGCCAGATCCACGATTCTTTGTTAACGTGCCTGTGCCGGGTTCGTTGCGCGGGGACAACCTTGCTTTCTCCATATACAGAGCCGCATTACCTAAGTACCAGAAATGATTTTCGAGAAAACTGAGGATACTAAATTTGTGACGCAATGTTTAACAGATCCTGCCGTGTGGCGAATGGGATCTGATGACGGGTTGGCCGGGGTAAATCCCGGCCTTTTTTTTATCCAGAACAATAATGAGTTTTGGCTTAAAAGTGAGTATGGCGTGTTGATAGGAAGACCGGTAAATATGGTTACTTACGATGTTCATGTGGCGTTATTGCCGCATGCAAGAGGCATTGCAGTAGATGTATGCAAGGCGGCGATAGCATGGATGTTTGAGAATACGCGGAGTATGCGTTTGGTGGCATCCATACCTGAATTTAATAGGTTGGCAATAAGACTTGCAAATCAGGTCGGCATGGAATTTATTGGCAATAACAAGAAATCGTTTATGAAAAATGGTGTATTGGTTGATCAACTGATGTTTGGAATAAGCAAGGAGATTAAAACATGCCACAGTTAGCTGCTATCGGTGCGGCAGTTGCCACTGCTGCGAGCGCTGTAACGGTAGAAGGATTGATGATAGGTGCTTCTGTTGTTGGTACAGGAATGTCAGCTATCGGTGCGATTACCGGAAACAAGACATTAACCAAGATCGGCGCTGGTATTGGTATGGCTGGAGGTATCGGTATAATAGCTAACAAAGGGTTTGGGGTTGGCGCCAAGCCGTCAGTTAGTGGCAGCACATCCAAATCTGCCGCATTACTCGAATCGGACAGCATAGATTCAATGCTTGGCACCTCTTTGAACGGCAGCAAATCATCCGGATTAAAACAATTCAAGCCATCAGGAAGCTCTACTCCAAGTATGGATTCATTCAACAATAGCGCAAACAGCATAACCGGTGAATTCAATCCAGGTTCATTCGATCCTCAGTTAGAAAAGAGTTTCTTCCAGCGCGCTAATGACACGCTTACCAAATATAACCCAATGATCAATATGCTGGGTGGCGCTGGTGAAGCTTACATGATGAATGAGCAAATGGGGTTGCAGAAGGATTTGTTGGATAAACGTCTTGGCTACGAGCAGCAATTTCTGGATCGCACCAAAGCAAATAACGATGTGCCGCTTGGCGTAAATCTAGGTCAGCAAGGATTATCCAGGGACGTCAATGCATACACGCCATTATTGAATCGAAGATAGAAAAAACTTTACGTATAAATCACAAGCCGCCTAGAGCGGATTTTTTATTTTCTGAGTACGGAGAAAAGAAAGTGCAACTACTTCAATCGAATGCAGCGCAAGGTCAGTTAATTCCTCAAGGCGTAATGGGTGGCGGCGATGATTTGGAAGACCAACAATCTGGGGAAGACGAGCAATCGGAAGGCGGGCTTACTATCAATGCCGATGAGATTGAGGCGGGCATAAAGAAGGAAATGGACAAGAAGCAGGTTGCCAATTTAGACAAATTGCTTTCTGCCGGAAATGAATTGCTATTTAGCAAGGAAACGCATTACCAAATGATCGATGGCTTGAAAGACAGTCAGGATATAGGTGGAGCATTGGGAAAGGGCGCATTTGATATGTGCCTGCTACTGCTTCAGCAAAGCGGAAACACAATGCCCAGCGAAATAATTCTGCCTGGAATGATCATATTGACTGCCAGAGTTTGTGAATTCATTGATCAATCCGGTATGGCCGAGGTTGACGACGATGATTTTGAAGAGGCGGTGCATGTGTTTACTACGCTGATAATGGATAAATTCAATCCAGAGTTCAAGAAAAGAATGCATGACAGCATGAGATCTGGTCAGCAGCAAGATCAAATTCCACAAGACCGGCAACAGATGATGCAATCTCAACAATCTCAGCCAATGCAGCAAGGCTTGCTTGGCTCGATGTCTCAAGGGGTTTAAGGTATGCCATTGCTTGGAATGTTGGCGGCTGGTGCTGCTATAGGTGCCCGTGATGCATCGAATAAAAGCGTTGCGGCTCATAACCAGCTTGAAATGCAAAACGCGAGGGAATCGCTTAGACAGCAATTCTATGATCGCAATTACACTCGCCAGCGAGCTGATCAGGTTGCTGATCGTGAGGCTGCTGGCAGGGCAGAGGATCGGATCTATTCCCGAAACCGTGCTGACAAAGTTGCTGATACAGAAAGCGCCAGAGAATTCCAGAAAGGATTGCTGAACCTAACTGAAGGCAACAAGATGAAGATGCACAATGAGCGCATGGCTCTTGGAAGGGACAAGCTCAACCAGGCCAAGCAAGCGGCATCAGGGATTTCTGGAATGCAGCAGGGAGGTCTGGTTAAGATGCAATCAACTATCGGCAAAGAGGCGCAGGATTATGTTGCTTCAGGACAAGTCAAAGACTTTAATGAAGGATTTAAACTGGCAGCGCAGAAACAGGCGGCGAGTATTATTCTTGGTAACCCTATGAATACTATGCTTCCAACAGAGAAGCTTACAGCGGCTATCAAAGATTTGGCTGACCAGCTTTATTCTAACGGCATGAGCACTGGTCAAGCAACTCAGGAATCTGGCGCATCATCTACAATCAGAAAATTCAATCCTAAAACCGGAACGATAGAATAATGCCGCAAAGAATCGAGGCTTTCGGAAATATTATAGAATTTCCGGATGGAATGTCTGATGCAGATATGCTAAAGGCAATTCGTGATAACGAGCATAACCTGAATCCTGATTTCAAGAATCCAGAAGGCGCAAAGGGATTATTCGGAAGCCTGTCTCGTGGCGCGAAGAATACCGCCAGGATGGTAGGTGCTGGATATAACACGGCAGCAAATGATCTGACTGGCGTTGAAAATGCCGCAAAAGAATCTCGTATCGCATCAATTCAGCAAACTCCAGTTGAGCAACAGAAACTTCAGGGTGAATTAGCTGGCATTAATAGGAATCAAGGCGTTGCAGACCAGATTGGGGACACGCTAAAAACAGCAGCTCGGAATCCGATGGGAGCCGGGCAGATGATTGCAGAGCAATTGCCTAATACTGCCGTAACGCTTGGTGGAGGGTATGCAGGATTAAAGGCAGGTGCAGCCGGTGGTTCATTATTTGGTCCGGTCGGCGCTGCAATCGGTGGAACGCTCGGGTTCCTTGGTGGCATGTTTCTGGGTAATACGCTACTTGAAACTGGTGGCAAGGCAATAGAGAAAGCTTCAGATGAAGATGGATTTACGCAGCAGGATCGTGATCAGGCTTTAAAAGAGGGGGCTGTGAAAGGCGCAGTCGTAACTGGTGTTGATGCAGCAACATTAAAACTTGGCGGCATGTTAACCAAGCGATTAGGGCAATCGGCAATTAATGCAGGTGCTCGCGCAGAGGCTAAGGTACTGATGGATGCCGGTGTGGACATGACATCAACTTCAGCCATAAATGCAGCATTGCGCAATTCTCCGGAACTGTACAAGCAGGCTCGCGTCGCGGGTGAACGTGCGGCGATGACGGCCATGTCACGTTCAAAAAAAGCCGGAATAGTCGGTACTGGTGTTGCACTTGAAACAACTGGTGAAGGTGTTGGCGAGTATGCTGGAGAGTATGCGGCCACAGGCAAAGGCGATGCCGTTGATGCAACCATTGAGGCTTTATCCAGCGCGACACAGAGCGTTGCTGAGGCGGCTTATAACTTCAATAAACTCAAATCAGGTAACGATCTTTCTGGCGAAGGAATCAGGAAGGCGGCAAGCAGCATTAATGATTCCGAGAACAAGGAAGGCATTGGGAAAATTAGTGCAGCACAATCGGTCGATGGGGCTATTCAAGCTGCAAACGAAGTGGTATCGCGCAAGCCGGTATCGGTCGATGATGTAATGAAAGAAGTTGATCCTTCTCTTGAAGATGTTCTTAATTTAACCAATAAGGAGCAGACAAATGCCAGTGAAGAAAAAACCGGGCAAACGACCAACACCGAAGCCGCTGTACTAAACAAACAGAATGAAATAGTTTTGCCAGATGGCAATTCGCTACCTGTTCAGTGGGATGTGGTTGATGCGGACAGTATAAAGGCAACGATCAAGGATGGAGTTAATCAGCCAAGGGATCGCACGAGAGCTGCGTCTGATGTGCAGATACAGGGCATAGCGAATAGACCTGATTATAGGCGCTTATCCGATTCTCCAGTCATGGATGTGGGTGCGCCCGTAATTGATTCAACTGGAGCAATCGTAGCGGGTAATGGCAGGTTTGACGGTGTATCCAAATCCTACGACATCAACAAGCACGGCGAATATTATCAAAGCTTGATGTCTGACTTGGTGAATAAAGGAATTGATCCTGCCATTATGACCGGGATGAAAAAGCCGGTGCTGGTCCGAAGGATAACGCAACCGTTCGATACGCGACAATTGGCAATCATGTCGAATTCCGGCGGGGCTTTGCAATACTCTGCGCTGGAACATGCCAAGATAGACGCAGATCGCATGAAGGATATTCATGATCTGGATATTGCGGATAACGGTGACATTCCGCTGACATCAGGCAACATCGGCAAAATTAGGACTTCTTTATCAACATACACGCCAGCAGAACAAAGCTCGTTCCTTGATGCATCTGGCTCATTGTCCCAGGAAGGCGTCAAGCGGATACGAAACGCACTGCTATACAAGGCATACGGCGATTCCAGTACGTTAAGCAGACTGGTTGAGTCAACCGATACCGATATGCGCAATGTGCTTGGTGTGTTGACCAAGGTAAGCGGAGATGTCGCAAAAGTCAGGTCCGATATTAATTCCGGAGCGATACCAAAAGAACTCGATGTTACCGATAATCTGGTTAATGCCGTTGAAACGTTATCGCAAATAAGAACAAAGAATCAATTATTGGATCAGTATCTCGCTCAGGAAAATCTGTTCGGCGATAACATCGACCCGGATAGCAAAGAGATACTTCAATACCTGCACGATAATATCCGCAGCCAAAAGAAATTAACGGAATTCATTCGTAATGTATATGATCAGGTTGGCAGGATAGATCAGTCAACGGATAATATTTTTGGCGACAATGCCACCCCATCCAAGAAGGAATTAATCGATAATGCAAAACCAAAAGAGCAAGCAGAACAGCAAGGAATCTTCGAAGGAACCTCTCGCCAATCTAGTCCAGCAGATGAACAAAAATCCAAAACTGAAACAGATCATGCTGGAAGCGGCACGAAAAGCTGGGTCGTAAGAGAAAAGTCAACCGGCAAGGTAATATTTGAAACCAGTGACAAAAAGAAAGTTGACGCGCTCAATACTGAAAAATATGAAGCAGTGCCAACGAAAGATCATCTGGTTGAGCTTAATGATCCAAACTCAAAGGTAAGACAATATGCTGAACGACCAAATCAAAATGAACCGGAATTCTCAAGATCCGCAGAAGAAAGGCTGAAGGATCGTGAACGAGCAAAACAACTCGAAACCAAACTCAAAGCCCAAGGATACAATTTCCGAATCACGGCCAGAGATGTGCGGGACTTTTCTTCTGATGATCGGGGCAAAGCGGATGAAGCAGCTACAGCGGAAAAGATTGCGAAAATCTTCGGGCGCCGAGTAGTCTGGATTGAAGCCAAGGGAGACCATGCAATCAATGGTGTGGTTATCCCGAGTATCAAAGATACCGTCTACATTGATGTCAATACAAAAAAAGCAGTCCATGCGGTACTTGGGCATGAACTGTCGCATCATCTAGAATTCGATAAACAGGAAGTCTATAAGGAACTCACTCGCTCACTGATAACCGTTATCACTGACCATCAGCAATATGCCAAGAAGTATGGCATGTATGGTGCGCGTGATGCCGATATTACCCGTGAAATCGTTGGCGATATCATGGGTGATAGCTTCGCTGATCCGCAATTCTGGAACCGTGTTGCTGAAGCCAATCCAGGCGCATTCAAAAGCATCGCTGATACCGTCATTGCTTGGCTGAAGAAACTGGTCACTAACGCCAAGATGCGCGGCATGGGGTCCGAGCAATGGGTAACTGATGTCAAGAAAGCGCAGGATATCCTTGCTGATGCGATTGCCAAATACACCACCCATACCAGCAATACAGATTCTGCAAAACCTAAATTAAGCCGTTCCGAAATACCCGAAACAATCAACATCGATGGCATTGAACGCCCAACACGCAATAGCAATGGACAGTTAATTCATCCTACTGAGGAAGGTATCAGGAACTTCTATAAATGGTTTCGTAACAGTAAAGTTGCAGATAAACATGGAAGGCCATTGGTTGTTTATCATGGGACAGCACCCTCTGGATGGGAATATAAAAACGGCGAGATTAATTTCACAGGATCCAATTTTACTGAATTTAATGGACCGGCATATTTTTCTAGTAATAAAAAGTATGCTGCTGGATTTGCGCAGGCACAAGCCAATGAACGAGCGTTAGGAAATTATCCAAAAGTTATGGAGGTATACTTAAGAGCGGAAAAACCTTCTGAAAGAAGAGGTGAAAAATTATATTGGAAAACACTAAGAGCGAACAATAAAGAAGAGATATCCAAAGCGAAATCAAAAGGATTTGATAGTGTTTTATTATCTGAGGTTGATCCGTATAAGAATCCTGAGTTATCCGGCGATGTATGGTTTGTTTTTAACCCTAACCAAGTTAAATCGGCCACAGAAAACACGGGCGCATTCTCTTCTGATAATGATGATATAAGGTTCAGCCGTCGCAATGATGTGACAAGGAAAATTTCATATCCAATAGATGCTGCTGATCCTATATTTGCTTTTAATAATTCTGAGAGAATTAAACTTCACAAGGATTACAAAGCGGCAAAGTCAGGGGATTTTGAGGCCGCTGATCGTTTGGTCAATGATCTTGTTCCTGAAGAAAATGTATCTCAAGCAATGGATGCATTTGGGGAAGACGTAGTTTATGTGCCGGTGGTTCTGAAAGAGCAGTCCGGCACTAATAGGATCCCGCACGCGATGGCGGTTCTGTATGCCAGCAAAAACAACGCATCAATCAGTACCGATATTTATGAGGTAGAAAAGGCGTTCCATACTGGAATGAAAATGATGGAGCGTTTAGTTTCAAGAGCAGCATTTGCAGGAAATGTCGAGCGTGGCGTAAAGTATGTGTTGGTAGATGACGTTACCACAACTGGCGCGACATTGGCTGACCTGTCGTCATATATTCAAGAGAATGGTGGTATTGTGGTTGGTTCAGTGCTATTGACGAACGCTATGCGAATGGGTAGCATGCATTCTCCCCCAAAAACAATTCAGAGATTGGAGGTTCAACATGGTAATGCAATCAGAGAATTATTTGGGATCGAACCGCAATCCCTCACAAAAGAAGAATCCCAATACCTTATTGGGTTCAGGACGGATGACGAGCTTAGAAATAGCGCAGCTAAAGCAAGAGACAGCCGAAGCGAACGCATACTTCTTAAGAAAGCATCCAAACCTCAAGATTCGGTAAACCAATTACCCGAAACAATCAGCATCAATGGTGCTGATCGTCCAACTCGTGACAGCGAAGGCAACTTAATCCATCCTTCCGAGGAAGGTATTCGTAATTTTTACGAGTGGTTTGCTGATAGCAAAATAACTGACAGCCAAGGCAGGCCTCTTGTCGTCTATCACAGAACTCGTAATGACTTCAGTGCATTTGATCCTGAACTTATCGGAGAAGCTACAGATACCGGATTCTTCGGTAAAGGTATCTACTTGACGCCAAGCAAGTCCGGAGCGTCAATTTACGCATCAAATGACTTAACGCAATCGGAAGCAAAGGAAGTGCCTGGCGGTCAAGTTATGCCTTTGTATGTTCGTGCATCCAAAGTACATGAAACGGCAAAGCCCGGAATGTCTGAAGAGAAAGTAAGGCTTCTGAAGAAAAACGGTTTTGATGCAATCTTCTCAAAGCAAGATAAAAACACGATCAATGAAGAAGATGAACTGGTTGTGTTTTATCCTTCTCAAGTCAAGTCTGCAATCGGCAACACTGGCGCCTTCTCTTCTGATAATGATGATATACGGTTTAGCAGGGCAGGTAAGCAGTCGGATGAAGATGTAGCATTTGCCGATGAAGTTCTGAGAGAGCTTGCGAGTGTTGATGAGTTATTCCGCTATCCCGTAAGCAGCAAACATTCTCTTGAAGATGTTATGGCTGAGGTTTATCCTGGAACGAAATATCGAGGTGAAAATACTCGCGAGGATGAGCGTTCTGAATCAGGAGCGGATCATCGATTTGTTTTCACTTCTCCATATGGCAGAACATTCTATGTGTATGAGCGCGATAATGGCGAGGTATTCATTGATGTAAGTCGCTTTAATCCTGGCGAGAAAGGTCAAGCGGTTTATGCTGCCGTTGCTAATTATGCCTTCAATAATGACAAGGTATTCATCGCAGACCCGGCTGGATTAACCGAAGATTCATTGATTCGCAGAACAGCCAATATGCTTTCGTCTGCGCTGCGGTATGGCACGACAAGACATCTAGACGCCGCTCCACAACAAATCAAAGGCGATAAAAAGAATGGTATTGAACCGCTTGATTGGCGTGGTGATGATCTTGCAAAAACAAAGGCTTTAATTCATACTTTCATAACTACGCTGCACAATAAATTTCCTGAATTAAAAGGGTATAAATATGACTTCAATAAACGGCAATTTGTTGATCGACGAGGACGACCCACTGGGCCTGACCGCTTTGCCGACGCAGAAAGACTTGGAATGGCGCGCTCATCTAGAGCTGGTCAGGCAACAATGCGTCAGGGAGTGTTCATCCAGTCCCTTATTTCAAGCGAGAGCAGCGAAAGACCCGGAATACTGGAACACGTTATCACTCGGGCAAGTTCACTTGTATCCGGAGGCGGATTAAAAGCCTTATTCTCAAAAACTCCAAGAGATAATTCGGTAGAAATTCCCGAAGAAACCAAGTTCCGCAAAACCCAGCGTCTAACCCAAGACGCATTCAATCGCTTCACGGTAATCAAGGATTGGCTGGCGAAACGCGGCCAAAAACTTTCCGAAAAAGCCGATGTGTATGCCGCCGAAGAACGGTATCACTCGCGTGTTGCAAATCAACTCGAAGACTTCCGTGAAAAAATCCGCAATCCGCTGATTGAGAAAATAGCCAAGGCCGGGTTCACGCTATCTGATGTATCGGACTTCCTTGAAGCGCAGCATGCAGAGGAAGCGAATGCCGCTATCCAGAAATTAACCGATGATCCTGATGCAACCGCTTATGGCATTACCGACAAGGAGGCGCAAGATTACCTGAAGAATGCATCACCTGAACTGGCAACCTTAGCCAATGAATTACGCAACGTTACGCAATTGTCGAAAGAGCTGCGCTTGAAGAATGGATTGTTGAGTCAAGAAGAGGTGGATGCCTGGGAAGCAACCTATAAGCATTATATTCCAGTCAAGGGTGATTCCGAAGCCAACAAAGGAACCGGCAAAGGATTGAAGGTTAACTTCAAAACCAAACGCCGTCTTGGTCATGGTAGACGTGATGAAGCAGTAATCGAGAATATCTTGATGGACCATGAACGCGCAATCATGCAGGTTGAGAAAAACCGGGTAGCAAAGCACTTGGTTATGATGGCTGCTGAAATCGGCATGCCTGAGATTATGACGATCGGTCAACCTGAAAAACGCAAGGTGCTCAAAAATACCACTGCGTTTGAAGTGCAGGTTAAGGGCGTGACTCATGGTGTATTCGATACTCGTGAAGCTGCCAACATGTTCAAGAAATTGATACCGGCCACCAATAAAACTGTTGCGGCTGGCGATATCGTGATTGTTCCGACCACCGATCAGCGTGTGGTGGCGATGGCTTCTCAAATGCTATCCGATAATGAAGTCAATGCTTACTTCGATGGTCATGCAATCCGGGTCCAGATCAATGATGAATTGCTGGCTCGCGCTTACGGTAAACTAGGCGTTACCGGGTTCAGTGCAATCGTGAATGCTGGGCGCATGCTCAATGGATATTTGTCTAAGGTATATACCGGGTACAATCCTGAGTTCATCATTACCAACTTGATCCGTGACTTTACCAGCGGGGTGATCAATCTGACTGGTGAGCAAGGTATTAAGATGGCGGCAAAGACAGTAGGCAATTATGTTAAATCATTTGCATCATTGCTTAAGTACGCTGCTACAGGAGAGTCTGATACTTGGATTGATCGCTATCGAAACACGGGCGGAAATACCGGAGCTGCATATTTATCTGATTTAGAACGATTGGGCGATGAGGTTAAGACTGAGTTCGCATCGTACCAGGGCGTTATATCCAACCTGAAGCAAAAAGACTTTGCCAATGCTTCTCGCGCTGCTGGACGGAAAGTATTTAATAAAACTCTCAAATGGATTTACGTGCTCAATCAAGCTGGTGAAAATGCAATGCGGCTATCTGCATTCAGAGCAATGATCGAAAGCGGAGAATCTCCATTAAAGGCCGCTTCTGTTGCCAAAAATATTACTGTGAACTTTAACCGTAAGGGAGAGTTCGGCGCAGAGGCAAATGCTGCATACCTGTTCTTCAATGCTTCCGTGCAAGGTACTGCTGCAATCGCTCACTCACTTACCAAAGGCGAGCACAAGTATGAAGCCTTGGCGCTATCAGGCGCAATGGCTACACTTGGATATCTAGCCGCTGCTGCGCTGGCTGGTGGTGATGAGGATGAGTACGACAAGGTCAACGATTACACCAAAGAGCGTAACATGCTAATCAAAGCCGGTGATGGGTATGCACAAATACCCATTCCTTACGGTTATGGATTCTTTTGGAACCTTGGACGATTGATCGCTGACGCACAACGCAAAGGCGAACTAGGTAAACTGCCGTGGCATATCGCATCATCCGCCATTGAAGAATTGACTCCGTTCAGCGATACGGTTGTCGGTAATGATGGAGAATTCCAGGCTGATCAAGTATTTCTTGGTTTATTGCCTACGGTTGCCAAGATACCGGCGCAACCAATCTTAAATAAGCAATTATTTTCTGGCGGTGAATTAATGCCGGATAGTCCATTCAAACAATTTCAGCCTGACCGAGAAAAAATGTGGAGAGCTACCCAAGGAACGATGTTCGATCATGTGGCCGGATGGCTTGAGGCTGGATTAGGTATGGATGTGTCGCCGGAAACGCTTAAGCATTACACCAGGACGCTAACAGGCGGCGCAGGAAACATGGTTGATACTTCGGTTAGTGCGGGACTATTAAAAGCGCAAGGCGCTGGTCTGGAGACTTCTGAGATACCTTTCTACCGGAAAGCCTATACCGAACTCACAATCAAGGATCATCGATCTGCTTACTACAAAGCTTCCGAAGAAGCCAAGAAAGCGGCTGAAGAATTTTCTCGAGCAAAAGAAAAAAATGATCTAGGTTTAATGAATAAAGTTTTGGAAGATAAAAAGGAACTGATTGCGCTCGATAAGTACGCAAATAAATTATCAAAAGTAATTAGTGTTATTCGTGATGAGCAAGACGCAATCAGAATGTCGGATACGCTTACTGCTGCGGAGAAACGGTTAAGGATTAAAGAAAGTGAATTGCGTGAAGAAAAACTGTACGATCAATACCTGGATGTGTTTAAAACCAAAACGATTAAGAATTAAAGATAATCGAATTGTGATGGATATTTAAGTTTATAAAATTCAATTTGAAGTTATCAACAATATTCAATACTTCATCCCGAGTGCAGTCTTTCATGAAATAAGTTCCACCTTGCAACAACATGTCTACGGTTATCTCTTTTCCTGAAATCTCAACCGGTTATGGTTTGATTGTTTTATAGCTAACAGAAGCGGCACGAAGTTGCTTATTATTTTTAGTATCCATAATCCAAATATTTATCTCTGCCGTAAATCGTGTAGTAGCGAGAATACTTATTAAGGCGTTGCCCCTGGTTGGTATTTATTCCCACACCGTGTCAACTCCGCGCTACCTTTCGGTTTCGACTGCGTTAATGTCTCATCAGGCGCTTATTTAATGTGTGGACAGATGCTATCTGCACAGGGCAACATTGATAGCCAACACCTTAATAAGTATCACTCATTAGTATCCTTCATCCCTCAATCTTCCGTTGCCATATATAAGGTTATAGGTATTACGGTTTTGATTATATTCCATCTGGCGTTCCAGTGACCTGCGTTGATTTTCCATCGAGTATGGATTTTCTCTTTCACGCTCTTGGCTTGGTACGCGGATAGGTTGATTGTAGTACCTTGCATCGAATTCGCGATTGTATTGGTCAAGCATATTGCTTTGTGCCGATACGGTTGATGCGAACAGTATTAGTAATGCGGCGATAATGGTTTTCATGATTCTCTCCTTATTGTTATTTGATAATTAAATATAAAGCTTCGTTCCTTAATCGTTGCTGAACGTTTCATAACTTTGATCATATCCGCTCTTTCCAAGAGGACCATCCAGAAAACTAACAAACTGAACGCCATTAAAGTCACTAAGGTTAACATCTGCTAACCTTTCCTTTTTATATACACAGGCCATTGCACGATGAACGCCATGGATATGTTCAGTTGAAAACCCATTCCCATGCGAATCTTCCGCATTGCTTGGTCATAATTTACCACTAACATCAACAAAACCTTTCTTTAATATAGCTATTTCCCTGTCTTTTTTTCTAAAACAAGCCTCACAAGATTACCTTCCTCGGTCTCCTCCAGAACTCCGGTATAGACTTTCATGCATATAGTCTAGCCAAATACCTAGACTGGCTACACCGACAAACACTCCTAACACGAATATGCTTAGATACCCAATCCAATCGCTCATTTCCCCACCTCCTGAAGCTCTTTCATTTTTGAAAGAATTTGTTCCAAATCATCTATACGATACCCTGAAAAATGAATCTTTCCATCTAACCTGCTTATAGCTATGTAACCTAGATTAGTTGTAGTAGTAGCTGTATCCTCATAATTTCTTTCTATTTTCTCTACTTGGATTCTAGAATCAATATCTTTAATAAACTCAATAGCCATCATTCCTCCTCAACTACTCGCCAGATTTGCACATGCCCACTACCATATCGACCATCCTTCTGTAGCAAGAAGTCATGATTGGAGGACAATATGAATTCACCATCTTCCGCGACTGAATTATGATCTTTGTCCGTTAATTCCAGTACTATCCTGCGCGGCTTGATTTTTTCGACGATTAGAAACTGACCTGATCCTGTTTTACCTTGCTGGATACCATCATTGTAAAAGTAGTATTCTCCGAAAACAGGACGCCTATAAGCCGCAGCCCGCCACCCATCAGGTAAGCCTGGTATTTCAATTTCGTGTTTCATATTTTTGCCTCTTGAATGCGCCATAACTTAGGTTGGTCAGATATACAAAGTTTTCCATTAAGAAAAAATTGATCTTTATATATTCCTCCGGCAAAGTCTGGGACGAATTCGTTACCCTCTTTAGTTTCGATAAGAGTTATCCGTCTTAGTATCTCCTCAACGATGAGGAATTCATTAGTTGTGTTTTCAGTCCCCTCCGGTATTTGAATGATTCTCCCGGCCGAAAATACTTTCTCGTTACCATGCGCTGGACGGTAACTTGTAGCCTGATAGTTATCCGGCAAACCTGGAATGGTAATTGTGTGTTTTTGTTCAGTGGTCATGGTTTTCTTTATTCCATTTATCTATCATTAATCGAATCCATTTGGAGCGGACGGGTCATATCCATCCCAACCAACAGGATTTGATTTTAATTTTATTGTTTTCCATAAAGCCCACTCCCATTCATGTTTAGATTCGTACGGCACATCAAACCAGCACTCATTAGCAGGGCATTGATGCCATTCAGAAGCGTCGATTTTCCTTACGAATATCTCTACGTCATCATCAGGAGGCAATTTGTGCGAAAATCTTATCCAATTCATCGCTTCCCCCTACCAAATATTGGATGTAATAGTTCAGTGGTCATGGCTTAGACTCATAAACAAGATCAGTGAACTCGATACCGCCACACTGGAACAGGCTTATTAATTCAAGCGCCTCATCGCCTGAAGCCGTTTCAAGGATTCTCAAAAAATCAAATATAGTCATTCTTTTCATCACTCCCCCTTCATTGAAATCGCTCCATTGTTTCTTTAGCTATGATCTTTAGTAAAAGAGGCCATCCAAATACTACATATGCGATAGCCAATAGCGTATGAAAGTAAGTCAACTCTCCGGGGAAATCGCGGTCAATTAAGTAGCACCAAACAAACAGTCCGAAACCTATTGCTAAGTAAAATTCACTCATCACTTCCTCCTGCCAAATATTTGTGCGTCAGTCATAATGTTATATCTCCGATATATAGAATATCGTCCTCAACAGTTAGACTAGTTCCTATGTTTAAAGGATAATAATCAGGAACAAATTCGGTAGAATCGCCATGATTAATATGTTCTTCCTGTACACAATAAACCTCTGTTTCACCTGGTAGAGTTTCGAGATATTCAATGAGTTGTTTTACTGTAGTTGCCATGCGTCGAATCCTTCGCCGAAAACATGTTGAGAAAATCTGCGCTTAGTCATTTCCACGTCCTAATCGTTTTTCGAGCAACGAGGTAACACGTTCAAGTTCTTCAATTTCATCCTTGTGGTGTGGGTACTTTGGATCTCTGCAATTCTCGTATTCTCCTTTAATTTCATAAATGCAATAGAGAGCTTCATTTAATAAATCTTCGTCAGTCATTTATGTAAATCCGATACAACAGCGCAAGCATCTATAATATAGAGGGCTAAAGTTTCACTGAATTCCGTTTCAGACAACCCATTTTTGCAAACAGTTATCTCTGAGTCGACTGTATAAAGTCTTAATGAATACGGTTTTTTGGAAAGCAGTTTCTTCATTTTCCATCAGTGTTTGCATTTGGCGTATTCAGTTATGAATTGATAAGACTCTCCGAACCAGCTTGTCATAGTGTTCAGTTGGCTGAACTGGCATCGCACATAAAGCACATCAGTTCTAAACACAACTTCACTATCTTTGCTAAATATCCCATGTCATTCTCCGTTTTTGTTTTTGATGAAGTCTCGTGGGTCTATACCCGACCTTGTACCATCATGATTTAGCACGAAGTAGCCGACACCATAAAGAAGCGAATCCATCAACTTGTCGCCTCTATGTTTTGCCAAGGCAATTCTTACATAAGTTTCTACAGTAGAGTCTATATAGTATTTTGTTTCTTTGTCGACCATGATCACTTATTTACATAAAAAAATTAAAAGTTTTATAGTCAATCTCCATAGGATTCAAGTTCCATTAAAAATGATTCAACTATGGGAACGAAATCTTCAACATTCCTTGCGAAGAATTCAGCATATATTCTCTCCCGTCCAGAATTGTTATCAGTGTGGCTAACCCCAATCTTACAAACTCCAAGACCATCTGGCTTAAATTGCACATAGATTGTAGGTTCTCCGGCATAATTATTTTCTAACGTTACAAGTATCTGACCGATTTCAGTGTCATCTAATTTGGCAAATTTTTTTAGCATAATCACTCCAAGTCCCTTGCGTTAATAAATATTCCACGTAACTTGTTATAAAATTCAGATGCCTCGTCCAATGTTTCAAAATATAATGGAACCCATACTCCATCATGCTCTAAGTTCACTGTGTGTGGGGTTCTTTTCCGAACATGACAAGGCAACTCCACCCCGTTAATCTCAAACGTGCGCTTGGGTTTAGGTTTGTGCCATGACACGTTCTTTTCAAAGCATTCCGCTCCATAACCAAAATAACAAATGCCCTCTAAAGATTTAACCCCAAACTTTTCTGCAATCGCTTCTTCACCAAGAAGGAATAACCTGTCATTTTCAAATATAGGCCTATGCACACCGGCTTGCTCGTCATACAAAATTGCGACGGCAAATTGGTATCTAGCTGAAGATTGATCGAATTGCGGTGCACTTAAAATGGCCATTTCTGACCATAAAGCCCCGTCGTATCTCACGCACTCCCACGGCTTAACATCAGCGGAGTTAGTTTTGTTATAAGCCCCGACCATCTCGTGGAGAATCCCCCAATAATGCTGGTTAAGTTCGCGTTGAGTTTTCATTGCACTATCCTTAAGTTTTTTCTCTTATTTGCTCTTTCACAAAGGTATTACATTTCTTTGTGCAGCGAATACCACTCTTTTGAACCGTCAAGTTTCTTTGGATAATTGTCCGGGAAACCTGCAAGCTCTATCATTCGATTGACATGCTCAAAGTGGAATAAAGCTCTCGTGGTTTGGCAATGTAGTTCGCAATAACCGATGAGTTCATCGTCTTCCATATCAAGTTATCCTCTTAAATTCTATAACCCATACGTAGGGATTGATATCCCACGAGCCTTTGCCGTTGATGGATTCCCAAAGTTTTCTGTACGCTCCGGTATGAGTGGCGTGACCAGATTTATCATTCTCGTAGAATGTATACGCATGATCATCTTCAAAAGGGAATTTAAAACAGCCCTCCGCAATCGCATCCTCTTCGCTGATATCGTTTAACCGCTCAACTCTCACATTCGTAATTTCGAGCAGAATTCTCGATGCCCAGCGCGGCATGAATATGGATGGAGCCCATCGCTCAACGTAGTTGTCGTCTGCATCAATGAAATCACAACTGTGGAAAGATGCCCTATAATGACAATATTTTGGATTCTTGTATTTTTCGCTATTCCAGTCCTCTGGAATTTCGTCATAAAATAATGGGCCTTGCCATGTCTCCTTCACCCAAAGACGATCCCCTGGAATTCCATGAGGGCAATTGAAGTAATCAATCGTTTCGTCCGCTATATTTACACCGTCAATTTTTACCCAGTGGAGCTTCCCGATATGCTTTCTTTTATCTGAATCAGTTGTGTCCATGAGCCTGGATAACTTAAACTCATCGCTCGGAGGTTGGAACTGAATCGCCCGGCGAGTCTGACTTTTCTTTCCGTCCATAATGGATCTAACCATTGGCGCTGAAAATAGTATTGGTCGTTCTTTCATCTCATCCTATCCTTATACGATCTAATCTCAACAACCATGCCAGCTTCCCGAACCACACTCGGCGCAGCATGCTTTATCAATTCAATCGCCAATGCGCACAGTGTTTCAATCTCGACGCGATCTTCTGCGCTAATCACGTCACTCGCAAATATCCGCTGGCACTCTGCCGCGTAGTGCTCTGCTAGTTCTGATCGCTGGCGCTTGGCGCTCACATCAAATACCTGATCAGGTCAATCACAATCCATAGCGAAATGGCACCGATAAAAACCACCATCATTGTCACGATGAATTCTGTTGCGGTTTCAATTGCTGCTTTCATTTTTATCATCCATAACAATCAATAACCCAACATCACGCAGAGACAGATTTACGTAACCGTCATTAAGTCCAAAATCATCGATATAGCTGATACTTGCTGATACCGTTCTTCCGGTATACTCAAATCCGTTGATGCTTGGCTGGCCTTCGTGCAATGTCACTGTGTCGTCGATCTGGAAGCGGCGATCATTGAATCTGACCTCGCTACGCTTCTTGCCGTCTACAACCGGCTGAAAATACTTTGTGAACAGTTTTAAGTCGTGGTGTGCCATATTTCCCTCAAAATGGTATTTCGTCTTCCATGTCATCGAATCCGCTTGCGCCACCAGACGATGCAGATCGATTTGAAGCATGTCCGCTTGTATCTTGTGAGTCAGAACCGCTATTTTTGCTGCCAAGCATTTTCATGTCAGTTGCAATAATCTCTGTGGTGTAGCGTTCTACGCCGTTCTTGTCTGTCCATTTACGCGTTTGCATTTTTCCTGAAACAAATATTTGCATGCCTTTTGTGCAGTATTCGCTCATAATTTCAGCAAGTTTTTTGTAAGCTGTAATATTTACCCACTCGCATTTTTCTTGCTTGTTACCGTCTTTGTCTTTGTAGTATTCGTTAACAGCGATAGAACAATTTGTTACTGAATCACCATTGCTCAAATACCTAGACTCGATCTTTCCAATATTTCCAATGAAATTGCACTGATTCAAACTAGCCATTATTTCTCTATCCCTTTAACTTTCTTCTCTATCAACCCAAAACCAATAAGGCATTTGTGCACGCGCCTTGGTGTTATCTCTAACCTTGTCGCTATTACTTGCTTATCACTGATTCCGCTTAACCATAATCTCTTGATTTCATTTCTAGTGCCTGCGTATCTGCTAGCGACAATCACATCACCGTGAATTCCATTTCTAACTTCTGAAACATACTTTTTAAATCGATACGAGGTGATTGGTTCGTTGTTGCCGTCTATTGGCAAAATTGTTTTGTTTTCATCGATTTCAATTTTTACTATCTCATCGTAAATTGTCTCGAAGTGAGTGGTTCCGCATTCAAAGAATTTCTTTATATATTCAACTAAAACAGCTATTTGTTTTTTGTCGATAAACAATTTGTTGAATGACCTATCATTTGTATTCCTTATGCTAAGATTAACTTTTGATCCTGGTTTTTTCGCATACCATTCTTCAGGTATCGGAGATATGCCAAAGTCTCTGGCCAATGACGGCGTCATGACAACTTTTTGTTCTATTTCTATTTTTTCTTGTTGTGCGTTCACTATCTTATCCTTTGCTCTATTTCATTAACCAACTCTAAAAATTCATTCATTCTTGATCTAAGTCTTTCAATGCGATCAATGTAATCATCCTTATAGAGTCGATGCACAAACAGCCTGTTGTGATCTGGAAATTCATCACAGAAGCTCACAAAATCGACCCAATCCCTGTCAGTGCAATCCAAATGGCCTATTAGTTGCCACGTATAAGCAGGATCAAATGATCCTCGCGTAATCGTTGCGTAGTGAATTGGTGCGGTCACGGATTTAATCTCTATTACACCATCAGATCCCACCAATCCATCAGGCGAATCACCGTATTCACCGTGGTCAAAGAACCCGCCATTGTTCACATCAACAAAATGTTGTTCTTCATATAAGATTCTTGCGATTGGCTCTTGCTCATGGCCGCGTTCTGTGTGAGCGTTGCCAGAAAACTGATTTTTAGAACGTTCGCCGTTAATACGTTCCAGTGCTACCTGGATTGCATAGCGCTTTGCCGGATCACCGAATGCCTTTCCATCATTCGCCATGAACGTTGCAAAGTTTGATGCGGTCACTTTTCCGCAGCGCAATGCCATCCATTCGTCAGTGTTCTGTTGTACGTCGTGCCATATCATTTTTTGCATTCTTCAATCAATTTAATCTGATCTTCTTCGCTCATTTCCATGCGTTTCAGCACAGCAATAAGATTTCCGTCACGTATGAATGCTGCTTTGGCTTGTTCCCATGCTCTTGCGTTATCTGGCGTCAGAGTTTTCTTTTCCGGGCGCATTGGACTGATACGCAATCCTTCAACAGTTTCATTGCCGAATCGGACATTTGTGTCTACATAAATTTTCACTGGCACATTATTCCAATCATCTATAAATTTTGATTCTGTAAGATTTGCCATGATTTTTGAATTATGTGCGTTTAAAATCATTGGCTTTAATTTCTCTCCAGGTCGTATTTCTTTCTCGGCAAAATAGGCTGTGTTAAACATGTCTTTTGTTTTCTTGGTGTGATCCGGCTCCAGCGCTACGCGAGATATCGTAAGTTGTATTGATTCGACTAAATCCGCCGAGGATAAATAAGGACTATCAAATGCCCGACGATAATGAATCTTTTCTTTGTTCTTATCCATGTGCAATCTCTTCTTTCTTAAAGTTTAATTTATGCGGGAATTTACTTTCTATGACTAAAGAATCGCGTGCCGCACATGCATACGCAATTCCACATAGTTTTTGATCCGACACTATGCGAATATCCATTTACCAACCACCTCCCAAACACCATCCCTGTCAAGTCTTTCCTATAATGAGTCTTCACTTGATCACCTCTATTTTTATTGTTTCCGGCTCTCTGCCGTCTAAAAATCCGTTTAGCCACATGAAGGCCTGCCAGAGGCTAGAAAACTGCACATTCGGTACAAATCCAACTCCATTTATAACGAATCTGTACTTCATATTTTCCACACCCAACCGAACACCTTTAAATATCGCCTATTTCATCGCCGCAATATGTCCACACCACAGAGCCATTTTCTGCAATTCGTGCGTGTTCAACATCTAGCAGATAGTGCAGCGCATCCATTGCAATCTTTCTTACCGTTTCTTCGTCTTTTCCGTATATAAAAGACTGCAATTGCGCTTCACTCACTCTGTCACCTCAAGTCTCAGTATTGCCTTTTTTAGCTCATCAACCATCTTGCGGCGCATATCGATGTTTCCGTTCACGTAGTCGACATCCAGCGGTTTTAAACTCTCGACCAGTTTCACAATCACTTGACCGGTCTTAAATTCTTCAGATGTGCTGTCATTTCCAAGCAATAGAGAGTTTTCTTCGTTAAACACCTCTACGGCATCAGCAAGTGCGCAAAATGCGTTATATTGTCCGAATCTCGCAATTGTCATTGCGATCATCATTACTGTTTTTTGATACAGAGAATCTTTCTCGACCTCAGATTTTTCCATGAGCGAATTCATTTGATCGCCTCCACTTTTAAGCCTGATGGCAGCACACCTCTGTATATTGATAAAGCCCAGATGTGTGCTTCCCAGTTATTTTTGAATTCGTAACGCGGCACGAATCCGATTCCGTTAATCACAAATCTGTACTTCATTTGATCTACCATCGTTGGCAACACACAAGTCACGCTCTGTTATGTGTGACAGAGCGACCAAAAAAGCCATTGCAAATATGATGAATGCGATTCTTTCTCCTATGCTTGCCCTGTCTCGCATTGCTCTGTAGTCCTTCATGTCCATATTTCTCATTCCTCTTTCTAGTAGCGAAAGATCGTTTATTCTTCTTCCCATAATGCTCTCCTTAAATTAAATGTAACCGTCACCGGAACCGGAACCGGAACCGTCACCGTAACCGAAACCGGAACCAGAACCAGAGCCGTCACCGAAACCGGAACCGAAACCGGATCCGGAGCCGGAACCAGAACCAGAACCTGAACCTGAACAGTAACCAGAGCCGTCACCGTCACCGGAACCGGAACCGAAACCGGAACCGGAACTGTCACCGGAACCGAAACCGGATCCGGAACCAGAACCAGAGCCGTCACCGTAACCGAAACCGGAACCGGAACCGTCACCGGATCCGTAGCCGGAACCAGAACCAGAACCTGAACCTGAACAGTAACCAGAGCCGTCACCGGAACCGGAACCGTAACCGGAACCGAAACCGGATCCGGAACCAGAACCAGAGCCGTCACCGAAACCGGAACCGGAACCGGAACCGTCACCGGAGCCTGAACCAGAACCGGAATTGATAAAATTATTCAATCTAGGCATAACTGCACCCCCATCCTCTGTGGTTGCTAATTTTCCCTTGAGCAACAAGCACCATTGATTGATGATTTATATTGTTTTTTATGCAAAATTTACGAAGACCGGTAACAACAATATTTTTTCCATCAGGAGAAGAAACAACAAAGCATTTTTCTTGCGCAAGCCTTGTGTTTTCTTCTCTGGTCACAAGCTCTAAGTTATCAATATGATTATTTCTTTTATTGCCGTCTTTGTGATTTATTGTTAAATCTTTTAAATTATTGTCAGAAAAAGATTGATACACCATCCTGTGGATATATACTGTTTTTCCTCTTATTCTTACAAAAAGATAACCGCATCCATTGTTCTGGGGTTTCAATCTTCTCCAAGTCTTTGTATTTGTGACTTCCCCAGTACTAGATATCGAGTAACTTGTATCCAGATACCTAATTCCATCACTCTGCCTTGGCATTTTCCGCGCTCTCTATTAGTTCAATAGCAGTATCAGAACAAGGAATGATCTCTATTGCTTCTAGCCATACGCTATTGACCGATTCGGTTATTTCTGAATTTTCTTGT
>ERZ724522.63-NODE-63-length-56945-cov-14.162471_pt1 | contig 56945 bp, 71 predicted proteins | sample MGYA00376055_ERZ724522 | MGnify/ENA primary metagenome ERZ724522 (study PRJEB28724, sample SAMN07190884) | wastewater metagenome | isolation source: effluent of sewage treatment plant in Hong Hong | place: Hong Kong | collected 2016-03-17 ... | reverse complement strand
TCGTTCGTTCGTTCGTTCGTTCGTTCGTTCGTTCGTTCGTTCGTTCGTTCGTTCGTTCGAACGTATCGGACCGGAACGCTTTTCTGTGGCCAAGGGGGCTGGGGGCGCGAAAGCGCCCACCACACTACGCGACCCTCCCCCTAGAAAATTTTTACAAAATCGACCCTAGAATCTTAGTTAATACCAATCATATGACGGCGGGGAGAGTTTGTGAAAATTTTTTATTTTTTTTGAAATCCGGGAGGAGTTGGCAGTTATTAAGTGGAATGGGGAAAGACCAAAACAAACGGAGGTTGCTGTGAGTAAAAAGAAACAAGACGAGAAGATGGTCCTGGCCCTGGCCGTAACCGAGTCGGCGTGGAACAAAAACGCCGCGATGATCGATCTGGCCAGCCAGTGGGCTAGGGGGGAGGTCGACCCGCTTCAAGAACCCTACGACGGTTCCTGGTGGTATGGGGAGGTTTTCTTCATGTTCTGCGGTGGCCTGCAGTTTCGAGAATCAGACCTGGAGTCAGAGAAGACTTTGGGGAGTACGCGGCGGCTCAAGGGTTGGCTCCCCAACCATCCAGGGCCCTTCAACAACCACGGGAGCAAATACACCTTCCGCGCTTTTAAGGGACCCGGGGATATGATTCGGGCGCTCGCTGAACGGGAGAACAAGTTGTTGAAAGAGTATCAAGAAAAATTGGACCAGTGCCAGGCTAACTTGGACAAGCTGAAGGAAGTGGTGATCGGGGCAAACTAAGGGAGAGGTGACCAAAAATGAACTCAAGCATTATGCGGTTCGAGATCGAAGATCCCCATGGGAACGACCCCAAAGAGGTTTACCGATTCGAGGTATGGCAGGGCGGGCTCTACGAGGGATGGAGTTCCACGGCCGATGGGGTTGGTGATTTGCTCGCCAACCTCCCAGAGGGCACCACGGAATTAGGAGTTATTGGACTATTACTCGACTGGTATCCCAATGCGTATCAAGTCACAATGCCTCCAGACCAGGACCAGACATCAGAACTAAGCCCATGCCCACACTGCCACACACCCCCAGGCGGTTGGCACAAGATGAGCTGCTACCACCCCAGCGTGGCCACCTCCCGCTACTGGCATGGGTGGGTGTGGACCACGCCCACGATGAAAGATTGTCAAGATTTTATCAAAAAGTATCACGACTTATCTGTCTTCCGCTGGAAGACCATGCGGGTCGTTGAATACGAAAACTCGCCCTACATCCGCTGGCAAGAGCGCCAACTCAAGCCAGGCGAGCCCATGGGCGCCATAGCCACCTGGTTCCCATCGTGGGAGGCCTGCTACTGCTACTTACTGGGTATGCTAGAAGGGGGTATGTGATGTGGGACCAGACCATTGATTTGGGACAGAAATTGGAACAGAAAATTAACGAGGGCGTGGAGAAGGGGGTGATGTCCCCACTCCAGGTCCCATACGACGGTGTATGGTCCACAACGCCCTTAGATAGGATGGTGTGGATATCCCTACGGGGGATACGCACGAAAGTAACGCGGACGGCGTTCGAGATCATTCACAATCCAATTTGGTATAGGAGGGAAGTATGATCAGTCCACTGACGGAATTACTAAGTTCTTGCATCAACCAGGCCAAAGGGGACCCGGAGGAGACGGCAAGGCTCTTGGGGGTCGAACCCAGCGTAGTCAAGAGTCTTTGCCACAAAATGTATAAGTGTACACCCAGACAATACTACCTATCCCAGGGGAAGGCTACATGGGGCCAGCTTGTCGGGGGGCGGCTGAAGGGGATCCGGGAAAGCCTAGGCCTATCCGTCCTGGAAACGGCCAAGCTGTATGGGCACATCGACGCGGACGGGGTGGTATCTAATAGTGTGTACCAATGGGTAAACAGGGTAGAGAAAGGCCGCACCCTAAACCTAGCCAATATATACCTATTCATCCAAGCGACCCAGCGTATGTCCGGGATTGGGATGGCGGAACTGTTCGCGGGCCTACCCATCCCAGAGGTGGGTAAAAAGGACACCAGGGGGCGGAAGAGAAAGTGTAGGGAGGGAGCATGAGCGGAAAAGGATTTTTTCCGTATTCGAAAAGGAGTAATACCCATGGGGTTTAAGAAACGAAATTGGGAAACCAATAACCAGTGGATGCAGTCTCAGGAGAGGCGCTTCCCCCTCCACCTACGCAACGCCTGGGCCCCGTCCCTCCGCTACATCGCCCGGGGGATAGAGGACATGCAAAGCAGACTGGAGGAACTAGAGGACCCAGCCCTCGACCAGTTCCGAAAGTTGGTCGATTCCCTCGCCCAGGCTGTGGAAAAGAACCAACGGGCCGTGGCCGGCGTGAAAGTTTACGCGGACAAGCAGTCCAAGGCCGTCTGCCCCATTGTCAAAAAATTCAAAGACACAGAAGAAGGAGAAGAAGAGGAGGAAGAGAACTAACCCACACCCCCTCCCCCTTCAGGAGGGTCCACGGGTGCCATACACCACCCGGTTCCTCCGTTACCCCCCGGTAGGCTACACCGGGGGGCTTTTTTCTTTTCTACACCCTGTGCTATTGTGGGTAACGTGTCACAGGCCGTCGCAAAATCCTTACAGACAGAATACAACACCTTTCGGGACCATCATGACCCATTCAATCTGTCTGACGAAGTGGCCATGTTACGCACCCTGCTCATCGAAGTCAGGGACTCCATTGAGGATGAAGGGGCGGAGAAGCTCATCCGCTTCGGGAACCTGGTCCGCGATTCTCTGAACACCTCGTTCGTGGAGAGCGGGGACTGGGGGGAGGACGAGGCCAGCGAACACGCGGACCAAATATCCGCCCAGGTGGTGGACTGTTATCGGGTGGTCTACGGGCTACGTACTCGTATCTCTTCCAAAGAGGCTGTCGATATCGCCAAGGTGGTCGAATCCCTGAGCAAGGTGTCGGAGAGGTACAAGAAGATGGCCGACGGCCTGGCCCTGCGCGTCCAATACGACATGCGGCTCTACACGTCCATGGCCAGGTTCGTGGCCATCTGCTCTCAGTATGTCCCCATCACAGCCCGCCCCTACATCGTCAAGGCGGCCAAGGCCTTCATCCCCAACCTCAACGAACAAGAAATTTCCCAGATGATTGGGGAGCACCAGACCCCCGCCCTACCCGAAGTAGTCCCCTCCTTGGACGAAGACGAGGAGTGGGAGGACCTAGATGAAGCGTGAACTCAAACTGACGAACCACCATCTTCCCGACCTCACCTCTCTGTTTGTGTATGAGATGGGCAAGATGATGGAAGAGAACTTCAAGCTCTCCCAGTCCCTTGACGCCCTGGTCCCCAATGAAAACCAGAGGAAACTTGACCAGGTTATCGAGACGTCGTTGGTCCCTGTAGGTATGCACATTCACGTATTGTGTTACGGAGGCACAGGGTCTGGTAAGACCTGGGGGTGTTTGGTAAAAGTTCTCAAGGGCCTATTGTCTCACCCCAATGCTAACGCGTTGATAGTGCGTAAACACCTAAAGGAGGCGCGGGCCGGCACGTGGGTGGATACCCTAAAGATTTTGCGTGAGTATGACGTCCCCGTCGCCCAAATCAACAAGACAGACTTACGCATTACCTTTCCCAACGGTTCTGAGATGTGGTTTTGTTCAGACGAGGCCCTCGTCCCCTACAACTCTGACAAAGCCGACGCTCTTGGCGGCACCCAGTTCTCCTATGCGTTGGTGGAAGAGTGCGACGGCATCAGTGATTCGCTAGTTAAGACCCTGACGGGCCGTATGCGTCAAAATGTAGGGGTTGAAAGAAAGCTGATCCTGTATACTACCAATCCCCCAGACAAACAAAGCTGGGTTTACCGTAGATTTTTCGAATTACATAAGCCAGATGACCCAGAATCACGGTGGCGGGCCGTATTTATGCCTATGGAAGGTAATAAAGAATACATAGGCGAGGGGTATATTCAGTCGGTAACAGAGGACTATAGCGAAGATCCTAACTTCTATAGGCGTATGCGCGAGGGGCAATTTGGTATTATTACCCGTGGTTTGCCCTATTTTCAGAAGGATTTTCAGCCAAATGTCCACGTTTACAGGGGGGAAGAGCCCCTAGCCTGGGCCCGTGGGCAGGTAATGTTGCGTGGTTGGGACCCCGGATACCGTGGAACGGGACTGGTAGTGGTCCAAGACGACCTCAGATTGCGTCAAATCAGGGTTTTTAGGGCTGTTTTGGCACAAGAAGTGTTCCTGGAGAGCTTTTTGGACGAGATTTTGCCCGAATTGGACTCCCAGTTCCCGGGGGCCGAGTGGGTGGACTATATCGACCCAGCGGCCCGTCAGAAGTCCACTTTAAGCAAAAAAACGGTTCTGGACGTCATGAGAACCCGTGGTTTGAACCCAAAATACTCCCTGGCGACCCGGTCTTTGTCCACTGGGTTGAACATAATCAACGAGCAGTTGCGCGCCTTCTTGCGCCAGCGCCCTACCTTGTTGATTGACGAACGGGCCGAGGTGCTGGTGTCCGCCTTCATGGGAGGATATTGCAACGTAAAGAACCCCAATCGGTCTGACCCAGAGCCCATACCTTTCAAGGATGGCTATTACGACCACATCATGGACGCCTTCAGGTACGTGATGGTCAATATCCGCAAGCCCGGCCAGCTCAAAAACCCCGATGCGGTAGGGAACCGAAATCAATGGGTGGAGGTGGGTGACGAGGGGCCCCTCCGCGTGTATGATTCGGGGACGGGGCAGAGCTTCCGGCCAGGGCCGCGCAAGAATGGCGCGCCTGCCCAAGCGACGCCCCTACGGAATAGGAGCATGTTTCGGAGATGATGGACTTTCTACAGACCTTGGGCCGGTCTTCGGCGGACGATTATACCGACGGTAAGTTGTCTTCTGTGCTTACGGACTTCCCCATGGAGTCCAAAATAGAGCCCGAGGCCTCCCTAGAGACGGCCCAGTCTGACGACAATGCCGTACTGGCCAAGTCCTTCCAGAGCCTGTGGGAAAAAGAGGACAGGATTTACGCCCCCTACGGCGTGAAGGCTGAGGTGGGGTGGGACTTGTATCACTCCACCTACGCCAGTTTAGAGGGCAAAGACGATTGGCAATCAGACATGCGCCTGCCCCTCTACATGATTTCGGTAGAGCGCATGGTGTCTATGCTCATGCAGATGTTTGACTTCACACCTAACTGGTTCGTGACCACATCCCTAGTCCCTCAGCATCAGGTCTATCACAACATCGCCCGGCGCTTCACCCGTTATCGGTTGGAAGAGGAGTCGGTGCAGTTCAAGACCAAAGCGCGCCACGCCTTTCAGTCTGGGGCCATCACTGGGCAGATGACCGTGTTGGTGAATCAGGTAAAGGGCCGGGTCCAGTTGTTCGGCCAGGACGACGTGGGGGTTACCGACCCGTCTTTGTTTGGTTCTATGGAAGAGGACGACAGGTTCAACCCCAACCCCGAGGTCCCAAAACTATCCCTTGAGATACTACCCTCGAGTGATGTTAGGCTGGATTCTACTGGGCTTAAGCGTTACGTGATGTGGCAGAGGCGAGTCCCGGCTTCATACCTATATGACATTGGGGAAGAGTCGGGCTACGACATGGACGCTGTCCGCAGAGCCCTCAAGCGGGCGGGCACGACCGACAAAGGACGATCCCGTGCCATCCGTAAAGCCGAAGCGGACTATGGGTTCAGCGACACCCCAGAAGACCCTCAGTCGGAGTTGCTTGTTCGGTTCCTGGAGGGGGACCTGCCCGCCCATGACGGCACGGGGCTGTTGTTCAAAGACAAGTTCATGATTGTGGCGGAGAACGAGGTTATCTACGGCCCGGCCCCCATCCCCTGGTGGCACGGAGAGAAGGCTGTAATCAGCGCCCCCTTCATCAGCTTCACTGGCTCGGTCTACGGGAAGTCGTCTCTCACCGAGGCGGCGGATGGGTTCATGATCAATATCAACACCATCAACCAGATGCTGGATTACTGCTACCAGGTGGTCTATGGGACGTGGGAGGTGGACAAGGCCCGCCTCGATCAAGAACAGCAGCGATTCGACATCAAGGTCTACCCTGGGGCGGTGTTCCACGTAGAGGGAGAGGGTGGTCAGCCGGCCGTGCGCCGGGTGGCCGTCCCCAGCCCGGACGCCGGGTGGTGGCAACACTATGACGTGTTCCGAATGACCATTGAGAACTCCACGGGTATGAGCAATCAGTTGGGCGGAGCAACCAACAAGCGGGGCCGCATGACCGCCCCCGAATTCCAAACCCGTATCGCGGACGGCGGGGCATTGTTCAAGACGTGGTTCGAGGACTTGGAGCGGAACTTCTTCAGCCCCCTCATCCGCCAAGTCTACCTTAACGGGCTACAGTTCACCCCCCAGGAGGTGTGGAAGGAGTGGGTCATGGGCGAGAAGATTTCGCTCCTGCCCGACCCCAAGACGATGCCCCCCGAGGACTACCAGAAATGGAGCCAGGCCCTGGACGAGATGGCCGACTGGTCCCCGGAGGAGAGGTACAAAAATCTCGGCGGCCAGTTCCGGTTTGTGGTGAAGATGATTTCCGCCCTGGTCGAGCGGCAGGCCCAAATAGAGCGCATCACTACCGTGTTCAAGACCTTCATGGGGTTGGGGCCGAGCGCCATGCCCGCCCTGAACATGAAGTACCTCCTTAGTGAACTGATTACCGCCGTGGGGCTGGACCCCGAAAGGGCCCTGAACTTGGCCATGTTGGAGCAGCCTTGGCAATCTGGAGGGGTTGACACTCAACCCGAAGCAATGTCACAGTTTCCTGGAATGGAAGATGGCGAAGAGGATGACTCTTCAGGGTTGAGTTTAGTTAACAATGTGCTCAAGGGTATGCAGTCCCAAGGGAATATGCGCCCCGGGGCCATAGGAGGGCCCAACCCGATGACCAACTTCCCCAACCTACCTGGAGGTTTCGGTGGATAAACTTGAAAAGTATGATGGCTTCTGCAGTACCGACAGACCCACGGTAGTTGATTTGCCCAAGAATAAGGGTATTAACAAGCGTTGGCAAAATCTTGGGAGGTTCGGAAAAGCTGTTACGTCGGACCCGTTTGGGGATGACCGAAAGCGAACCGTGTCTCCCGAGTCTGATCTCAAAGACGACTGCTGCTAGGTAAGCAGCAGAGGGAAGGATATGCAATGAGCGATAAGACCACGTTCACGAATCCCAAGAAGCCCGGCGCTTCTCAGGAAACGGTGTTCATCAACACGGGGTACGATGCGGTCAACACCTCCTCGCCCGGGTCGGAACGCGACCGTGCGAAGGTTACTACCAAGTCGGCATCTCGTGGTGAGAAGCGTTTTAGCGAACTCCCGACCGCCCGATAAGGGCACGGGAGTGTCTCCCTCACTGTCTCCTAAGTATTTTGGGGAGCCGCACAGCGTAGCAGAACTAGTGCTGACTGAGTGTCTGCAAAGACTAGAGGCGGAGCTACTCGACGAAATGGCGGAGGCGGCAGTGGGGGAAATGCGGGACTTGGTGGGATACCAGGCCCGCGCCAAGGTCATCAAAGGACTCAGGAAGCGGGTTTCCGCCCTGGTCAATCAAATCAGAAAAGGGAACTAATCAATGACGTTCTTTGGATCGTCGGAGAGCGATGACTCTCCAGCGGACGAACAGCAGAGTCAGGCGGACGTAGATGCGGCAGCTCTCTTGGCCAAAATCGAGTCCTACCAACAAAGGGAACAGGAGCGCAACCAACAGGTGTTGCGCATGATGAACGAGTCCCACAAGCGGGAAGAAATCCTTCGGGAGCAGTTGGACAGGCAAGTTAAGGCCCCGCCCGCTCGCGAACCGGAACTTTCGTGGTGGAACGCACACAGCCAGCAGGGAGGCACAGTGGATCAGGTTGCACAAGGGAACGTAGGCGTGTCCCGGGAGGAAATGGACAAGTTGGTGGCCGCTCGTGTGGCGGAAGCCCTCCGTCAACGGGAAGAGCAGCAGGCGAAGGCTCAGCAAGAGCAGCAAGCAGCCCTGCAAGCCCTCCGTCAGCGGTATGCTACGGAACACGCTCATATCTCGGGAAACGAAGCTCTTAATACTTACAACCTCAACCTGATGAACAAGATCAGTGCCCTGAACCCCAACCTCACCCCCTCTCAGGTTTACGACCTGGCCATTCAGCAAACGGAGGAGGCGGCCCAGACCTTTGGGTTGCAGCAGCCTTCCCGGGGGGCTTCGGCGACTAAATCTCGGCGCTCTTCCACGAGTTCCGCCTACAGTATGCCCAACAACATGCAAGCCCCCAAGTCGAACTCGGCTCAGGATGACGTTTATGACGCGAGAAACCCTCAGGAACGCCTTGAGGCTGCCCGCCAGGCCCGTCGTAAAGACCGAGAGGCTCACCTACAAAAATTCAAGTAAACGGTATCGGATACCCCGGCAACAGACTTTGGGACCTGCTCTATTAGGAGCCTCGAAGAACGAAGGGGTTTAATGTAACACCAAGTCCCTTCAATCTATTTAGGAGGCAATAGTAATATGAAAACCAAGACCCAGGTTGCCGCTGGGGGCTGGTTTACCCTTAAAATCAGCAATCGGGTACGAGTGGCGGCCCAAAATCGCCAAAAGTTCCGTCAGTTTGCTGCCCCCGTTGACGATTTTGCAGCGGGCATGGGTGACACCTACCAGTGGCCCAAACTGTTTGATATGCCGGGATACGGCGAATACGTCGGGGAAATGGACGATGTCCCCGATGGCGACTTCTCCATCGGGTCGGGTAGCGTTACTGTCCGCGAACTAACCCGGTCCACGTCCCTCTCTCAGCCGGCCAGCTTGTATTCTGAGCTTTCCATCGTGGACGCGGCCCAGCTTGTTCTCATGAACAACTGGTACAAGTCCATCGACCGTATCTGTGGCAATGCATTCAAAACGTGTGATTTGGTGTATACGCCCACGGGCACGGTTACGGCCAAGACCTACACCCTGACCAATACGGGAACGGCAGGGGCTATCGCTTCTCGTCCCTTCTCGTTGTGGGACCTCCGGCGTGTCACTGGCATCATGGAGGACTATAATATCCCCGGTTACAAGGGCGATGACTACATGTGCATCAGCGCCAGCCGGTCCCTGCAGTACTTGCGGGAAGATCATGAGTTTTTCGAACTCAAGAAGTACCAAGACCCCGACGGCTACCTCCAGGGGGAGATTGGCCGCACCGAACGTGTCCGGTTCATTGGAGAGAACAACGTTCTCAACAACAACCTCACCTCGGAGCTGGGGGAAATGGTGTTCTTCGGCGACGACCCTGTGGTCGAGGTCGAGGTATACCCGTTCGAGCTTCAGGCGGCATCGCTTGATGTTTGGGGGCGTTTCCGTTCGATGCGTTACACCTGGATTGGTGGCTTTGCCCCGACCTGGGTGCAAGCTGACGGGCAGTATCGCGTCCTCAAAGTCAGCAGCCTGTAATTTTAGGGGAAAGGAGAGTTTAGTAACATGGCTGGTTTAGGTAACCAAAGCCCTTCTGAAGGGCGTTTTCAAACGAGACACACCTACATCCATCAGTCGGTTATCGATGGCAAAGGGGCCACGGGCGATAAAATCTATATCCCTGTGGTTCATGACTCCATCGAGATCCTGGATTTTGGGTGGGAAATCTCGACGGCTCCTGGGGCCACTACGACCGCTTCGGCGGCACGTTTGGATAAAATCCCCGCTAACAACGGCACTCGTAACAACGCTATCTCCCCGGATAGCGTTGCGGCCAAGTCCACCTTGACCTTTGACTCGACCAAATCCATTTGGGCCATTCAGTCCAAGGATTTGAACATTGGGGCAGGGACGTTGGCCCCTGTGGATTACCAATCCCGCCCCACGGCGGTGAAGGGGGATGTTCTGGTATTCAACCTGACGGTGCAAGGCGTTGGGGCGGGTGCTCAGGATCTTCGCCCCTACGTCGCCTGGCGCGAACGGCTGACCTAGCAACTAGAGGAGATAGGTAACGCATGTCTACGTTCAATAGAGATGGGTTGTGGATCCATCATGGCGGTGATGGCCGCAAACCCTTGTATGTTCAAAACGGTAAGCTTTACGACATCCACGGAAAGCTTCTACCCAATGACGTATCTCAACTCAATCATCAGGGCTATGCCCTCACCAATGAGGTTCGGCTCCACATCAGTGAGCAGAAAATCAAGGAGGACTACAGGCCCCAAATTGAAGCCATCCAAAGAGAGATGGACAAGCGCCTGAAGGACATCATGGAAGCGGAGCGGAAGGAACTTCAGCGTCAGTACGAGGAGCAACGCGCTCTCGAGTACCGACCCCTTCCGGCCGATGAAGTGGCCGCTCAGGTGACCCCACCCCTGCGGTTAACGGCAAATGAGAAGCTACTAGGTAGCGCAGAAGTCCCTGCCGCAGACGTTCTGGATGACGATGAGGAGGACCCCCGGCTGGACCCGGTCATCGAGTCCGCCGAAGAGGAAGCCCCTGTAGTTCAGGTGATACCTCTGCGAAAAGCTAGAGCAAAGGCGGGCATGTAACGTGGCCGCAACCCCTGTCGATACGGTGGAAGGCGTCAAGGAGAGGATTCTGGGGGAATTCCCCCGGCAAGCCGCTCAGTTCGAGGACATTGTTGACGCCAAGCTGGATGCGTGGATTTCGGAGCTTAGCGATGTTTTCCCGTTCTGGTTCCTAACTCCGCCGGTTGGCGAGGCGTTGCGCCCCCTGTTTCCTATCTCAGACCTTACTGCTGTGACGTCTATGGCCCCGTCCGTCGGTGGTTGCTGGCTCGACTCTTGTTGGCTACGCACCACCGCCGGGCAGGCCGTTTACGACGTCTACGTTCCTCTCGAGGACCAGGAGGCGGATAACCCCACTTGGTGGCGTAAGGAGAAGGTGAGACAGGTAGATTTTTGCTACGAATTCAGCAAGGAAGGGACCTTCCTTTACAACCTCCCTGTCCCGGAGTATGAGGATGCGCTACTTTTCAGTTCTTTCAGGACACAGCAACGTCCTACACAACTGACCTGGCGCACTATTGAGGACCGGACACAGTTTGTTCTCAACCCTACCCCTGACAAGGCTTACTTATACGTAATACAGTTTTCTATTCGCAGTCCCAAGTCCTATCTAGACCCCTCGTCGGGCTACAACCGGAACCGGTTCATTACTCACGCCAGTGAGGCCGTGGTAGCCAAGGGGTGCTTGGAGGCCGCGAAGTTCTTCGACGAGATGGAATTGGTCAAGTACTGGCGCAACGAACTCTATGGGACCCCCGAGGAGGCCCAGGGGGGTGTGTCCGCGTTGACCGGGGGTATCCTGGGTAGATTGCGCAAGGTGACCATCAGCCGACCCAGGCACTCCCGGGAACAGCTAAAGGCTTACGGGTCCCTTGCCCAGGCCACTGGGTTAGGCAACACCCGGTTCTCCAACAAGGAGCAGATTTGGGGCGGACGGGGCCGTCGCGGACGGTGGTGGTAGGTGCCCGCCCCGTATGGCAGGGGTAACCTAAAGGTTATCCACATGAAAGACCTGGGGACGGGTCTCTGCACGAACGTAAACCCGTTTGAAGTCCCTCTGGGGGGATGCACGGAGTGCAGCAACTTGGTGTGGGTCGATGGGTATCTCCGCGCTCGCCCAGGGCTGTCTGAGGCGTACAACACGTTCTCCGCCCTACGCGTCCACCACATCAAGAGGTTCTTGGGGTCTGACCTGACTAATCGATTGATGCGCCTGGACTACTCAGCGGGGAATGTTTACCTCAACGCCTGGAACGGGGCTTGGTCCGCGATAGGCGGGGCCCTGCCTGGCGGGTCTCTGACTTACCCGCCCACCAGTGACGGGTGGTTGGGGTATTACTGGTTCACTACGGGGGACGGGGACGTTTACCGTTATGACCCCGCCGGGCCCTCGTTGGTCACTGTCAGGAGCCTGCAGGTGGACTACCCCACCAAGGCCATACCCGATGCCCCCCGGATATTGGTGGCGGGCGATAGCCGCCTGTTCGTGGCCAACTGCTTGGACAGCAACGACGGGACCAACTCGGGCACACGAATCCCTGGGCGCGTGGCGTGGAGTGACTTCCGCATAGGCTATACGTGGCTGGGGGGCACCAACGGAGGGTCCAGCCGCTACATCGATTTCGAAAACGAAGAGGTTACCGGGCTGCACTACAGTGGGTCGGCCCTCATGGTATTTCAACCCTCGAATGTTTGGATTGGGTTTAGTGCGGGCCCGCCTATGATATTCGACTTCCGCCAGCGGGTACCGGGAGTGGGGTGCGTGTCTCACCAAACCATCCGCCGTGATAGGGACGGGTGGGTTTACTGGCTGGGGGACGACAATGTCTATCGCGGGGGCATCGACCGCAGCCCCGAGCCCATCGGAGACCGCATCCGCAATCGCATCCGCCAGGTGTGCAATCTGTCGTTGCTGAGCAGTTCCCGAGCCGTTTTGGACCGAGCCAATCGGCTATACACCCTCTTGGTGCCCGACGCGGTAGCCAATAAAGTGTGCAGGACCTTCACTCTCAACTTGGCCAATGGGTCTTGGTGGGAAGGTGTCATCAACATACCCGCCATAGATATTACGGACTCCACTGAGTTCCGCACGGACAATTGGACTCAGTCCTTACTGTTGGCAGGTAATACTGGGAAAATCTACTCCATGTCCTTGTCTAACGTAACGGACGATGGCACCGCCATTACTACTGAGTGGAAGTCGGGGGTCTTGTCTACCCCCGACATCACCCAAGGGGAGACGGAGCAGTCTGGAATCCAAATGCTTAGGGTTAAGGCTCAGTCCGGCCAGGTTACTTTGGGGACCTATGGCGGGGACAACCTGGACAGGATGGGTACCCTGAACAACTTTGGGACTCAGTTACTGGACGGCACAGCCACCATCTACACCACGGAGCGCCCTAAGATGGCTGAGAACCACCAGATATACCTGCACGGAGAGGCGAGTACTATGCCCAAAATCACGCAGATTGCGGCGGGGGCTATCTTGGGGAGCGCGACCCGATGAGCGACGAGAGTTGGACCAGTGGCCCCGACCTGAACGCCAGCTTCCTGACGCAACAAACGGACATGGCCGCGCTGCATTTACGCAACCCAATCCCCCAGGTCCTGGCCAAGCGGGCGGTCAATAACTCCACCTGGACGCTTCTGTTTCGGGTTCCCCAAGGGACTCACGTTGAGTTGCAAGAAATCCTCACCTACAACGGGGACGCGGCGGCCCGCTCCTGGCGCATGGCCCTTACGTCTCCCGAGGATACCAACCCCGCAGGGTCGGCAGTAGACACCCCCAATGTGTTTGCGTCGCTGTTGAATTTGGCTAGCGGAGATTCGAACCGCAAGGACATGTCTACAGGACTGGCCCCGGAGTGGGGCATTTGGTTCTGGAGCGATGCCGCCGTAGGTAAGAACTTCAACATCAGTATTTCAGGACAGTTGGTGACGTTTTTATGATGGTGCGAGAGTTCAGAATGGACGATTGGGTCGCGGTGAAGAAGGCGTGGGACGTCTTCTTCTCCTCCAAGAAATGCCTGGACAGGGTGAGCGGGGACCCCATATTCGACCCCTCGGCGTCCCGGCTGGAGGCTTTCTGCCGCGCATCGTTGGCCTCCGACACGACCAAGGTGATGGGGGTCTACAACGAGTCTAGGTGCCTGGTCCTGGCCTTCCTCCAGGACTGCACCCAGGTGGACCCTGTGGTGAACGAGGCGGGTAGGCTGATGATTGAGAGCAAACTCTACACCCTAGTGCGTTTGGTTTTTTCAGTTCCGGGTGCTCCCTCCGCTGCGGTTCGACTTATGGACGAGCATCTGGTATTGTTGGCTAGGGCCAAAGGGCATTCGAAGATTGTAGGGAATTGTCGGATGAGCATACCACTGGCGGGGGCCAAGTCCTACGGGTATGTTCCCGAGTATCAAGTTTTGGTAAAGAAGGTGTGATGTATGGCGAGCGGTGGAGGAGACACTACGGTTCAAACAATCCAACCCAGCAACCCGACCAATATCCCTCTTCAGGGGGACTTGACTGGGCAGAGCCAGCGGCAGCTAGGGTATGCTGCCCCTTACAGTTACTGGCCGGGGTATCAGTTGGGTCCTCAGGCCGCGATGGGGCAGGTATTCGTCGGGGGCCCCAACCCCACTATATTCGGCAACCCCTACAACTACGGGAACGCCCAGGGGTTCTTCGGGGGGTCGGCCCTGCCCAATGGCGGCGGGTCGGGGGGTGCTTCCTATACCCAGACACAAAGTCAGCCCGTCAACCAAGGGTATAATCCCCCAGGCAGCCTCCAACACCCCCTAACCCAAATGCTTTCCCAGATGCTGTCCCCCGGTATGCTGTCCCAAATGTTCCAGGCATACGGACGCAGCTTGGCCCAAAATCCTCAGGGATTAGGGACAGCTCTGGGAGGGGCTATGCAACAGCCCCCCATGCCCAGTCCCTCCCCTCAAGGGCAGCAACAGCAGCCCCAGGGGCAACAGCAGTCTCAGGGACAGCAGCAAACCAACCAACAACAGACGGGAGGGCAGCAACAGACCAACCTACCCCCCGCCGGATACACGGGAGGGTAATAACTAATGGCGTTCGGATTTGGCACTCCTCCCCCGGCCATTGACCCCGGGCAGACATTCCCCAACTCTTCTCAGGGGGATAACCCCATTTTGATGCCCCAGCCGGCCGCCAACACGGCCACCCGGCAATCGTTCATGCCCCCCAATTATATGGCCCCGTACTACAATGCAGCGGGAGTGGCGGGCAATCTGGGGACTATGCTGGGGGGAGCGGCCCCAGCGGCTGCCAACTTCATGCAGGGGATGTTCGACCCTAACCTCAACCAGATGGAGTCCTCGTTTATGGGGGCCAGTCTGGGCAATGCTCTGCGGGGCATGGACCAGGGGTTCCAGCGGCAGGAGGCGCAGTTCGAGGGGCAGCCTGGGCACTCGGGGCTGTTCGCAGCCCAGGGGGACGTGATGGAGCAGGCGATGCGCGACCTGATGCAGACGGGGTCTCAGATGGGCTTACAACGGGAGCAGTTGGCCGCCGGCATGTCCCAGTTTCCGTTCACAGGGACAATGGAGATGGCTAACCAACCGGTGCAGCTCCAGTCGCAGATGTACAACCAACTCAACAACGCCTGGGCGCAGCCGTATCAGGAGGCCAATACGGTTTACAGCGGCATCCCCGTGTCGGCTCCTGCCGTAATCGCTAACCAAGGGAGTGGTAAGTAATATGCCTAAGCAGATGCAGACCCCCGTTGTTCAGACCCACAGTGGCGGCAGCAACCCCTTCAAACAGCTCATGGGGATGGGAGCGTCTATGCTGGGGACTGTCTTCGGAGGGCCCACGGGCGGAGCCATCGCAGGAGGTGTCACTAACGCCCTCCTGGGGGGCGGTGGAGGAAGCCAGCTCGGCACCACCCTCGGGGGCCTTATGAATCGGGACAGCGGGCAGCAAGACTCCAACGGGGGGTTCATGGACCCCATCAGCTCTGGCTCTCAGATGGGCCAGGGGCTGGGGGATATGCTCTCCGGGCAGCAAGACCAGGGCCCATCGCAGTATCTGATGGACGGGCAACAAGACCCCCGGTCGCAAAAGTTCGGGGACATGAACGACAACGGGGGCAGTAGTTTACAAGATAATAACTACTACAACGACTATGGTTCCCCGTCTCTGGATACATACAGTTACGGGGAACCCACGGACGATCCCAGCCACTCTCTTGTGCAGGATTGGATTTCTGAAGTAGAGTCAAGCGGCGGACAGGCTGGCCAGGAGCTGGGGCGGCTGTTAAAATCAAACCCTCAGCTAATGGACGGCTTGATCCAGAAAATGCAAAAGGGGTGATACGTATGGCCAAGAAATGCGGCGGTGGTAAAGGCGGCGGTAAAATGCCCAAGTCTGGTAAGGGCGGGTCGGGCAAGAAGAACGCCGTGAGTGGCGGCAAGCTGCTCGGCGGGTTCATGCCCAAGAAGTAAGTGGTAGGAGGGTAGTACCAATGATTCCTATTCCAGAAGAAACCCCCGGAGCAGTGGGAGGCCCTCCTATTTCTGACGCTCTCGCGATGTTCACAGCCCGGCACGAGTTCAGGAAAGGGTAAATATCACTATGGCTATGACCCCACTAGAGATCATGCTTGCGGCTGCTGCTAATAAGGCAGTAAATTATGCTCAGGGCGCTATTAATAGTCCTGAAAATTACAAGCAAACTCCCGAGGAAATTAAAGGTGGAGGAGGTCAAAACGACATGGCGATTCCTATTCCAGAAGAAACTCCCGGAGCAGCGGCAATGGACACCTCTCCAGGGGCTCTTCCCCCGTCCCAAGGACCGGAGGGAGGCCCTCCTATTTCTGACGCCCTGGGCCCTGCCGTCGCGGAGGGTGCTACGGCAGCGGCCAACTCCCAGCAAGCCTACCGGGACTCCCTATTGAATCGCACAGAGGACGAGTGGAGGGCTCTTCAGTCGGCTAACCCTGTGCAGTTCAAGCGGGACCTTTTGGCGTATCGTCATGCCGTAGTCAGTCAGTTTGACGCCAAGATTCACGAGATGGCGGCTGGGGCCCCGGCACAATCGCCGCCCCCTCAACAACCCCCGCAAGGGATGAGGACGCCCCCTCCGTCTCCCACCAAAGCGGCCCCCGGGTCGGCTCAAACCGCTTTCCGGGAGCAGGCATTGCAGGGACGGGCGGCTAGTTATGATACTCAGCCTCCGGCCCCTCCCGCCCCTGCCCCCAGTGCAGCCAGTCAAGCCGGCGAAGGGGTAGGGGGGTCTATCAAACTGCCCGGGGCACCTGGCCCCAAGCCGATGGACTTGGCTAGGGCCGATTACGCAGCCCGTCGAGTAGGGGGAGGGGCAGGGTATGCTACACAGCCGCCTACCCCCCTCAACCCCAATCCCCCAGGGTTTGGCGTGGGGGTAATGGCCGGCAATTTGGCCAAAGCTACGCAAGGGGTAGCCCCTTCCCCCTCTGTGGCGTCCTCTTTCATCCCTTCCCCCAAGGAAAGAGCCAATATGCCTCCCTCCTCCCCTCAACCATCAGCGCCAGGGCCGCAAGCAAAACCCTCGGCAAAACCCTCGGCAAAACCCTCGGCGGGCAACAAACCTGCTCCCACCAAGCCCCGCAAAAAATCCCCTAAGTGAGGTAAGGATAGATGCCCCAGGTATCTGGAACACAGGTAATATATGGACAACGCCGCCCCAATATTTGGGTAGGGGTGCTTGGGGACGTTTTGGGCCAAACTGCTCAGGCCGCTCTCAAACCTGTTATGGGCGCGGTAGGCCGGGGGGTGGGGGACCTGCTTGGTTACCAAGACCCTATGGCAATGGAAGCGGAGGCCCGTGGACAGGCCGCTAAGGGGGCTACCCTCGACGCCTTCCGTCAGTCCATGGTGCCTGTGGTGCAACAGGTCAAAAACGGTCAATTGACCCCGGAGCAAGGGTCTACTGTCGCACGACAGAAGGCCGAGTTCATGAACCTGGACCCGGATGTTTACGGGGACATCAACAACCCCTTCTTCTCCCTGACCCCCGAGGAAACGGACATGGCGCGTTACCAGCGCGTTCGTGGGGCCCAGGGTCAGGTGGAGGACGATGCGTGGCAAAAACAGTTCTCTTCCCAAGGGGGCCAACAAGCCTCTCCGACCCCATCCACACCACAGACCCTACCGGCTACCCCCGACCAAGCGGCCCAGGAAGATCTGGCTCCCAAGTCCCCCTCTGGGGCTTGGTATGACAAAACCCAACCTATTACGGAGGGCCCTCCCCCCGATGTTCCGCTGACGGCAGAGTCGCAAGCCCCAGTGAAGTCCCCCGTTGCCCCCACCCCACGGAGGCCATCGGAGCAGGACCTGGCTTTTCTAAACCTGCAGTCCCAAAAGGTCCTCTACCGAATGAACCAGTTCCAGGCGATGGACACCTTGGTCAAACAGGGGAAGATCCCAATGGAACAGTTCGTTGCCATGGGCCAATCTACGATGAACGGATGGACCAACCTGGCCCACGACTACATGGTGGCCTCGGGTATGGAAAGAAACCCTATGATCAACGCCAAGACGGCTATGGCAGGGTTGATGCAAGACCCGTCCGTAAGGAAGGCCCTACTGTCCCAGGGTATGGTTACGGAAGACCAACTGAAAGAGTCCACGCAGGCTTGGAACACGTTCATAGGTAGTAACCCCTCTCAGGCTGAGTTGGGTGTTATGAACACATTCATGTCCCTGATGGCCAAAACCATCAACAATCCCGAAGCCCTCCTTAAGCTCAACTTAGGGGAACGAGAAGCGGCGCTTAGGGAACGGGAAGTGTATCTCACAGATCAGCGCGCCCGGGACATGTTCAGGGAAGTCCAGGTGCCCATGGCCCAGGCCAATGTGGAGCACCTACGAACTCAGTCCGAGTCCATGCGGTTCGCGGACAGAGTTAAGGCTGTGTTGGTTGGTCCCGAATTAGCCAAAATCCGAGCAGAGACCAACAAAATCGTTCAGGAAACCGTTGATGGCGCTGAGAAGGTAGGTATCCTACGGAGGGCCGAAGATAGGAAGGCCGTAACGGATGCTTTTCATGAAAGAATTGAAGCATCCAAGGTATTAACTACTTCTCTCAAAATGGAACTAGACGACCGTCACCACATCCTTCAGGCCGCAGCCAAGGAAGCGGACCAAGCTTCCAAGGAACTCAAGTCGTTCGAGGACAAGAACCGCCCGGCCCTCATGACCATGAACACTTTGCTCGACAAGGTGGCGGCGGATAACAAGGTGACCAAGGACAAGGCGGCCGAGATGGTGGGGGCCAATCCTGCCAAGTACAAGGCAGACACGGAATTCCTCCAGCTTTATCGGGACCACGAAACGTACAAGAAGCGCGCTCAGGATCAAACCCAGATGTTCAATGTGGCAATGCAAAGAGCCCAGCCTAGCGCATTTCCTCCCGATACGCTGAGGAATGTGACAGACAAAATGCTAGAGGGTATTAACTCCACTTACGACAAGAGGATAGGCGAGGTGGTGGGCGACATTCGGTCCAGGCTGGTGCAGGGTATACAACGTAGTCCAGACCCCTATGCTACCCTGAACCGACTGGCTACCGGCGACCTAAGTGACCCGGACCTTCTGCGTTACTTAAACCCTATGGTGAAGCCCACCATAGAGGGGGGTATCCTGTCCATTAAAGGGGACGGCTTGACCGGCCAGGACATCCCCAGGGCGATTTACTTGGCCAATGCCTTCAAAGACGCTAATATCACTAAGCAGGATTTTGCCAATGCCTGGGTGACTGTAAACGGGCAGAAAGTGAGTCTGGCTAAATTATTTCCCGGGTCTAAGCTCGATTCTATGTGGGAAGCGACACTGACCATGAGGAAGTTATTGATGAGGAAGTAGGGGCAATGGACGGTTTCAACGTAGGGTCTAGTCTAGGGGTAGGGGTGGGCCAACAGGCCGACCAACTGCCCGGAGACCAGGGCATAGAGTTGGGACCGGAATTCGCCTCCCTGTTCCCCACGGAACAACCGGAAGAGTCCTCCGCACCTGCCCCTCAGGCCCCCGTGCCCCAACAATCCCTAGCCGACCAGGCGGGCGGGGTGATTGGGGCGAGTGTGGGGGAGGATGTCACTCCCCCCGGCGGGGGCATTGAGCTGGGGGAGGGATTTGCCCACCTCGTTCAGAACGACCTGCTGGACTCCAACAACCCCCTCCAGGGCAATCAAACAGCCCCCGCTATCATGAATTACGAGGCGGCAGCTTCTCTCGTAAAGAAGGGGAAAGCGCCGGTAACGGCCGACCCCTACACGCCTCCCCCGGCCGCCACGCCCCCGCGCAATGAAGTCCTGAAATTTTTGTCCCCGAACGTTTACTCAGGGAGTATTTCTGGGCTTGGAGATGATGCTTTAAGTGCCACCTACAGCCTGGCCAAGCGCGCAGAGGCTGCTGGGTATAAACTACTCATCACCAGTGGCAAGCGGAATGGCGGGGGTAGGAGCTATCATGATCATGGTGAGGCGGTAGATGGCCGCATTGTCAAAAAGAACAAGGACGGCACTACGTCCGACCTAACCCCCACCCAGGAGGTGGAGGTAGGTAAGCGCCTGGCTGCAGGCACTGGTTTTAGGTCTATGCTCGACGAGATCAACTACAATCTGGGGGGAAGTGGGAGTCACCTACACTTTGCCGTAGGCCTGGAGCGAAACCTGGTCAATGACCCCAGCCACCATGACTTGGGGGCCACTCCTCACGCCCCGGCCGCCAAGGCACAACCTCACGCCCCGGCCGCCAAGGCACAACCTCACGCCCCGGCCGCCAAGGCACAAACCCCGGAAGCCAAGGCACAGAGAGCTAAGTATGTGGAGCGGGGAAAGGTCCAGGGTCCGGCCAATCTGCTTGACCGGGCGGAAGCTTGGGCGCGAGCACAGGGTATCGACCCTGTGGTGTTTCAGTCCCAGATCCAGGCCGAGAGCGAGTGGAACCCCAATGCCGTATCCCCTGTGGGGGCTACAGGCCTGGGGCAGATGATGCCCAGGACTATGGCGGAGGTGGCCAAGGAGGCGGGCGTGGACCCGTCCATGTATGCCAAGGACTTCAATATGCAGCTTCACCTGGCTGCCCGTTACCACCGCAAGATGCTGGACCAAAACGGGGGCAATGTAGCCCGTACCCTGGCGGCATATAACGCGGGGCCCGGGGGCCTGCAGGACATCGTTAAGTCGGGCCGGGTCTATCCCGAGACCAGTGAGTATGTGTTCAAAATCCTCCAGCGGGTCGACCCTAGTATTACCAACAAGGACCAGACGGACCAAATGATTCTGCGGGGCACCGGGCCCGTTAACGACCCCCACAAGGAGGCCAGGGACATTGCCGGAACCCGGCAATGGGGGCACGATCTGGTGGTCGATGCGTTCAATGCTGTGTCTGGGGACACCGGGGCTAGGACCGGTAACACCTACGGGGAAGTCATGATGGACAAGAAAAACCCCATGAGCCTACCCAGTCAACTACAACTGCACGTTTTAGAAATCCTCCAAGACTCTCCTCTCGGTCTTTTGGGCATGTCCAAGGCCCTGGCCGCTCATATGGGGTATGGGCAGATGTTCGAGGAAGCGGAGGCCACGAGAGCTTCTGCTGACAAGGAGATAGCCAACAACCCACTCCTCAGGGCGGCTTACTCCTACGGGTGGGGGATGCCTCGTATGATGGCCATGATGATGACCGGGGGCCTCATAACTAAGGCCTTGGGTATGGAGGCCAAAGTGGCCGGGGTCATCAAGGGAGCCGCCGGTGCGGAGGGAGTTGCTTCCCTTATGCCCCCGGGGGTGTCGCGCATCCTTACGGCCAAGGCCTCGGAAGCGGCCGTTACTGGGGGGATGTGGATGGGGGGACAGGCTGCGGGGGATTACCTTTACAACCTACGTATGAAGAACGGGCAGTTTGACCCTAAAGAGTTCCTGACCCACACACTTACGGGCACGGGCATGGGGGCCGGCATAGGCCTGGGCCTGGCCTACGCATTCCCCGCTGCGGTAGGTATCACAGGGTCATTTTTACAACGGATGTTGGGGTCTTCCTACAACGAGTCCGCCATTGGGGCCACACTCAAGTCCCTCGAGCAACTGAACCCTGTGGGTCAGGTGGCCGCCGGGACATTGGCTGGCGGATTCGTGGGCGGCACCGCGACATCTATGGGGGAAGTCACGGGCATCAACAAGGCCCTGTTCGGAGAAGGGAACGAGCCCACTGTATGGGGAGGGACGATGGCGGGGGCGGCCCTGGGTGGGGGCACGTCTTTGCTCGGAGCATCTGGACTCTGGTCGGCTATTCACAAGCGCCTGTCCCCCGAGGTACTGGCCACGGCACAGAAGGCAGCGGGGGTAGTCGATTCCTGGACTAAGACCCTAGGCGACGCCTGGGTCCACAACACTGCGGCGGACTACATGAACTGGCTGAAGCAGGGACAGGAGCTGAAGGCGGCGGCAGCCGCCGACGCGGTCTCTGGGCACGTCAACTCCCTGCTGGACCACACCGAACAGCACCTCGCGGCCCAGGCGACCTCTCTAGAGCAACCGATGGCCGCCAAGTTGGCCGAAATCAACCAGCTCCAGCAACAGGCCCAAGGGGGTCAGCACATCCTGTCGGAAATCGGCAGGGTCTACCCGGACATCCCCGGGGTGGTGCAGAGCAAAATGGAGGCCGTAGGGAAGCGGGCTAAGTTGCAACAGGAAGCGGGCAATAACCCCACCCCCGCCCAAGGTAGGACGATGGCAGCCTTCCAGAAGGTCATCGACAAGGCCGACGAGCTATCTAAGGACAAGGACCCGGCCAAGGCCAAAGCCTTCGCCACCTTTGACTCGGTGTCTCAGAAACAGCTTCAGGCCTCCCAGACCCTGGGGCCCAAGTTGGACGCCCTCAAGAAAGAGTACAGCCTGATGGAGGGAATCCACGGGGTGTTAACCAAAGACGCCCCGCAGGCCATTGCCGCTAGCCGTGCGGGCATTCAGGAGGCGGCTTCGAAGTTGAAGTCCACCGGTTCGTGGGAATTCGCTTTCCCCGAGCAAACCCCCGTGTGGCAGGCCCCTCCCGGGGCTGTGGATGGGGCGGTTTACTCTGCTCACCAGAACGCTCTTGCTTCTACCCTTACACGTGCGGGGCAGAACCAGGCTACCGACCCCGGGCTGTTTGCGACGGAGTTCCTCTCCAAGTTCCTCCCAGACCGAGTTAACAAACTCGTTGGCGGGTCCCCCACGGAGATTACCGACGCAGTGGTCAAGGACCTGAAGGACCGCCTCAAGGGATTGCGGGAGACGGAAGCTTCCCCGCCTGAAGACCTATTCATATCTAAACCCTCTAGTGTGCGTAATAACTATAAAGGGTCGTTGATGCAGTATGACCTGAAAAGCGCGCCCAAGTCGGGGGGTCTGGTGGCTATGGACGCGGCCACCCTCTACAAACACGCTGTGGACAACGGCATTGATGCCGATGCCGTGAATACTGCCTACACCGACCTTTCCCAACGGTTACTGCGGGAGCCCGGGAAGGTCGCCCCGATGGTGTGGGACGGTAAGCCGTCGGCTGAGGTGGCTGCGGCGGCCCGGGTGGCGATGGACCACGGGGAGCAGTATGTGCCCCTCCACGCCACCAACCTCTCCTCCCTCAAGGACACGGCCATTGGAAACTGGAAGGAGGTGCAGTTGGCCGAACGTGGGCGCATCGCCCGGGAAATTGAGGACATGAAGTCCCTCAACCCCATGCTTCAGGAAGTGCTGGTCGGCGACATCCCAGACGCTGACCCCAACCATCCGGCGGCAGCGGGAGGCAATCTGTCCGCGCTGTCTAACCAGGAGCAAATGATCCGTGGGTGGGAAAAGAGGATTGGGGCCCTGGAGGCCTCGGTCAAGGAAGTGCTACCAAAGTCCCTCTCCCAGGGGTTTGACGCCCTTCTCAACGACTTCCGGGGCAAAGGCGGGAAGGTGGCCGGGGACGAGGTGTTTACCTCCGGTAACGTGGCTGAGGTGTTAAAAATGACCCCCTCCAAGGCGGACATGGCCGCTCGGCAGTATCGGGAAGCTTTGCACTTGGCGGAGCTGAAGAGGCTGCAGTGGTTTACGCAGCAGCCTATAGCGCGGGCCAACCCCGAGGGCGGCCTGGGCATCGTCCAGGCCCTGCGCGAGAAATGGGTCAACGACATCCCCGACTCCCAGCAGGTGGAGGTGCAAACCGCATCTCAGATCCTGTCGGGGGGTCATCACGCCCACAGTTTCGTAGGTACTGATGGTGAGAAAATTCACGAGTTCAACGCTATGATGGCGGATTTGGCCAAGGGGCCGGACATCGCCAAGCGGATGTATGGTGTTACGTTTGACGGTCTACAGAATGTGGCTATTCATCGCCCTATGGCCGTGCGTTACCTAACGGAAAACGTGGTACGCCCTGCCTACGACAAGATGTACGACTCTATGCGGACTAAGTTCCCAGAACTCAAGAAGGCCGATCAAATGAGCGCGTTTCAGTTGGAGATGGCCAAGGCCCTGGAGAACCCCGGGAGTATGAAGACCTTCCGAGAAAAGTGGGGGAAGGACAACGTAGACGGGATGCTGGACCTTTTCTACCGGAACCGGGCGCTTATCGAAAACATCCGGGCGGCCGACCCCGAGTTGAGGCAGTTGTCCAAGTCCCTCCACTTCCCCCACATTTTCCAGCGCCCCCTAACGCACCTCGAGGCCCTGAAGGGCAACCCTATCCACTACAGCGTGTCGGAAAAGGTATTCTCTGACATCCGATCCCGGTTCAAGTCGTTCGAGGACGTGGAGAGGGGGGTGGCCGCCGAAGAGGGGTGGTTGGCCAAGCAAAATATCTCGGAGAAGGCCTTCCTTCAGCTTGACCCAGAGGAGCGGGCTCAGTTCGTTTCCGTGGGGGTAGATAATAAGGAAGCGTGGTTGAAGCTCGACGAAAAGCAACGGTCCAAGTTCCGCGAGGAAGCAGAAACCCGAGCACAAACCCTTATGCTTCGAGACCCCAAACTACACCCAGCGGACTTGTTGGGGAACGAATTGATGGCCGTGGTCAAGGCGGACAGTTTGCGGACCATCACCAACGCCCTTCAGCGTGTAGTCGTCCCTACAGACCCCGGAGGGGTCAACCAGCGCGGATTGGTGATGGAGGTCAGCCGAAGCAAAACGGGCGGAGGGGCTATAGCCCCCGAAGTCCATATGCAGGACCTGAATACGGGGGAATGGCTGTATGACAAGGCGGGCAACCCGGTGAAGGGGAGCTACCGGTTTGCCGACGAAATCCCTATGCTCCAGGGTATTAAGCTGACTCGCCCAGATGGTACCCAAGTGCCCTCTAGGAATGTGGCCATACACCCTGTTATTGCGGACATGATTGGCAGTTACATCTCGGCCCCCGTTTTGAAGGACGCGTCTGCGCCTACGCGGATATTCAACCGAGCGATGGGGATATTCAGGGCCCAGTTGTTGGCGGGCAGTATCCTCCCGTTCATGCGGCAAATTTCCATGAACTGGTCGGCAGATTACCTAAACACCCCCTGGAAGATGATTGGTATGGGGGCGTCCGGTTCGCGTATCCGGGCGGGGGTGGATGGTCACGCTATCGCAGTGGACGCCATCCGCAATGGCCTGAACATGCGCCAGATCGAGAAGACGACCTTCACCCTGGCCGACTCCGCCCTACGAGACTGGGGGCCCGCTTCCCAGGGCGTATTCGGCCTGGAGGACAGCTCTTTTGGACGCTTCCTTCAGTCCATCGACAAAACAGACCCCATGGCAGGTCAGGCGCGGGAGAGTCTGAGTAGGATTGGGGGAGCTTTAAGCGACTCCTTGGGGGCCGCTATCCACCTGGACAAGACAATCAACGCCCACGGCATGTTCCAGTTCATTGAGGATGGGCAGCTCGCTGGCTATCTCTACCGAGTCCACGATTTGGCCACCAGCCACCCCGACTTGCTCAAGATTCCAGACCTGGGGCAGCGTCTCAAGGCCGCCAAGGCCTTGGCGGCTGACACCTCCAATCGGTTGAGTGGGGCGCTGCCTATGGCCCTTGTGTCCAATCCCGTGAAGGCGGCGATGTTCAAGTACGGGCTCACCCCTTCGTGGTGGTTGGCGAAGGCCGCTACCCTCGTGGATACGGTCGACTCCATGACCTACTTTGCATCCAAGGGGTTGAAGTTGGGGGATAAGGGGTTCGTCGAGGCCCTTGCCGGGCGCAAGGCGTTCGACCACCTGCCAGAGTCTGTGCGGGACACGGCGCGGGCCCGTATGGTGAAAATGATGGGGGGAATGCTGTTTGCATCGTACATGGGGTTGCAGGCGACCCAGTGGATGTACAATCAGACCTTTACCACAGACCATCCTCCCGACAAAATATTCCATCTTCAGCACGGGGGTATGTATTACAATTCCCCTCTTACCTATGGGATGGTCAAGGACTTGGTAAAGTTCTCTTCAGATTCTCTGAAGTCCCAATCCTCCCTCAACCCATCTGATTTCAACCCTTCCGCGTTCGTAGGGGATGTTACCGTAGCGGCGATGCGCCAGCTCGAAAATTTGTTAATCTTAGACCCTGCGGAGTTACTGGACATTGGTAATAAGAGTTCCACTAGTAATACGGACGTAGCAGACCGCATCTTCAATATGGGGGATTATATCGCTAAAACCATGACACCTTTGCATGACTTGGCCGGGTGGGGTAAGGACGCCAAGGCCTCCGAGATGGTGGGGTTGCGTGGGGATTTGTCTTCGTCGGACAAAGCTGCCCGCACCCTGTCGGGACAGGAATACTTGGGCCGACAAGCCGGGTTATACGATTCCAAGGCCAATGTCGAGAACTCTAAACTGGGTGAGCTGCACCACAAGGAGCAAGACATCCTCAATGAGCACCGGCGTAACATCCAGGTGTTTTTGGACAAAGCTCGTCTTGCCAAGTCCTCGGCGGAGCAGTTGCACTGGCTTAACGAGGCTCGGGTATCGTGGGCTAAGAGGGTTGAAGTTAAGGACCCGGTTATGCAAAGATACTACGGGCCAAGACACGGGGTTAGCGACCGGGTGTTCCAGGGTATGGTATCTGAAGCCATCACCCCGGCATACGCCGCTGCGAATCGGGGCAAATTGCTCATGAACCCAGAGGTGACTAGGGCCATAGAAAAAGACGAAAGTATGGGCGAATGAGTATATACGTAATCCCTAATAATTCCCCCACCCCTCTAGAGGCGTTAGCGTCTTGGGGGAAGGCGACGGGCGGGTATGTGTTACACCACCACCCCATCCCTGGGGTGAATGTGATAACTAACCCGGAGTCACTCCCCCACATCGAAAAAGACGATCTGCTCTTTGGGCTAGGGGGGACGGGGCTGCACGATTTCCTGAAGTTCTTGGGCAATACCCCGTGTAAATCCGTAGGACCTACGGGCTTAGCCGCCACCATCACCCAGCGTCAGGATCTGGCTCTGGCTTTCCTACGGAACGCGGGGGTTCCGGTGGTGGATTTCATTTGCACCGAGGAGGGGGCGCTTGAGTTCTCCTCTGAATACCCATCGAGAGAGGAAGATGTGGTGACGTTCTGGTGGTGGGTGAACCGGAAGCTGATGGTCCCCGCCACATTCGCTTCCGTTCCCATTTACGGCCTGCTGGAGCGAGGGGGCCCGCAATGTTACGAAGGCGTGGGTCTCCTCCCAGTCCATGGGAAAAAGATGGACGTCCTCCGCGAGGGGGTTAGGCTGGCCTGCTCGGCTATGGGCTATAGTGGGGTGATAGGGGTGTCATTCACAAGAGAGGGTAAGGCTTGGGCAGTTCACTTCCACCAGCCCCCTGGGTTGATGACGGCCATGTCCTGTATGTTTTCTTCTACGGACTCCATCCCCAGGTTTCTACACAAACTCGAGAGGGGGAGGTGGTTCAACCCTCCCCTACGGGACGTGTGCGTGGTCGCTCTCCAGGTGTATAGCCTATACGACCCCCGGGCCCTGTCGCACTCAGTTAGGACTCCTTCGAATGTCCTCCTGCCCTCTACAGGGGAGGACTGTGACTATCATGTCTGGGAGGTGCCGGTGGATACCGAAGAGTTCCCCCGCACCTATTTGCCCGAGGAGGTATGGGAGGGCAACCCGGGGGCCTATTGCAAGTACAATGGATTTGACAAAATAGGCCCGTTCCGGTCATATTTGAGCGAAGCTTGGGGACTCTACCCTGGCCTCTCAGAAGTAGTGGGAAAGGAAACTCAAACAGATGCCAACAGGGAGACTGGGTCCTTATCCGGTCAGGGTGGAGTATTCTACCCTAGTACTGAACGTGAGCAACGCGGCGACGGGGAGCAAGATTGCAACGGGCCTCCCGACAGTGAACCTGCAGATTCAGGATTTGCGGTTCAACAACTTGTCGGGAGCGGCCAAGACGGTTGATATCTATCTAGTCCCTCAGGGTCAGGATGCTTCGGGCGGTGGTGCGCAAAAGTTCGTGGCCGCTCATAGTATCGCAGCCAACGACCAGTGGATCTTCGTAGGCGGGACCGCAGGTGGCCCCTTCTACTTACCTGCTGGGTATGACCTATATGCGGTAGCGAGCGCGGCCACCTCGGTCTCTTCCTACGCTAGCTACAGCCGGGCGGAGTAAACCATGAGTAATTGGGGAAAGGCAGAACACCCGGCCTTTGGGGTATACGAGGCGACTCCAGCCACCCGGACCAGTGGCTCTGTCGTTCCCCACCTCGTTGACGCCCAGGGACGCATGACGGTGACTGGAACGGTAACCGCGTCACCTGTTGTCGCTACCGCAGGGGTGCAGAATACAATTAGCGTCGGTGTGGCCTCGGCCCTGGCCCTGGCCGCCGACGCTAACTGTAAGTCGCTCGTTTTCGAGAATTTGGGCACGGTCCCGATTTACCTGAGCAACAACAGCCCCGCTGTCGTGGCATCTAGTCTTCAGTTGCCCGTGGGCGGAATACTCTCTATGGACCCCGCTTCGGGGGCCACGTTGGCCTGGTATGCTATCTCTACGGTGGCCGCCCAGGATCTCCGCTATTCCAAGTGGACGTAGGAGGTCGACGTGGTTAACTTTGTTGTACCTCCGTCCCTAAGTAATATTGGCGCCGGCACCCTGGCCGTAGACCTGCCCTTGGCGTCGGGTAAAACCATCACGTTGTCGGGCGCGGGCAAGGTTGTCTTCGGGTCCTCCGGTTCCGTGACGGCCGCGAACCGTGAAATTGAGGGTACGTCGGCCGGCGTCAACTATAATGTTCCGTCGTCGCTCGCACATACATTCCTCGCCAACAATGTTGCGTGTTTGACCGTATCGGCAGCCAACATTACAGCAGCGGGAGAGGTGGTTGCGGGTTCCAACAAGGGCCTCATAGGATACGGCGCTGTATTTAACAACAATGGAGGCCCACTTAGCGGCTATAACGAGGCGTCCATCGCCCAAATCTATCGCAACAGCGTGGACCTGTACATCAACACTATCAACGCCATCAACTTTCGAATTGGCGGCACAGACTACATGACGCTGGATGGGGGCGGTTACTTTTTGGCAACGCGGCAGAAGCTGCCCACTGCCACGCCTGGTTCGGCTGCTGCTGCCGGTACCACCGGGCAGATCTATTGGGATTCATCTTTTATCTACATCTGTACGGCCACAAACACGTGGAAGCGTGTGGCCATCGCGACCTGGTAAGGAGGGTTTGTGGCAAATCCAAAAATCGCAATTCAAATCGACTGGCCCGTTGGTCGGCGCTCCCTGAATCTCAGGGTTGCGTGTTACCACGGCGAGTTCACCATTGACCAGGGCCTCCTGCGCGCTGATCTCTGTCCATCGGACGAGAGCGGTCGCGACTTGGATCTGGTCAAGTCGGTCGTCCTCCCTCCCCAGGATGCCGCTGAGGTATTTGCCGCGATGGGCGAGCTGCTCATCGCCAAAATCAAGGCTATGGACCCCGCCGAACTCAATCGCCAAGTGCCCGGGCTCGGCGACGCTATGGCCAACGCCCAGGTGGTGGAATAGGCCGTGGTGACCCTGCAACAGCTCCACGCCGTCCGTGACGACCTGCTCGGCAAGTACGTTACCCTCGGTCTTCAGGCTCTCGAGACCAAGCAGCGCCTCAAGGGTATACGTAAGCGTGAGCGCACAGTGCTGGAAGACCTAGTCCAGGTTGATCAGCAGATCAGGAGAATGGAGGCCCCCGTCGATGTCCCTGTGGATCTACAAACGCCGCCGCCCCCGCCGGCGGATTAGCCCGTGAAGTGGGGGTACCTCCGCAACTCCCTCCGAGACGCCACAGACACTGAGTCGTTGCGTCCGTTGTTGAGTGTGGTATGGGGGTCGTTGCTTTCGGTGTGGGCCCACCTGCATGGTGACATGGCCCACCTCTACGTGTGGTTCCTTCTCACGTTTCTGATTTGCAACGGGTGGCTCCTCGACCTCATAACGGGGTCTTGGCTGGCTCTACGCACAGGGACGTTCAGGTGGGCACGGTGGCGTGACACCATCCAAAAACTGGCCCTTTACGGGATTGTGATGGGGGTGTCCCTGACGGTGCATGCGCTTGGCCAGGCCGTCCCCCTGTTCGGATACAACGCCCTTTATCCGTTTGCCCTGGCCATACCGGCGTGTGTGGTCCTCAGCGATGTCGTGAGTGTATTACGTAACCTATCCCTTCTCATGCCCAGTGCCACCCTCCTCCGCAAGCTGCTGTGGGGCCTGGGTAGGCGTGGAGAGGCTTTGGCCGAGAAGGTGGCGGGTATGGAGGCCGAGAGTGGAAAATCCGAGGGCTAAGATTCTACCCGCTGTTTACTGGCACTACCGGAGCGGTAAGGAGTATGTTTTGGAGACAGACGCCCTCTACCACGACGATGAAATCAAGGCCAAGCTTGTCGTCATTTACCGGGACGCGATGACCGGCACCCAGTATGCTACCCCCTACTCCCGGTTTTTTGGTAGGGTGGAGTTGGACGGGGTCGAGATGCCCAGGTTTTCGCCCGTAGAGGATGTTCGGCGGGAAGTCTACGCGGGGTCGGCCCGCGAACTCTTTGATTGAGGTGGATATGAAGTATTACTTACGTCTGACCCGTGGCCAGGTCCAGAACTCCCAGGGACTGGAGCTTTTGCGTCTGGCCCTCTGGAAGCAGGACGCGGGGAAGCCCGACGTCGAGGTCGACCACGTGACGGCCGTGAGCGGGCAGCCCGGGCGCCAGAACTTCCTCAAGGCCAAGGACCGCTGGCCGGGTTCTATGCAGCCCCTCGGGGAGGCCGTCTACAGGTTAGGCGACCACGACTCTCAGCGTGGGGTCAACTGGGCTTCAGGGGTCGTGGGGAGCTACTCGGGCTCGTTTGGCCCCGGCCTGGGTCCGGTATGGGTGGCAATTCTACCCAAGGCTCCCGACAAATTCGGTATACGGAGCTTCGACTTCGGCATCCACCAGGACGACAACGAGGACTACTCCCCCGGCACTTCGGGGTGTTGTGGGATCCAGGGGGAGACCGGGCCCCGGGACTATGGTAGGCTGAGGAGGGTGGTTGGGTGGTTCCTCTCCTTTACAGTAGAGGAACTCGTGGTCGACTGGGGCCTGGGCACTGTGCCGCGCCCCGAAGGGCATTGAAAATCGCGACCCTGTCCCAAAACCGCGAGAATCCCGGACCTGAAATCCGGTAAAGTGGTCTAGGGCTCGTGGTCGGTGGGAGAAGCCGGCCAGCTTTTTGCAAGGAGAGTTATGGAAGAAATTCTACAGGAACTGCAGGACCAGAGGAGGGTAATGACATCCCTCCTTCAGTCCGTTAGGTCCCTCGCTGCGTTGGTGGAGCAGTCCACCAACATGCAGATAGAGCTGCTAAGCCGAAGGGTTGAATTTCTGGAGGGTGTGTGGCGAAAAGGGTAGTACGTGAAATCAAGGACCTAGACACGGGCGAGACCCTGGTGCTGTTCCCCTTAACCCTAGATGAGCTAAAATTCATCCAGGCTAATCGGCCCTACAACATTTACGAATGCAATCGGGTATTGGTTAGGACCTATATCCGAATTGAAGAATTTCTAAAGGAGTATGAGCAACATGGCTGACAATCAGTTACTGGGGTTCCTGGACAAGTCCCGAGAGGTGGCCGTCGTCCTGGGTCTCGACATGGAGAAACGACAGATCGAGGGCAGACAGGAGATCGAGATCAGCGGGCGCAAGGAGATCGGCCCCGGCGTCCTGTCTATCAGCTACGTGGTCGACCTCCCCGACGTGGTGGAAGATACCGTGGTCAGTCTGTACCATGCGGCTATCCGGGGAAACTCCCAGCCCTCCTCTCCGTCCTCGACGGCCTGAGGAGGGTTTATGGCACACCCGCAGTCATTACCGCAGACAGCCCCAGGGAGGCGGCGGAACTCGTTTATGAGCGCGCTCAACCGCGCTCTGGTGATATTCTTGACCCTCTCCCTCCTCTGGCTGGCGTGGGCCCTAGTGTGGTCCTTCCCCCGACTATCGTTGACTCTACTGGCGCTAGTCCTGCTGACAGCGTTGAGCGAGTCGTAGCGGCCACGACAGGGCCCCCGTCGACCCCCATCGGGGAGCTGGTGGATGGAGCGCCGGGGTGCGAGGGGGCTACTACCCCCCACAGCCTGGTGCGGATGCTCAGGATCAAGGCCGGCGTGAATATCAGCCAGTATCGGTGTCCCTTGTGCGGGGCCCTGCTCTGGTGGTAGACTGGGATAGGACGAAGGTTGCAAGGAAGCTATTTTGGAGACTTGTGAGGGCAATCACGGGTCTCTTTTTTACAACTTGGAAACAACATCCCGGGCCCCAGGGTGTAATCTACATCCAGACGCCGCTGCTGATATAGGGTTGAGCGGGGCGTTGAGGCGTGTAAGGTGGTAGATATGCTGCTCACTTCTGAACCCTGAAGGGGGTGGGCAGAGAGCACACTAGCGCCGAAGTCTACGGGGAATGACGTCTATCGAGCCCCGGAGAGGGAGAAAGGTCCTGCAATGGATTGAGCAGGGCCTTTTTCTTTTTTTACAGCTTAGGGTATAGTGTTGAAATGTATAGAACACGCGATGGCCATAACCGAGACCTCCGTTTCACTTCTGCCCCGGAGGTAGACGACACGGGCGGTGGCGGCGGAGGAGCCGATGGGGGCGGGAGTTACTACCTAGACCCAGTCCTGAACGACGGAAACGCGACCTCCCCTGCCGCTCCATCCCCAGCCCTTGGGCGTTTTATCGAACCCCAGAACCCCACAGGAACCTGGTCCAATCCCGGAAAGGTGGCCGAGGGCGATGGGGCGGCGTCATGGACCACCACGGTGGCCCAGGCGGGGGCTCACGCGGCAGTGCTGCGGCAGTTTTACTCGGCCCAAGTGATCAGCATCCCCCTGGGTGGATGGGGAGGGGCCTACTCCGGTAATCCTAACATCCGTTCCAGCATCGCCGCCCAACCCTGGGTCCCTGACAATGACGTCGATGCCCTGCACTCCATAGTGGCAGAGGCGGTTATCTCTATGTCCGTGACCACCCCTCCAGCGGCTCCTGCCGATTACCAGCGATACATCATACCTGCTGGAGCCACGGGGGTTTGGGCTGGGCTGACCAACCGGATTGCGTTGAGCGCAACAAATGCCACTACGGGGGCGTCCCTGTGGATCTACCGTACCCCCACGGGCGGGGAGTTGATCTACAACCTGGCGGATAACAAGTACTACTACTACGACCCTGTTGCCGTAGCATGGCAGGTCCTGGCCAAGAACATGCGCTACCAGGACTTGAGCGACGTAACCGGCCCCTTCAATGTGGGTACCGATGGCTATTTGGTGAAGTGGAATAACGGCACTGGGAAAATGGAGTTGGTGGCCCCCGGGGCTTCGGCTGCCCACGCGCTGGGCACTCACACCGACACCAACTGGGTCACTCCTCCCGGCGTAGCCAACGACGGTAAAGTGGTGACGTGGGACAACGGCACGGGCAAGTTCATCCTCACCAGTAAGACAGTTTCTCCCATCGCCCTGACGGACCTGACTGATACCGCTATAAGCTTGCCCACGAGTGGTCAGGGCTTAGTCTACAATGGGGCTGAGTGGGTGAACGGTAACCCCACCCCAGCTACCCACAACCACTCTCTGGACTCTCTGAGCGACGTAGCCCCCACTATCGGGAGTAAGGTGGTGGGCAGCGTTCTGAAGTGGAACGGCACCACATGGGCCCCGTGGACCCCCGCTCTGTCGGGGCTATCGGACGTAAACACGGCTGGAGCCGTGAACGACTACGTCCTGACCTACTCAGGGGGCACTTGGATACCCAAGGCCGTGCCGTCCTCTGCAGCGGCCTTCAAGGGGGCCACAGTCATAGGATACCCTGGGGGAGGGGCGGGCAGCGTAGACTTTCAGAGTCCAGCCGGCATGATCTCCCTCCCATCGGGGGCCATCACAATCCCGGCCGGCTATACTAAGATGGCCTGGTGGGCGGAGGGACAAACCCTACCGGCCTATTGGGGTAACGTGACGTCGGGGGGTATTGTGGCCGGGTCTTACGCGGGTAACGGGGGGACGCGTATTACTGGGGTCGCGGCCTCAGGGGTTACTTATGTCGAGACCCCCTACACCACCATCCAGTCCGGGGTGTTTCAGGTATCTGCGGGGTCTACTTACCAGTTGAACCTGTATGCTTACAATGGGGCTGGGGTACAGGTATCTGCAGGCAACCTGACTGACCGATTCGGATTCATCATCTGGCCGTAGGAGGGCACATGAAATCTAACCAAACTCAACCCTTAGGTCAAGGCGGCAAACCTTACTCTGACTACAAGTCGGTTGACGTGTTGCTCACTACCACGGGGGACACGGACATCTACACCACCGACTGGGAGCGGGCTCAAGTGCGGATGCACTATACCAACACAGACGCCTCCACGCGGCTGGTGAGCATCTACCGAATCCCCGTGGGATACCCCAGTGACGTGTCCTATCAGATTCTCAAGACGGTGGAGCTGCTCGCCGGCGAACATGCTTGGGAGCCTTCTACCCTATACCTAAACCCAGGGTACAAGATAGTGGCCAAAGCGGATGCCGCTAACGTAGTGGTAGTACACGCGGAGGTTGACTACCAGGTATGACGTGTGGTAATCTGGTAGAGTCGATGCAGCCCCACGGGAGGTTGCCTTAAGATTGCTGGAATAGGAATAAACTAGGCCCCTTAACCGGGGCCTAGTTTATTTTCGAGGGCTTTGGGTTACGGACGTAAAAGTTGGTGTGCGTGTTCTACAAATTGTCTCCCACGTCCGTAACCCACAACCCTCGCGATGGTTGCAGGGGCCCCGCCAGTCCGACGAGTCGGTGCGGTCACCCTTTGTCCGCGAGTCTCGTATCGCGGCCCCAGGCAACTGGGACGCTGGTCTGGGATGCCAGGAGGGAATCACACCCTCACCTATAGGGGTTAGCGGCCCCTTGTGCTTTCTCCGCCATACTGGTCGACGCTTCTGGAGGTTACACCACTGGCATTGGTCCCGAGTTGGTCAGGCCCCAGCTCGGGAAGGGCCTTTGGTGCCAGAAGAGGGAATCGAACCCACTTGGGCGGCATACCACACCGCTGCCTGACCAATCGGCATTTCTGGCTTACTCTTTACCAAACCCTTGGATAGTAGGATCATACTTTTGGGCAATTTTACACAGAACCCTCTCCAGGAAGTGGCTGAAGGTCAGCTTCCTCTCCGATGCAGCGGTGTGGAGAGCCTGATAAATTTTCTCGCTCAGGGAGATGGACGTCCGGTGCGCCTCCCCGTTAGCCCCCCACCGGGGCCTACGTGCGAAGTCAGAGTTGGGGACCTTCACCTTAGGTTTGCCCTTGGAGGACTTCGTGGCGGGGTCAGCCGGCTTGGCCGACTTTGGGGCGGGCTTGGGGGCTTTCGGTGCGGGGTTGGTAACAACCTTTTTCGGGGCGGGCTTAGCCTTGATCTGGGGCTTAGCCTTGGCTTGGGGGGCAGCCGTAGCTGGTTTCTTGAACGATAGGGTCTTTTTCCCCTTAACGGGGGTCTTTTGAGAGGTGGCCATATCTATTGCTCCAAACTGATTTTTTGGTTTTGGGACAGGGCTTGGACTCGAACAGCTCCAGCTTAACTATGGTCCCGGCTCGTTGGTGATACAACTTTCCGGCGGCTATTTGCACTACCTGGTTGTCGTCCTCCAGGGCCCACACGGCATCTTGCTCGTCGGGCCCATACCTAATCCTCCTACCTTTTCTGGGCTTTAGCCGCCCAGGCATAAACAGGGCGTCCTCGACCATCTTGATAATATTACTCAAGTCCGGGTCTTGTGTAAAGTGCCGCCCGTCCCAAATCCCCTTTGCCCCTGGTAGGAACAATGCCCACACAGTTAGTCTCACCGGCCCCCTCCAGGGTAGTTGGTCCAGGATACCCATGTTCAGGACGCGGTGGGTGAAGCGAGAGCGTATGACCGCCTTTACTTCCCGGTTGAAGGGGGTGTCCGTGGGAACAAACCCAGTCTTGTTGAAAGGGTTTGGTTGTGGCCTTTGCCAGGCCTTCGGCCTACCAGGTACGAAGAACTCTATCACATGTTTACGGGAGCATCTCATCTCCGGGAACCAGTTGTTACTTAGCAAGACAAGACTGACCCCCCCTCTTTATGACCCTCAACTCTTGTGCATTTCCTATAAAATCCCGTGTAGGCACTGTTACGATGATCTGCATGTCTGGTTGGTCGTCGGCCAGGCTCTGGAGAACTTCCCGTTGGTGTTCTATGCCCGTGGCGTCTAGGCAGGCCAGGGGGTCGTCCAACAACACGAAGTTCAATTTGCTTTTGGTCTGTACCAGGGCAGCCGCTCTAAACGCTAGCAGGCAGGCCAGACTCGCCCGTAGGCATTCCCCCCCGCTGAACGTGCTGATGTCTCGGCCGGCTGACCCTGGCGGTTGCACCAGGATTTCAAACTTCTCCTGCACCCCCGTGCGCGGGGGGTATGTGACCTTCAACCCTTCCCCGTAGACTTCCGACAGATAGAAATCGGTGTAATACTCCAGGTGGCCTCGTAGGGCGTCGAACATGTAGTTTTTGATGTCTTTGTGAAACCCCTTGTACAGGGACTTGTACACCACCTTCTTAACCAGAAGGCGGGACTGTTTGGCCCGGGCCTCTTCTTTGGCCGCGTCAGCCCCCTTCAGTTGGTCCTGTAGCAAGTGGATTTGGCGCGTGAACTCCGTCAAAGTGGGGGACGGGCGCTGAAGCTCCTCTTCTACGTAGGCGATTTCCGTGCGGTAGAAGTCCAGTTCCCGGCTCGCTTCTTTCTGCCTGGACTCGAATTCCCGGACTTCTTGGATACGGCGCATGACCAGGTCCAGGCTCGCCCGTAGGGCCGACATCTCTTTCTGGAGGGTTTCACGTCGCTTACGGCTCTCCTCGTGGAGGGCCCTGGTCTTTTTTACGCTCACATAGGTAATAAGGTTGTGGCATACTGGGCAGGAGTCCCCCTCTACCAGCCCGTTCAATTTGTGCACAGTCACCGCGCGAATTTCAGCCTCCACCTCGTTCAGGCGGATTTGGTCCCTTTGCCGGGAGTCCTCTAGGGCCGACAAGGGCGTGGGGAGTTTGTCCAGTAGTATCAGCTCCCGGCGCTTGGCCTCGGACAGCATCCTGGCCAATCGGTCCTTCAGGTCCTGGCGACGGGCCTTCTCCTGCGCCCCAGCGCGCTCAGAGGCCTCCCTCAAGCCCTCTATCTGGGACTGGTAGGTGGCGGCCTGCTCTCGTGCCAGGGCCTCTTTACGTTCCCACTCCTCCAGCTTCAGGTCCAAGTCCTTGAGGGTCTCTTTGATGATCTCCACCCCCGTGGCGAACACGGAGTCGTCTATCAGTTCGGACAACAACTCGGCCCGTTTGGCCGGCTCCGTGTAAAGGAACGCCCCCGACAGGGCGTTGGACCCCAGGTATACGGCGGCCCCGAATATCTTGTTGTTCAGCCCCAGGTGGGCATCGATTCGCTGTTGCAGGTATACTACGTCCTCGGTGTAGGACTTCCCATTCAGTGTGGCGCTCAGCTTCACGCCCTTACTGGACCAGTGCCTGTCTATCACGGTCCCGTCACTCAGGGTTACGCCGGCGGACATCCGCTTGGCAAATTCATTGCACAGGGCGGGGGGCCTGCAACGGTATAGGGTAGCGTCCCCGTAGAGGGCATACCGGATGGCCAAAAGCAGACTGGTCTTTCCGCCCGCGTTAGAGTCGCTGTACTCACCGTCCACGTCAGCGGTCACGAACGTCAAACCCGGACCGAAAGTGATCGTGTGCTTACCATACCAGGACCGAAAGTTCTCAATGCGCAATTCCGTTATCGTCATCCCCGGGAAAATAGCCTCTCTTTAGATTTACTTATTACCTTCTTGCCTTCCGTCAAGTAGATTTCCTCTAGTCCCAGGGCCATCACCCAAGTCTCCAGGTAGGCGACCCAGTCCCCCTCTTGGGACTCCTTCACCCGTCTCTCGGTAACGGGGCGGCGGTCTTCTGCTCTGGCGTAGGTGGTGATGGCCACGTTAGGTAGACGGGCCACATCCTGCACTTCTGCGCGTAGGGATGCCGGCACCTTCAGTTTGTACCAATCCTGCGTCCCGATCTTTTTCTTAGCCTGGGACAGTTCATACCCATCCTGTATTTGCATGTCTATGAAGTTAGGGTAGGAGCTGGGCAAGTCCAGTTGGACTAAACGCGCCCCTTCATAGTCCAATAACCACACGCCCTGAGAAGGTTCGTCCCCGAATTCCCCAGGGAAGGGGCGGCCCAGGTAGAGAAAGTTCTCGTACTGTTGCGTTAGGTGGTAATCCCCTGCCATCACTAGGTCGAAGAACTTCAGGTGAAGGTCGGCCAAGCGGATTTTCTGAGGGACCCTGTAGTAGTTGCTGCTGCTCATGACCCCCTCGTCTATGCCAATGTGTGTCATGAGTAGGTTTGTGGGTCTACCCTTGGATTTCGCCAGTTTCACTACCTTCTCTATGGCCGCTTTGTAGGTCTTGTGGAGATACCAAGGGACCAGAGATATGGTGGTTTCTCCGACCACCTTCACTAGGGGTCGGTTCACGACGGTGGCCACATCCCCAAACAAAGACAGCAAGGTGGTGTGGGGACTGGACTTAACCTCTATCTCGTGGTTACCTCGGAGTAACGTAACACGTAACCCTGCCTTCTTCCACTGGGACAGTTTGGAGTGGATGAGGGTTAGGCAGTCCACGTTCACCCCGTGTTTCTCGTGCCACAAATCCCCCAGGATGTAGATGTCCTCCGCCTTATTGTCGACGGCGAGGGTCTGTATGTCGTCAAATAGCCGGGAGAACTTTGTCAGTGGGTTTTTCGTTGGTCTGCGGGAGGTAGTGTCGGCCCTCCCCTCCACATGCACATCTGCCGTAACGATGGCTCTTCTACCCATTGCCCCACCTCGTTCCAAATTGGGCTTTCATCTCCCTTATTACATTCTGTGCGATAAAGGTTATTCTACGATCATCTAACTTAAGTGCTATGTACTGGCGTAGACTGGGGCAATACTGGGTGGCGGACGCACTACCCGCGAACTCTACGGGACCTTTGACACAGGCATATATTCCACATCTAATCCGGGTGGCGGTGTTCATTGGCTAGCTCCCCCTTCCAGTATGCGAAGAAGGGAGTCCTGTTCCCGACGTGTCAGGGGGCGTGGTAGATAGCCCGCCACAATCATGGCCCGCTCCTCTTCCCCTAACGCCCTCCCTACGGAGGCAACGATATTGGGGCGGGGCACCCGCCCCTTTAGCATAAGGCTCACGTGCGAGAAATCCACAGAGGCTTTCTCGGCCAAAGTTACAGCAGACAGTTCTAATCGTATCAGCCGGTTATTTAGGTAGTCCGCCCAAGCCCTGGAGTGGGCGGAATTGGCCTTTTCCAACTTATCTATACGGTCCTTGGCGCGAGCTATCTTCCTCTCCTTTTGGGCCTCCTCCAGCTCCACTAGCTTATTGTGTTTGTCTTGCCAACTCAGGGTTCTTCTCCTCTTTTCTTGCACCTACCTACCCCCTCCTTTCTGCCTTATTCCTTCGAAACAACAGCCCCTCCAGGGCGGCGTCCAGCCGAGACTGGGTGGGTTTGTTGTTACTCGTGGTCGCGGGGGTGTGAGTAATGTCTTCTGAAGAAGTCTCTAGTTTACCTTCCATGTCTTGAATTTTTTGCCTAAGTTCCCCCAGGTATTCATCCCCCAATACGCGGCGAACGGCCGCCGCCAAGAAATTCCAGGTGGGGGGCTCGTCGCATAGTTCGGGGGCGGGTATTACTACCTTGCTGACCAAAGAACCCCCGGGCCCCCGGCCTACTTGATAGTATCCACAGTTGGGGGGCACCTCCTCCAGGTTGCGGACTACCCCCGGAGGGGCTGCAAACCAGAAGTAGTTGCTACAGTATAGCCCCGACCGTTTTTTGAGCGGGTCCTTCACTTCCTTGAGGAAGTCCGACCTACTGATTTTTGCTTCAATCACGTGGCGCTGGAACATCATGGAGGGCCAGGGGTGGAAGCAAAAGCAGTCGAACTCTTTCTCACTCCACGTGCCCGTGCCAGTTCCGGGCCGGAACTTAGGCAACACCAGCCAGGGTTGTTGATAATGGCTATCCGCCACTGCTTTAATAACTAAGGACTCTGACCAGCGGAATTTCTTTTCTTCCGCGCCGACCTTATCACTGTCCATGCTTCCTCCGTAGTGCAATCTCCCGGCTCTTTGGGGTAACTGATGACTTCTGCTCCTGGCAATTGGTGCTTGAGTTTACGGGAGGCGCGGCGGCCCGCCCGGTCCCAATCCAACCATAGGTAAAGTTCCCGGGGGCTCTTCAGGGCGTTCTCGACCACCTCACCCACCTTCACCCCCAGGATGGCTATAGAGTTGGTCCATAGTTGCGGGGTTAGGACGTCGAATATCCCTTCGACGAGAACTACGGGCACATCCCGTGGGTTTAGGTTAAGCGGGTTGAACCAGTAGTTTTCCTTGAATGGGTGGGGGGCTACGAACCTCCACTGAGAGTCTTTCTCTTTGACCTGGCAGGACATGGACGCGGAATGGTCCTCTGGCCGCCTGGGGTTTTGAATCCTGATATGCAGCCTCTCGGTCGTGTCGTCATACCACAGGATGTTCTGGAACAAACCTAGGGCCTGAGGGGGCAGTTTCCTGTACTCGAGCAGATACCACTGGGCCATGGGGTTGTGCAGACTGTCGGGAACGAACTCGGGCACATACTTCTTTTTGTTCTCTGCGTTGTGGCCGGGGTCCCAGAGGCCCCGGCCCAGGGCGCTGGGGTCCCACTCGTTTACATCCCGCCGTAGTTGGAATTCGTTGACGTGGTATTCGCAGGCCCAGCACTGTCCCAATTGGATGTCCGGGTTCCAGGAGAAGTTGTCGCTGCCGCACTGTGGGCAGTACATCCTAAGCTCTTGCCCATTTACCCCCCGGGACACCCCCAGTACCTCTCGGTTAGGGGCCCATCCTTTACCCATCTTCCTCCTCCAGGTATTCCACGAATTTGATATTCCAGTTAGGTGCCATGTCTTCAATCAACAACAATGTGTCATTTAGGTAATATAACGGTAAATGCCATGCGCTTAAGGTAGCATCCCACCCCAGCCCATTGTCGGGGTTTCTCTCCACAAAAGGGATTAGGCTCTTGAGGGCCCCTAGCAGGGGTTGATGGGGCGAAGGTAGACGCATCCAGAACGTATCCTCTTCGGGGTCTTCTTGGATCATCACTTCATTACTGTTCATGTCCCCTGCGTCCCTCCTCTCTTTCGTAAAACGGAACCCTCGTCCGTGGCCTCCACCTTCTTGGCTATGCGAGCACCAGCTTGTCGCGGGGGGAGTTTGGCGGGGGGCTTCTTCTCCACCGGTTTCCCCCTCAAGGGCTTGCTCTCGTCCGTATATTCTGCCTCGCTGGGGTAGTAACTATCCCCGTCCTCGCAAACACGCATTAGGCCCTTGTCGAATAGGATGGGGGTGATGTACCCGCAGTTTATGCGCTTGGTCTTGTCCCAGTAAATTCTACCCTTACCATTCGTTTTCTCCATTGGGTTGCGGCATAGGCCACACACGAAGGTCATAGGGTGGTTGGACGCCCAGGCCCGGTTGGCTTGGGTCATGTCCACCAGGTCCATGTATTTGGCCCCAATCTTGGCTTGGATGAGGGAGTAGACGAATACGTTGAACTCCTTGGCAAGGGAGTCCGCTTTGGACGCTACGTTCATGATATGCTCCCAGTCCGACCTGGGGTTCTTGGCGGAGGGGACCAGGCATCCCAGGTGGTCTATGCCCACAGCGGTAATGCCCCACTTCTCCTTTGGGACCAACCCCTCTTTCTCGTCTATAGCCGTATAGTGCTTGATGGCCGCTTCCGTGTCCCGCCTGACGTCGTCGATGGTGTGGCTGTCTCGGGGCCAATGGCGGATGGCCAAACGACCCCTCCAGGTGGGGCGGATGTTCCTGGCCAATTTGGCGTCGAATTCGCTTTTGATGCGGTCATCCTCCAGCCTTACGCCAGAGAAGTTAGCCAGGTACTTGGACCCCACCTCATACCTAGACGAGTCCATAGCGAACACCAGGCTGCGCATGTCGTCGCGGGCCAGGTCGGCTGTGAAGCTTGTGAGGCAAGCGGACTTGCCGTCATTCGTCACCCCGATGAGCATCAGGCTCTCGGCGCGACGAAATCCCCCGTTCAGGAACGCCTCGTCCACCCTAGACCCCAAACCACTGGGGATGGGGGGACCCATCTCCTCCTCCATGCGGGCCGAAGCATTCCTGGTATTGTCCTCGGATAGGGGCTCATACCAGTCCGCCCGGTCCCCCGCCATGAAAGAGGCCAGCCTCTCCATGGTCTTTTTGACTTCCCCGATGGCATCAGTCAGGTTCTCGTAGGAGGAACGCTCCAGAAGGTCGTACAGGCCGGCCTTGAGGTTGTCGGTGATTCTGGCCATGACCACCTCCTGGGTGGCTGTGGAAACCTCCTCGTGGTCGTATATCTCGCGTAGGGTCTCTAGGCACACCTCCCTCAGTTCGTCCTTCCCCTCCAGACGGGGGTGCGTGGACAGGATCTCTAGCGCACCCTCCCTGGAGGGGAAGGACCCGTAGCGGGACCATATGCTGTGTAAGAAGGACCAGACGGACTTGACCCGCTTCTCTACGAACGGGATCTCTATCAGGCTGGCCAGGTGTGGGTATTGGTGAGGGTTTTGGATAAACCACGAAGCGACCAGGGTGTCACCGCACATCAATCCTCCGGGGCGCTCTCGAGTTCGTCCTCCTCAGAGATACTTTCAGGGGGAATTTCTTCAGGATCCCCCGCCACGTAGTAACACTCGTCGGAGAAGGCGTCGTAGGCCATAGTCTGTATATCCTTGCGGAAACTGGGGTTTCTGCGCATTTCGTTTTTCCAAGCGTCTTTGGGGGCCTTTTTACCCCCAATGGTCACCCGCCCCCCGGAGTAGGGGAGATACCCATTGTCCGTCAGGTAGTGGAGACAGCAGAGGTCGTCGTCCAACCCTTCATGGTAGGTGTAGGGGACAATCACGTGCCGAAATGGGGCCCCATCACATTTCAGGGTTTTGAACTTCAGGGACACCCCCAGGGGGGCGTCCTTGCGTTCTCCCTTTGAGTCGGTCTCCCGCAGTTTCATGCTGGAGGAGCGGATTCGGATGGTACTCGAGTACTTGTGGATGGCCCCGCCCGGAGTGGTAGGGGCGGGGGGCAAGAACGACGAGGTGGCCATGCCCGAACGGAGTTGGTTGGTGGTCAGGAAGTAGAGCTGTGACCCTGGGATCATGCCCATCTGCCTCAGCCAGGGTTTACGGTAGAAGTCCGCCCAAAAGCTTGCCGCTGACATTGGGAGCTGGGCCATCTTCCCGTCCTTCAGTTTGACGTCTGCCGCCGACTCCGTCCCAATCTGGGCGATGGAGTCGAGGGCTATCACGAGGGGAGTCGTGGGGGCCCCGGACTTGTAAGCCCGTTCGGCGTAGGTTAGGTATTCAGAGACATACTGGTCGATGATTTGGAGAGCCCTGTCTAGGGTGGCTGGACGGTATAGGCGGAAGTTGGCCTTGGTGTTACCTCCATGTAGACGGAACAGTTGGCGACTGAACCGGTTTTCGGTATCGATCAACATCCCTCCCCCGTTCAGGGCTTGCGCGTTGGCGATTGCCTTGTAACAGAGGAGGGATTTGCCCGTTAAAGCTTCCCCGCTAATTTCGGCCGACCGGGAGGCCATCCACCCTCCCTGGTAGACAGACTCCGCCAGGGAGGGTCGAAGCATCGCGTTGAGTAGGGTCAGGCCGGTATCCAGGTAGATGGACCCGTCCAGGGCTTCAATGGGGACAAACCCCCCGAGGGAGTTGATCTCTTTGTCGATGGCGGCGAAGTCGAAAGAGAGCGGCTGGGCTTTCGTGGGGCTGGGTGCTTTCTTGGCCACGGCCCCTCCTAAAACGGCATCTCGTCGTCTTCAACACTGTCCATTTCCCCGGCGTCGTCGTCCTCGTCTTCGTCCTCGGCCCCGGAAAGGTCCAGGTCCTTGGGGATGCGGGTAGCAATCCCCCGCTCCAGGTTGTCGAAGTGGAAGGGGTTGTCCAGGCTCTGCATAGCCTTGGCCCACCAGGTGTTCTTCATCAGGGCCACTCCCCGGTCGTAGGACATTTCACTAGCCTCTCGCTTGAACGACCCCGACTCCACCCCTTTGCCGTATTCCGTAATGCTAGGGTAGCCCTTATACACGCGCTCTTCGGCGGCGGTCAGTTCCCGGCTCTTGAGCAAGCTCAGGCCCAGGTCGCGTCTCTCTTTGGTCAACTTGACCCAGGGGCCCGACGGGTCGTAGAATCCGCCCGACTTCTCCAGTTTACAAATCTCCTTGTAGAGCAGTTTGTCTCTTTCATCCTTGTTAACACGTAGTTGTAAGATGAATCCACCCAGGTTTGTTTTGTGGGGCACGAAGTCAGTATACCCGGAGTCTCGGTTCTTCACCTCGTTGCAGTAAATCAGAACAGGGAACAGGACGGTGCGGACGTAGGCGCTGGACATTTTGTGCAGCACATCGCGGACGTCCGTTTCCAACTCGTTCTCGTACCACTCCCCGTCGTCAAGGACCCTGATTTGCTCCAACATGTCGCACACGGGGCAGGGCTTGGCCAGTACGTCGAGAGTGATCTTCCGGCTTCCTTGGGAGGCGGTCACTTGTTTGAGGCCCACAGTGGACTCGGTGCAGAGAATGCGCTTGTGGTCCTTCAGCTTGTCCCCCGGCTCCTTTTCGAAGTCGTGGACAGTGTACACCCGGTAGCCGTCCCGGCACTTCTCCGAGTGATTCAGGAACTTCATGGTGTAGGATCCGTCCAGGAGTTTCCAGGACGATAACCAGGGCCATCCTTTTTTGTTCATGTCCTGCAGAGGTTTGCGTGAGTTGATCTGCTTGTCCAAATCGGGTAATGCCATTGTATTATCTACCTTCCATTCATCATCTCTGATATTTAGACATATCCATGTGTCGATTGATACGCCCCTGTTCCCCAGGGACCCATTGCGCCTTCATCTCGAAGGCATCCGCGTATGCCTTGAGTAGGCCTATACGCCGCAATAGTTCGCGCTCGTGGTCCTTCATTTTGCGTAGGGACCTGTCGCTCTCCAGGTCCCGTTCAAATTCTGCCAAAACCACTTTTTCCTTGTTCCTGGTGGCCTCCTCCACAAACAATTTTCTCTCGCTGGCGATGTAGTCGGAGCGGTCCAGCTTGGCGGCACTGAGCTGGGACTCCAGTTGGGCTATCTGACCCCGGCACCGGGCATAGGCCAGTACGAACTTGTCCAGGTAATCGGGGTCGGAGTTGTCGATGTTCTGTCGCAAGAACTGTTCAATGGTTGTTCGTGGGGGAGAGAACAGGGAGGGGAAATCGGGTAAGCTCATCCCCCCTCGTCCTCGCCCTCAGGGTCCACGGCAGCCGACTGGAGGGCTTCGGCCCACCGTAGGTAGAACTCCTCCTCCGCCTTCTCGACGGCGGCCACAGCCTGCCGTTGGGAGTCCTTGATAACGGGGGCCACCCCCTCTTGTTCGTCATGCGCATCAGACACCATCACGATTTCCCGCAAATGCGAGTAGGAGGCCATGAAAGCTTCGGGCTCTCGGATGAGGGCCATCATCATCGCGACGGCCTTCTCAAACCCGGGGTGGGGAACGAAGGAGATAGTGCCGTCGAGTTGCGCGGTATTTGGGTCCCTCCCCGTCACTGCCATCACCCACCTGCGAAGGTAGAGCAAGAAGTCCATTTCCGGCGGGCTAATCTCGCGCTTCTCTTTTTTGCTGGGGCCTATATGATGGACCCCTCCCCCAGGTAGGAGTATCCCCCCACGGGGGGTCTTCAGACTATGTTCCATTACACACCTCTTTCCTCTATCTCATATCTCATACCAGGTACTATTACATCATCCACCAGGTACCTTACCAAGTTTACCTTATCCTCTACCTGGTCATAGACAACCCTTCCTGCTAGGTCAAAAATGGACCCGCATACCGGCCCCTTTGGTCCCAACAAACCCCCGCAGGGCCAGATTACCTTACGCGTAACGTGATACTTAAGCATATGCTTCATCTAACATCAGTTCTTTCCTTTTTAGACACAATAGACGAACAAATTCTAGGTATACAGACAAACCACCCCAAGGTTAGCCCATCATCCACCGGTGCCCATACTCTACTTACTACCATACTCCACCCTTCTCTGACGACTGTCCGTCTGACCGTGTCACCTAGCGGGTCCCGTAGCTTACGCTTTACGGAATTAGTATCCAACACAATCACCCCTTCCTGAGAATGTCCCCCAGCGACTGTCCCCATTCCCCTGCCACCGCTAAGACGGGGTAGTCGGGGAAGTTTAGGCCTATCGAGTAGTAGGCGTAACTGGCCACATCCTCCATTTGCTTTTTGATGAATTCCAGATATCGGTCCCGCGTCTTAGTGCGTAACCGAAACCAGATGGAGTCGTGTACGAAGTTGACCATGGCCATGTTTTTACGGTGCTGTTTGTTCTCGTGCATCCACTTAGAAAACCACGCCGCTTTGGAGCTGGTTAGGTCCGAAGTGGTAGACTGAATCACAAAGTTCGCCGCCTTTCGTAATACGTGAGCATCCAGGGGACTGATGTGTAAATGTTTGGTCAGTTCAAAGAATGGCATATCCCACAGTTTCTCGTAGTCCCAGGCATAGTCTCGGGCCAACGGGAATACCGCTCTTCGTCCGCTGGGAGATATTACCTCCTCTCCCAGGAACACTTTGTTCAAAGTTTTCGCCACATACTCCTGAATCCCACTGTACTCGGCGAAGTGCCAACGGGTATAGGCCTCCGCCTCCTCTAGGGATATGTCGTGGCGAGCGGCCAGGCCCTCGGGGCTTTCGAGGTAGTTGAGTCCCAAGGTGATTTTCTTAGCCAGGGCCCTGTAGTAGGCCGCCTTCTTGGGGTCGTCGTCCCAAATACTCCAGTCCAGGCCCCACCCGGGGAAGCGTGTGGCCCCCACCTTGTAGATGTCGGCCCTGTGGTCCCGAGGGTTGTCGCATTTGCGTGAAAATATGTCGAGAATTTTAGGGTCAGGTGCGGCCACCCCTAGAATCGCCACCTCAGCTCCGGTGAAGTCGATGTCCGCATAGCACTCCCCCGGGGGGGCGATGTAGCAGTCACGAATCAGGGGGTCCTTGATGATCAGGTGGGTTGAGGGGTCACTGGCGGCTATTCGCCCAGTGTCGATGCCCCCAGAAAAGTCTTTGCCGGTTCCAGGATTAGTGTCGCCTGAACGGTTCAGGTGGAACCTACAGCGGATCCTATTATCCACAGCCAAGTCCACGTAGGGATCAATGAACTTGCTGACCAGGTTTCTCTTTTTTCGGATAATACCCAGGGCCGTCCAGTACTTCTGAACGGGGGTCTTGTCGCTCCACTCCCCTGGGCCACTTTGGCGCTGTATCTCCTCCGCGTCTACGGACGGCAGCTCGGTGGCCTTGGAAACATACCGCACCTGGACCCCCGTGGCCTGGACCACCTTGGCCATGTGGGTCGGGGAGTTGGAGTTTACCGACGTAAGTCCTGCCTTTTTCGTGAACCGAAATCCATCCACCAGCCCCTGGACGTGGGCTACTTCCCTTTCTATGTTCTTCTTGACCCGGCGCATCTTGCCCAGGTCTATATGCAACCCTTCCCTTTCGATGTCGATAAAGGCCCAGATGCTGTCCATCATGAGTTTGTAGGGTCCGGCTATGTCTTGCAGAGTCTTGCGGAATTCCTCGGATTTGTAATACTCCCACCACAACCTAGACTGGGCCCAAACGTCTTTAGCTTGATACCTAAGCAACTTCTCTCGGGCATAGGTATGCAGAAGGCCATACCCCCACTTTAGTTTGGCCTTTTTCACTTCGGGCATGGCCAGGATTTTGGCCTTCTCGAGGTCCATGTGGTGTTTCCACCCAGGGATGCCCAGTTTGTGCTGCGCCTGGGGCTCAAGACCGTTGTTCCACTTTTGCTGGTTGGGCAGATAGGACAGGTAACACGTGTCCTCTACGCGCTTGATGTAGTCCCGAGGGTCGATAATCTTGGCTGTGCCCGCGTATATCCATTGCAGGTCATACATGATGTTTGTCCCAATCAGGGTGGCTCCCGGGAGTAGCTGCTGATAGGCCTCCACTCGTTCCCCCATCGACCAGTGGCGAATGTCGAAAACGAATTGCCTGTACTCTCGCGATTTGTTCCTCAGCTTGGCCCCTACCCCGAAACACAGAAGCTCGTTCTCCGGGGCCCAGGTAACTGGGTGGGGGTTGTGGGTCTCGCAGTCATAGGCCCATCCTGGGCTGCACTCAGACTGCAGGAATTTGACGGCCGAGGGGACTTGATGGAGGTGGGTGATGAGTTCGTAATCCACGGCCCCGGGGTCCGCGTAGGACCCTTCCAGGATTCCATAGACCAGGTTCATGGCGGCTTTTACGTCGCCGCGTAGGTCTTTTCCGCCCTTTTCGTAGTACATGAAAGCGTTATGGGTGCATGGGTGGGGTAGGCATACCACCCGGCATGTGTGGTTCCGCTCGGGGTTGTGCCCGTCTTGGATGGTCACGAGGTGGGGTTCTGCCTTTAGACTGGCCATTGTCGATGCGTTGGGTAGATTCAGCACGGATCGAGACACCTGTTCCCCCAGGGTCAAGATCACTTTGGGCCTCATATCACAAACAAAAGAGGTCCAGTGGTTTCTGCACAAACAGGCGGCTTCCTGTTTGAGTTTGCGCCGCTTCTCCATATCGCCTTCCGGGGAGCACCTCAACATGCCGTCCATAGCGAAGGGGGTCTTGAGGCCCTGGAGGATTTCAAACAGCCACTCCCCCCATTCAGTCGACAGGTGGCGCCCGGTCTTTGCATCCTCTCCCATAGGGTGAGTCCCAAGCACCAGCAAGGGGACTCCGTCAAACGGGCTAGAGGCGGAATTGTAGGGGTCGTATATCCAAGGGTTGAAGAACCAAGTCTTGGAGTTGATAAGGGGGCATTTGGCGCAAGTATCGTTCATGTCTTCAGGTCACTTTCTTCTGCTATGTAATACTGTAATAACCGTAGTGCATATAAAAACGCACACCTTGCCACAGGTCGGGTACTTGGTTGACACTACTCCATAACGAGAACACTTTTTCCTCGTAATCGTCTCCTTCTTCCCGAGATGATAGGCTGTCCCAGCGTACCTTGGTCCAAAATGCACGTACAATCGCCCTCTTAGTTTCCATGGCCTTTTCCATGGCCTTTAACTCTTCTTCTGTCGCAATTTCCATGTCACACCCCTTCCTCTGGTTGCATATTCCAACGCACATTCCCCCACAAGTGGTAGATTCTAGCTACATCCATCGACATCGCCCACACTTTTCCCGCTGTTTCCCTGTGTTCCCTGTCGTTATCGTTGTAGCGAACCTCGTCCCAAAATGTACGTTCCCAGTCCATCTTTTCCCCTAGCGCAGTATCAAATATCGCCCAACTGGTAATGCTCATACCTACCTCCTGACCCATTTAAAGGGTAAGCAATTCTGTAGTTTCACCACGTAGTCGTTTGGCCGTAGGCGTTTAAGAAGGCGGTATATGGAGGTCAGGACTTTCCTGGACAATCTGCGAGGGAATTGAAGTTTCCATATTACCTTGAAACTTGGGGGCATTTCGGAAGTTAGTGTTACGAGTTCACCCTTTACTTTAGCTATCCTGTGGAACTCGTATGCCCCCATTCGTTTACCCCCGAATAACGGACCCAGGTTTTCCGTAAGGTCCCCGTCAGTATCGGCCGCTGTCTTCAAGAACTTCATCAGGGCGTAGGCCTGGTGCAAGCTTAGGGGGATGAACCGGGTGTCGTCGTGGCGCAGTGTGTTGTCTTCGCCCCACCCCCATAAGTAGCTCTCGATTACTACTGGGCAGTTGCAAAAGTCGCAGGGGGTGCAGTCCTCTCTGGTTCGATACATCCTTACCAATACCCATTTACCAATGCCTACGGATTCCACCTACGAGTCCCTCCCCCAGCTCACCTGTTCCCATACCCCGTCGAGTGCCCCACTCCATGCATTCCAGGTTAGGCCTCCTACCGAGTTGTCTACTTGGTCCCATACCCAGATCCGGCTTCTATCCTCTATCTGGTCCTCTATCCGGAGAAACATCGGGGACTTTATTTTGTCCTCTATCTGATACTCTATCTTAATCACTTGGCCCCTCGTTCCCCCCCACCTCTACCCGGCTTCTTACCTGATCCCATACCCGTTCCCTTACCGAGATTCTCACTCTAGTCCATACCCGGTAGGTGACCCGGTATTGTACCCGGCTCCTTATCCGGATTCTTAGCTGATACTTTATACTCTGGTAATCTGGCCTAATCATGCATACCTCGTAATAAACTCGTAATAAACATCTGTCCCCTCACCGGGTCCCATACCTGGTCCCATATCCGGTTATCTAGCAGGGGTTCTATCTGGGCGCTTACCCGGCGCCTTCTTCGGTAGGTGAGTCGGCACCACTCCTTGGACATTACAAATACCCGATACCGTATATGGTCCCCTACCAGGTCCTCTGCATTGTTCATACCCATAGACATCACTCGTCCTTCTGTTGTTCTCGTACAGGTGTCCATGCCCTTTGCCACACCCGTTCCCTTACCGAGACTCCTACCTGATCCCATACCCGGTATTTTATATGGGGCCTTACCTCGTCCCCCACCAGGTCCCCCACCAGGTACCACGCCGTGTTCATCAAACTAACCTCTATCGTGTTCATCAAACTAACCTCTATCATGTGTCCTCCGCATTTGGTCCCATACCCCTACCCATACCCCTACCCATATCCGGTTACCCACCTGCATACCCGTCCCGGCCCATGCATCTACCCACACCTTATACTCCGCCTTGTATCCTATCTGGATCCCTACCCAGTGTCTTATTCGGTCCTCTATCAGGTCCAGGTCCTCTAGCCTAATCATGCATACCTCGTATCTGGTCCCGCACCCCTAACCGTAGGGGCGTCGTTATCTCCCCACCCCACCAGGCCAAGTTCCCCATCTCGCCGCTTACCATTCTCCATACCTGCAACCTCAATACCCTTTCCACTTCGTCCCCTATCTGGTCCATTATCGGGTACCATACCTCCTTACATACCCGATCCCATGCCCTGTCCCCTATCCGAATATACAGCTTGGTATCTAGTCTCATTTTTCCAACCTTACTTCGCGCCATGCCCCCCATACCCGGTTACCTACCGGGGTCTTAACCTGGTCCATTATCGGGTACCATACCTCCTTACATACCCGATCCCATACTTGGCCAGACGGCCGGTCTCTAATCCGGTTCTGTGCCAAGGCCAATATCAGGACCCTTACCGGGGCCTTTACCCAGTGTCTTATCCGACTTGCCGAATTACTTACTGTAGCCATTTAGGCCTCTTTTACGGGGGAGTAGTGTTCGGGGGATTCGAACCCGAACGTCCAGGCGCAGGCCTGGCTGCACCGGGTCATGTCGGGAGGTACCCATAGGTATGCCTTGTCGCGCTTAGAGGGGCATTCTACCTCTAGCAAACACCAGTTGGCGTCACCCACTGGGAATGATATCAGGCGACGCGGCATTCCCGCCGCGTCTGTGTCTTCATTGATGATGGTGGACCCAGTCTCCCCCAGGAACCACTCCACTCCGCGAATTTGGATGAGGGCTTGGCGGACTTCGACGTTTTCCTCTGACCGGATCTTTTCCGCAGTGATGTGGTTGACCGGGTCCTCCACCACCTCCTCTGGAACGGGGATGCCTGCGACGAAGTAGAGTTTGAACCCATCCGCCCATTCGATAGCCGGGCCATCCAGGCAGTGTAGACGGTTCTGTTTGTCCTGTCTCACGGCAAGCGGGCGCCTGCAGGCGACGGCCAGGTCCTCCAACAGGATGCAGTCCCAGATACCCGCCCGCATGAATTCCAGCCACCGGTCGAATTCTGGGTGGTTTACGATCCCAATCCGCTTGAAGTAATCGTAGAACGCCGTCCAACCGCTATCCGCGCCCAGCCCTTTGAGTCCCCACGAGTAGTACGTCATGGGGGTCTCTCCTCGGTTGGCGGCCTGCTGGGCCGCCAGGGGGGAATCCGCCTGAAGGATGGTTGCGGGGGCGGGTAGGTCGGCCAGGGAGTATAGCCAGGCGATGTGGGACTCTAGGTTCTCGATGGGAGGGGGCGGGGTGTAGATCAATTCCCCGTTCTCCCCCATACGAGGGAGGTTGAGGGCGAAATTGGTCCACTCGTCGCGGACAACGGTCAGGAGGGCCTCTTGCTCTTCCGTCAACTTCTCCAACATGATCAGTCCACCACCTTACGGTTGCCCTCGGGGGACCATTCCCGTTGGATAGTGATGGAGAAGGCCGTGTTGGCGGGCAGATCGATTCTGGCGTGTTCTTGGTGGACGATGGCCGCGCCCCGGGGGCCGGTGCGAAGGTAGAGCTTCCCGTCTCGTTCGAACAGTTCGAAGTCTTTTTCCTTCGAGATGGGGGTCTCTCCGTTGGGGGCCACCATAGTGTGGGAGTGGCCAGTGACTTCTCCCCGGGCCACCACGGCCGTGGTGAGGGGGTTGGCCCCTTTCAGGGCATCGTCTTCTACAACCTGGAGGAACACATCCCCATGCCGATATTGCTTGTTCATGTTACTTACCTTCCTTTTCCTTTTATAGTGAAATCATAGACCTGATTATCTACCGCCCACCCAAGGGCGGCGGAGAAGGTGTTAAACGAAATAGTATTAACACCTTCTCCGTGTATAAGTATTACCCCTTCTTCTCCTTTTTGTTCAAGTTTTTTTGGTAGGCCTCGAAGGTGAGGGTGCCTGGGGAAATGGGGCAGTCCTTGGGGAAGCCCAGGTGGATGAGTAGTTTACTCACCTCCGGTTCCGGGCACTGGAACCGTTCAGCCAGTGATTTGACGACGGACTGGTAGGTCACCTTCTTGGTCTGTTTGTTGATCAGGTTGAGGGTCCGTTTGATCTGTTCGGTATCGAACCCAGGGGGGATGGGGTTAGCGGCGGGCTTGCTAGCCTCGTTTGCTGGCCCACGTTTGGCTTCGCCGGCCCCCTCGGGGGGTTTTTCCGCTGCGGGGGGCTTGGGCGTCGTAGGCTCCCCCTTGGCCTTCTCCAGAGCGGCCACACGCCCAACCAGGGCACTGAGGAGGTTGGTCTGCTCAGTGACCTTTACGGTTAGGTCAGATACTAGCCGCGTAACCCCGCCGAGGGAAGAGGAGGGGTCGCCCTGGACCTTCCCCAGCAAGGCCAGCACCTTGCCCACGGAAACGTCCACCAGCTCCTCCAGGCCCCCTAGCTTTTCTAGCATAGGAGCAAGGCTGAGACCAGCCAGGTCATCCTCTCGCACCTCTTCGTCGTCAAGGTCGTCCTCGTCAATCTGGTCGATTTCTGCCTCGAAGTCGTCCTCTGCTTCTTCATCTTCCTCGGGGGGAGGAGGGGCGGCCTTCTTGCCCCCCTTCTTCTTGGACACGGGGGGAGCGGGCTCATCCACTTCATCGGGGTCCACCTGGTCCTCGTCCAAACCCAGGTCGGGGAAATCATCCCCCTGGTCCTCCTCAACCTCTTCTTGTACCACCTTGGGGGCCGGTTTCTTGTTCTTCATACTCTTCCTTTCTTTCTCAGTAGTTCACACTACCGGACTGCAAAAATACCCCAACCCAAACCTGAGGTCAAATCAGGCACCCTACCAACACAACCCAAGGGGCCAGGGTTTAACTTCTACCAATACAACAACTTAGGGTGTGTTCAACGTTAAACGGTTATTTTTTGGTTTGTTCGATACGCTGTGTCCTTTCACTATATGCAACTGATTTTTACTGTATGGTAATACCTCCTGGTGTGAGATGACAAAGCCTTATTTTACTTCAAAAAAATCCGAGCGGAGCGTAAGCGAAGCGAAGGATTTTTCCGCTCCTAGGTTCGTCGATTGTTTATCGAACAAACCCTTACGGGTTTCTTATAATAAAAACCCGTAGGGTTTTTACGCGCGCGTACGCGCGCCCGCGTACGCGCGAGGGGAGATAGTGACCCTCTTCCAGGGGCGACCCCGTATAAACGATTCTGGGGCTTTCCTGGCAGAGGGGGTCCCTGTGGTATGGGTCACCCCGCAAAAATGCCCCAGGCACCCCCCAGAAGGACGCACAGGAGCATCCCTGCGGGGTCAGTTGCCCGTGATCAGTTGGGCGAGCTTCCCTTTCCGCTCCAACCACCTCAGGCAGCGTTCCTCGACCGAGGCGTTATGCACCAGTCGGTAGATAATAACAGGGCGTTTTTGTCCTTGCCGGTGACTGCGCTTCCTCGACTGCTCCCACCGGGTCCTGCTGGCGTGATAATCCCAGTAGACGTTTATGCTCGCCTCGGTCAGGTTCACCCCCTCGCCCCAAATCGCGGGGTTGGCTATCAGGATGTCGACTTCCCCCGCCTGCATAGCATGTTTGAGGCGGTTCCGTTCTTCTTTCCCAATACCACCGTGTGCAAATTCAACCCTCTTGTCTTGGAACTTGTCCCTTAGGCGGGCGGCTAGCCATTCAATTGTCTTAGGGAAGTTTGACCATATAAGGGTTTTACGTTCCCCCGCCTCCTCCATCAGTAGTTCCAGCCGGTCCCACTTTGGAGTGGTTTCTATTCTCGACTCCTCCAACAGGATAGGGTGGGAGCAAAACTGCGCACACCGAAGGGCCACCGTCCAGTGGTGCATACCCGTTAGCGTCTTCACCTTGTCCCCTAGGGTCACGAGTTCGGCCCGGGCCTCTTGCTCTAGGCTCATGTAGATTTCCCGCTGAAGTGGGTGCATGTCACACTTTAGGGTGACTTCAGTCAAGGGTGGAAGTTCCATTTGAATATCCTTCACGGTTCTCCGCATAGCGAAGCCCTTGCGCATAACCCCGATTTGGCTGAGCCTCTTGGGCACCCAGGCATTGTTTCCAGATTGCGCCTTTGTCAGGTAGGTTTTCCAATCGCTCACCGTGATGGATGACCTGGTCACTAGCCTATACACCCCGCAGTAGGTCTCAGGGGTGTTGGCTACTTCCGTTCCACTCAGGGCCCACACCCGCAGTGATGGGTTGTCCTTGATAAGGCCGGCTACGAACCTGTGTTGAGTAGAGGTTACGTAAGCGAGCCGGTGGCATTCGTCTAGCACGAATGCATTTGGGTATTGTTTGGCGCGATACCTAAGAACTTCTCGAAACCCCTCCCGCCAGCAACGGAAGTAGGGGACGACGACTATCGTCGAACCGTAACACTCCTCTAAGTTGGACCGGTCTTTGTCGAGTATCCTGACCCTGGCCTTCTTGTTGATGTGGGTGCGCAGGGCTATGTTCCACTCGTCGGCAACCTCTTCGCTAGGAGTGAACACGGTCAGCCGGAATACTTTGCCCTTCTGTTTAAATAGGGTATACAGCGAGTACCAGGACCACAGGGCACATAGCGTCTTGCCTAGCCCCAGGTCGTCTCCCAGAAGCATAGACCCGTTCACCATGTGGCGGATGGCCTCCATTTGGTAGGGTTTTACAACGGTTTCTGTGGGAGTGTGGTTTGGTATTTCCCCGGGGAATCGGACCGTGTCCACAGGCACGTAGGGATAGGTTAGCTGGCGCTGGAATTCCTCGTAAGCTTTTCTAATGCCAGATTGTTCGGTCACCTTGTCTAGGCAGTATCGGACCCGATTCCAGTATAGTTCTGGAAGTTTGCCCCGTACTGCGTAGGGGCCTAGCTTGTTAATCACTATGGATTCTTTGAACGCAATATCGGGCAACTCGAATTCTCGAAACCGCTCATTGAATTTCATTCTTCCTCGTCCTTATCGTATCGGATATTGAACCTGCGCATCAGGTCGTGAACGTCCACCTTACCCTTGGAACGAGAGAATAACAACAAGCGGACCGCCACTTTGCCCAGGATGCGTACGGGTAGGCCCGTTTCCTCAGATACTGAGTGAAGTTCCACGGCGTCTTCCAAATCCAGTGAAACCCGGTTATCCCTTGACCGCCTTAGCCTAATCCCCTGACTGATTCTGCATTCTGGTGAGCAGAACTTTACCAAGGTGGGCCGGTGAAAGTTGGATGCGTCAAACCTCTTGCCGCATTCGGTGCATATCTTGTCGAACACTTACTTAACCTCCAGTATCAGTTTTAGATTTTTCTCTTGCCCCTGTGCGCCGTGCGGGGGGATGCACACCGATTTGGCGTTCCCGAGGCTATTTCCCCGGCATAGGTTGCAGTCCCGGCACTGCACCCCGTGGGTAACATTTGGGCACACAACCTCCCCTGGTTGCGCGCCCAACTCCTCCAGGTCAATTCGGAATGTCCTGGCCCCCTTGGCCCAGGACTCTTTCGCCTGTGCAATGGTTTCCACGCTGTGCATTAGGTACTTGTTTGCCTCAGGGTTATACCAAGGCTCGTTGTGTTGGTGGGTATACCCCGTCCAGTTCGAGCAGGACCGGGTAAGCAGCTCCAATAGCGGGGTTGGTAGCATAGCAGGGTCACCATATGCGCCTAAGCGCAAGTAATGCCCCTGCAAGACTTTTGTGGTATCACTGCTACTGCTAAAGGCCTTGCGCTGCTTCTTCCACACGGCCCCGAGCATCGCAGGGTTGACGTAACACCCACGATACCGGGGCAGGCCGGGCAGGTCGGTGCGGGGGCGCATGGGACAATTCCCACAAACGGATGCGTCGCCTCCCGTTTTCAGGGCTTCACTGGGATGATTCTGCTGATCCAGGATGAATAGCTGCCACCCTGGACCCGTCTTAGGGTTGGCGGTTGACCACACCAGATCAGCTCGTACCGGAGCGCCGGTGTGGGGAGAGGGAATATTTGGGATTGTGTAGCCGCTTTCCCCGCGTTGTGGAATCTGAATTTTCATCATAATACCTCCTAAAACTTCAAATAGGCGCAGCAAAGAGACCAGATTCCCCCTTCGCGCTCGTCCCACTCGTCAGGATCCCGCCCGTAGAGAGCGAGAAAGATTTCCTTGGCCTCATCTTCGGGCGGCCCTTC
>ERZ724522.62-NODE-62-length-57022-cov-5.718943_pt1 | contig 57022 bp, 107 predicted proteins | sample MGYA00376055_ERZ724522 | MGnify/ENA primary metagenome ERZ724522 (study PRJEB28724, sample SAMN07190884) | wastewater metagenome | isolation source: effluent of sewage treatment plant in Hong Hong | place: Hong Kong | collected 2016-03-17 ... | reverse complement strand
CATGTTTTCTATAAAACAGAATATGATAAAAGTAAAAGTTTTATAGTACATAATAATCATATGGTAGGAATAGAAACTAAAATTCAAAAATTTAAAGAGAATGGAATGTGGTTATGAATTATACTAAATTTTTCTATAATCAACATAGACATAATGAAAAATATAAAAATTTCATAAATTCTATGAATAAAAAATTAGTATGTCAAGAATGTGGTGGTATGGGTAATTATATCGAACCTGTTTTGGATTATGGTGAAGGACCGACATTTTCGTGTGGATTTTGTGAAGGAACAGGCTATCTGACTCCTTATATGAGAGGACAATGGTTAAAATGGAAAAAGGCAGAAAAACATTAAATGATAATACCTGATATATACCGCCCAAAACCAAAATATCCTACGTATCCTCCTTATCATCAGGGTTTATACTTAGAAGATTATTTTTATGAATTTTCAAAGGGATATGAATTTTCAAAGGGAAAAACTTTCAACAGAGAGTATATTCCTATTTTTTGGACTACTTTATATTGCGATCAAGTTCCATTAAGTATATCTGGTATTCTTTCTAGGCTCGATTCCAGCAAACGGTATTTTACAGTTTGTCAACATGATGATGCCCCAAGAGAAAAATTACCACCGGATACATTAATATTTTCTTCTGGTGGAAATATTGAATCTAAAAATATTATTCCTATACCTTTAATATCATCTAAAATACAAAATCCAGATTTGTCAAAACCTAGAGATATTTTTTGTTCGTTTATTGGTTCCGTAACAAATCCTATTCGTCAGAATATGATTAATAGGCTTATAAATACTGATGGGTATTATTTAAAGTATTCTAATTGGGTTCCAAATGTTCCAATGGCAAATTTTTACCATTTCAAGGATATTACAGAGAAATCTGAATTTTGTTTGTGTCCTAGAGGTTATGGTAAATCTAGCTTTAGATTATACGAATCAATGCAACTTGGAGCAATTCCAGTTTATGTAAGCGATAAACATTTCTTGCCTTGGGAAAAAGAATTGGATTGGACAAAATTTTGTGTAATTGTAAAAGAAAATGAAATAGAAAATATTCCTCAAATATTGCGTAGTATTTCTTCGGAACAAAAACAAGAAATGCGCGAATATGCTCAAAAAATATATGATGAATATTTTTCTTTAGAAGGTGTTTGTAATAAAATAGTGAGTAAATTGTATTAATAATATAAATTTTATTGATGTTATTTAATATTGAACTGGAATTTAAATGAAAATATATGATAATTCAAAAAATTTTATCGAGCATATTCCTAACAAATATAACACAAATGATAATATAAGCAACTATTTTTCTTTTTTAAATGCAGCAGAAAAATGTAAACTTGATACATATTATGTTTGTTCTGATAATTTTGATGTTTCTAATTATAAAATTCCAAATACTTTGAAATCTTTTGAGTTTAATTTTCAACTGAATAGTTTTTGTGTCTATATGAGAAATAATTCAAACTTATCAAATATTAGATTTTGGTTGCAGTATTTAATTCTTGATTTAAATATGAATTTTAATGATGTATTATTGCGTTTATATAAGGATAATAAATTTTGAACGTACTTGTAATCAGTAGCCATTATAATGAAGATTTAACATATATGAATGATATAAAATATCCAATTCATGTTTATTCGCATAATAATTTATTCATGCCATCCAATTTTGGTATCATAAAACAAATAAAATATAATATAATACCAAATATAGGATTAGATCATTCTTCATATATAAAAAGTATTATAGATTATTATGATAATATTCCAGATAAAATATTTTTTATTCATGGACACGAAATGTCTTATCACCAATCAGATAAAATATCAAATATAATAAATTCGTGTAACTTAAATCAAGATTTCAAAAATTTGAGTAATATTTCTCCATATAAATTGGATCCTACTGCTAATCTATTTTTAGGTCCAAAAATAGATGTTGAAGGTTATAGAAAACTAAAATATGCTTGGAAATATATTTTTGAAGATATGTATGGAGAAATACCTGAAATAATACAATTTTGTGTGTGTCCTCAATTTATGGTAGACAAAAAATTAATTTTGAGTAATCCAAAAGAATATTATGTGAAAATGTATGATTTTATCCTAAATCAAAATTGTGTTCCGGATGGTTGGGTGCCTTATATTTTCGAATATATGTATTATTACATGTTTACAAAAAACAACATTTATTGTGAAAATTAATAGTTATTTCTAATTAAAACTGTATATAATAAAAGGAATTTGAAATGATAATTACAACAAGTGCAAATTTTTGGAATGAATTAAAAATTTCTGAAAATTATGATGTATTTCGTGATTATGATGCTTTAGAAATTGGAGCATTAGATGGGGGAGGAACACAAGTTTTTGCAAAACATTTTAATCGTTGTTTTGTAATTGATCCTTGGGATGGAAGACAACAAGGAAATCAAAATAAATATGAAAAATGGTTAAATAATACAAGTATATTTAATAATGTTTTCCATTGTAGAACAGGTTCCGAGACAGAAGCAGCAAAACAATTTTTGAATAATATAACCAATTTAAATTTAGGATTTGTTTTTATTGATGGATTACATACAAAAGAAGGTGTTCTAAATGATTTTCAGTTAGTATTACCATTTTGCAGTAAAAATACTATTATTCTTTTAGATGATACCGATTACTTTCCTGTTTTAGATGGGCTAAATGAAGTTTTACGAATTCATAAAGATAAAATTTATGAATTAAACAATTATGCATATAAAAATAATGATGGTTTGATTGATCCAATATCAAAGAAAACATTTGGTGTAAAATGAAAATTCAAATTCATACATTAATATGGCCCAATTCAAATTTACGGTTATTAAAATTGCATAAAGAAGTTTTTAATCATTACAATATTTCTGTGAATTATACAATTGAAAAAATTGATCACGGAAAATGGATGAATAGTATAATAAATACTAAAGATTGTGATGGTGTTATATTTTGTGATATAGATTGTATACCTTTAAATAAAGAATGTATTTTTGAAACTTTCAAATTTATCGAAAAAAATTATTTAATTGGACCCGCTCAAGTAACTAATTGTATAAAAGCTAAACATGATTATTTTTGTGCTCCTTCTTTTTTAGGTATATCTAAAAAATATTATGAAAGTATAGATAGCCCTTCATTTGAAAATAATTCTAGTTGTGATATTGCTCAACAAATAACTCGCAATGCAGTTAAAAAAGAGAAAAAAATAAAAATGTGGTTTCCTACATCATTTCAATCTGTTCCTTCTGGTGGAATATGGAGATGTTCTGGTTATGGATATTATGGAATAGGAACAATATTTTCAGATAAAATATACCATTTGTTTCAATCACGATTTGATAAAAACATAGATTTATTTGAAAATACAGTAAATCATGTGTTAAATAATAATCATCATTTAATACAAAAAAATTATATTTCAACAGATGAACATGAAGGAAATTTACCAATAGAAGATAATTATGGACTATAAAATATATGTTGCTCATTGTAAAAAATTATTGTCAAGAAAACATTTTATACTTAAACAATTTGAAAAAAATAAAATTTCAAATTATGAATTTTATGAAAATTATGATGCCGATGAATTAACTAATGATATTATTAAAAAATATTATGATAATTCTGCAAATTTGCAGTATACAAGATATGCATTATGGTATCCTGAAATACACCACCCAAGGAATTTGAATATATTTGAAATATCTTTGACTATTAAACATTTTTATATTTTAGAAAAAATAGCTAATGGAAAAGAAGATTTTTGTTTGGTTTTAGAGGATGATGTTCTTTTGTGTGATGATTTTCCAAATATTGTTGATAAATATATGAAAGAAACACCCAAAGATTGGGATTTTATATTTATAGGTTCTGGATGTAATTTAAAACCTAAAAATATTCTTCCATCAAAATTATGTTATTTAAAAGAGCATCCTGCATCTAAATGTGCGGATTCTTACTTTGTGACTAAAAAAGCAGCAAAACAAATCATACAAACTTATATGCCATTTTCTTCCGTTTCGGATTGGGAATTAGCGTATCAAATGTATATTCATAAGCATATGGTTTATTGGTGGGAACCTTCTTTAGTTAAACAAGGATCAGAAGTTGGAATTTTTAAAAGTACATTAAGGTAATTATGAAAAAAAGAATTGCATTTTATTCATTTCAAATGGGATTGCGTGGAACAGAAGTCACGATGTATGATTTTGCTCATTATAATGAAACTATATTAGGAAATGAATCTGTAATAATATACCCAAAAAATAATCCACGAAACCACAATTCTGCAATTGAAAAATTTTCTAAGAGATTTGATAAAATTTTTACTATAGAAGGAGACGGAGAATCAGATCCTAAAAGTATAAACGAACAATTAAATATATTGCTTAAAAATACTAATTGTTCGCATTTTTATATGCAAAAAAAAGGAATAAATGATAATATATTTCCTACAGTTTGCAGAACACTTATATTGTGTTGTGGAATTGTAGATCCTTTTGTGAATAAGCACGGTGATAAATATGCATTTATTTCGCAATGGTTAAGTGATGTGTGTTCTGGTGGAAAAATTCCTGTTGTTCCTAGCATAGTAGATTTGCCTAATATTGATGAAGATTTTAGAAATGAATTAAAAATTCCTAAAGATGCTATTGTATTGGGGCGCACTGGTGGAGAAGATACATGGAATATTCCTTGGACAAATGACGTAATAAAATTTGTTTTAAATAAAAGACCAAATATTTATTTCTTATTTCAAAATACACCAAAATTTTATCAACATGAACGTTTAATAAATATTCCATGTTCGGCAAATTTGGAATTTAAAGTTAAGTTTATAAATACGGCGGATGCTATGCTCCATTCTCGGCAAGAAGGAGAAAGTTTTGGAGTAACATGTGGCGAATTTTCTTTAAGAAATAAACAAATTATAACCTATGGACATTCTCCTGAAAGAAATCATATAAATATTTTGGGAGATAAAGCAATATATTTTTACAGTCAATCAGATCTTGCCAAGATTTTAATGAATTATGTTCCGGACAAATCTAAAGATTATAATTGCTATAGACAATTTAATCCTATTGATGTTATGAAAAAATTTAATGAGGTTTTTTTACATGAGTAATATTGAAGTTTTAAGTAATGGGCGAATTACATTAAAAAATGATAAATTAAAAATTATCGAAGGAGATTCAGAAGAATATCAAATTTTAGTAAATTGTGCTAATAAAGTTAAAAATTTAGATGGCGCAACAATAGAATTTGGTGTAAGATTAGGATTGAGTTCTATTTTAATAATGAATGAAAATGTCAATAAAATTCATATTTCTGTAGATCCATACGGAAGTATTGAATATTCGGACGATAAGCACGGAACATTCAAAACAGACTATAGTAATAATTTAAGAAATCGGTGTTTATATGCAATATATAAATGGGTATATGAAAATAATGCAAATTTGTTATTTTTTATTTTAGAAGATACTGAATTTTTTGCACGATTTGAACATGGAATTCCAATTTATAATAACAACAAAAAAATATTAACTGAATATTCTTTGGTTCATTTTGATGGACCACATACAACAGAAGCAGTTAATAAAGAATTAGATTTTTTTATTGATAAAAGAATGCAGATTGGTGGAATTATGGTTTTTGATGATATAGATTTATATAATCATGATTTAATAGAAAAAAGAATTATAGATACACAAAATTATGAAATATTTCAAAAGGGAAAAAGAAAAGCAGCTTATATTAAAATTAAATGATAATAACACAATTTCCATCTAGAATAAGTTTATCTGGTGGCTCTACTGATCAAGAAGATTTTTTGAATAAGTATGGGCAAGGAATGGTTATCAATTTTCCTTGTAATATTTTTAACAAAATAATAATTGATATAGATAAATTAGGAAAAAATAATTATGATAACAAATATGTTATATCTTATTCTAAAAGAGAAGAAAAAACAAGTATTAAACAAATAAAAAATGATATTGTAAAAATATCATTGGAATATCAAAATTATTCTAAAAAATTTACAACAATATTTTTAAGTGATATAAATTCCGTTGGTTCTGGGTTAGCTTGTTCGTCTGCTTACACTCTATCTTTTAATAGAGCCATAGAAATATTAAAATCTAAAATTATATCTGATTATGAGCGGTGTTGTTATTGTTATGAAATTGAAAAAAAATTTAATCCTAAATTAGGAATGCAAGATACTTTTGGATGTGGAATTTCTGGATTAAAATGCATTTACTTTAAAAAAGATGAAATGCCAAAAATAGAATATTTAAATATGTCATTGTTTGATAATTTTGATATGTATTTGATGTATACAGGAATAACAAGAAAATCTACAGAAGTATTAAAAAGTTTAAATTTTATCAATGATAATTTGTTAAAAACTTGTGAAAAATTTTTGGCTTGTATTCATAATAACAACTATTCAAAAATAATGGATTTAATAAAAGAAGGTTGGAAAGAAAAGAAACAAACAAGCAAAATGATTGTGGAAAATTCAAATTTAATTGAGATAGATACATTATTATGTGAAGATAAAAATATATTATCTCATAAATTATGTGGTGCAGGAAATGGAGGATATTTCTTATTTTTTGTAGAAAAAGGAATTATTCCTTCATATAAAAATTGTATATTAGTTAATCCTTTGGAAAATATAAATTATGATTTATTCATTTGCTGAAAATTTGTGTAAAAATATTACAAAAATTATAACTTTAGAAAATGTTTCAAAATTAAAATCTATAGTTTCAAGTTATGATAATCTTCTTTTTGTTGGTAATGGTGGTAGTAATGCGATAATATCACACATTTCAGTAGATTATACTAAATTTTTAAAGAAAAAATGCCATCCATTTACAGATTCTTCTTTATTAACTGCTTATGCTAATGATTATGGTTTAGAAAATTGTTTTGTAGAATTTATTAAATCGTATTATGAAAAAAATACTACTGTAGTTGTTATTATTAGTTCTTCTGGAAATTCTTTAAATGTAGTAAATACTGTTGAATATTGTGAAAAAAATAAAATTCCATATATTTTATTAACAGGATTTTCTGAAAACAACAAAGCAAAAAGTATATCTATTAATTCTTTATTAAATATATGGGTAAATTCTAATTCTTATGGAATAGTAGAATTGATTCATGAGAGTTTTTTACATTCTGTGGTAGATAATTAATGAAAACTGGAATTTTAGCAGGAACATTTGATATAATTCATCCTGGTTATATAGATCTCTTTGAATTTTGTAAACAAAATTGCGATAAATTTATTATTTTGTTGCATTCTAATCCTAATATTGAAAGAAAAAATAAAAAAATTCCTATTTTTTCTGTAGAAGAAAGAATTAAAATATTAAAATCAATAAAATATATTGATGATGTATTAGTCTATAATACAGAGGAAGAATTAATCGATTTTTTAAAATCTCAAAGATTTGACATTAGATTTTTAGGTTCAGATTATAAATCATGTCTAAGTAAAATTACAGGATATAATCTAGTTCCTATTATATTTCACGAAAGAAATCATCCCTGGTCATACACAGAATTGTGTAGAAAAATAATAGAAAGAGAAAAAATATGAAAGATTTGCTTACAATATGCATTCCAACTCACACAGTTAAAACAGAAACGCGAGGAGCATATGCTCATATGAATAATATAATTCCTTCTGCACCATCTACCAGAATGATAGAATATATTTTAGAAGATTTGTTTAAAAAAACAGATATTCCAAAATCAACACCTATTATAATAGGTGTTGACAATAGATTAAATAGATCTATTGATACTGAATATGTTAAAAACTTAGAAAAACTTAGTGCTTTGTATGAAAATTTAAAAGTTATTCCCACTAATTCGAAAACATATGATCCTTTGATTAGTGCACCTATAAATTTTACAAATATTATAGGTGCAGTTACAACTCCATATTATTTTTTACTTGAACATGATTGGATTTTTAATTTAAATGTTAATATTCAAGAATTATTAAATAATATGATTAAATATGATCAATATTATGTTAGATTTAATCAACATGTTAATAAAATGGGTCCAAATGCAGCAGAAAAATATATGTATCCCGAAACAAATACTGATATTCCTTTATTAAAAGTAGACCATATGGGAAATAATCCTTACATTTGTAAAACGGAGATATTTAACAAATGGTGGAAACATTTACTATATGAAACTCCAGAAGAAGGAGGATTTGTAGAAGGTCCTATTAATGTTTTTTACAAATTTTCTATTCAAAAAATGGGATTTGAAAAAGCCAATGAAAATTGGAAAATATATGTCTATGGATCTCCAAACGATCCAGCATATGTTCATCATTTAAATGGAGGGCATTTTGTATGAAAATTGGAATGTCTTGGCATTATGACGAAACTACTCCAGATATTTGGTCTACTCCTTTAGGATTTTCTAAATGTTTGGTTAAAAATGGGCACGAAGTATTTAATTTTGGATATAATCCTCAAAATTGCGATTTTACTAAATTGATAGATGCCTCTAAAAATTTTGACTTAATACTGTTGTTTACTGCCGGACCTTCAGATTCTTTAGACAAAGAAATTTTTAGGTTAAAGCAAAATGTGAAAATTCCTATATTTTTGGAAGCAGGTGATGATTTACCAAATTCTCCATATCATCACAATAGAATTAAAAATGTAGATGCAATATTTACACCAGATTTAAGATGTCATATTAATTATCTTAAAAATAAATTAAATTCTCATTGGATGCCGAGTTGGTGTGATACTGAAATATTTTATGATAATTTAAAACCAAGAGAAAATAAATGCATAACTACATGTGGAGAAAGACAACATGCTAAAATATTACAAGATATATTTGGTAATAAATTTATAAATAAAAGAGTTTGGAATTATGAAAACACAAATTTTTTTAATTCAGGAACAATAGTATATCAATATGCAAGATATGATGAAATTACGAGAAGAATATTTGAAGCAGGTGGGTGCAGATGTGCAATAATAACAAATAGAATTTCAGCTTCAACAGGAATATATAATTTATTCGTAGAAGATCAAGATATTTGTTATTTTTCGAATGAACAAGAATTGCTTATAAAAATGCAAAAACTTTTTAATGATGAAGAATATAGAATAAAATTATCAAATAATATTTATAATAAAATTCAAAAATATCATTTAATAGATCATAGAGTTGAAAAAATTTTGAAAGTATATAAGGAATTAAAGTGTTTAGTATAATAATACCTACAATGTGGAGAGGTTCTGAAATTCAACATGAATTTCCTAAAATAGTTAATTGCAATTATATCAATGAAATTATTGTAATAAATAATGATTTTAATAGTACACCTGAATGGTTCAAACAGATACAATCAGAAAAAATTATTTCTATTGTTCCGTTTAAAAATATTTTTGTAAATCCTGCTTGGAATATTGGTGTTAAAATCTCAAAAAATTCAAATGTTATTTTATTTCAGGATGATATTAGATTTGACAATTATGATTTTTTGCAAATTATAGAAGAAGATATCAATCAATTTCAATCTTTAATAGGTTGTAGTGAAGATTGTTATAAAATTTCAGAAAATAAATTTTTTGAATTAAAAAATATGGGAGAATTTAGAAATTATGGATTTGGTTGTCTAATGGCTTTTAATAAAAAATATTATAAAGATATACCTAAAGATTTTAAATTATGGAAAGGTGATGATTTTTTAATAGAAAAATTTAAACATATAAATCATCCTATTAAAGTTATGTCTGGTATAAAAATATACGGTAAAATTTCACAAACAATAGATGGATCCTCTGAATTTGATTTTAAATATCAAGAGGGAAATCTAAATTTTAATAGTTATTTGACGGAGTATTTGAATGATTAGTGTTTATGGATCTACAGGATTTATTGGTAAAAAGTATTGTGAATTAACAAAAAATTGTTATAAAATTCCAAAAGATCAAAATGAACCTATTGAAAATTGTAGTAATATAATTTACTTTATATCTACTACAGATAATTATAATGTTTTTTCTGATATTACTTTAGATATCAATACAAATTTATTTAAATTAGTAAAAGTTTTAGAAAAATGGAAAGAAATAAATCCAACAGCAACATTTAACTTTATAAGTTCTTGGTTTGTTTATGGAAATAAACAAAAATTTCCTGTTTTAGAAAATGAAGTTTGTAATCCTAGTGGGTTTTATTCTATTACAAAACATTGTGCAGAAAATTTATTAATTTCATATTGCAAAACATTTGATCTTAAATATAGAATATTAAGATTGGGTAATGTAATAGGTCCAAATGATTTAAATTCATCTAAAAAAAAGAATGCTATAACTTCTATGATATCAGATTTAAAAAATAATAAACCAATTTTTTTATATGACAATGCTGAACCATTTAGAGATATTATCTATGTAGATGATTGTGTAAATGCTATAAATTGTTGTTTGAATTCTAATTTAATAAATGATACTATAAATATCAGTAACTCTGAACCAATTTCTTTAAATGAAATTTTTAAGTATGTTTGTGAAAAGTATAACTTTGATAAAAACTTAATATCTTATAAAGAAGCACCAGATTTTCATAAAATGGTTCAGTCTAAAAATATGTGGTTAAATAATGATAAGTTAAAAAGCACAGGGTATTATGCAAAATATGATATTTTTAGTGCAATAGATAAAATAGTAGAAAGTATATAATGAATAATAAAAAAGTTAATGATTTAATTGATGAATTGATATTAGAACACGCAAATAAAAATAAAATATGGAAAGAAGGAATAGATTGGGTTCAATATTCTGGTCCATATTTTGATGGTTCTGAAACAAAATCGGCTATTGTTTCTTTGTTAAATGGCTGGCTAGGTTTGGGTGAAAGTGGTATTAAATTTGAAAATAAATTTTGCAAAGAATTGGGTAAAAATTATGGAATTTTTGTCAATAGTGGTTCTAGTGCAAATTTGTTGATGATTTCTTCTTTAAAGTCCAAAAATTTATATAATTTGCCTCCTGGAACTAAAATAGCAACCGCGTGTGCAGGATTTCCTACAACAATAAATCCTATAATACAAAATGGATTTACTCCTGTATTTGTTGATATTGAATTGAATACTTTAAATATTGATTTGAATAAATTAGAAGAAGTGTTGGAAAAAGAAAAAGATATTAAAGTATTGATTTTTGCTCATGTTTTGGGAAATTGTCCTGATATGGACAAAGTGATGGAATTAGTCAAAAAATACAACTTAATTCTTTTAGAAGATTGTTGTGATGCTTTAGGAAGTACTTATAAAGGAAAATTATTAGGATCTTTTGGTGATATGGCATCTTGTTCATTTTATCCTGCTCATCATATTACTACTGGTGAAGGTGGGTTTGTTGCAGTAAATACTAAAGAACAAGAAAAAGTAATAAGAAGTTTAAGAGATTGGGGAAGAGGTTGTTATTGTTCTGGGCAAGCTTCTGTATGTCTTAAAAATGGATTTTGCAAAAAAAGATTTTTTCCGTGGTTGAAAAAACTTCCAAATACAGTAGTAGATCATAAATATGTTTATGATGAAATTGGGTATAATTTAAAGCCTTTAGAATTGCAAGCTTGTATAGGATTGGAACAAATTAAAAAATTACCAATAATTCATCAAAAAAGAAAAGAAAATCACAACAAAATATCAAATATATTTAAAAAATATAGTGAATACTTTTTAGTACATTCTGCTACTCCAAATTCAGATCCTTCTTGGTTTGCTTGTCCAATAACAGTAAAAGAAAATAAAAAGTTTACGAGAACAGATATTTCTAAATATTTTGAAGATAATAAAATACAGACAAGAAATTATTTTGCAGGAAATATATTATTGCAACCAGGATACGAAAATATTGCAAGTAATTCGGAAAATTATCCAGTTTCAACATATGTTACCATTAACACTTTCTTTTTGGGTACAAGCCCAGTTATTACAAATGAGCAAGTTTTGTATATTGAAAAAGTATTAAATAAATTTATGGAATCTATTATATGAAAATAATTGTAACCGGAGGGTGTGGATTTATAGGAAGTCATTTTATTGATTTAATAATTGATAATTATAATGTTTTAAATATTGATAAAATGACTTATGCTTCTAGTAATTATACGAATGAAAAATATAAAAATTATTCCAATTACAAATTTATCAATAAAGATATAAATGATTCTTCTTTAAGTAATTTTATAGATTCTGGTGATATTATTGTTAATTTTGCAGCAGAATCTCACGTAGATAATTCTATAAAAAATCCAAATGTTTTCATTCAGACTAATGTTAATGGAGTTCAAAATTTATTGAATTGTAGTAGAAATAAAGTTAAACTTTTTATACAAATTTCTACGGATGAAGTTTACGGTTCTTTAAATGTTGATTCGCCTTCTTCAAAAGAAAATGATATTTTATGCCCATCTTCTCCATATAGTGCTTCGAAATGTGCGGCAGAAATGTTATGTATTGCCGAACATAAAACTTTTAATACTCCAATTATAATTACTAGGTCTTCAAATAATTATGGTCCTAGACAAAATAAAGAAAAATTAATTCCCTTGTTTATTGATAATTTAATGAAAAATAAATCTGTTCCTGTATATGGAAACGGAAATAATATACGAAATTGGATTCATGTAAATGATAATTGTTTGGCTATTAAGAAAATTATTGAAAATGGAAATATAGGAGAAATTTATAACATAGGAGGAGATATTGAAATTAAAAATATTGATTTAACAAGATTTTTATTAGATTATTTCTCTAAAGATGATTCTTATTTAAATTTTGTAACGGATAGACTAGGACATGATTTTCGATATAGTTTAAATTCTGATAAAATTAAACAATTAGGATGGAAATGTTATATTGATTTTAAAAATGGTATAAAAGATACAATAAAATGGTATGAAAATAATAAAAATTGGAGATAATTATGAAAGGTATTTTGCTTGCTGGAGGAACGGGTTCTAGATTATATCCTTTAACAAAGGTTACAAATAAACATTTATTACCCATATACAATAAACCTATGATTTTTCATCCTTTACAATCATTAATTGATTTGGGAATTAAAGAAATAATGATTGTTACTGGAGTTGAACATTGTGGGCATATTATTTCCTTATTGGGAGATGGTTCTGAATATGGTATAAATCTTACTTATAAAGTTCAAACTTCCTCTGGAGGAATTGCTCAAGCTTTAGGGTTATGTGAAAATTTTGTGGGAAATGATTCTGTTTGTGTTATATTAGGAGATAATATTTACTCTGAAAAATTAAATATTACAGATTTTAAATCTGGATGTAAATTGTTTTTAAAATCTGTTCCTGATCCTGAAAGATTTGGTGTAGCAAATTTAGATAATAATGGACAAATAGTATCATTAGAAGAAAAACCTAAAAATCCAAAAAGCAATTTAGTTGTTACAGGATTTTATATTTATGATAATTCAGTATTTTCTTTGATAAAAACACTAAAACCTTCAAAAAGAAATGAATTGGAAATTACAGAAGTAAATAATATATATGTTAAAAATAAAAATTGTATTTGGGAAACAGTAAATGGTGAATGGACGGACTCAGGTACATTTGAAAGTCTGTATAAAGCAAACACAATAATTTATAACAAAAGTTTGTCTTGACTGTAGATTTCTGCTGACTATAATACTGAGAGAAAATATGAAACTAGAAAGAACAATCCTTGCTAATTTGATTAGCAACGACGAATATCGTCGTAAAGTAATTCCATTCATTAAATCAGAATATTTTATTGATCCTAATCAAAAAATGATTTTTGATTCTTTAAATGAATATTTTACTGCTTATAATAATGCTCCATCAAAAGCAGCGATGGAAATAAAAATAGATAGTTTATCTACTAATGAACAAACTCATAAAGATTTATTGCAAGAATTAGGAGATATCTATGATCTTCCTTGTAAAGAAACTATGCAATGGTTAGTAGATCAAACTGAACAATTTTGCAAAAATAAGGCTTTATACAATGCAATTTTTGAATCTATCGAAATCATAGATGAAAAATCACAAAGCAAAAAATCAAAAAATGCAATTCCAGAAATTTTAAAGGAAGCTCTCTCTGTATCTTTTGATAGTAATGTTGGGCATTCTTATTTTGATGATGTAACAAAAAGATATGAATTCTATCATAGAAAAGAAGAAAAATATCCTTTTGATATAGAATTATTAAATCAAATTACAAATGGTGGAGTTAATGCAAAAACTTTAAATTTAGTATTGGCTCCTTCTGGTGGTTGTAAATCTATTTTCTTATGTCACGTTGCAGCATGTTATTTACAGCAATCTAGAGATGTTCTTTATATAACATGCGAAATGTCAGAAGAAAGAATTGCAGAAAGAATAGATGCAAATCTTTTGGATGTTAATGTTTCAGATTTAGTGCATATTAGTCAAAAAACATTTGAAAATAGAATTGATAGATTAAAACAAACTTGTAAAGGTAAGTTAATTATCAAAGAATATCCTACTGCAACAGCAAATGTTATGCATTTCCGACACTTGCTAGACGAATTAAAAATGAAGAATAATTTTGTACCAGAAGTTATTATCATAGATTATCTTGGTATTTGTTGTTCTGCTCGGTTTAAAGCATCTAGTGGTGCAAATAGTTATACTATTGTTAAGGCAATTGCAGAAGAAGTAAGAGGATTGGCAGTAGAAAGAAACGTTCCAATTTGGTCGGCGGCACAATTAAATCGTTGTTTAGTTGAAGACACTTTAGTTTATTGTGAATCTAAAGGAATAATTCCTATAAAAGATTTATGTATAAAGGATAAGGTATTGGGCAACAGTGGATATAATGAAGTTTTAAAAATATATAATGAAGTTCAAGAAATTTATGAAATTGAATTGGAATCGGGTAAAAAAATTAGATGCAGTAAAAACCATTTGTTTCCTGTAGAAAATACACTATATTCAATTCAAACTGGGTTAAAGGTTGGGATGAATTTAAATGTTTTACCTCAACATAAATAATTTTAGATAATAAAATATCTAGGAATATGTTTATGAAAAAAATTTGGACTTTTGTTCCTTGGAAAAATGTTACATGTAAAAATGATACTAATTTTTCTGAAACATTTAAAAATTTTCTAATTAAGGCAAATGAGTTACACAATTCTGAATGGAAATCATGTAATATCCAAACCGTTGCTAGATTTTTAGAATATAATTTAGAAAATGAAAATTTAGATTTATATGATAGATATTTACAAATACTAAAAATAAAAAAAGATTCTTCATCATTAAAATCGTGTATTTTGCGTTATGGTAAAGAATTAGGAAAACAAAAATATGAAGAAAAATGTGAAAAATCTGCATCTTTAAAATTGCAAAAATATATTCAAAAATATGGAAATATACAAGGTCCTATAGAATATCAAAAACATCGCATAAAAGTTAGTCATTCGTTAGAAGGATATATTCTAAGAAATGGTAAAGAATTAGGTAAACAAAAATATATAAATTATTGGAAAAATACAAATTTTTCAACCAGCAAAGATGCATATATTAGAAGACATGGTGTGAAATTAGGAACAGAAAAATATTTGGAATTTATTGAATTTTGTAGACAACATTCTTCGGGAAAATTAGTCAGTACAGAAAAATTTAAACAAACACAATTAAAGAAAAGCAAAACTTTAAAATTGTTGAAATATAATAGAGATACTGTTTCATTAAAATCTTATATCTCTAGACACGGTGAAATTGAGGGTCTTAAAAAATATAAAGAAAATTTATTGAAAAATAAAAATTTCAATAAAATTTGTATAGAATATTGGATTAATAAAGGATATACTCTAGTTGACGCAAAATTGCAGGTATCAAAAGAACAGTGTTCTCGTATGGTGAATTGGGGTAGAGCAAGTAAACAATCTACGAAATGTTTAGTTCCTGTTTATAAGTATATACGAAAAAATTTTAATTTAACAAAAGATGATATTTATTGGGGAGTAGGAAAAAGTAAAGAATATTTTATGGATCATGCTTCTGGTAGATATTTTTATGATTTTTGTATTCCTAAATTAAAATTGATAATAGAATTCCATGGAATTTTGTTTCATTCGAAAGAAAATAATAAATTATATCCTGGGTTGGATAAGAAAATCATCGAAGAAAGAGATTTTAATAAAGAAAATGTTGCAATTTCTAAAGGATTTAAATATTTAATAATATGGAGTGATGAATCATATAAGAAAAACATCGAAAAGTGTATATCTTATATAAAGGAACATTATGAAACCCACCAATTGCGAAAAAATTATTCGAATAACAAAACTGACATCTCTTGAAAATACTGTTGATATATCATTATCTGGAAATAACTTATTTTGGGCAAATGATATTTTAACTCACAATAGCGGAGTTTCTAATAGTGATCCATCCATGTCCGACACGGCAGAATCGATGGGATTGGTACATACCTCTGACTTGATGTTAAGTATTGTTTCTACGGAAGATCTAGAACAGCTAAAACAGGTTCTATTTAAACAACTTAAGAATAGATATAACGATATAGCGGTCAATAAAAGATTTGTTGTTGGTTTAGATAAACCAAAAATGAAGTTTTATGATGTAGAACCATCGGCACAACAAGGAATTACAAATCCTTCTTCAAATAATGGTCCACCAAGTAATATAATAAACTCACCAAATTCAGCAAATCCTTCTCAAATCAAAGACTTCGGTGAATGGGATTGAGAAAATTTTTTGCGATGTCGCTTGACTTTCGCTTGCGTCGTGTCTATAATTATCTGCATGAAAATCTTTAGAAAAAAGAGTAAAGGACAAAATATGGATGTTCGCCCATTAACAGAAGATGAACAGAGAAAATTAATTAGTCAAATTCCTTATTTGATTGAACGTATTGAAAGATTAGAAAATAAGATTCCTGATAAAATAAAAGACATTGAATCAAAAATACTCAATATTACATCAAATTATGATATTAGTAATGTATATCACCAAGAGAATATTAAACAGTATAAGCAGAAATTAATTTTACTTAAATCGTTACTGTAAGAAAGATAAATAATGACATATCGTTTACATATTGACATTCCTATTTCCGGTTCAGAAGAAGAAGCAATTAATACGGTTAATTCTATCATGAATTCCATGAAAGCATTATGGAACGATGATTCCAGAACAGAAGTTGTAAATTATAGATTGGGTCATGATGAAGATAGACAAAAATCTAATTATCTGGTTAAAACTGATTCTGGACATGTAACGCATAAGAAATGTCAAATGTAAACTTCGCGCTCGGGGAGGACGGGTTCTCAGATCCGCTTATAACGGATTAAAGACAGATCAACACTGTACGGGCGCATTTCTAAATGAAGCATGTAATACAGACATGCAGGATTTCTAAAAAGCAAAGAAATTCTTCAAAAGCCTATTAGCTTAGATGGGTGAGGCGGAATAGTGGGAGGTCGATAAGAGTGTCTCCTGCCGCTACCATGCAAAATTGGGGCGCCGCCGCAAAACTCAGTGGATTCATAACCCACCATTTAGATGTTGGTATCTAATGTGCGCCATCTTGGTATATGGCAGAAGTGTGTCAGCCCACTTTAATTCTTCGGATAGCTGATTTCGAAGAATATAAGAAAGTTGGACGTATATTCGACTGTAGGTTCGATTCCTACCATTAGATTTATGAAAAAAATACTACCTAAAATTGGTGATGAAAGAATTATAGAAAAATTTCTATGGTATCCTGTAACGCATAAGAAATTGTATAAATAATGAACTAAGATGGTTAGAAAGAGTCAAAATAAAGCAAGTATATGCTAGATATTATGGTTTTGGATCCCCTTTAAAGTGGCGAAATATTTGTTTCGTAGATGATTAATTTACCCCGCTAAGGAAATCGGCATACTGCTTCCCTTAGAAGGAAGAATTCTGGGTTCGAATCCCAGGTGGGGTATTATGCATATTGATAAATTTACAATGTATGTTTATGCAAATGGAACAATTTCTACAACAAATAGATATGATTCGGAAATACTATTAGAATATGTCTTGGACTATAGGGATATTTCTTCTAAAGTAGATTTTTTACGAATTGCTTATAATAGATTGTATCGGAATGATTCTTCGTTATTGTTTGATATTATATTTTTAAGTAAAAATTGGAAAATAAATGCCTATGATCTCTATAATTATGAAATGAAGAATAATTATTCTGTTTCTTATAGTTTTATAGAAAATATAATTGGAATATCTCATAAAGATTATAAAAATTGGATCGAAAATATTTCTATAAATAAAAAACCTTTTCTGTTAGAAATGCCGTTTGGTAATAAAAATGTAAAATATGAATATGAGTCTTTAATCAAAAGACAAGGAATCTTAGTATGACAATCAGTTATGCATATTTACATACTAATGGAAATTTAATTTTTAAGAGACACGCAATAGATCCATCCGATTTTGTTGCACAAATTTTTGTATTGGATAATACAAAAAGAGAAACTTTCTTCGAAATGATTTGTTATTGTTGTTATTATTATGAATTAAAGCAATTCAATGAATTGGATACATTAAAAGATTTATGTAAAAAGTTTAAATTTAATGGATTAGATTTTCCAAATTATGCCGCTGTTGCGGATAAACAATATAATGGAAAATTACCATTTACTTTGTGGAATGGCATGAAATCTTATATCAAAAATATATTGGAAGTAGATTTTCAAGAATATGTGGATTGGATTGAAGAAAATTATGGACAGTCATATGCATTATTTGAAATGCCTATGAAGAATATAGAAACCGCATATGAGTATTTACCCGAGTAGGAAAATCGGCATTTCCGTCTTACCCAAACTGAGAAGTTGAGAGTTCGAATCTCTCCTTGGGTATTTTATATAAAGGAATATTATGACAGAAGAACAAAAAGCACAATTAAAAAAAGAATTTGATGAATTAGCAGAAAATGTTCCAAATTATGGTACACTCCCATTCCAATTAAGTCAGATAAAAGAATCTACAAATTTCCATATTATAGCGAGAGATAAAGTTGCAGAAGGTGGCATTATAATTGGAACTGTCAATGCTTTGGCTAATGGTACTTATTCTGACGTTCCTGTTCATGTTGCAAAAGATGCAAATGGGCAAATAAATACATTGTGGGGACGAAAGCCTCCTCATTCAGGCATTAAAGTTGGTGATAAAATCTTTTATACAAATTATGGTGGATTTAAGATTGAAGAAAACGGAATAACTTATGATTTCGTGTATGATCAAGATATTCATGGAATTTTGAAATAATGGAAATGTATGGAAACACCCGTTTTACTACTCAATTCTTCGGAAGAAATACTCAATGTTATTACCTGGAAAAAGGCAGTAACATTATTGTTTTCTGGAAAAGCATCAAAACCTCATAATTTTGATGACTATTATCGTATTGGTGTTTCTTCTGGTTATTATGACTTACCAACAGTTATAATACTTAATTCATATATCCGATATCCATATAGAATTGCTTCATTAACAAGAAATAATGTCTTCAAAAGAGATCGTTATACTTGTCAATATTGTGGAGAAAGACTTTCTAAAGATATGGAAACTATTGACCATGTTATTCCAAGAAGTCGAAAAGGAAAACACGATTGGAATAATATAGTTGCTTGTTGTTTGCCTTGCAATTCTAGAAAATCGGATAGAACTCCAGAAGAAGCAGGAATGCCTTTGTTAAAACAACCTTATGCACCTACAAAGAATTCGTTGGTGTTTTCGAAGGTTGCACGAATAAACAATTCTTGGAAGAAATGGTATTTTTAAAGGAAATTAAAATGTGTATTGTAAATAATCCTCTTGATGGATTAAAAAAGAAAAATATTTCAGATTATATAGGACGCAATCCTTTCGATGGGCTTGCACAGAAACCAGAAGAAGCAAAAGAACAAGAAGAAGCTATAAGAAGGATGCAAGCAAAATTCACCGAAATTTCTGTAGTAAACGGAGAATTTTATAGATTAACAGAAATAGTACAAAATGTAAATGGTTATTTGTATAAATTTGTTCCTGGTAATTATGGGAAAGAAATTATATATTCTTCTAAAAATCCCATTCAAGGATATGTAGTTGGAAATTCGTATATTTTAGGATTCTTTCCAAAGGATATATAAATGCCAAAATTTAGAAAGAAACCTGTGGTAGTAGAAGCAGTTCAATGGTTTCCTCCTGGACACGAAAAACACGATCCTTCTTTGTTGAAAATATATAAACAAAATGAAACTCGTAAACCTGGAGATTTATATCAATTTTCTTCTATAAAAGGAATGGGTGATGATGTTTTCTTTATTAGAACCTTAGAAGGTGATATGAGAGTTTCTCCTGGTGATTGGGTGATTACTGGTGTTGCAGGAGAAAAATATGCCTGTAAACCAGATATTTTTGAAAAAACTTACGAACCTGTTTAAATGTCAAGTAATTTATCATTATGTGAATTAAGAAAAAGACCTTATAGAATTGATATTTTTCTAGAAAAAATCTGGAAATCAGATCCATTCGTAACACAAGATAGTCGTCTTTTTTTAGTGGAATCTCTAGAAATAGATGGTTCCACTTTTTTGTATTTAAACAAAACAGATGCTTTAAAAGCAAAAGAAAAAATTCTAAATTCACCTTCCGGAACTTCTATAGTAGTTACTGGAATATATACAGATGAATCAAATTATAAAACCATAAGAACTTCTGAATTTATCAAAAATGCAGAATTTGGTGGTCAAGGACCTTATGAAATGCATCCAGTAGAATTTAGACAACTTTCTAGAATTAATTCTCAAATTTCACAACCCATATCTATAAAATATAAAGATTTAATGTACCATGATATAGTTTCTGCTAAAAAGACAAATGATAAGAAAGCCAAATCAGATTTTGAATTTATAGACTCTTCCAACAATTCAAAGATTTGGGTATCTCATAAACAAGAAACATTTAATGGTTGGAGCGGAGTTACGCAATTTACAAATAGCTCCATGTTAGTCAGTAATTTATTTCAAAACTGGATTTTTACTTTTGTAGAAGAAGTAAAAGAAATCAACAAAATAGATAAATCTCATAAGGCTTATGCCAGAAGAATTCCTACTCAATATTCTAAAGATTATTGTAAGTCTATCTATGGTAAAAATTATGGATCTTCTGTGTATGGTCCGGATAACGTTCACATGGTATGCATAGGAGATATTACTCTAAAATCACCACAAAATACTGGAATATATGAAATAACTTCGCCTTATATCTTTTATAATGGAGATACAGATTTCAACAAATATGAACCAATTATTACTGCTATCTATAAAGGAGATCGATCAAATTTTGGTATCGAAGGATATAGATTTGATTTTTACCCTATATTAGGAGGAGGAAGAAATATAAATAATTGGACATTCATATGAAAAATCCAACAAATACAAACAAGAATCTGAACGAAAAGTTCAGATTTTTTTATTGGCAAAATTTCCAAGAAAAGGAATTATTTGAGTCTTTTAAAGAACAATCTTATATACGGTTAAGCAAAAATAAACAAGTACAAGAAGAATTTCAAAAAAGATATGGCAAACTTTGGGAAAGAGTATTTTCGTCAGTTTGTTGGAAAATATACCTTAAAAACAGATTAAAGGAACAAAAAAAGATTCCGTATGAAAACTTCAAATATTATTCGTGAAGAAACAGAAGGAAATTATGTAGGAACTGTTTCTTTGACTAAAAAGTACAGAGATGAAACTCCAGGACAACAAAACATGGATATTGTAGATAACTATAAATATGGTGGTCAGGATTTGTCTAAAGGAAATCCTAATAAAGTGGAATCTAAAAAATTGAAGAAATTTAAGCAATTAGTCAAAGAATCAGAAGAAGAAAAGAATGCAGAGACTTATAAGAAATGGAAAAGTCTTGTAAATATGAGTGCAGATTCTTTAGAAAAGTATATAAATTCCGATACAGGAAAAAAATCTGGATTATCTAGATCGGAAGCTTCTTCACAAGGAATTTCTTCTGGTAGAGATTCTGCTAGAGCTATCGTAAAAATGCTTCGAAAAGGCAAAGAAAACTGGAATGCTTCTGATTGGAAATGGGCTAACAAACAAGTATCTTTTATCTCTAGAATGAAAGGAAATGACGGTCCTTTAAAAGATAAAGATGGTAATTTGACAAGAAAAGCAATGTCTTTAAAGATTTGGGGACACAATCCTCTATAAAATCTACAAATCATAAAAAACATAAATATCTACATTGTATATAAAGGACGAAATAATGTTCACAAATCATAATATTCCTCAAGATTTGCTCAATGCAGCTATGGAAGCTATGAAAGTAGATTCTGATAATCTACCTCAAAATCTTCGGGAAGTTGTTACTAAGACTGCTGAAATGGCTAGAAGTAGCGATATATACGAAGAACGTACTATTATAATTCAATCGGAATTTAATAAACACGATGTTGGTTATGCCGATTCTGTGCGAATCGCTTTCGAGAACGAAGTTTTACGTAAAATCTAATCAAGGAGAATCGCCATATGGCATTGTGGAATAATAACGACAGAGAACAATCAAAACCAACTTGGCTCACCGAAGAACAGCGTAGACTTTGTGTAAGAACTGTACGAGGATGGGAAATTCCTCTTGTAGGATCTGGTACTACAGGTTCTACCGCAAACCCATTTTTGGGTAAAGAATATATCACAAATAGCGCCACAAACGTAGTGGAATATGAACTTTTAGTTGCTATGCCGTTGGATCCTTCTCCTACCGGTGCAACTCAATCTCTATTTACTTCTAGAGGAACATCTGCTGGTGTTTATGGTGCAACGTCTGGTGATAACGTAAATAACTTGAACTATGCTCCATATTTTACTACTCCTCTTTCCGGTGATACGTTTGTAACGTCTTTTGGAGCAACTGCTTATCTTCCATTAATTGCTGTAGATTATAACTCAACAGAATTCGCAAACAAGATTTCCTTTACTTTAACTTCTGGAACTGCTGGTTCTTCTCTTGTACTTTTGTCTCCTTTGACGGGCGGTGCAACTGCTCAAATTGGAGCAACTCAGTGGAATTTCCCAACGTCTGTTACTAGTTCAGCCTATCCATTTGGTGGATTTGGTGGAGTAACATTCAATGCTGCTGTAGTTAGAATTAGTGCAACATTGACAAGCGGAACGTATGGATGTACTGCTTCTGTTTGGGATAATCGCCCAGGAACAGGTATTACTTCTAGCGTACCATTTACTATTCGTATTATCTAAGTTATACTAAAGGGATTATATACTCATGATTAAGTTTAATCAAATAAGACGTTTGAATGAAGGATATGATCCTCAGTATACCTTTGGACCGCCTCCTAGCGGAGACAGAGCTATTGATTCAACGGATTCTGCGGTTTTTGATGTACGAAATCCAGAATCCATTCAAAGAATTAATGCATATTTACAGTCAATGTCTTCTAGTTACATAGATCCTACATATGCATTAAGAAAAATTCAAGAAAAGTTAGGAATTTTAGGATTACACTTCAGATATCCTTCGCGTCGTAGATGGGTTTCAAAATTTGTAAAACCACAATCTTCTCCTTCTAGTCAACCACTTCCAGCAAACTCGATCTCGGCAGGAAATGGTACTGAAGAATATGTTCTAACTATAGAACCCGAAGAATTTATCTTAACTTTTATGGGTGGTAGACATGGAGTTTTAGACGATAAATATACAGTAGGTTATGATGACGGAATTCGTAACAAAACTGGATATGGTTTAAAACTTATAATTAACTACGACCTCGTTAACAATGGAATGGTCTATGTAAAAGCGAGGGTCCAACCCACAAGAGATTAAATGAACTTCAAAGAATTGAATGAAGAAAATTTTGTAATGTTTGCAATTAAGAATTATAATAACCCTCATTGTAAGAGTTTAGATGAATTTAATGAGGATTTGCAAAGAATTATCTACTTAAAAAGACTTTTCAAAAAATATTATAATGGAGGAGAACTTCGAGAACGCCTGATATTAAATCATTTAATTACATTATATAATGTCTTTGGTATAGAACCCACAACAAAAATCTTATTTTATAAGATTGATGAAAAATTATATTCTATATTAAAGACATTTTTAATTTATTTGAATTATATTCGCCCTGATATTCAACCCGCTTATATAAGCATAGATGTTTTGGCAATACCATTAGATCAAGACATTGTAAAGAGATTGAGAAGCATATGAAGCCAAAAAATCAAATTAAAGTTTCGGATATGCAAACTCGCATTCGAGAACTTACCAAAAACAGAAATAATCTATCTGCTGGTGGTCAAGAAAATATAGACATGCAGGTAAAGAGACTTCAAAACAAAATCAAAAATTATACTAAAAACGAAGATTTTATTCCTGGTGGTTCAGCAAATGGTAAATCTTTAAAAGATGTTTCTGTTAAACATAAAATAGACATTAAAAAATTAGAAAAAGAATTGGAATTAGGTATAAAAGATGAAATGGAACACACAGACGATAAAAAAGTAGCAAGAGAAATTGCTATTGATCATTTGTGGAAAGTTCCCAATTATTATACTAAATTAAAAAATTCTAAAATAGATGAAGACGCTCCCGCTAATAATGTAGGTTCGGGGAATATTGGCGGAATCGAGCCAGGACAAGCACCTCCAGGTCCTCGTCGCAGATTTAAAAATTTCTTTCGGAGAAAGTAAATGAAAAATATATGTTTTATTTCATTTTTTTTATGTTTTTTATTTGGATGCCAAAGAGTAAATAAAGTAGATTATAGCGATTCAAAGCCAATTCCTTCTCAAGGGTTAAATGCCGGTGTTGTTAAGTTGTTTGATACAAGAAAGAAGATAGAAAAAAGTACCACAGAAATAGATAAATCTGTGGATGAAATAAAAAAAGAAGCAACTGCTTCTCCAGATAAATTCATAGATTGGGATCTTCTTAATAAAAATGCGGATAACATCAAAACAGAAAATAACAATATAAAAGATCAAGTAAAAGAAATTGGTACAGTAGCAACAGATGTTCAAAAATCTACAAAAGATGTAAAGGCTCTAGAAACCAAAATTATTTCTCTACAAAAAGAAAATGATCAAGTAAGAGCAGATGCTATAAAAAATCTTTATGCTTATTTGGGTTGGATTTTTGGTCTAGCATTTGCAGTTATTATTGGTGGTGCAGTCGTAGCATTTTTTGTGAATAAAAAAGCAGGAATGGTACTTGTTGGTGTTGGAATGTTAGGAATTGCTTTGGCAGCAGGTGCTATTTTCTACCTCAAGACTCTTGCCGCTGTAGGAATTTACATTATTGTGGGTACTATTTTGGCTTGTATAGGATATGTTATCTGGTTGGTTAAACAAGAAGTAACAAAGAAAGTGCATCTTGTAACAGCAAATGAAGAAAATGTAACTGTTATAGATCAATTAAAGAAAGAATTGGCACCAGAAGTCAAAGAAAAATACTTTGGTACTTCAGAAAAAGAAGGTATAGTACACCTTATGCAATCAGATACAACAAAAGACATAGTTTCGGAAATACGAAATAAGTAAATAAAAAATCCCCAGAGTCAATTCTGGGGATTTTTGTTTGTAATATGTTTATTCTTGAATGAGTTTTAGCCCACTAATTGCTTTAGTAACTGCTGGAGAAGCAACTTGTATTTTTGAAGTCAATTCTTCAAATTTCTTGACCATGGACTCATCTGGATCGACCAACCACATGACATCATTAACAGAAACTTCTAATCCTTCGTCCAGATTTGCAAATGAAAGATATGGAAGTAATCCTACTGCATTTGGTTGTGGTAAATAAACCATAAACGGATCAAATAGTTTATAAGTTTTTAGTGGAACACCATCACGAACTTCTGCCAAAATATCTTCACCGGTTCTTAGTTTCAATAATTTAATCTTTTTGCTCATTATTTTTTTCTTTCTTTTTAAGAATTTTTTTCTTTGTTTTTCCTAATTTTGCAGGTTTTGTTTTATTCAAATCTTCTTGTAATTGAAGTTTTTGCACTTCTTGATCGAATTCTAGATATTCATATTCAAGTTGTTTATCCACTATATTTTTACAATATTCCAAAACTTTTTCGTATAAAGGTTGTATGTAATCTGCAAATTGAATAGTATCTTTGTTTCTATTTCCTATAATATCATCAATCATCTTTTGAATTACTTTTGATGAATTTTGGTCTTTGCAACCTTTTATTACCATTGCAAGGTATACAAATGCACTACAACCATTTAGAAAATTAGTTTTAAATATCTCTGCGGCTTGCTCATCAGTATATTTTTCAATGCCATCATTTTCTTCTTCATTATTCATGCTGTCTCCTGAGAGAAACATTTATGTAAAAGTTTCACTTTTTGCTTGGGTATATTTTTGACATAATTGGACTTTATGTATTTAGGCATTTTGTGTTTTATAGAATTCATGTTTGCATAATGAGAAAATGTTTGACATTTTTCGATAGAATAATAGAAAAGTATATTAATGTTTGATTCTTGCGCAAATTGTTTGCGGTTTATTGGTAAATTATATGCTTTTATTACGTCCATCGAAATGAGTTCACATTCCAATTCTATATTTTTAAGAAGCCTAAATGATTCTTTTAATTTTTTGCTTTTTTTGTTTTTGAGTACCCATTTATCTACAATGTCACTTGGGCTATAACTTTGATTAACAAATTCTTTGTATGCTTTTGTTTGGTATTTTTCTTGAAGAAAATGACTATATTCATGAATAAAGATTTTTAACCATTCTTTCCATGGTTTAAATGGCTTTTGTATTTCTAGTATTTTATCTTCAAAGCAATAATAATTAAATTGAGATTTTTTTGGTGATATTTTAGTTTTTACACCAAATTCTTTCATTTCAGCTTGAGCTTTTTCCAGGAAATTAATGACTGATTTAGAAGTAACATTTAACTTTAACATTGGCTTCCTTTAGAAAACTCATAATAAAGCCAACAATATCAATTACTAGTATTTAGCTCCATGTTCGATGTACTTCTGCTACATGTTCTTTGCCGTCATAACTTTCTATGGTATATTTTACATTATCTGGTATTTCTACTATTTTTAGCTTACCACAGTAAGATCCGCAAGATTTTTCACCTAATTCTTGTATACATTGAACAAGTAAAGGTTCATTTCTGTCGATGTTATATTCGTGTAATATATGTTTTTTATCTGGAGTAAAGCAAGTCACATCATCAATATCTAAATCGTCCAGAGGTTCTTTGTTTATGTATTTTTCCCAAGTTTCTAGATCTCTTTTATACATTGTTTCATTATTTTTCCCATAATAATGTTCAATAGTATAAAGATTGCCTCTATAACCCTTTTCATAGAGCCAAATCAAAGCTTCGGGAGAAAGACTAAATCCACCAAAAGAAGTATTAATTACTACTTTCATTTTTTAATATCCTGATGATGTAATTTTACTTGAATATTTTTTAATCAATTTTTTTATTTTTTTGATGGTTTCATCGAAATGTATAGGAAATTCTACAAAATACAATTTTTCAATTTTGTTATTTTGATAGTAATATTTTATATTTGCTTGTATAATATCTCCAACATTTAACTTTGCGAATTCCCCACAAAATAAATCCATTGATTTATATGTATCAAAATATAAACCAACGTATTTATATTGTGTTTTTGGCTGAGAAAATAGTGAAAGTATTTCTTTATTTTTCATGATATATTCTTTCTAATTAGAGAAATCTGCATCTAATTATAGACAGCAGAAATCTACAGTCAATAAAAATTTCTAAAATTATTGTTCCTTAACCCCACGAATCGCACGGTATTTCTTTTTCAAAAACGCGAACCCATCCTACACCAGGAATAAAAATGTATTTTCCTTTTGGTGTTATTAGAATGTAAGGTTTTTGAGGAATTACAATAAAATTGTTGATTGGGCGAGTATCTTCATATGATTTATTGTTGTTTTCTATATACTGGTTTGCAGTAGTTTGAAATGCAAGACTACCAACAATCAACCAAAACAACAAGATATATTTCATATGAAATCTCCAATAGTCCCGACAGGATTCGAACCTGCATTAATGACCCATCGTGTAAAGATGGCGCGACAGCCAATTTCGCTACGGGACTAAAAAATACATAAATATTTATATCCGATATAACATAAAGGTTTTCTCTAATGGCAAATAACACGAATACTATTGATATGATTACAAATTCTACAATGATATTTAACGTTCCTGTTGGTGTAACCTTTGCAGATAATACAGATCCTGCGTATTCTGAAGGATTTACTCCAACAACACTAAGAATTATACCACACCCATTTGTAGCAGGTGCTTCTGCATTTACCTCTACTCAATCTACTTTTACAGATACAGTTGGATTTGTATGGCCCCAATCTATTACTTTTTCTTATGGTGGAATATTTTCAGTTCAATATATTGGAACAAGTGTAGCAGGACCTTTTAATGTTTTTAAAACTAACTATATTAACGTAGTTTCTGGTGGATCTTCTAACGGTTTAAATGCAGATCATTTATCACCTGGATCAAAATTAGAAGTAAAAAATGGTAGAGTTACCGGTGTAAATGGTGGTAAATTTGATATAATTCATTAACTCTGCGGAGGGAATTCGAATCCGTTCTTCCGATTTTGGAGATCGGTGTGCATCCTGTTACACTACTCGCAGAAAATATCAATTCAATTCGTTGTATTCTTCCAATGCAAATTTTGATGCTTCTTGAATTATTAGTTTAGGATCACAAGAATACCACCCCGAACAACTAAAACTGTTTAATTCGAGTAAACTAGGTAAATTATGAATCATTGCAATATCCATAAAAAATATCGAATCTGGTTTCCAGTTTACTTTTTGTAAAACTTTATTTGTAAACAAAACAGGAATAGAATATTTAGGATCACTACAATCTACTCTATTTTGTATATTTCCATATGTAGAACCTGTAATTACTCCTTCTTTAGTACAAAAAAATCTTATTTCTTCTGTTATTTCTTTAAAAGGTGAAATAACTACTAGCATATCGTCTGGACCAAATCTATTATTTTGAAATGTATTTAAAACAAATTCTTGCCCAGTAAATTGTTTAAATCCTGAATTTGGGCGAATGAACATTCTACCAAAGATTTTTGTAAAAAATTCAAAATTTCTTATTGCTTCTGATAAAGGAAGCATAACATAATTAGTATTAAGTAGATAATTTCCATAATATGCATAATAGGTAGAACATTCAAAATTTTTGAAATTTGCAAATGTTCCTGGAATCCAAGGTTGTCTTCTTTGTATTCTTGAAATAGTATGCAAAGAACCGCAAGATATAATACAATCTGAGTCTTTAACATTTATTTTAGAAAAATTATTAATTGGATTATAGGAAATTTGATGCGGTATCATACCTTGAGATTCTATTTCCTTAGATATAGGATTTAGATCTTCAATAAAAGTATTTTCTTCTAATATCCAATTGACTTTTCGCATAAAGGTCGCCGTGGGAATTGAACCCAAATTAACTAATTTTGCAGATTAGTCCCTATGCCTATAGGAGCGACGACCTACTTATTTCTGTGGAACAACACTTCTCTTAGAAACAACAGTTAATAAATCCATATTAAATTGTTGTTGATATGTTAGCAAGTCTATCTTAACTTCATTTGTTGACATTTTATACCAAGCATATGAAGAAAGAACTAATGCTGCAACAGAAAACCAAAACGTAACTCTAGCGATAAATTTCTTATTACTCAATCGGACTCCTTTTTATTAAAACGGCAGGTGTGCGAATCGAACGCACCTCTTTGATAGATCCATCTGAATAAAATCATTCCGGGGGCTTTAGTCCTTATGAAGATCTATTCAATCTATAACGCATCTCCGGATTGCTTACCCGCCTATATTTATTTTCCAAAATGATCTCTAAAAATTTCGATTAAGTCTTCTGGATCCATATATTCATCCGAATCTTCATCTTTTTCAAAGTAAGATTTATAAATGTCATAATCTACTTCTTCGAGCAAATCTTTTAGAAAATTTTTAATTTGTTTATCAGTATATTTAGCCATTTTTCCATCCTTCTGGTAAGTTACAGTTTTTTGGACAGTTTTTAAACAAAGGAATCATTTCTTCTTCTTTGTATCCAGCCAAACCACAACCTATTTTTACAACATTAAATGTATATTCAGAATGATTATTTGCAAATTCTATAAATTCATCCACATATTGTTTTATTTTTTCAATGGGAAGAACATTTAGATTTTTATCTTTAGTTGGTATTGCATAAGAAAATCCTTGAAAACCAACTCCTTTACCATAGATTGCTCCATGATTTTTACGAGCTTCTAAAGCAGAACCACGCCCGTGCCTTCCCGCTTCATTGCTGGCAAAGACAAAGATATTTAACAAAGGATCATTCACATCCACAATTCCCACCGCAACAGTCTCCAGAATCATTATCTGTCAAATCAAAACCAATATCGCATTCCAGTTGGAACATGTTAAATTTCTTTTCTAATCTTCCAATTGGATGAATATTTTGCATTTCTTCTTCATTAATCACATAATCTTCACCATTTGATTCTAACAATTCACCATAGATTTTAAGCCCTTCATCGATTTCTTCTGTGATTTGTTCTTCTGTAATTTCATCTAAACAACCCATGATGAAATTAGTATTTCCATCAAAAATTGCATAAAAATAAACAGGCTTTCCATCTTCCGTAAATAATCTTTGCATAATGTACTCCTTATAACACATTGGGTAGGATTCGAACCTACTTCAACTACTTTGTTTCTTAAGAGGCTTTAGATCTTAAGTATTTCATTGTTCTTCCAATAAGACCAACGTAACAAATATTTTTAACCCAATTCGTCTTCCAACAAATATTTAAAGGCGGTTGTATTTTAAAGATAAAATACCACAAACTCAACTACTAAAGTTATTTGAAGATTTATCTAAACAAAAGGGGCTTTAGACCTTACTGACAGGAAAATCCTCAAAGAAATTATCGACAGGAATGTAATACAAATTCTTTAACTTTTCACATAATAATTTCTTTACTTATTCAGAAGTGTAATTTCATGACCATTCAGAGTAATCCAATCTTTCAAAGGAAAAGTTGGATCAGAAGTGATCAAAAATGATGTAAATTTTTGACCTTCTTTTTTACCAACTATATACCCTATTTTGGGCAATCCGCATTCTACATAGGCAACTTTTTCATATTTTTTCTGCTTTTTCATAGAGAATCATAGACATGCGGTGAATAAAAGTCAAGAAAAATTACAAAAATTTTTCTTGACCACCATATTTCCATCTTATTTTAGATTGATATTTTTTTATATCCTTGTGTTTTCTTTTGTTGTTATCTATTTCTTCTAGCATTTCATTTGTAGTACAATCTATATTATTTAATTTTTTCATCTTACCTGAATACATCCAATCGTCTTCATGATAAGAAAATCCCTCAAGACTATTTTTATATTTTGCTATTTTTTTAAAATCATACCATTTTTCTAAATCTTTTTTCCAAAAATTTCGCATTTCATTGTATCTTTTTTTCTGTATTTTTTCGGTACGATTTCTTCTTTCTTGTCTGTTCATAAGATACTCCAAATCGGACGTCAGTGAATCGAACACTGGACCTCTCACTTATCAGGTGAGCCCTCTGCCACTGAGATACCGTCCGCACATTCCTACTTGGAGTTGAACCAAGTCCTTCTCTTTCGTAGAGAGAAATGCAGTCCCTTACACCTTAGGAATAACTTTATATATTTCAAACTTGTTTGCTTTATTCATCTTAACTTCATAATTTCCACGATAATGTGCCATTATTCCATCGTTGAAACCTTTTAGGTAAATGGAATCTTGTTGTTTTTGTGTAATGCAATTTTGAAAATAACTAATAGTAAATCCAATTAGAATAAACACCATAAAAAATATAATACATTGGTATAAAAAATGTGTCCAAGTATAATATTTTATTTGATTATTCATTTTATATCCTTTATTTAACTATAACTATTATGACTTTTAATTTTTTTCTTCTAGCAATATCAATCATGTGCTTTGTGCCACGGCTTTTTCCATCCCAAAAAGCAACAAGAGCTTCTGCATTATTTGCCATTTCTTCATTTCTTACATAACCAGCAGATTTACCATATTTTTTCCAGTCTGCTGGAAATGGATGTATAGGTAATCCAAATTCTTCTGCATATTTTTCACCAAGCTTATCTACTCCATTTGCAGTTCCTGATACAACTTTTGTTATGGTTATGTTTAGATTTTGTAAAGTTGTTTTGATTAGATTATAATCTGTAATATTTCTAGATCCAGCAATTATAGTTTTCATGATAGAGACGCTTTTTCATAAGTGGACGGCTGGGGATTTGAACCCCATCTCATTAGTCGTATTTTCGATTCTAATGAGATGTACCAGAGAATCTTCGTAACGGAATATCCGTCATTAATGGACCAGATTCTCACGCGCCCTCAAAGGAGTGGGTCGGATTCGAACCGACAAGGGCTATTAACCCACAGTAGTTTTCAAGACTACCTCCTGACCATTCGGGTCCACTCCAAATTAACTATTTCTCATAACCAGGATTCTGTTTAATGTATCATTTCTCTAATGCTCATTACCCGCCGAATAACATATAGCTCACCTACTACGGCTTATTTATGATTGCTACCTCACCAGTACAAACGGTTTTATCCTCCTGATTTAAGCTATGTAGTCCTGAGTTTCCTCATGAATTTACATTCACGCGATACACCGGAAATAGTTAAAATTATTCTGAACTTTCAATAATAGATTTTATAATTTACTCCTAGTCCATCCTCCATCGTCCCACGGGAGCCCGAGATTGGTCTCCTCTACATTACATCGGGAGCAATGACGCCGAGCCTTGGGACCAAAAATCTCACATTCAGTCTCGAAAAAATATTCCCAGTCATGCCAGCATCCACCGGCGATCCAGTCAAGAAATCGCTGTATCCACTTCATGTTTGCTTCTCCTAAAGGAAAGTGTGGGATTCGAACCCACGGGGGTTTGATCCTCGACACGTTAGCACCGTGTAGCAATAGACCACTCTGCCAACTTTCCAAATTTACTTTGTTTCACATTCTTTGATTTTTCTATCAAGTTCCTTTTTAAATTCTTCTTCGTATTCTCTGTTTAATTCAATTAGTTCTTTTTCATCTGGATGATTTCCGGTACGCAATAATTCTGTAATATAATCGCTGTTTGGTATGCATTTTTCACAACCTCCTGCATTACAGGAACTATTTCCGCAACAATCATAATGTACTGCGGCTGTTCTACATACGGTACAATAATACCATTTCATTCCATACATTTCGATGTATTTTGGAGTATTTACCATATTTCTCTACCCGTAAGCTTTTTTGTCAAACGTTTTGCATATTCGCGTAATCTTTTTCTTCTTTGTTCAACAAGACCAGATATAGATAAATCATAATCAAGATCTTCCCAATGAATACCATGATTATTCCCAATTATTCTATAATTATTTCTTTGTTTTTCTGTTGCATTTTTTAGAATAGGAAAATCATCTAAATTAAAATAATAAAATTTATCAGTTTTAAAACTGAAATATTTATCATCAAATTGTATTGTTATTTTGTTCATTTTTTACTACATTCATAATAGTATCATAATTTTCTGAAAACCATTTAGCATAATCATCCATTTTTTTCTTAAATTCTGGATTCATGTAATCTGATTCTTGTACTTTTTCTGATTCTTGAATAAATATTTCTAATTTATCTTTTAGATTTTTAGCAGATTGTAGATTGAGATGAAATGTATTGTGCCCGACGGGATTTATTCCGTCATCACTTTCTTTTATTTGTTCTTCTGTCATTCCAGCAGTCCAGCCGTATTGACATTCCATGACAGGACCTTCGTTTTCCAACAAAAATGTTTCGGTTTTAACATCCCAAAATATTCCAATATTTTCATCTTTTATCAAAGGAAGTTTATGCATATTTTCTCACAGTATTATAGACAGCAGAAATCTACAGTCAAGTAAATTTTAAAAAAATCTTTAATTCCCATACTATTTCCTTGATTTAGTCACTTCATACATTGCTTTTAATATTCTCATTTGATCTGCTGGTAGTTTGTTGTGTAAAACATTTCTATTCAAACGAGGAGGAACAAAACCAATAAATTCTTTCAATAATTGATCCATCAATTCTTCTGATGGTTTATAATCTGGTCCTGCTTCTGCTAAAATAGCAGAACCTGTATCTGTTAAAGAATATTCAAGATTTCCTTCAATCAATCCTGCTTCTTTTATTGCTCTTACTTGAGAATAAAAATACAATACTGCATAATTCATTTCATCTAATTTCATTTTTATTTTCCATAATAAAAAATACCAAAGGAAAGAGTCGAACTTTCTTAAAGGAATCCACAGTTCCCTGCCTTACCGTTAGGCTACTTTGGCTAGATGGCTGTGTATTCGAATGGAGTCTACTTTACTTTAACGTTTCCATAAAATAAACTTTGCACGAAAAGGTGACGAGCCTTATAATAATTTCTCCGAAAGTCAATCGGAAAAATATTCAGAAATCCTATCGACAGGCTCTTGAATAATTAATGTGTTTAGCAAAACACAAAAACTTATTATTGTAACTATTACATATATACAGCCAATCGGTGTGACTGGATTTGAACCAGCGATCTTTGCGCCCCAAACGCAACGGATTACCACTTTCCTACACACCGTAAATGGAATATCTCGGGATCGAACCGAATTCTTTCCGTCTTCAGCGGAACGCTATCACCAGATTAGCTAATATTCCAAAAACTACCTATACTCAATCCTCCGATTTTTCTAGATAGGCTTCTTCTTTCGCATTGACCTACTCCCGTCTCCGGTTGAGGACCATCATCGACTACTTTTCGGTGCCAGCTACTTCGAGAAACAGAAATTTCCAAGAAGGATTTGAACCTTCACACCCGGATTCTTTGAGGAGTGCCCACACCTAGCCGGGTCCATCGTCACTTCTGGCAAGTTTGCCGTACTTGCGTTTGGGAATCGAAAACTGCTAGAGTAGGACTCGAACCTACATGTTATTTCTAACGAAGTGTTAACAGCTCTTTGGCTTACCAATTCGCCGCATCCAGCAAAATACTAAAGTCCTCTGGGTGAATCAAACACCCGTTTCTTTCTTACAAGGGAAGCGTAATATCACTATACGAAGAGGACAAATTTATTTAATAACTTTTTCCTTCAGAGTAACGAATTCTTCTATATGCTCTCCCATTTCCTTTATTTTTTGCTTTATATGTAGGTGTTTGAGCATCACAATTATTACACAATAATCTTAAATTTACTAGTTTATTATTTTGTGAATTTCCATCTATGTGATCTACAACTAAATCTATTTTTTGATCCATCCAATGTGTATTTTTACATATACTGCATTTCCATTCTTGAGTTTCTTTAAAATATTTTCTTAATCTTTCTACGCTATATTTTTCAAAAGTTCCTGTTTTTTCTACATCACTTTTAATTTTTTCCCATAAACCTGTTATTTTGCATTTATTATTGCAATATTTTTTATTTTGATTTTTTATCTCTTTATTACAAGTTATACAAAAATATTGTATTTTTGATTTTTTATAAGAACATTTTTCAGAACAGGTTTTATTATTTCTATTATTATATGGAATTTTATTTTTACAAACTTTGCATATTTTAGGATTATTTTCATATATTATTCTATAATATTCTTTATTTCTATTGATGTTTTTATTATTACATGATGCAGCACAAGAATTGCTACAATATTTACATTTTCTTTTTTTAAATTCCAGTTTCTTGTTACATTTTTGACACAATGAAGGTTGTTTTTCATATAAACTTTTTATTTCCTCCATTTCTTTACGAGACTTTCTAAAACAATTTTTATGAATATTCGAACTAATCAATATATTAGACATGAAGTTTCTCCTATACATTATATATGTTTTATTGTAGTTCGAAACCACCTTAAAATTAAAATTTAAACAAAATCTTTCATGATTGGATTTGAACCAACGTCCCTCGGCTTACTGAGCCTCCGCTCTACCAGGCTGAGCTACATAAATTTTCAGATAAGGAGGGCTTTAGGCTCCATTACTTACAAAACCTTATATTCATTGGACTTGCACCAATATCTTCCCCTCCTATGGGGATGTCCTACTACTTGGACGAGAAAGGTTTATACATTATATGCTTTGTATTTGGGGGCTTTAGACCCAAATACCCAAAACATAAACACATAAAGCATTTCATAGGACTCGAACCTATTCTTTCCCGTGGTCGGGACGTGCGCAGCCCATACACTAAAAATGCTAATCAGTCATTAAATTGTCAAAGAACAAAAGATTGTCAAAGGATTCGAACCTTTATTTCCGATCCCCGCGATCGGCGGCTTACCATTAGCCCAGACTAACCTATCCTTATCTAGAATAAGGAATTAATTCTCGTTTTATTCTTTCCAGCTAATGTCTGCTATGTGAGACACGCATTCTAGATTAACGGCGTTAGAATCAATACCGTGCCCTTTTTATGTTAAGGTATTGGGCAAAACCATAATCCCCGCAGTAGGAATTGAACCTACTTGTGGCTTTCGCCACCACAGTTTTACAGACTGTTGCCTAACCGGTCGAGCCTTACGGGGTAATTTCTATATTTTGTTGCGAAGAAGTATACGCTGCTGGTGTCTGAGAGTCAAGCTCAGACAGAAAAAATTTTATAACACCGCGAGGGTGTATTCGTATATTTACTGGTCCAATGGGACTCTATAAATGGCGTATAAGTCATGATAGTATTTATAACCGGAAAATGCTCGTTTGAGCAAATTCCGACGGAATTATTTCATTTTTTCATATAAATCATGAATCAACTTACAGTCTATTTCCTGAACATCTTCTTTATTTTTTACAGGCTTACACTTTTTCCACATCGTTTCTATACAGTGCCCATTAAAGAGTATAGTTTCTGGATTATTTCTGACCCAATATCCTCTGCTATCTCGATAACCAGAAGTAATATAATACAGTCTTAATCCAGTATATTTATTGCAGGTATAGTTTGATTTGTGATGATATGTAGATATACTATATAAATATTTTTCAAATTCTCGTATATGTTGTCCAAAGTTATTAGAAGGGTAATAACTTAAAAATAAATTCTCTATTTTATCAACTTTATTTTTTCTATTTTTTTCTGCTTTTCGATGACATCTATACCATTTTGCAGAATATTGCAAATTTTCTTGATATTTTTTATACAAAAACTTTAATTTCAAATAAGTTTCTTTATCACACGGATACCAACCATATTTACCTTGAATTGCATTTGTCATTGTTTTTTCCTTTATTCAGTAAAAATTAAACTTTAAAACTTTTTATTTTCCGATTACCTCCTTTCTTAAAAGAGGATAATTTGAAAATAATTTTCTTTGATTACCGCAAATAGGTTCGCTTGCTACTGCGGTCAAAGAATTACATAAATCCGGTTCAATAAATTCTGCAAACCGAATTCCCAAAGATTCTAGTTTTAATTTTTCCTGTAATAACACATCCTCATTTGGGACAGTCAAGATCACCAAATGAGGATGTTCTTCCTCCTACGAAGGAGTGAATTTGCGTGTTGCCTCGATTGCGGCATGGCAACTTTGAACGCAAATTTGTGGATAACTAAGATCTGCTCTAACTAAAACGTAAATATATCGAATCTAATTCATAAAAATTTCCTTATGGTAATTCATTTAAGTTTATGTCTAAGAAATCAGGCGTACTATTCATTACTATGTTATGTTTATATAGTAATGGCATTAAGCGTTCATCAATTTGTTTTTGATATTGATTTCGTTTTTCTTCACTGTCTATTATTCCCCAAATAATCACACCATTTGCACCGTTTTCTTTTGGTATCATTATAGTTTTTTCTAGGTCTTCATCGCTGAGCCATTGTTCACGAATGTTAGGAGTACAATATTCCATATGATATAAACCAACATATGGTATAACCAATTTTCCTTCTCCTACACATCTTCTTCCTTCTAAAGTATTTGTCTTTAACATATTATTTACAAACCAAGAATTTTGAAGCCCGGGTTCAGGAGAAGAAATACTGTCACTTACGGAACGATACGGAAGATATAAACAGGGGCTAGAAATATCAGTAGTTTTCCATAACCATCCAAGAGCATCATTTTCCAATGAAAACTTGTTTGGTCTTGGATATCCATATTCTGCATTTCTCCAATTTGGATAACCATATTGTCCCCATTTTAATCCTGGGCGCAATTTTCTAGCACACTCAAAACACATTTGAACAAATCTACCTACTTGAGCAGCATAACTTTTGGAAATATAATCTTGTTTTTGTGCTTCTGTTTTTCCGATAAAAACTTGGGGCCATTTCAATTCAAGATATTCTTTCCATTTATTCCATACCAATTGTTGACCGGATCCTTTATAACCTGGAACATATCCACCATATTGAAAAGCAATAGTTTCTATATCCAAGAAAGCAACACCAGTTTGTTGAACATTTGGAATAGTTTTAGCAAAATCTTCTTGCATTCTTGTAAAAAGTTTTTGTTTAAACCCGGAATCCAAAGTAATATGCAACCCTTGTTCTCTTACGTCTGGAGCCAATACGTGTTCATATACTGTAAAAGCATTAGAATTGATTCCTGTAGGTAAATTTAGAGGCGAAGCACAACCTTCTTTTTGATTGCAGACATTCCAGTATATTGTGAACATGTATAAATCTCCTTATTATAGGATTATTTATACTTTGAAGAATATGAAATAGTGTTCGATGCGAAAGAACGACTCCAACGCCATTCATCTAAAACATAGTTTTTATAGCCTTCCGTATCTAAAACCACTCTATCGTCAATTTCAGAATTTAACATTTTCAGACAAAGATCATAATCTTCTAAATAAGATTCTGGTACAGAAATTGTAATATAAGGATCATCTATTTTTCCAGATTTAAAATTTTCAATCTTCTTTTCAAACATTTCTATTGCTTCATCTGTATAAACCTTTACTGCTTTTTTATAGTTTTCTTCGTGTTTATTTCTATTTGCAGTAACAATTTTTATCAATTCAGATTTATTCATACAAATACTTTTCATAATATCTCCTTATAAAATGCCTGTATAGGGACTCGAACCCTAAAATTCCCTTTTAGAGAGGGCTATTTTACCATTAAATTATACGGGCTAAGTTTATTTTGTTCTTATACATTTACCATTTTCAAAGAAATAACATATGTAAGCTTCTTCTTTACAAAGAATATTCCAGAGTTCCAACATTCCTAAATTACTGTAAAGATCTTTGTAGTAAGGTATGGTAATTCCTCCTAATTCTTTTTCTATATCTTTTCTATCATATCCTTCAAATGGAGTAACCCAAATTGTGTTACTTATATCTGTAATTTCCATTATTCCAATTCCAGTAAAAATAACTATTACATAACGATTATGAGTTTGAGCTTGTTCTATTTTATATGTTCCCGTCTTAATTTCTTGATCCAATATTTCTGTTTCTGGATTATAAACAGATGCATTAGTACGGATAATATATTTTATTTCCCCTCCTCCATAAGCACAATTAGGATCATTTCCTCGTACTACGAGGTTTTGGATACCTTTAGTTTTCTCTAATATAACTTCATTTAAATCATCCAAACATTTAATTGAACTTAGGTGTTCCTTTATACTATGCAACTTTGCCTGTATCATTTTAGGAAGTATTCTAGTAGTAGGATTTGATCCTATGATTTTTTTAAAATCTTCTACTTCTTTTATAACTTTAAAATAAAACTCCAATTGCTCAATTATTTTAGTATCTACCATAGGTTGAACCGTACTCAAATCTTCTATTGAATAAGGTCCTGTGGAATATTTAATTTTTACCTGTGATTGCGTTGGATTTGTAGAATTTATTGAGGGATCTACATAAACTTTTATTTCTTGTTTTTGTGGATCAAAATTATTCATTATAATTTCCTGCTGATATTTTTTAATATCATTCAACCAATTTTGCATAACGTACTCTACCGAACTTTTATCGTTTATATCCATAAAGACATACTACCATATGGAAAGTTAGTATTTACTAATAATAGCCAATATAAAATAAGATCTATAATTAGATCTTGAATAACTATTTTCCATATTATTTTTATGCCTCTTTTTCTGAAAATTGTGAAAAGATTTGTATAATTATAGCACGCGACTTGTGAGGAGTCAAGCACGAAAAGCGTACCATTTTTTCCTGAAATATTCCATTTTTTGATTTATTTGAGTTCCTGTGGCGAGATCGAGGACCAAATAAAAACGCCCTTAGATTTTACTCTAAGGGCGTTTGCACAAGACCAAAAGTTTTTACACCTTCATTTTTGCTTTCTTATATTCTTCAAAAGTAACAGATCGAACCAAAATCTTAACGAAATCTTCTAAGAAAACTCGTTTGTTCTTTTTGATTGCCTGAACATCTGAGAATTTCTTACCAATTTGTTCGGAAGTCATGTTCTTAGTATTTCCAATATCCTCAGTCGTTTCTGTTGATAATGCTTGGTGATTTAACAAGAACCAACGATCATAACCAGCATTTTTCACACCTACAGATCCATCTTTTGTATATTTTGCAATGGCTTCATTCATTTCCTTAGAACCAACTTTGAGATTTCCTTTAGATGCCAGATAATTATTCGGATATCCAGAAATCAAGTGATAACCAATCAAATTTGCCTCAGTATTCTGTTTCAAAAGTTCGAGAATATGAGTTGTAAATCCTGTAGAACTCTTGTTATGAATATCCATCATTTCCATAGAACTCTTGCTTTTTTCATCCACAATAATGTAATCATTTTTACTCAAATCAAGATATTGTTGAATTCCAGATTTATCTGTGTGATAATAGCTCATGTTTCCGTTGCTATCACCATCCGTCAAAATCATGGCATTGACAATTTGAAGATTATTAGCTTTCTTAAATTTAGGAATAAGATCATTCAGAACAACAATTGATTCGTTCAAAGGAGTACCATTCATTCCCAAATGAGGAGGAGTATTTCTATAGTAGGCATTAATACTCTCATCTCGCCGGTAAGCATTCGCAATTGCCAGGAAATTTCCTGCACAAGTATTGAATTGTTTGGACTTCATTCGACTGGAAAGAAGATTTAATAGACAAAACTCACTGGTATGCAAAGACTCAGGAACATTAGGATTCTTGAAATTTTTGGTTCTACTTTTACGTGTCAAGGAAACTGCACTTCCACCATCACTAAAAGCATAAACTTCGAACGGAATATTGACTTGACGACAGAAAGCAGAAAGGCAAAGAACTTGTTGAACAACATTAAAAATACAATCGGTCATCGATCCCGACCAGTCAACAATCATAATAAACCCGTGATTTTTGCCTTCTTTGACAATTGCATTTTTCTTGAACAAATCTTCCGTCAATTGATACAAATGCAATTTTGCCATATTCAATGTACCAGTAGTAGAAACGGTCGTTCTCTTGGTAGTATCAGCAGCCTTGTACATATTGAATTTCTGTACTAAGGTATTAATGTAGTCTCTTTGGGAATTAATGAACTTACGATAAATTTCTTCAAAATTGGGATTTGCAATTGGTTGAGAATGGTTATTGAAAACTCGATATGAAATATTTGTAGTCTGCATGTTAGAAGGATCCCAGACTGTATTGAATGGGACAATAACATTATCGGAGTTAATTTGAGGAATAGTAAGATAGACAAGAGGCTTTGAACCACTATTTTGAGTAAGTGAATTCAAAACTTCTTCCATCTTTGTCTGAGTTTGGGATTCTTTTTGTTCCTTTATCTGACGCTTTCCGCCTCTGCGATTCCCGTCAGATCCATTATATGAACCACCAGGAGTTCCTGGAGGCGGAGGAGCCGATTGAGAAGATTTGGCATCAGACTTTTCATCGGATTCCTGACTTTCGGATTCCGCATTTGCTTCACTTTCTGATACATTTTCTTCTTCGGAGGATTCACCATCAGAATTGCTTTCGCCTTCCTGATCGCCATTTTCGTCGGAATTTTCAGGAGAACCTTCGTTTTCTCCTTGTTCTTCACCTTCATTACCATCTTCACCTTCATTACCGTCTTGCTCATCACCTTCTTCGTTTTCTTCACCTTCCCCATTTTCTGATTCGGATTTTCCGTTTTCAGATTTTTCTTCCTTGTCTTTCGTTCCATCTCCCATTTTAGCAGGAGATTGTTCGGGTTTGCCACTGGAAGATCCACCGGAAGAACCACTGGAAGATCCACCGGAAGAACCACTGGAAGATTTTCCTTGTCCCTCACCTTGTTGAGGTTGACCCTGACCCTTACCTTTACCCTGACCTTGCCCACTCTTTCCATTCTTAGATTTTTGATTTCCCTGACCCTCACCACCTTCTTGTTCTTCGTCTTGATCCGGTTCTTCGTAGATTTTTCGGACCACATTAATAACATCGTCGTAACTATCCGCTCTATCAATTTCCTGAATAATTTCTAATTCATCTTGAGAAAATTTGATTTCAGGAATAATGTTACGATTTGCCAGTTTAAAGTGAAGATTCATTCTTTCGATAAAAGGAAGTTGATCGACAGAAATTCCTTTTTGCTTCAAGTAATTCAACCCAAAGCAATCTTGATCTGTATGGAAATCTTCATACCCATTCTTGAACGAATGCCCAAGACCAGGATATCTTTTCTGCATTCTCTTTTCAACGCGAACATCTTCCACAATATCGAGTGCAGAAAGAACTGCCTTGGGATGCTTAGAGTCAATGGACGCAACAACTTGCGCCATATAATTGGGATCTCTCGGGCTATCCAGAGCGTGCCCGACTTCATGACCCACAATCATGTCGTAAGTATCTTCGGAGATATCTTTAAACACCGGAAGAGTAAGAGTCCGCGTATGAGTATCAAAAGATGCCTTATTCTTACTTGGGTCTTGTCGAATTCGGATATTTTCGGAACTCAACAATTTTGCAAGTGTACTTTTGGCGTCACGACTAAAAATCTTTTTGGTCATTCTCTTTGTCCTTTGCTAAAAGAGTTTTGTGCATCGAATTATAGTCACTGTCCAGTCTTTTGTCAAGTGTGAAGTAAAGATTTTTTTATTGATGGATGTTATGACGTACCGTATGGCGAGATCGAGGAAAATGGAATAAGGATACACATAAAATTTTTCGCTGAAAGTTTTATATTTTTCTTGACTCCCGCAGAACAGATGTCTATACTTCTCTAACGTCAAATAGCAGAAAAAAATCTGCAAAGGAGCAAGAATGACTAATAAAGGTAATATGAACGCGATTCGTGCAAATTTTATGTTGGCATATGAAAAATATGCTGGTTCACGCCCAAGAACCATTGATCGAAAAACCATTGAGGCGTTCAAAGCATCTTGGAAAGATGGTGCGCAAGGTCCCAATGGTATGGTTTTGAAGGCACCTTCTTGGTTAACCAGTTCTGCGCAATATAGAGATGGAAGAGGAGAATTTGTTCTTCCTTGGGACGAACTTGATGTTTTCTTGTCTGAAAATCCAAATGCAGTTCCTGCAACAACCTTAAGAAAGAAATCTGCAAATAAAGAACCGATTCTTTAAGTGATTTCCAGTAAAAAGTAAATTTAGTTTTACTTTTTGCTTTTGATACCATTTTTAAAAAAATCTGTGCAAATATCTTGACAATAATGCGGTGCGAGTCTATAATTTTGAGACGAAAATTGTTAACCCACTTTTAGCAAAGGATATTTCATGGATCATCGTTTGAATGTTTTGCAGGCAATTGAAACTAAGTTTGGGCGAATTGAATGTATTACTCGCCCGGCACTTCAAACTCTTTGCCTCGAATCAAATATCGTCTATCCTCAATGGTTGACGACCGCACAAATTTATCGTAAGGAACGCGGTGTGTATAATCTCCCGTGGAACCTTTTGGATGATATTACTTCTGAAACACCCGAACAAAAGAAAGCATTTGAAGAAATGGAAAAGAATCCTCCAGTACAAGATGAAGCAGATATTCCTCAAGAAGCTCTGACCGTTCACAACTTAAATGTTGGGAATGTTCCTCCATTACCTGTACTTGAACATCTTATTCCTCCTGCTGTTGAACATTACACTCCTTTCGGTTGTCACTTGGAAGTGAAGAAAATTATTCACTCTCGCAAATGGTATCCGACGTTTATTACTGGTCCTTCGGGTAACGGTAAAACGTCAACCATTCAGCAAGTTTGTCACCAAGAGAAACGCGAATGGTACCGTATTAACGTGACCGTCGAAACAGACGAAGATGACCTTCTCGGTGGTTTCCGTCTCGTCAATGGCGAGACGAAGTTTACTTACGGTCCCATTGTTGAAGCAATGAAGAGAGGCGCAATTGCGGTTCTCGACGAAGTTGACCTGGCTTCTTCTAAGATCATGTGTATTCAACCTGTTCTTGAAGGCAAGGGTATTTTCTTGAAGAAAGTTGGCGAATGGGTTCATCCTCGCCCCGGATTTAACGTGTTTGCAACTGCAAATACTAAGGGTAAAGGTTCTGACGACGGAAGATTCGTTGGTACTGGAGTCATGAACGAAGCATTCCTTGATCGTTTCTCTGCCACCATCGAACAAGATTATCCTCCGGAAAAGACTGAAAGAACAATTTTGGAGAATAAGTTTGCTGCAAATGGAATCAAAGACGATCATTTTGTGGAATGTCTCGTCAAGTGGGCTAAACATACTCGTCAATCTTTCAAAGATCAGAGTGTGGAAGAACTCATTTCTACTCGTCGTTTGATTCACGCGGCAGAAGCATTTATCATCTTTAAGGATAAGATGAAAGCAATCGAAATGTCTTTGGCTCGTTTCGACTTGACTACAAAGACTGCTTTCATGGATCTTTACAAGAAAATTGATGCTTCCGTGACTCAGGAAAGAAATCCGAAGCCTCCTGCTGCTGGTGCCCCGGCAAACACAGCAAACACCAGTACGAATAAAAATACCGCACTTCCTTTCTAACTGTGGGTTAGAATTTGCTGGGACCGAAAGGTCCTGGCAAGTTTTGTGTAAATAATTTTCAAACGAATAAGGAGAATTTATGGATAATATTGTTGAATTTAAGTATTATGTTCGTGATCCTAAGGGTCGTCGTGGTAGAATTGGTTTGATTCTTGGTAGAGTTGATAGAAATGCTAAAACCATTCGTTATGGTTGGAGCCTTTGTTCTAAAAACGATCATTTTAGCCCTTCAATTGCAGAGGATATTGCTAAGATTCGTTTAAATCATCATGTGAATGGAAATATCATTTATACTAATGATGTTCCTCATACCATTCAGAAAGAAATTCAAACTAGAATTATGCCTCGTTCAGAGAGAATTTTAAATCCTCGCAAGAAGGTAGAAACTGAATCTCCAAATTTGGTTCAGCGTTTAGTGAATACTTTCGTAGGGACCACTTCATAATGAAAAAGATATACCTACAAGAATTTTCTGATAATATCAGAACAATCAAATCCAATAAACCTCTTGAATTTATTGTGAACCAGACCAATGCCGGGTACGAGGCGGAAAATACTCAATTTGATATTTTTGTCTTCGGTTCTACGGAAGAAGAATTGAATAAAGAAATTCAATATGACATTGCATACATCTGGCAGCAATTCGCAGATGAGGAAGATAGAAATTTAGATGATGCGGCAATTAAATTAAAGAAAATGCTTTTAGAAACTTTTATTGAGGTTTCTAAAAATATTTAAAAATACACTTGACTTTTGTTGTCCTGTAGTCTATAATAGTTGACGAATTGTAGAAAATTTTATAGTAACCAATAATCTTTAAAGGAGATTTAGTATGAAGATTTCGAGAAATGGTACAAATGTTCGCGTTTTTGCAAAGAATGTTCTTCCTGGTGATCAGTTTCCGATGAATGGGCAGGATAATGCTGTTATCCTTAGCGCAAATACTTTCATCACTGGGCGAAACGCAGGTACCACTGTTGTTGTGATGCGAATGGCAAATGGAGGTCTGTTGACCAAGAATTATTCTATGAATCAGCGAATGATGATTCGGGAAACTCCGACTTCTCGTTCTGCTCGCCGTCGTTTCATTCGAATTAATAAGAATAACCGTCCTGGCTATATGAATGTTCGTAAGATGTTTAGATAATGTTTATTTTAATGATACCATTAGGTTGGTTCGAAACAATTTAATGGTGCCCGCTCTGGTTGATGAGCAATTAAACAACTGAATTTAAAAGATTTTATAGGTTGTTTATTTTATTTAATAAGAATATAGATTTATATTCATATAAATCTATGTTTGGTAAAGGAATAAAGCCCTTTACTAAGCTTTTTAAAACCGTTTCCGTTTCTCCGTTCAATCCGGAAATGCTTTTTGTATTTCCGGATTTTTTCTTGAAAGGTACTCCATGAATAATAAAATCTATAGTGTGGTAGATGAATACGACGAAGTTACTTATAACAATTTAGATTTTTCGGAATGCAATAATCTTGCTAGAGATCTAATTATTTCAAAAGGAAGAAATCCTACGGATATTCTTGCGGCAAGAACCGCATGGATTCGTGAACATATGGAATATACACGTTCTTATAAACAGGTTCCGCAAATTGGAGTAAATACATGAGTAATAAATCACCAAAAATTTATAATGTTGGTACAGAAGAACAGGATCCTCCTTTGGGAGCATTACCAGAAAACTGCAAATGGGTTGTATATGAATATATTCCTGGAAATTATGAAGGTAGCGGTGAAGCCTATGCTTTTGCAAATGGAAAATATTGGTATGTATGTTTGAGCCATTGTTCTTGCTATGGTGCTTGGGAAAACGATGATAGCGGAATTCCAAGAGACTGGGAAGAAATTGGAGATTTAGAAGCACTTAAAATATATACTAATCAAACTGGACCATTGTGGGATAAAATCAAAGAAATTAAGGGACTCAAATGAACAATAAATGTACTGTTTGTGGTAAAAGATTTGGTGAAACTGATGATGAACCAGTAGAATGCGAAGAATGCGGTTGTTTTAATTGTTCGGACTGCGGATGTTCTTGTATTAATGAAAATGAAAAATAATGTACATTGTCAAACCATCTTCTACTTATGTTCAAGTCTTAAATGAAAGAGGGACACCTCTTACTAGAATTGATGTTTCTGGATACAAAGGTGTCCAGCAAGCATATTTGAGTGACGATAAAGTTATTATTGCTTGTGGTGATGGAAGAACAAGAGTCTATAAAACAAGCGGAACTTTAATTGGATCTTATTGAATGACAAAAGAATTTAAAATTTACAAAAAAGGCGAAATGGTTTGGATTTGTTATTATTTTCATTCAGGTTTTATGCCACAAAAAGGAATAACAAAAAAGTATAAAATAATTGAAGTTACTCCATATTCTTATATTTTAGAAAATAATAAAATTTTTAACCATAATACATCAATTTGCAACTTCGGAGATCCGGTGTATGAGTTCTAAGAAACGAAAATATGAAGTTGGAGAAAAAGTTTGGTTTTGTTATTATTTTAAATATGATGATCCAAATTCTAATTGGAATCATAAATGTTTAGAACAAAAATTTACAATTTCAGGTGTTCATATGCAATGTTATGTTTTTAAAGAAACAATTGAGATTACTTTTGGTAGTTGTAGTTCTATTTGCAACTTCGGAGATCCTGTCTATGAATCTTAATGAAGGAGATGTTTTCTATCACAAAAATATTAATTCCAACTTAAAAAAAGGAGTTATTCAAAGAGTAGGTAGAAAATATGTATATGTAAAGTGGGAAAGATATTCAGGAGATGATTATCCCTATAAATATACATTTGAAAAATTTGTTCAAATTTGTATTGTAATGGGAGAACCAGTTTATGTATGATCCTCGTAAATACATAAAAGGTTCTTATATGTGGGATAAATATTTTTTACAATTTCATGAATATGCTTTTAATTTGAATTTGACATCCCGTGTTATATCATCTGGACCGAAATTTGTGGGTCTTGAAAGAATCGATGGTTATAAATGTAAACATAGTCATACAAAAATTTCAAATAACTTTGTAACTTTTGGAAATCCTGTTTATGAGATATAAACTTGGTGATAGAGTATGGGCATGTTACTATTTTATTGAAACGAATTTCAAAATGGAATTTTCTACTAAAAAGTGGTCTTATGAAAATATGCTATATTCAAGAAAAGTAACATTTAACATAGATTCAACTGTATTGGATGATGGTTCTTCATTTATAGAAAACAATAGTCTTTGTAATTTCGGTGATCCCGTTTATGACTAAAAATTCCAAATATAAAAAAGGTGCTTATTCGTGGGATAAAGACATTTTTAAAATAGAAAAATTTGATATTTGTTACAATTTAACATTCCGTATTTTATCATCTGGAAGTTGGGTAATGCTTGAAAGATTAAGTGATGATGTTAAGTATAAATGTGACTATTCCACTATGTTAAATTTCTATATAAATTTTGGAGATCCGGTTTATGAATAAACCACTAAACCAAAAATCTTATGGGTCTATTCCGCATTTGCCGGGTTCGAGGCAAAATAGAACAGATAAAGGGCTTTCTGGTGGTCAAGCAAAGATTGTTCTTTCTTTACCGAGAAAGGATGATATTATTATCGTTCAAGAAAAATTAGATGGTTCTAATGTTTGTGTTGCTAACATAGAGGGAACTCTAATTTCTCTTGGTAGATCTGGACATCCTTGTGTGAGTTCCAACTATGAACAGCACCGTTACTTTGATGTATGGGTCCAAAAAAATCTGGATAAGTTTAAGTTTTTAAAACAAGGACAAAGAGTTTGCGGTGAATGGTTGTTGCAAGCACACGGAAGTCTTTATGATCTTCCTCATGAACCATTTGTTGCTTTTGATATCTTTACAGAAGGTTATAATCGTCTAAATTACAAAGAATTTTCTCAAATTGCAACAGATAATAGGCTGATTATTCCACGGCTTATACAATATGGATCTTCTCCTATTGATGTAGAAAATATTCTAAAAACTCTAGATAATGGTAAATTCTATCATGGTTGCCTAGAAGAACTAGAAGGATTTGTGGTTCGAGTAGAACACAAAGGAAAGGTAGATTTCTTAACAAAATACGTTCGCCCGAGCAAAGTAGATGGTAAATATCTGATGAATGAACATGGTAAATTACCAGATATTTGGAACAAATGGAATGGGGAATGTGCTAAAGAAAGAATTTTAAAGTTATAAATAACTATATGGAACAAAACAGCGAAAATATAGACATCAATTTAAATGTATCTTCTGGTACAGGCAGTACGGGCAATTCTGGTACTGTTTTAACTCCTAAAAAAGAAGTTGTTGGATGGGAAGCCATTAAAAAATGGCTCGGGTTTCCTTCTGAACCAAACCAAGCATAATTTTTCTTCGTATGACTTGACTTTAGAATGGTGAGTGTCTATAATTCAATACAGAAAACTGTAGATTTTCGGGATCGTGGCAGAATGGATATGCAATCATCTTTTAAACGATACCAAGTCGGGTTCGAATCCCACCGGTCCCATTATTCAAAACTCTGGTCAGCGAAACCAGTTATTAAATACGTTACCGATAGTTTTAACTCTACGTAAAAGAGGAGTTCTATCAGCAAAATCTTGGGACAGTTCAAACCTGTTTCAAGATTTTTTATTTAAAGGAAAATAATATGGCAAGTCGAGATATTGATGGTATTCCCGAATGGTTCTATAAAGCATTATATCTTCAAATGGGTATGCTTATAGGTGTTGTTTTGATGGTTGGATTGGTAGGGATAACCAATAAACCAAGCCCAACACCTCCACTTCATAAATTGATGTCAAATTCCAAACAAACGATTTATTACGTTATTCCAAATTCTAAGTAAAGGAGAATATGATTACAAAAATCTTTAAACATATTTGGGTATTCCTATTTGGTGGTTGCGTTCACAAATGGAGTCCGTGGATTCTTGCTACACAAACAAATTATTATATTGATGAAGACATTCATTCTACCATTGATATCCAGCAAAAACATTGTACAAAATGTAGTAAAATACTTATAAGGAATATTAAATGAAAGTACATATTAATTTGAAATCAAATTCAGGAATACCCAAACTTGAAAATTTGGGATTAAAATGTTTAAATTCCGAAAGATTGCTTAAATATAGAATTTTTACTTGCGAATGCACGGAAGAAATTCTCAAACAATTGCCAACCATTGATGAAATTTTGGTTGTTGAACGAGATGGTACCAAAGGAATCCAATGAAAAAACAACCAACACATTATGTTTATGATACTCAAACCAATGAAGTAATGATTGAGGGAGGAGAAAATTACTGCAAAAACTATGCTTTTCGAATGAATGAAAATGTTCGAAAAACTTGGATTGGTGCCCATCAGGCACCAATTTGTTATGTTGTTCAATCATATACAAAGGATGCAAAATGATCAATGGAACACGATTAGTTAAAGGAAATAGTATTGATATTCCTTATGAAATTATTTTTTCTGCTACGGGAAATAGTTTCACCATTAAAGATATTTTAGCCGAAGATATGAAAAAAGTTGAGTTGATTTCCGATGTCGAAATCGAGGCAGTGGAAAAAGAAACACAAGAATTGCTTTCAACATATCATTCAGAAATTGAATCAGAAGAATATCTGGAATACCTAAATCAAAATGGCATTACATTGTTTTCGGATGAATCATGAATTTTGAAAGAAATGTATGGTATGTGAATTATTATTCAAATAGCAACTTTTCTAATTGTGAATATAAAAACTCCGTAACTAATGGTATTATAAAACAAGATCCGCTGAATACATCACAAGTTCTTATTTCTTGGAACAATACAAACATTTCAAATTGGATCTGTTATAATAAAGAAACCATTTTACCGATGTTAATAATGTTTGGAGATCCCATTTATGAATAAAAACATTGAACTTGAAACTGGTCAGATTGTTTGGTGGAAAGGGAAACCCGGAGATAGTTCAAAATCTCCAATCAAATTTACTGGAATATCTGATGGAAAACTTCTTTTTGATCCCAAAAAGGACGGAAAACATCCATATCAAGTAAGAATCGAAAATTTCGACAAATATATGGTTGTTTTTGGTGAACCTGTTTATGGATGAAATTTACAAATGTCCATATCTTTGGAGAGTTCCATTTGAAGAAAATTTCTATTCTCACCGAGCAATGCTTCTAGAAACTCTAGAAAATGGAACATTTCAATATTTAAACTTTAAAGATGGATCTAAAAATACTAGAAATTGGGTAGAAGTTGAATTTATAACTTTTGGTGAACCTGTTTATGGATGAAATATTCTGCAAATATCTTTGGGGTGGATTACATGATGTTTTATTTTCAAGTAGGGAAATTATATCTAGAACAGGAAATGAAATAATGTACCAAAGTCTCCATGATGGAGAAAAACTTCGGGCACTATTTTTGACTATGGGAGGTTTTATAACTTTCGGAGACCCAGTTTATGAGTGATTATTATATCAATCAACAATTATGGGTAAAAATGTTTCTACAAGAGCAAACCGAAAATGATTTTTTATTATCCGTAAGACATATCATTGAATTAAAACCAATTATAAGATATGTTTGGGATGGAGATATATACAACTTCATGAAAAAAGATTTTGTTTGTTTTGGGGATCCGGTCTATGAATGAATATTATTGGTGTTTAAATGAAAAAGTTTTTATTTTAAATCTTTGTTATGAAAGCGACGATCGTGTTATTCAAGATAAAGATTATCATTTAAATACTGTTATAGTTTTTAGTAGGATTAATGAGAAACGTCTGGGTGAAAATCTATACGCTTGTTTGCATAAAGGTATTGCATATGGAATGTTAAATTGTACTCCTGGTTTTATAGCGAAAAATTTTTGTTCATTCGGAGATCCGGTATATGAAACTCAACAAATACTATAAAGTTCCTTCAAATCTTTGGTTTGAAGATCAAATTTTTAATGAAATAGAAATAAACGATCTTAAAAGAAAAGCCAAAATTGTAGGTTTCTTTAAAGATGGACGTTTTTATACTTATGAAATACTATTTAATTGGGGAACTCATAACATTAGAGATAAAGATTTAAAATTGCAACATTTAATTGGATTTGGAGATCCAGTATATGAAGATTCGCAACATTGAAATAAACTGGATAGGATTTAAAAAATACAAATGCGTTTGGTATCAAAAACTTAAAATAGAATATAATTATGGATTTATTTCTATAGTTGTAATTGGTCCTTTTCTTGTGACATTTTTTAAAGGAAAATAAATGCCAGAAAAAACTAATTTTACCCGATTAGATTATGACAACGGCGTATATCCAGTTCCTACAAATGATCCTATAGAAGAAATTGAAATAAATGAAAACAAAAAGAATCCATATTGGAAAGATATTGAACCGGATAATGTTGTTTTCAATGAAGATTTAGATGACGAAGAGGAGAATGAAAATGAAAGTTAAAGAATTTATTAAAATTTTACAAGAATTTGACCCAGAAAAAGAAATTATTATAGGAAAAGATGCGGAAGGAAATTCATTTAGCCCATTATCAGAAGATATTTCTTCTGGAATTTATTGCCCAGATTCAACTTGGTCCGGAGAATTTTATGAAGATTCCACAATCGGCGATGAAGAATATTTTCAACCAGATGAAACCAATTCTATCGAAGCTATCTGCCTTTATCCAATCAATTAATTTTTTCTCAAAAAATCTTGACATTCGTATGGTTGAGCGCTATAATTTGAAAGCAAAACGCACAAACAAAACGGAGAACAGAATGGAAAATGAAATGTTTCAGTTGTGGAATCAGCCTCCTCTAGAAAATTTAGCAGTTTCCACAAAACCAAGAAAATTTTATGTTATTTGTGGTGAAATTAAAACTGCTATAATGGCAAATACTGCCGAAAAAGCAGCAATTTTAGCTTTAACCAATCATTCCGAAGGCAAAATTCGTGAGGCTCTGAAAAATTCAACTGCCGAAGTATCATTGCTGCGATTGGAATATGCTCAAAATGCAATTGTTTCAGAATCCGGTTTTGTTTCTCCTCAAGAAAACAAAGATTTCTGGATGAATTTCAAAGAAAATAATGGGCGAGAGATGTGCATGGATTTAGAAGAATTTTCTTCTTTCTGGAAGAAAAGTCATTCAGAAGACATCAAATTTTCTTCCAAAAATCTGATTCCGGAAATTATCATCTCCTTAAGTAAAAGAGGGCTTGATCTTGGAGGACAAATTTCTCCAGACAATAAAGAAGATGAATCCGATGAATATTAAAGAACTGAACCAACTTCTCAAAAATAAAAGTATAGAAGAAGCAAAAAAACTTCTTCCTGATATGACATTCCGAGTTACTCGATTAAATGGCAATCCTACATTATGTACTCGGGATGTTCGTTCAAATAGAATTAATGTTGAATTACTTCAAGGACTGATAGTAAATGTCACAAATATCGGATAATTTAATTGTAAAAAATATCAAACAATCCGTAATAGATTGGTTTAATCGAAATCCACAAAAAGATTTTTGTGTTGTAGATATGGGAACGTATAAAGAAAAAGAATACTTGGTTACATTTCATCGAAATGAAATAGATCAAGATTTGGAAAAATTTTTAAAGGATATTCAACATGGAATACAGTGATGTTATTTTGAATAAGTTGGACGAAAAATTCAAAGAATTTAGCGATTCACTGGAAGAAGCCGTGAATACCGCAAAGGAAAAGGGAGAAAAAATTCCTCCTCCCGATTGGTTCGATCTTGACAAGAAATTGGGGCGTCTTTATACGGTGGTTCAATATCTCGTGGATTGTGACATGATTGACAATAAGGAAGAATGGGAACATTTCAAAAGTGATGTTCATCCTAAATGCAAAAAATGGATTAAGGTGCTTGATAATCCTGAAATTAAACCCACTCAAAAAGAAGTCTCTATTTGGATGTTCAAGACAATCAGTGATCCCAAAATGTTGGAAAAGTTAGGAAAGAGTCTGAATTTGATCGTGGATGGTGTTCAGATTACAGATACGGAACAGCCAAAGCCAGAACAAAAAGGCGAAAAAGCCTCAGAAGAAGATTGGAACTAGTATGAAAAAGAAAACTAATATAAAAAAGAAAACTGAAAAATTTAATAAAATGGATATTGAAGATAAAATTTTAGATATGGTTACACAAAATACCAGTAAACTGGAAGATCTCAAAAGGATGATCAAAGATTTAAATGAGAAAATTGATTATTTGGAGTACCAACTTCCATATAAACGCAAACATCCTTGGATTTGTCCGGATATTACATTTCCAGAAATCCCGAATTTTCCAGATTCTCCGATGTGTCAATGCCACATGAGAAAATACTGAAAATTTTTGCTAAAATCTTGACTTTACGATGGATCGTGTGTATAATTTAGCACACTTACATAGGAGACTTTTATGGCGACTGCGACCGATAAGAAAATTTACACTCAGGAAGATATTATTCAACTTCTCAAAACAGAAGGCAACTGGGCACTTGAACGTGCTTTACAGGTTTTAGTTGAGAAGGGTGTTATACCTAAGGATGATACTCACTACCTTTATGCTGCACACCAATATGTTTTTGCGCATCCTAAAAATGATCGAAGGCTTTTGGTGAAAGATCATAGAAGTACAGATCATCCTGGCTTCGTTCGAGAAATTTTGTGCAATCCCAAGAATCCTTTCCTAGATAAACTGGTTGAGTTTGCAAACGAGAAAAATTCTCAATCTTAAGGATGTATAAATGAATTATTGTATCATGGGCTATTCTTTAGAAAAATGTCTTGAAATTATTCAAGAATCTGGTTATTTTGATACCTTAATAGAAAAAGAAACCCATTACATCTATTGTGTCTACAAATATGTTTTTAACAATCCAAATAATCCTCGAAAGTTACTCATACAAGATAACCGAGGCACCGATCATCCCAAATTTGTATATGATATCTTTACAAATCCGAAAAATCCTTTTTCAAAAATTATTCAAAATTATTATGAACTGCAAAAAGTGTAACGATCCAATTCCTCAGGAAAGAATCGAATGTCTTCCGCATACTACCACATGCGTAAAATGTTCTACCGAAAAGAAAAACGTGGCATTTATGGATTTTTACCATAAAACTGCACCAGAACTTGTTATCGTAAATGGTAACAATGAAGAAGACATTCGGCGCGCCAAACGAGTTTATAAAAGGAGTCGCTAATGATGGAACCAGATAAACGTCTAACATTAAATTATAGTGTTATTGGTCCAAAAGGAATTATTGCATCTTTTGCAATTGAAGAAATGGCAACTGTTATTGCTAAAGATTTAGCATATGAATCTCAATTAGAGATTTGTGTATTAGATCACAAAACGAATAATTTGAAGGTCCATATTTGTCCAAAATAATACTTAAAGTAAACAGAGGAGTACGGTGAACCGTAGTGGCACAAAAGAAATCGGGGAATCTGGTAAATTTCGTCGAGGTTTCTAATTTTGTGAAAAGAGTTTTCCTTGGCACGCGAGGAAGGCATCCCCATTGTCTCTTACCAAGGCATAAATCCACTCTCAAATACGTGAAAAGCGTATAAATTTACTTTATGTAGGACCCTAAAGATTAAAGCCTTTGGGGTCTTTTTCTTTAAAAGGAGAATAAATGTCTGCAAATATCTATGATTTAATGGACAGTGGAAACTTTCGTACTATTGGAGATATTTTAGTCGAAAATATCAAAAATCTCGATCATGATTCGGCTGTAAATTATGCTACAAATATCTTACAGGAAGTTCATGCTCAAGGTATTTTAGATGCAAATAAGGAAAATTAAATGACTATATTCTTTTCAGCAGATTTCCATCTGGGTCACAAAAATATCATTAAGCATTGTAATCGCCCATTTGATTCAGTTGAACAAATGGATGCTTGTATTATTGAAAACGTAAATAGAAAAGTTCAAGAAAAAGACACTCTTTATTTTCTTGGAGATTTTTGCTATAGAAACAGTTTGATTTCTATAAAGGAATACAGAAATCAAATCAAATGCAAAAACATAATTTTTATTCGTGGTAATCATGATAACTTAAAACCAGAAGATCATGAACTATTTAAAGGTGTCTATGATCTTTATGAGTTAAAAACTCAAGATAAGGATAATCAAAAGTTATCTGTTATTCTTTGTCATTATGCTATGAGGACCTGGAATAAGTCCCATCGCGGTTCGTTTTCACTTTACGGGCATTCCCACGGTACATTACCTGATGATCATAAATCCAAATCCATGGATGTCGGGATCGATGCGGTAAAGGTATATCATAGAAATCTGGATTTGTATAGAAGTTCTTATGCTCCAATTTCTTTGAGAGACATAGAAAGCATATTAGCTTTTAAAGGAAATACAAATGCAAATATTAGTTGATGATGACAGCAATAAAGAAGTATTGATTTTAAAAAATAATAAATCTATAGATAATACTAAATTTCCTCATTATTTGGTTAAAATTATAGGAAATAGGTATGGTCATTCTCTTGCTTATTTTATCAAAAGATATCGAGCTTCAAATTATACGATATACATTGCAAATAATTTTCAAGTAAAGAAAAAGTTCTATTCTTGGAGTCGCAAAAAAATGATAGATATATACATCAAAAACACAAGAAAACAATTCCTTGAAATTATTGGTGCAAAGTTTAAAAAGTTAGAATAATGACCAAATCCAGATTTATGC
>ERZ724522.61-NODE-61-length-57322-cov-5.426878_pt1 | contig 57322 bp, 52 predicted proteins | sample MGYA00376055_ERZ724522 | MGnify/ENA primary metagenome ERZ724522 (study PRJEB28724, sample SAMN07190884) | wastewater metagenome | isolation source: effluent of sewage treatment plant in Hong Hong | place: Hong Kong | collected 2016-03-17 ... | reverse complement strand
GCTCTAAACAATCACCTAGCATCAAATTTATCATCTTGTCACCTGCAATCTAACTCACGCTTCAACAGTGACACCACCCCAGCCACTGTCTAATTCACTTGCACAGGCTTATAACGTGTGGGGCTGCACGGCTTAATGCGGTAGTTAGACGCTGTCGTATGTGGCGGCAAAAATATCAGGCTTACATGGGTAAAACTCACCTTTTACACCTTTAATAATCCAATCGCCAATACTTGCAATATGTTGACCTTCTAATGTTTTGATAATTAAGCCACCCATAACAAGTCTGTGGTTTATTTCAAAGTTCTTTCCTACAGGCTGCTCCACAACATCATTTGTGCCTTCTAAAAAATTATACATTTCTCTATGGTTTTTACCTGTCCACTGTACAGCATCAATAACCACAGGTTTTTTTACAAATTTCATTACTATCACCTTTATGCGTCTAACTCAGCAATCAAGCAGGAAAACGCCCCACTCTAATTTGAGTTATTTATTAAGTTTGTGCTACCGTAAAGTAGCGATTTTTAAAGAGAGCGTTTCCTCTTATTGCTATAGTTAGCTACAAGCGTAGAGAACCAGACAGCGTAACAACATTTGACAGACAATTTGTATATTTAACCCAAAATAATTTTTCAACAGGAACACAAAATGACAATAGCAGAATTTACAAATAAAACTGATCAAAAGAGAGCGGGGCATTACTTAGATTTGTTGTAGCCCAACAAACCGCACGTACTTTTGAAATAATAGAACCAGCAGGCAATGCCACACTTGCACACTGATCTTCCCAATTGGCTATGAAATCAAACATACCTTCATTAAATTCGTCTATACACATCCATCGCTGAGCATCCTCACAATCCTTACTTTCAAAGATCACTAAGCATTTTTGACCATCATTAGGTTTTTCTAATTCATAATCTTTCCACTCATGCACCGCTTGGGCTTTGGCTAACTCACGACAAGCCAAGTCAAAACCGTATTGCCATTGTTGAGGCTTGCCATCGTATCCAGCTTTTACTTTTAATTTTTCAATTTCTTTTTGCAAATCCATCATTTTTGCCCCTCCAGTGCCGCTTTAACACCAATTTCAATCAATTCTTGCAAACGTTCACGAGTAACGCATATTTGTCCAGGCACCGCTTGGGCTTTGGCTGCCTCTACCATCAATGCCCAGATTTTCTCCTCATCAATATCAGAAAAATGAATCAGCAAATCATCGCCAAATTCTCCAATAGCCTTTTTGCTTAACTCATAAAAAAGGGAATCTGCAAAATCAGGATCAGGACATTGCACAGGCACCACCACGCAGCCTTCGAGTTTTTTCTGCATGTGATTGATAGCACGTTTCCACATTGACCAACCTGTATTGATTCGATGATAAAGATCGTCAGCATCGTCTTCAAAAGTTGGATCTAAATCGTCACAAACAACAAAGTTACCTGCCTCCATATCAAACTTAAGCAGCTCAAAATGCTCAGGCAGCCAATATGCCTCTTTGAATAATGGCAATTGTTCAGTCCAAAAAGCCTGTTTTTCTGCCAGTGTTGGTTTTTCAATATCTTTAGTCATTTACGCCACCTCACATTCACGTTTAGATCTAGCAAAAATGGCGTATGCATCATCTTCACTAAAGCCAATATCAATTAAGAAAAATCCATGAGGGGCAATTGGATCCCATTTAGAGATATCACAATCATCCATCATTGATTCCCAATCATCACTTGATACGCTAGATTCCATCCATAAAGTGACCGTCTCAATGTTGAAATGTCGCTTTAATTCAGCCCATTCTTCATTGGTAAAAAAATCGGCTTCACTTTCTAAAGAATTTAAATAATTTAAAAATTCAGGGTGAATCCAAGAGCCTGTTTCATCTCTAACAACTTCGACAGGATTTAATTGATTAATTTCCATCACCAAGCTCCCAATCTATATATAAGCAACATCCCAACTGACAGATCCAATAAAAAAGCTATACCAAGTTCGAACTCTTTCATGATGTAACTCCCACAGCTTTAACCATTTCGCGGTACTGGTCTTTAAGTTGTTTAATCCGGTTTTCTAACCAACGATTTTTCAATCGTGAGAACTCTTGTTCAGTACAATCACGATGCATGTTTTTAAATAATTTTGAATTTTCTTCAAATTGCTCATTAGCTCGTTTAGTAGCAGCTTCATGACTCAATTCAACAGGCATCAAAACAAACTTAACTTGATCTGACATCACTTTCTCCAAATCGCATCTTTAAACTTGGCATTGGCCACTAGATCCGTAATTTCAGACTCATTCACGTTGTCATATATATGAATCATGTTGCCCCCGAACACTTCAAGTGTTCGGGTAATAGTTGAGTATTTGAATTTCATGATGAATGGCCTCCATCATTCGCAGCGTTTTCTATTTGTTCAAGCTCAAAGCGGCGTTTTTTTACATATCCCATCAAACGTGGTTGTATGTCAGGATGACGGGCAGATACATCGATCTCCAAAGCATCTAAAGTTGTGAGATCAGGTGCATTTTGAATTTGAACCATTAAAGATGGTGGCTCTTTAGGCTGAACTTTTGATTGCTCTTGAAGTTCACAAAGTCTTTTGCTGATTAATGAAAGAAGGGGATTGCGTTGATCAGTTGTCCAGTGATGTGTCTTTTCTACAACACTATTTGCTTCATCTGATGACTGGGCATGAATTACGACTGCAGATAGATCAGCATATTCAATTTCGTATTGAGATTTATTGCCAAGGTCTAAATATGGTTTGTCATTATGGAATCGAGTCCACTCACGTTCTTGAGTCTCTTCATCAACTTTTTTAGCTTTTGCTACAGCCGCAGCAGCAATATTTTCAAAAGGTACTGGTGATTGTTCTTTTTCAAATGAAGCACTTTTTAGATTGATACGCGTTGCCAGTTCTGCGCTCTCAACTTCTGTTAAGTCGGCGTTAGAATTAATACGAGTACGAATCGCTTTAATTTCGTCTGCTGAAACAGCGGCATCAATTTCAGTAATGAATGCATCACACAGAACTGATAGCTCTGGATCAGCTGTATTTAGACTAGGGCTTTGTATGCCAATAGGTCCAAGAATATCATCCAAAGAAGTGTCATCATTAGTTTGCTGTTTACTTTCACTAGTTTCATTTTGTTCTGTTGATTTCCGACTACGCTTCTTTTTCGGTTGCTCTGCGAGTTCTAAATTTACCTGAATAGGTGTACCACCAACTGCTTCACAGAATGCTTTATATTGTAGTTGAGCATTTTCAAAATCACGCTGAACAAATCCACTATGAATGCCATCGACTAATTCATCAATATTGTCGTTGAATTTATATTGAAGAATCACAGCATGGGGTTGGATTAAAAATACATCTTGTCCTTGTTCAATCTCATCAATTGTTAAAGGCTTGGTAAACTTAATGCCAGCCAATTCCAACATTTCAACTTGAACACAAAATTCATAATTCGGTAAAACAAAAACCGTCGCTGGCATCTGATCCAATGTACTGAAATTTTTATCAGCGTGAAGATTGCCATTACCAGCATAGCGACATAGAACTGTTTTGCCTTTTTGGAGTGCTGCAAAAGCTTCTTGTGCGTTTAATATATTGTTCATGCGGACCATCCCTCCATGTCTGACTTTGCTTGGCAGGCATTTAAAATATTTTGTTCGAATTTAGTCCCTCTGAAATAATCAGCAGGTCTATTTAATGCATTGATGTTTGGCGCTTTCTGAATATCTTGCAGAGCAAGGTTGTATTCACTCTCTAAGCGTGAATCAAATTCCGTTTGTAGTTGTTTCTCATTTGCCTGATGAGCTTGTTTGTTTCGCTCAATAATGGCTTGAATAACCGCACAGGTTTCATCAAACTTCTGCTGTTGAACATCATGCAGGCTGTTTAAACCCCGTTTGCTGCAATACCTATCAATATCAATGCCAGCTTGTTTCATTAGATGCTCAAGCTCTAAATATTGATTACCATTGATACATGCATTTGCGGATCCAGAGAGCAACCATTGTTTCAGTAAAATGCCGTCACTTTCACTTAACTGGCGTGGTTCTAAAAACAGGCGAGTACGATCTTTTGTCGCAACGGCTATATTGTCCTGCGTCAGATCCAATACGGTAGAGAACTCATATTCAATACCATCACGCTGTTCTGCTTTCATTCCAATTTTTTCGACTTTCTTTTTGCCATTGTTATTGGTTTGAATGGTTTCCATTTTTGAGCGCATGGTTACGATAATATTGATACTGGATTGAAGCATTGCATCAATAAATTTACGGTGTTGTGGTGTGACTTGGCTCCAAGCACCCCATGAATTGTTTTTAAACAACGTAGATGCCAGGTTGTCAACCATTTCTAAACAGCCGCCGACACCAGACCATTCATGTGTGATGCTGTCTAAAATTAAAGTATCAAAACCTGCATTCTCAGCCGCTTTAATGACTGAGATAAATTTTTCAGGTGTGTAGGGCGGTTGAATGTTTGCATGTTCAAATTCAACCAGATCATCGTAAAGTTCAGCACTACTATTTTCTGTGTCAGCTACAGCGATACGACCGCCAATCCCTTTGGCAAGTAATAAGGCTGTAAATGTTTTTCCTGAACCTGTAGGGCCAGCAATCGCCAAGCGTAATTTTGCATTTTTACGCTCAGCTTTTTTAAAGAATACTGTCATGATTACAACCCCTTATTTGAGTTTGAATTGTGGTAAGCAATACGTTGATTTTTGCTGTATGGCGTGCGTTGAAAGCAGTCTTTCGCATACATTGCTTTGCGTTCTGCTTTACGTTGCTTATTAACTTCTTGCTGTAAATTGCGAAGAATATATGGCTTGTTTTTCAAATACCCAGGATCTACTGGTGTGCCGCCGTTCTCAGTTTCGAGACGAATGTCAGTAAACTTGTAGTTGGTTGAAAATGTTTGTGGTCCAAGGCGAACGTGATAACGTCCTTGGTCATCGCGAGTGATAAATTCGCGGAATGGGGTAGTGTATTGAGTGCTCATGAGTTCACCTCAATCATTTTATTTTTTTCAATGTGAGCAGTGATTACAGAAATCATATTTCTGATGTCATCAGCATTAGTGAAATCGTTATAAAAGCCGCCGTTAGATTTAAGAACACGGTCAACAGCTAAGTTTTTAATAAATACAGCTTTGGTATCGCTACCAAGTTGACCGTTGTAATCTGGCTCTAATTCAAAATCAAAGCTTGTGAAAACGTGATAGCCATTTAGATTTACGATCGCTTCACCAGTATTTTCAGACGTGATTTTTACTGACATCACGCCGTACATAGCATTGGTGTTTGCAAAGGTGTAAACAGGTGCAGGTTGGATTGGCTTTGTTACTAGGGCATAAGCACCAGTTAAGCCAACCAAGGTCGCTACTGAAAATACGCTACCGACAAGAAAAGACTTGCCTAGCGTATAACTGCGGTTGTGATTTAAAACGTTTTGTTCCATAATTACCTCGTTGTGTTGAAGCCCGACTTGATTTCCAGTCCAGTCGGGCTTTTAAAATTTAGATTTCGTTTGTATCGAGTAGGCGTAAATCCACACCTGAAATTTCAAGAAAAATATCAGCGTTAAAATTCGGTAAGGCACGGATTAAGTCGCGATCTTCTTTGCTTGCTTCTGTTACTGATTTGGTAAAAGCTTCTTTATAATCAAATGCCTTTAAATAACCACCAGTGTGCGAATAACTTGGATTTTCTTGTTTTTCGACATCTGACATATCAGACTCATAAACCCACTCTGTTAATGAGAAATATAAGCAGTTTGGTTTGTTTGCATTCTCCCAATCCTCTCGCAAACACTTCTTTCCGAAAGCCTTGATTGTTTTTGGTGTTTTTGTGTTGAAGTAGCCAGTGTTGCAGTCGCCAGTGTTCCAGTAGCCAGTGTTCCAGTAGCCAGTGTTCCAGTAGCCAGTGTTCCAGTTGCCAGTGTTCCAGTCGCCAGTGTTACGGTTGCCAGTGTTCCAGTAGCCAGTGTTGCGGTTGCCAGTGTTCCAGTTGCCAGTGTTCCAGTCGCCAGTGTTCCAGTAGCCAGTGTTGCGGTTGCCAGTGTTATTCTTATCAATCTCAGCTTTCGCCTCATTGATAAGTTCTACTGCTTTGTCTAGTTGTTCCATAATTACCTCGTTGTGTTGAAGCCCAGTATCTGTCTAAAGTTGCTGGGCTTTTTTGTGTCTTGGTGAAAACATCATATTGCAAGTATTTCTTGTATTCAAGGTGTATTTTAAAGTTTTTCTTGTTTATTTTGATAAAAAAAAGCCTGCGTTCTACTTATCAACAAAGCATTCATAACACACACTTGAACGCAAGAATATCTTGTAAAGATAACAAGCAATATAAAAAAGTCATTGCAAGAATAGCTTGTAATGGTTAAAGTATTAATTGTAATTTTGGAGGTGTAATGGCTAATTCAATCATCATTAAAGCTGCAATCGACATCATGGGTGGCTATTCAGCAACAGCTAAAAAGATAAGTGCTGGAGGTAAGGCGCTGACGTACCAGGCTGTGCAGAGCTGGGTAAAACAGGAAAACATTCCTGCTCGTTATGTGCTGGATGTTTCAAGAGAAACAGGCATTTCACCAGAAGCCTTAAATCCAGAAGTTTTTAAAAAAGAAAAAGCCTGACGGTTGAGGTCAGGCTTAGGCATTCATCACTATAGGAAATGAATATGAGTAATTTAACAGAACAAACAACAACGAACAATAGAGAGTTTAAGGTCGGGGATGCAATTGTAAGGCGATGGAATAACCGCGTTTACTGGATTATTACAGACGTTGATAACGGCTCTGAATTTATGATTAGTGAAAATAAAAATGCCAAGTTTAAGGATTGCAAGGTTTGTGATATGCCTTGTAATTTCACACATGCCACACCCGAAGAAATCAAATTAGGTCGTCGGATCGACAATAGAGTAACAGTCATAACGCCAAGTGGAACTCAAAAAGTAAAAGGCGGCATGGTTGCTTTTGTTGACATGGGCAACGACTCACCGCTTTGTCTATCTGAAATGATGGAAAGCGATATTGAGTACATCCGTGCTCAATGCGACATGTTGGGCGGTGGGGGTGAAGTATGAACCAATTCATCCAAGACCGCTTTAACACCGACTTCGAGCGCATGTTTGGCTATGTCCCAACATCATTCAAACTTGATGGTGATCGTGAACCACGCCCTGACATTCCGCAGTGGCAAATCAATCGCACCAATGCACGTTCAGCAGGTCGTAAAACCTTTACCCATACAAACCCATGCCGTTCGTGTGGCGGCTTACTACGCTTAACACATCGTGTTTATGCAGGTACGAAAATTAATAAATGCGCGGGGTGTGAAGCATGAACATCGGCATTGATTTTGAAAAATTCCAACAAAGGGACTCGGTGCAAGTTATGACCAACTACACAAAGATGCCAAATACCATCATTGATGACTGCGTTATGGCAGGCATTAGCGATAAGGCATTCAAGTGCTTAATGTTCATTATGCGTCAAACAGTGGGCTTTAATCGCACCTCACACACAATTGCAACCACACAGTTCCAAAAATACTGCAACATTAAGAAAGATGAGACTGTTGCTAAGGTTGTTCGTGAACTTGAGCAATGTAAATTAATCACTGTTGAGCGTAAAACTGGCTGCCTAAATAGCTACACACTAACTATCAACCAGTACCATGAAACAGTACTACCCCCATCAAAAGGGGCTACCCCCACCAAAGGGGGGTACACCACCCCCACCAAAGGGGGGTACACCACCCCCACCAAAGGGGGGTCTATTAAAGAAAACTTTAAAGAAAACTTTAAAGAAAGTAGTAGTGAAGGAAAGCCGCAATTTAAAGTTCAGGAAAACGTCATAGCTGGTTACGTAACCTACTTTATGAATGACGGAAAATATTACTCACTCTTTGAGCTTGAGTCTTTGTATTCGGTCGATGTGGATTTTGTTAATCAAGCACTAGCTTCATACCCAAGCCTAACGTTGAAGATCGACAACTTCTCAGAAATGTTCAATGAGATGCGCCAGTGGTCGCTCACTGCGAATGCTGGGAAAAAGCAACCGCAGCAATGGATGAATACATGGCTTACTTGGGTGAAAAACAACGCTCACAAGTTCAATGAAAAACCAAAGCAATCTACCTACCAACCAAAACCAAAAGTTCAGCAAGTTCCTTTGATTGGCTCTAACAAACTTAGAGCAGAACGCACTGTGAATACTTTTGATGCTTTGGAGGTGCGCGATGTTTGAATCTACTATCCCAAGAAAATGGGCTGAGGAAATCATTTCTCGGATGCAGCGATATTACAGAGCTAAGTTTTCAGCAACATTTCCAATGGCTGAGGGTCAAACAGCAGAGCAGTATGAGGATGACCTGATAGAAACAGCATGTGAAGTATTCGATGGGTTATCGCCTGATGACATCAAGCGCGGATTGGCTCGAATGAAACGCTCAACATTTTGTCCAACCTTTCCAGAGTTTGCAGGATGGTGTGAACCAAAAACCGATGATTGGTTAGGCTCACATGAAGCATGGGCGATTGCTAAAGATTCCATCGAGTTTGGTACAGGGCGTGAACTGACCGTGATCTGGACAGAACAAGCGGCTAAAGCATTTGAGCGTTGTGCTGATCTAGTCGCTACAGGGGACAAATATCAGTTAGCAGAAGCAAAGAAAATATTTTGTGATGCTTATGACCGACTTGTAACTCAAGCTAAAGATCAGGGATTAAAGCCGATTTATGTCACTTCACTTGGAGTTGATAAAGACCAAGCGATTGCAGCGATCAAGCAAGCAGAAGTAGCAGGATTTTTAACTACAGAGCAAACAGCATTGCAGCTTGAACACAAGCAAACACAAGCTGAAATTGATGCTGATGCAGACTGCTATAAAACCACAGCCCAAAAAGCGATTGCTGAGTTGCGTGAAAAGTTAAAGATTCAAGCACCAGTAAACAAAATGGCTGATGAGATCAAAAGCCATGAGGTGCAGCCGTGGGAATTAAAGCCTGATACTGAATATTGGGCAGACCCTTTCGACAACAGAGAAGAATATTTAAAGACCCTGAAAGCTGAGGGTAAACCTGTGCCACTAGCGTTGGGAGGTGCAGCGTGAAACATAATCTCATGGGAGAAGCGGTATGAAACATCCTTTAGACAATCAAACTGTGGATTGGCTTGAAGTAACTATGCCACTTGAAGTTGCACAGGCAGCACTGGCAGCAATGAACAAAGTATTTATGGATTGGGATGTGCTGAATGAGAAGCCACCTGAGTTTTTAAAGCACAGACAGAATTTGGTGTATTACGTGGAGCGAGCAGGGGGTGCGGTGTGAATGAAAGAATGTATCAGCACAATAAGGCAGCCTCATTAAATCGCGGCATTGACGTTTTACTTGTTATTAAAAATACGCCAATCGCGACAACTAAAGAGATTAAAGATCAAGCACTGCCATACATGACGATTAGATCGGTGCAGCGATATTTAAAAACATTGGCGCAAATGGGTCTTATTGTTGTTATTGGAGGTGCTAATGAAGAATATCGCTATCTTCTTGCGCCCAAAGCAAAACAATTATTTGGCGTGGAAGGGGAAAGCAAATGACTCCAACACTTACAGAAATCCATACAGCATTGCAGAACTTAGCAGCGAATAAAGGTCGTCCTGATTATGAACTTTGCACAGCTAAGCAAGTGAGATTTGCATTGGAAAATGGCTTGGAGCATCCGTTAATTAAGGATGTGCTGTCACTCATTGCAGTAACAAAAGTTGTTAAAGAAGCAGTTGTTGTTAAAGAAGCAGTGGTTGTTAAAGAAGCAGTGGTTGTTAAGCCAAAGAGACCTAAGCACCGTGTTTCTAAAGCAAGGGTATCTAAAAAGCGTGAATACCCGACAACAGCACAAATCGCAGAATTAACAACATGGCTGAATGTATATCAGGGCAGTCATGCTGCTCTGGCAAGAATGTCAGGCTGCTCACACTCGATATTAGGTCACATCAAGCTTGGCACAAGAAACTGCACGCTAGATATGTACAACAAAATCATGAAAGCACGAAAAGAATTAGAGGGAGTTGAGGCATGAGTATTAATAAGACTTTAAACGAGCGTGGAGAGCGATACGGCAAGTTTAAAGACGTGGCGGGTACAACTCAACAGCTAATGGCTATCGTTGAATGTGGCACAAACTACGAGCATTTAAACGCAGAGCAGAAAACCAGTCTTTTTATGATCTGCAACAAGATTGCTAGAGCAGTGAATGGCGATCCTAACTACATAGACAATTGGCACGATATTTCGGGCTATGCAACGTTGGTAGAGCAAGAGCTGAACGTGACCAAGCATAACAAGGAGCAAAGCAAATGAACGCAACTGATTTTATAAAGCAGCACGGTGTTGATAAGGCGAGGGATGTGGTGGTTACTTGCCATGGAATCCCATATTACACATTCAAAGAAAAGACTGAGCATGGTTATTCAGCATGCAAAAGTGTTGATCTTGTAGACCTCAAGCGCCTTGTTGAGAGCATTTATTTAGTGAAAGAGCACTACACACTTGAAAGAGCCAAGAAGTATGCAGATTCACCATATACCGCACCTGAAATTAAAGAGCGATTAAAACAAGCCATCGCAGACTACGAAAGCATTGGAGGTGAGCATGTTTAAGGTCGGGGAAGCTGTAGTTTTAAAGAACAGCAGTCAAAACAAGGTTATGAATATTCAAGCCTACAACGACGAATTTATTAGAGCTTATTGGAGCAAAAAAGAATACTCATTTGCTCACGAGTCAAACTTTAGACACGCCACACCCGAAGAAATCAAAGCAGGGCATCGTATCTACCTGATGTGAGGTTGAAAAAGTGATGTGTGATTTTCTCACATCACTAAATTTTTATTTATCCAATAAATTTGACGGTGTAACAAAAATGACAGAGCAGGTAGAGCATGACAAATTACTTATCACAATCTCAAATTAAAAGACTTGTTCACCAACGTGACAACAAGCCTAAACAGCCAAAGTATGGGAATCATAAAGTTGTTGTTGACGATGAAAAAGTTGCTGATTCAAAACACGAGTATCGCCGCTTGTGTGAATTAAAAGTTTTGCAGCGTGCAGGTGAGATCAAGGATTTACAGACTCAAGTTCGATACAACCTGATACCAGCGCAGAAAATTTGTGGTGAGAAAGTGCGTGGTACAGATTACATCGCAGATTTTGTTTACTGGACCAAAGATAACCAGTTCATTTGTGAAGATGCCAAAGGCCACAAGACTGCGGATTACATCATCAAACGTAAATTGATGAAATTAATTCACAATATTGACGTAGTTGAAGTTTAAGAGCGATCTAGGGAGTATGACAATGAAGTCTAACGCTGAAACAATCCTTGAAGCCATTGAGGATTTACATAATCAAGAGCAGATCGTTACTAGAGAAACTTTGTCACAATTGACAGATTTAAAATTGTCTATCGTTGATGATCGTTTAAGTTATTTGGTTGATAGTGGTCAGATTATCCGTGTACAGCGTGGTGTATTCATTCCAGCCCCTAAGCATCGTGTAGCACGTTTGATGTCTAAAATGGTTCTACCTGATGGGACCGTTAAAATTGAAATAGGGGATGATGAAGTTTTAACGCTCACGCCACGCGAAGCACGTAATTTGGGTAATCTGATGGTTGCTGAAGCAATGCAATATGCAAATATTGAAATGGGTCATCATATGGCAATTTTGCAGAGTGAAATTTCGGGACAGGTTAGAAAATTAACGCGGCAAGTTGGGGATTTGATGGATAGTGGTAAGCAAGGAGATCTGTTGTAATTTATCAATCAAAAATAAATCAAATTTATTTTTAAACTGCCGATGAACGGTAGATTCCATCCCCTGTAGGGTTCGACACCCCTTAATAATAAGAAGAACATAGCCATATCAAGAGGTTTAAGTGATATGACTGCTGAAAAAAAAGTAATTGATTGGGAAAAGATCGAACTCGATTATCGGGCTGGTATTAAGTCATTACGTGAAATTGCAACCGACCATGAAATTTCAGAGGGTGCAATTCGTAAGCGTGCCAAGCGTGACGATTGGGTTCGTGATCTATCTGCAAAAATTAAAGCTAAAGCAGAGGATTTGGTACGCAAAGATTTAGTACGCAGTGAAGTACGCACTCAAAACACCATTTCAGAAAAAGAAACGATTGATGCTAATGCAAATCTAGTTGCATCAGTACGATTGTCTCAACGCAAAGATATTCAACGTTCACGATCTATTGCTATGAGTCTTTTTGATGAGTTAGAACATCAGGTCGGCATTGAGAACGTGGAGAATCTTGAAAAATTAGGTGAGCTGCTTCGCACTGAGGATGATAAAGGTCGTGATGCATTAAATGACTTATATATGAAAATCATTTCAATGCCTGGTCGTGTGAAGGCTATGAAAGATTTAAGCGATACGCTCAAAACACTGATTGCTTTAGAACGTCAGGCGTTTGGATTGGATGATGAGAACAACAAACCAGTTGATGCGCTGACAGCATTGCTTGAGCGAGTAAGCACTGGTAACTCTGCATTCAAACCGATTGCCGATGACCCCGAATATTGACCTGCGTACGCAAATGAAACGACTAATCACCCACATCAAATTAATTTCATTCACGTACATGCTTTAAAAATGCTTCAATACTGTGCAAAATGGAGTAAAAATTGATTTATAACACTAACTTACAGCCATTGCCCACAAATGCGGAGCAGCTAGAACGCTGCCTTGCTGACCCGATTTGGCGTATTTTTAGCGGCTGTTTATATAAGATCAAAATTAAAGGTGATGACTTTCGGGATGAGTACGGAGAACTACAAACGGCTGATACGTTTGAATTGCCGTTCAGGCCTAATGATGCTCAGATTAAATTTTTAGATCGGCTCTGGTATCGCAATATTATTTTGAAAGCACGTCAGTTAGGTTTCACAACACTGATTTGTATTCTATGGCTTGATCATGCCTTGTTTAATGCCAATCAGAATTGCGGCATCATCGCTCAAGATTTACCAACCGTTTATAATATATTTAAAGATAAGATTAAATTTGCGTACGATAATTTACCACCTGAAATACGTGAACGTTTCCCACTTAAAACATGCAATAAATCAGAAATGGAATTTGCTCACAATGGTTCAACCATCCGTGTAGCAACATCATTCCGTTCAGGTACCATTCACCGTCTGCATATTTCTGAGTTTGGGAAGATATGTGCCAGCGATCCAGCCAAAGACGATGAAGTAATCACTGGTTCTATTCCAACCGTACCAACCAATGGTGTACTTGTTATTGAATCTACTGCTGAAGGTCGTAACGGTTCGTTCTATCAGATGGTTCAAATTGCACAGGAAAACTATGCAGCGCGTAAAAAACTAGGACTTAAAGACTATCGCTTTCATTTCTACGCATGGTGGCAAGAACCTAAGTATCGTCTCGATGCGTCCAGCGTTCATATTTCGCATGAAGATCACCAAAACTTTGATGAGATAGAAGAAAAAGTTAAGCAAGAGATGGGCATTAAGTGTCATCTTGATCCTGATCAACGTGCTTGGTACGCCATTACTCGCGATAACGACCTGAAAGGCGATCAAGCGAAAATGTGGCAGGAATATCCTTCATTCCCTGAAGAAGCTTTCCAAGTGGCCAAAGACGGCAACTACTATGCCAAAGATATGCTGAAGCTAAGAAAGCGCGGTGGCGTGTGTTCTGTTGAAGTCCTAGATATACCAGTTAACACCTTTTGGGATATTGGGAACAGTGATGGATGTTTTATCTGGTATCACCAATTAATGAATCAACAAGACCGTTTTATTAATTGTTACGAAGCTCATGGTGAAAATCTACAGCATTATGTGGCAGAGCTTACCAGTCATGGATATGTATTTGGTACTCATTATTTACCGCATGATGCGGCACATCGACGTTTAGGTGATTTCAATAAATCTACACTAGAACAATTACAGGATTTATTACCTGGTCATAATTTTGTGATTGTTCCTCGAATCACACTGTTGAATACAGGCATTCAATTAACTCGCAAGTGCATGAAAAACTACTGGTTTGATGAAAAGCGGTGTGACTTAGGTATTAAACGTATCGAAGGCTATCAGAAGAAATTTTCTAAATCTGAAAAACGCTTTATTGATGAACCCAACAAAGCCAATGGTTGTTCCGAAGGTGCAGATGCACTACGTCAGCACGCACAAGCCAAAGAATCAGGACTATTGGACGATTACGTCTATACGTCTAGCAGAACAAGTGATAATTCAAGTACAAATACACATGAACAGCAATCCAGCTATAGAGAAGCACCACCAACAGATTGGCGAATGTAAGGATTTTAAATATGTTTGATCAAGAAACAGCAAAGATTGAGCAAGCTAATCTTGAAGATGATGCTTTGACACTCGATGAACTGACTGAAATTATGCACGAAATCGAGGAACAACCACACTGGCGTCACATCGCAGATAAAGAGATGGACTATGCGGATGGTAATCAACTTGAAACTGAATTGCTGAATCGTATGAAAGCCATTGGTATTCCGCCTGCGGTCGAAGATATGATTGGACCTGCATTGCAGTCGGTTGAGGGTTTTGAGCTACAGACACGTACAGATTGGCGTGTGAAAGCCAATGGTGATACTGGTAGTGATGATGTAGCTGATGCGTTAAACTTCAAATTGAATCAAGCTGAGCGTTTGTCTAAAGCGGATAAAGCCTGTAGTGATGCATTCAGGCCACAGATTGGCTGTGGCATCGGTTGGGTTGAAGTTAAGCGCGAGCAAGACCCATTCAAATATCCTTATCGGTGCGTAAAAGTACATCGCAATGAAATCCACTGGGATTTTAAAGCAGTTGAAACCGATTTGAGTGATGCTCGTTGGTTGCGTCGTACTCGTTGGATTCATCCTAAGCGGTTGGTTCAGGCATTCCCACAACACAGGGAATTGATAGAAACAGTTGGTCAATACGGTGGGTCGTGGTGGCAAGAAGCAGGTGTATTGGATGGTGGCTCGAACACGGGTCTACAAAATGCTTGGCTTGATGCTCGTTCATATACTGTAAGCGAACAGTATTGGTATAACCCAACGTCAAAAGAAATCAATATCGCAGAGCTTTGGTATCGTCGTTGGGTGCGTGTACCAGTTTTAAAGTTCAGTGATGGTCGTGTCGTTGAGTATGATGCCGATAATATGGTACATGATTTAGCAATCTATCAGGGTATTGCTCGTGTAGAACATGCAAATATATCTAAAGTACGACGCTCATATTGGTTAGGTCCACATTGTTTGTTTGATGGTCCTACGCCTTACTCCCATCATTATTTCCCTTATGTGCCTTTTTGGGGTGCGAGAGAGGATAATACCAATATCCCTTATGGCTTTGTACGTCGTATGAAGTTCAGCCAAGACAGTATTAATAGCGGTATTTCCAAGTTACGTTGGGGGATGAGTGTTACACGTGTTGAACGCACCAAAGGTGCAGTGGCGATGACAGACGAACAATTACGTCGTCAAGTTGCACGTCCTGATGCCGACATTGTATTGGATGCGGCACACATGGCCAGACCTGGCGCACGTTTTGATGTAAAGCGTGACTTTGAATTGTCACAGCAACACTTTCAGTTGATTAATGATAATCGTGCAGCGATTGAGCGTGTATCTAATATCACAAGCGGTTTTCAGGGTAAAAAGGGTAATGCGACTTCGGGCAAACAAGAGCAGTTGCAGATTGAGCAATCTAATCAGACTTTAATGAAGATCATGGATAATTTTAGAGAAGCACGGACCTTAATTGGTGAAATGCTTTTGTCTATGATCGTGGAAGATATGGGAGATCGTAAGCAAACTGTGATTATCGAGGGTGATGCGGTACGTGAAGATCGTACTGTAGTCATTAATAAGCCCGAAATTGATGAAATGGGTTATCCGTATGTGTCGAACGATGTACAGCGTATTCGCTTGAAAGTGGTACTTGATGATGTTCCGAGTTCTACGACATTCCGTGAACAACAGCTTAATGCACTTTCTGAAATCACCAAGTCACTGTCGGCTGAGATTCAAACAGCAGTCTTACCGTATGTGATGGCATTGACTGATATTCCATTCAAGAAAGATATTATTGAGTCTATTCGCCAAGCTACACAGGCACAAACACCTGAGCAGATCGAACAACAGATTCAAGAATCGGTTAAGCAAGCACTGGCACAAGCTGGCAATGATATTAAATTGCGTGAACTTGAGTTGAAAGAACGTAAAGCGGCAAGTGAAATCAAAGAGATTGACGCACGTTCAGTACAGATCGGTGTGCAAGCTGCATATTCAGCAATGCAAGGAGGTTCACAAGTGGCAATGATGCCACGGATCGCACCTATTGCTGACGAGATTATGAAAGGTGCAGGTTATCAACGTCCTAACCCGATGGGCGACGACCCTAACTTCCCAATCGCAGATCAAGCCGCAGCACGTGATATACGCTCACCGTATATAGAAGGTCAAGGTGCTCAGCTAGGCAGTGAGGGATTGGTAGAGGTACAGCAAAATACCAGCCCAATGAGTCCACCAGTGCCACAACAAGGCTCAACAGGTATGCAAGGGATTGAAACTCAGCGAACCAATGACAACATGCCCCCTGTAAGGCAAGAGTAATTCTTATTATTCACAGATACCAAGGCAGTCGAATCGACTGTCTTTTTATTGAGGATTAAGCGAATGCCTAATAACAACCAACAACATTGTATGACCTTTAAAATAAATGAAGATGGCAGCCACAACGCTGCTGAGATTGCAGATTTTGTTAAAGCAGATTCATGGGATGTTAATGGTGATAAATTAACATTATTTAATTTAGTTTTAGTGGGTAAAGCACAATTCTCAGCAATGAATGGCGAGGATATTATTATTAGTGGTCTAAACTGTGAACAGCAAATTGAGCAAGAAATTCAAGACAAAGGCTTAAATGCGCCACGTTTAACGCCAGATCATATTGATTCAGTTATTCAAAGTGTTCATTACTTTACTGGTAATGATGGTATTCGCGGCTCAACAGGTGATAATGTTAGCTATGGGAAGGAATATCCACTAAGTCTTTTAACTTTTTGTGTTTTGGTTCTCAAGAATGGCTTCACTGTTACTGGTGAGTCTGCATGTGCAAGTCCTGAAAATTTCGATGCTGAAATTGGGAAGAAAATTGCCTATGACAATGCTCGTGAAAAGATTTGGTTATTAGAAGGTTATTTGCTAAAAGAACAACTACATAAGCAAAATAGCAAAGTAGAATTAAAAACTGGTATAGATAGCCTTTTGGATACACGTATTCCTATCATTAATCAACTTACTGATTTATGTTACGCTATTGAAAAATGTGGCGCATCACCAGAATTAACCGATGCTGTTACCAAAGCTGGTGCATTGCGAGATCCAATCAGCGAGTTAGTAAAACAAGCATTAGCACTTGGTATCGGTCAAGGTATTGTAAGTGTTAGTTATAGTGACAATGGCTCACACCCGACACCAGATTTACCAGAATTTAAAAATTATGATGTGAAGTCATTTGAACCTTCATGCAGTACCCAAGCATGTGTAGATGGCAGTTCTAGCTCTAATGGTTATCAACTCAATGCCAAACGTGATAACGCTTTTCTCGTGGCACAGTTACTGTCTAATAATAAAATCAGTGCAGAATTACGCAAAAAAGCTGAAACCAAAATGACTGCATTATTAGATGAATTGATTTAAACCTATCGAATTCGAAACCTTTAAACCAGCATTTAATGATGCTGGTTTTTTATTTAAGCTATCGACACGTTATGCACTATATGTCGATATTTCTATGTTTTATCGACATGATTTCCATTCCATATTGCTTGGCGCATTGAGCACAATATTCTGCCATTAATCCTACCCCCTGTAAGGCTAACGACATCATATATAAATCCTAGACACTTGTCTCATGTTGAGCAATCAACAGCTAAACGCTAGATAACTCTAGCCATTCGCCTTTGCGGTCACAGCGATAAGTGATAGGACAGACATGGATATTACAGAGCAACAAAATGAGTTGATTGAAGCTAACGGTGGTAAAGCATCACCTGAACTTGCAGCGCAGCTTTTAGAGCAAGCGTTAAATGGCGATACTGCAAATGCGGAAAATGGTAGTCAGCCAGCAACTACCCAAGTTACAGAAGAAAATACCCCAAAAGTTGAAGGTCAAGACGGTACGCTAAATGCTGATAATACAGTGATATTAGCTAAAGACGGAAAACATACCATTCCCTATGACAAGTTAGTGGAAGCACGTAACGGTGAAAAGGAATGGAAGCAAAAGTTTGATGAAGCTCAACAACAGTTGGCGCAACTTCAAGCCGATGCACAACAACGTATTGATAACGGTCAAGCACCAACAACTCAAGATAGTCATGCTGCTATCGCACAACAAGCCATTGATCAGGGGATTGATCCTGCGATTTTTGGTGATTTTAGCGAGGAAGATTTAGCAGCAGGTATTCAGAAAGTTGTAGACATGCGTGTAGCGACAATGGTGGATCAGCGTTTAAAAGACGTTTTGGCACCATTGCAACAGCAACAGGCAGTTAGTGCTGAACAGGCACACTTTACCGAAATCTTTGCGGTTCATCCTGATGCAGAATCTATTGTTGAATCAAAAGAATTTAGCGATTGGAAGAATGCACAACCAAGTTTTCTGAAAGATGCGTATGAAACAGTCTTAGATAAAGGGTCATCTACTCAAGTGGTAGAACTTCTAGGATTGTATAAGTCGAATACCCAATCAGGTCATCAAGCTGTTCAAACTGCCAATGATGCAGTAAAGGCAGTAGCGCAAAAAGCTGTGAGTCAGGCTCAAACACCACCACCGAACAGTCTGAGTGATTTGCCTGCTGGGAGTCCTGCTGGTGTTTCTCGTGATGAGCGTTTGGCGGCAATGTCGCCAGCGCAACTTGCAGATGAAATGCAAGGATGGACCCCCGAACAAGTGGAGCAATTTCTCAATAGACGTGTTTAAACATACGTGATGAGAGTATTTGAATATGACTACTAAAACTAACGCAAGTTATGGCGATAAGACCAATTTAGTTACCCAAGCGGTAGGTCTGTTTGCTACACACATGAATCGTAACAGCACCTTAAACCTATTGGCTGGGAAAATGCCAAAGGGCGAAGCAGGTGCGGAAGCGACCCTCCGTAAACAAACCACATCACACATGCCTATTGTTCGTGTTCAGGACTTAGGAAAAGGGCGTGGTGATGAAGTGACATTCCACTTACTAAATCCAGTCGGTGCATATCCAATTATGGGTAGTGCGTATGCTGAAGGTCGTGGTGTGGGGATGTCTTTGAATGAAGATCGCCTACGTGTGAACCAATCTCGTTTCCCTGTTGATTTGGGTAACGTGATGTCACAGATTCGCAGCCCTGCGGATTTACGCAAGCTTGGTCGCCCTGTTGCTCAAAGCTTGATGGATCGTTATTGCGATCAGTCATTACTGGTGCATATGGCTGGTGCACGTGGTTCACATAACAACATTGAATGGGTGATTCCAAAAGCCGACCATGCAAATTTCAATGAAATCATGGTGAATCGTGTCAAAGCCCCAACCAAGAACCGCCATTATGTTGTTGATGGTGCTGGTGTGAAGCAATTCGCTGTGAATGCAGGTGAAGTTGATATTGCTACGACTGATCTATTCACAATGGATTCAGTGGATTCCATGAAAACCGTTCTGGATCAAATTGCTTTACCGCCACCGATTTGTAAGTTTGAGGGTGATGTGGCTGCTGAGGATTCACCTTTGCGTGTATGGCTTGTATCGCCTGCTCAGTACAATAAGTTTGCTGCTCAACCGGGTTTCCGTTCTTTCCAATCATCTGCCTTTGCACGAGCAAGTCAGGCAAAACAGCATCCGCTTTTCTTGGGTGATGTAGGTCTATGGAATGGATTCATTATCCGCAAGATGCCACGTCCGATTCGTTTCTATGCAGGCGATGTAGTGAAGTATTGCGCTGCTTATGATAGCGAAACTGAATCAACAGCAACGGTTCCAGCGTCGTTCGGTGTCACTCATGCAATTGATCGCTCGATTATTTTGGGTGGTCAAGCAATTGCAGAAGCTATGGCTGCAAGCGATAAGTCAGGCGTGCCGTTCTTCTGGTCTGAAAAGGACCTTGATCATGGCGATAAATGGGAATTATTGATTGGTGCGATTCGTGGTACATCAAAAATCCGTTTTGATGTGAACACAGGAGAGCGTCAAGAGTTTACGGACTATGGTGTAACTGTAGTCGATACGGCTGTGCCTATCATTGGTGCTTATCAGTAATTGTTTTGGGTATGTCCCTTGCGAAATATATTTCTCAGGGCATACCTCATCTTATTCTAATCCTTGGAGATTTTTAAAATGGCGACAATTAAGAAGAAGCCTAGTGGTTATGGTCAGTTTGGTGGATTCTCACCATATGGCAATGTTACAGCGTTAGCATTTTTTCTTGCCACGAATGCTTCAGGTGCCGTAATTGATTCAGATACAACCACTGCTGTGGCAAGTGGTGATGTGATTGATTTAGGTGAACTACCAGAAGGTATGCGCCTTGATGATGCTCAAATCCTGATTAAAACAGGTATGACAGCCACCGTTACAGGTTCACTTGGCTTTAAATATGTTGATGGTGATAGTACAGAAGTACCACAAGATGCAGCATATTTTATCAATGCTGGTGATCTTGCAACGGCAGGTCGATTACGTGCTAATACAGGTAAATTGGTAACCTTACCTAAGTCTGCACGATTGATTTTAACCACTGGTGTAGCTGCGAATGCAAAAGCAAGCGACATTAAGGTTATTGTCAGTGGTGAATTGACAGGTCCTCGTTAATGTTTTGATGGTGTAGGTTTGGATAAGCCTGCACCATTCTTTTTATTTTTAAACTTATTAGGGTGACAAGATGAAAACAATTGCAATAGCGATGATGTGTCATGCGATTAATGCGGCATATTGCCAATCAATGGGTGATGATAGCCAGCCTACTTGGGATGATGCACCAGACTGGCAAAGACAAAGTGCTATCGCTGGCGTTGAAATGCACCTTGCAAATCCTGATGCAACACCTGAGCAATCACATGAATCGTGGTATGCCCAGAAAGAAGCGGAAGGTTGGACCTATGGTGAGGTTAAGGACGCGGAAAAGAAAGAACATCCATGTTTTTTACCTTATGACGAGTTGCCGATTGAGCAAAAGGCAAAGGATTACTTATTTCGCGCAACCGTACATTTGGTTAAGCATTTGCCTGATCCAGAAGATTACTTGGCATTGAGTGCGGAAGTTGTGAATCTACGCCAAAAGGTTGAGCATCAAAAGAATGTCGCAATTAATACAGCGACAATTACCCCAACCATTGTTGTTCAAAAATCTGCGGGTGTATCAATTCAGTATATTGGAAATAAATCTCTATATACTGACCACTTATACGAATCAGCTTTAACCTTTGAACAAGGTCAAGTGCGATCAATTCCAAGTGATTTGGCAACCAAGTTTTTAAAACATCCTGAGTTTACTCGTTATGAGGGTGAGCCTGAATCCATTTCTGGTGAATCTACTGAGCAAGGCTTAGATGATGATACGTCAAGTATTCTCAATCGCTCTAAAGAAAAGCAGCAAGAAGAAATTGATAAAGAAAATCAGGTTCTTGATGAAATTGAAACGATTGGAAAAATGACAAAGGCTGGTTTGGTTCAATATGCTTTAGAAAAGTATGAGCAGAAACTTAGCCCACAAAAAAATCTTGATGAATTAAAAGAATCAGTTACTCAAATGATTCATCAGTTTGGAGTGGTGTAATGCAATTAAGCGACCTGATCAGCCGTTTTCGTACACTGGCCAACGATAAAGTAGAACCATATTTTATTGATGATGCTAGTGTCATTGGTTGGCTGAATGATGCAGTTAATGAAGCATGTATTCGTGGTCGTTTGTTGCATGAATCTCAAAACAATGATGTTTGTAAGATTAATATATTGATTGGTTCATCTCGTTATCAGTTACATGAATCGTTATACGAATTGACTCGATTGTGGTTTGAGCCAAGCGACGGAACAAAAGGTCATTTTTTAAGTCTGATGTCACCTGAATTACTCGATCATTATTATGATGGCGAAAATTGGCGAGTGAAACAGGGTAAACCTGAACACATTGTTCAGGATGATACAGGTATTCGCCTTGTTCCAATTCCTGATGTAGATGGTGAATTACAATTAGAAGGCTATCGTGTACCGATTAATCAGATGGAAGATGATACAGATGTTCCTGAAATTAATTCAATTCATCACGTCCACTTGCTTCAGTGGGCGCTACATCAGGCGTTTAAGGTGCCAGATGCGGAGTTCTTTGATCCGAATCGCTCAGCATTAGCAGAGCAGGAATTTACAGACTATTTCGGTATTCGTCCTGATAGTGATTTGCGACGCATCACTCGTGAGGATACTCCTCATCATGTTCAACCATTTATGCCATAGGTGATTGCTATGTCGACTATTAATCAAACTTTAAATAGAACTACAGCCACAAAATTAACAACTGGTACAACTTCAGCGCACATAAAGACAAAAAATGGTGCAGGTTTTGTTTATGTTGAGTCTGTGAATGCACCAACAACCGCAGATCGTAAAAATGCCATACTAATGAATGAGATTGCGGTAGGTAAAGGATACGTTATATGGGCTTGGTCTGCATCGGCTGAACCTACAATTGTGGGAGTGAGTACGCCATCGGGATCTGAAGTATGATTCGGTCTAAGGGTGGTGCAGTAATCATTGGCGGTGCATTTTGGACACCAGGAGCCACTGTTGTTGGTGGGGCGATACCAAGCTTTGAAACTGTTATGAAAAAGCTATTTGCGAACAGTGAACAAGGTTTTTGGTACGACCCTAACGATCTAAGCACGATGTATCAGGATGCTGCGGGTACTATTCCTGTGACTGGTGCGGGGCAATCTGTTGGGTTGATGTTGGATAAGAGTAAAGGGGTGGCTCTTGGAAATGAATTAGTAACCAATGGTAGTTTTGATAATGGGACTACAGGGTGGGTAGCAGAGTATCAATCTGCTTTGAGTAATGTGGGTGGGAAGCTCAGAGTTACTGCAACAGGCATTAACCCTTACGGTGTGCAAGCTATTTCGGGGTTGACAGTAGGTAAGACATATAAACTCACTTACGCACCATTTGTTAAGACTGGTACTGGGGCTTGGGTGATTAATCTTGGGAATAAGGCTGGTGGTTATCAAGTACAGTATGGAGTAGTGCGAGAACCTGCGTTAGCTGTCGGCGGTTCATTTATTTTTACGGCAACAACAACAGTGTTAAATATAGCATTGGTTGGGGGTGTTGGTACGGTAGTTGGCGATTATGCGGATTTTGACAACATTTCAGTTAAAGAGATAGTAGGAAACCACGCATACCAAACTAACCCGACAAGTCGCCCTATTCTTCGTCAAAACGCTGTAACAGATGCTTATTATTTAGAGTTTGATGGTGCTGATGACTTCTTGCTGACGGGTAATATTGACTTTACTGCTACAGATAAAGTGAGCTTGTTTGCAGGGGTGCGTAAGTTGAGTGATGCGGTTGGGACGGTTGTAACGGAGTTGAGTAATAGCATTACAAATGTCGGTACGTTCTCACTCCAAGCACCTATAATTAGTGCCACTGGTACTTATGGGGCGCGGTTAAATGGTAATGTTGTGTCTGGGTTTGTTTCTGCTATTGCGCTGAATAATTACCCATCCCCTGCATCAAATATTCTTACAGCAAAAATGGATATATCAGCACAAGATTTAAAAGAAGTGACTTTCCGTGTAAACGCAGCAAATACAGTGTATAACTCCACCCCGCTTGCAGGCACAGGCAACTACGGCAACTATCCACTTTATATCGGTAGACGTGGAGGTACTCAGCTACCATTCAACGGTCATATCTATGGTCTTATCGGTATCGGCAAATTAACAACAAATGATGAAACAGCAGTTATCGAAAAAGAACTTGCTAAACAGGTAGGAGTAACACTCAATGTTTAATCTATCAGTCGTCAACATCGTTCCCGATGCTCACAGAGATTCGATTAACTCCATTGCAGCTTTATACGGATGCGGTGAAAACAACATATCTGTAAAGTTACAAGGTGCAGATGGTATTTATTGGGGCTGTCATTCATGGTGGAAGCCCGAAGATTATGCTCTATTTTCTAATGAGGAGTTAAGAGCGCAAATCATCCCTGCTGAATTATTGCCATCACTTGAGTTTTTGTATGAACGATTAGTGCTTGATGGCGATGCTCAAGAGAATTGGCAAGCTGCATTGGCTTTGAACGGGCTTTCAGTAGTCGAAGAATAAATTTAACCACAATGAAATCGTTCTGAAATTTATTTCACCACCCCTGTAAGGCTAAGACATTTCCCCAGGCAATGCTTCAATACCTTTAACCAAAAGGTATTGAGTATTTTTATCATGGCTAACACGCTTTACGATTACTGCCGACAACGCTTTCTAGAAGCCCAACTTAATTGGATGACCGACACAATTAAGGTTTTGTTGGTAGATACAGGTGCATATACACCACAAACAGCAGTGCATCAATACCTTGCCGATATTCCAATTTCTGCACGTATTGCAGGGCCAGTTACTTTGACTGCCAAAGCTACTACTGGCGGTGCTGCAGATGGTGCCGATGTGACATTTACATCTGTTACAGGTCCATCTATTGAAGCGATTGTCATTTATTCTGACTCAGGTTCTGAAGCAACAAGTCCATTGATCGCATACATTGACACCGCAACTGGCTTACCGATCACGCCTAATGGCGGTGACATCATTGTGACGTGGGATAACGGAACAAATCGTATATTTAAGGTTTAGACCATTATCGCAAATAGTGTATAATAAGCAGAGTTATTTTGCTAGGTATTATGTAATGAAAAAATGCACTAAATGCGATAAAGAAAAAAACCTTGATGATTTCCCAAAATCGAGTGGTAGAGATGGTTTGTCCAGTTGGTGTAGGGAGTGTCACCATCAACGATATAAGGGAAATCGCATGAAATTGGATAATGAAAGGTTGGAGTTTGCCGTGGTGAATCCGATTGCTCAACTAGAACAAGGGATGATTGAAAAAGGAGTATCTATTAGGGAATTGGCTGAAGCTATTGGTGTAAATGAAATCAATGTAGGTAAATGGTTTAACAGAAAAACCATGCCACGACAGAAGCATTTAAAAGCAATGTACGATTTTTTAGATGTAGAAATTCCGCTTATTTTAAAAGCTGGAACAGGTGGTCGCCTACCTTTGACTGTTGCTAAATGTGCCAACTGCGGTAAGGAATTTCCAGTTTACAAAGCAGGCGTAAAATTTTGTTCAAGGGAGTGTTCGGGCAAGGATTTGTCAAGCAGGCAACTTGGACAGAAAAATGCAATGTGGAAAGGCGGTGAAATAGTCACAGGTCATACAGGTGGTGGTTATATTAAAGAACTTGCACCCAACAACCCCAACGCTGATGCAAGTGGTTATGTATTGCAACACCGCCTTGTCATGGAACAAGTGATAGGCAGACCCCTAGAACGTCACGAGCGTGTTCATCACAAGAATGGTGACCGACAAGATAACCGACCTGAAAATCTTGAGTTATGGGTTGGTGTAGAGAGAAGCAAAAAAGACCCTCATGGTGTAAGGCTAGTCGATAAGGTGATTGATATGCTTTCATCTTTACAACAGCATGAATTGCTCTTAGTGCAAAAGGCTTTGGGGGATAAGTTACATGAATAGCAAAGTTAAACCACCTACACAATCAGTAGGTGTCGCAGGTTTTAAAGCAGATTTATATGCCAGTGATATTAAAAAAATCGACTGGCATATTTTGATTCATTTACCCAAGTTTCAAATGTATGCAGTAGAGGTTGCAGGCCGCCAATATGGTCATGTTGGCAATGTCATGGAATGGATTATGGGTTATGTGCAAGACCGCATTCGCTCTTATGGGGAACAAAACTTTTTTGATGAATACGCTAATTGGCATGATGAAAAAGGGTATTGGAAGAATGAAGATGTGTATGGTCGATTAATAGGTGAAAATTAATGGTCGCAAGTACAGATATTAAGTTTTATGTGCATACCAACACAGGCGCACCGCAATTGCAGAATGCATTCGGCTGTATGATTGATGTGCTGGATGCGTGTCTTGTCAACGGTTTTGGTTCGCAAACAGTTTCAACATTGACGGCAAGCGGAACGACAGCTACAGCCACTTTTGGTTCTGCTCACAACTTTATGCAGTATCAGGTGATCAATATTGCGGGAGCGACACAAACCGAATACAACGGTGAGCATCGGATTTTAACTGTACCAAATGCCAATACAATCACCTTTGAACTTGCAGCAGTGCCAAGCGTGACGACTGCCACGGGTACAATAAGTTGTTCTTTGCCATCTTTAGGGTGGTTAAAGCCATTTAGCGGAACGGGGAAAGCAGCTTATCGCTCAGCAAATACTTTGCTTGCATCACGTCCATATCTACGTGTAGTTGATGCGCTTGATGCCGCCTATACATCTACTTATGCGAAATATGCCAAGGTCGGCATTGTTGAAGATATGACTGATATTGATACGCTATTAGGCGTTCAAGCGCCATATGATAGTGCAAATCCTGATAATAATTGGGTCGGCACAGGAAGCGGAACAAGTGGTGTTAATGGGTGGGCACGTTGGTATTATGCAGCAATCGCTTCTGTATCTGGCGGATTGATTAATTCACAAACACCCGCCGCAGGTAATCGACAATGGGTATTGGTTGGGAATAGTGATTATTTTTATATTCTTCCTACGACAACAGTAACATCGGCAACTGTGAACACGCAACATGCGTCAGCATACGGATTCGGTGCATTTAAGTCGCTGCTAAATGCTGATAATAGTTGTACTTTTCTGCAATCACACTTAACACTCAGTAATAATGGTGCGTCTGTATATGCTAGTTTCAGTCTGGTTTCTTCATCAGCGAGCAGTTCATTATTACTGTTAAGAGATTATGCACAAAGCGCCAATTATAAAACTGCAAACTGTTTATCTCTAAGTTCAGATACATACGGTAGTGGGGTAAATAACGTTATCGGCGCATCAACATTAACAAATACAGCACCTTTTGCACCTGTTTTTATTAAAGAAGATACGACAAACGTTTTGCGTGGACAAATCAGGAACTTGTTTTGGTTGTTTCAGCAGAAGCCATATTCAAACTTTCAACTAATTGAGAAAGATGGTGCGCTTTATATCGCTGCATTTATCGCATCAAGTTCAAATCTAGGTCAGATTGTTCTGAAAATTGGAGATTTATAATGCTATTAGATCTTCAAGTTACACCTGCACTCTGTACTACTAATGATCAGATATTAACGATTGATGTCGGACTAACGGTAAAGGGGCAGGTTAAAGAAGAAAGCCTATCCATACCTTGTCGAGTTCGATTACACGAAAAGGTATCTGGTCGGATAATTGCTGACGTAGCAACTGACGATAACGGCTTTTTTCTATTTGATCACTTAAATTTATATCATTTTTATGCGGTGGCATATCACCCTACAACAAATTATAACGCTTTAATTTTTGACGACCTGATTCCGAAATAGGTGATGTATGACTCAGTACACGCCACCCGATTCGCACAATGTTGTTTTTAACTTTGAGGGCGATACATATACGCCACCCGATTCGCACAATGTTGTTTTCAATTTTGGTGGTAGTGGCAGTCAAACAAGTTACATAACTGTTTCAGGTAGTACCCACACGTCTTTCGGCGTATCTAATGTAAAACCTGCAATAACATCACTATATCCAGCAGGTTTTGATACATTTAGATACGGTGGTCATTCTGTTATTCAATCGAGATTTATTAAACTGTCAGGGCTAAATGCCCAAAGTTTTAGTAATCCAACGATTTGGAATTTTCACAAAGAAGTGAAGCCAAGTGGAATTGCTGCGATAGCAATACCAACACATAAAATTTATAACTTAAAACAAATAGTGAGCCTTAGTGGGCAAGGTATAAATTCGGCAAGATTTGGCACAGCATTCATGCAAGGTGGCGTGAAGTATGTATTGCCGAATGGATTTGTTTCCCTGATCATGCCTAGCCCTAACTTGATAAATACCAAGGCGAATCAAGCAATAAATTTAGCAAATAAGGGGATACTATCTTTACAATTTTCATCACCGAATGTTTCTCCGCGAATGCTTTATCCAAATGGGATATTGTCATTTCTCGCGGGAACACCAATAGTTCAGCGCAATCCAAGTCCTAAAGGATTTATCAATACAAGCTATGGTGTTCATTGGGTATCACATAACCCTCGCAATCTTTTAAGCAATGGATTTGATTCACTCAACATTGGGTTTTTGAAAATATATGACCCAACGCAAAAAATCTATTTAGCTGACAAAGGAATCGGCGGTGGTATATTTGGTGACATCTTATTAAGAAATAAGAATAAGTATGTATATGCAACAGGATTTCTTGCGCAAGAACTAAGTATTTGGACAAATATTGAGACTAATCTTAGAGTTATAAGTAATAGCTCTTTTGATTCTTCAAAATTTGGTTTAAATACAATTAAGAATAAAACACCTTCAATACAACCAGTCGGTTTTGATTCATTCTATGGGCTAAGTGCTCACGTTGGGTACAGAATCAGATTCATATTACCGAATGGTTTTGACCTGAAAAAATTTGGTGAACCAAAATTAACAAAACCACCAGAGCTAAAATCTAGCGGTTTCAATTCTAATGAATTTGGAAATACATATATTTCCAACAAAGTGCGTTATATATCAGTTTCAGGAAATAGTTCATTTTCTTCTGGTTCACATACTGCATGGTTTAAGGTTAGAACTCTAAAACAAATTAGCGGCCCAATCAGTGAGTTTGGTCAGCCTAGAGTTGAACACTCAGTAAGAAATATTTATACACTGGGATCAGATTACGCTGTATTTAGTCACAATAGTTGGTTCTCGTATGGTAAAAGAAAAATTGAACCTCTATCAATCTATGTCAATTTTGCAAGTAATCATTTAGTTGGTGGAACACGTTATATACATCAAAACGGTTTTGTTGCAACGCTGTTTGGTGCAAGGATCATACCTGAGATACAAAACATCTATACAATAGGTTTTAGTAACCTTGTTGGTTCACATCTTATTGATTTAAAGAAAAAGTATATTCAAACAAAAGGATTTATAAGTGTTGGTACTGAACCACAACATAGGTGGGGAAATACTAAGGTAAATAATCTACGTCAGTACATCACACAGCTTTATGATAGTGAAAGCGGCTTAGTTCCACCTAAGATGAATGGTTGGACAAATATCCAAAATAAAAACCGCATTATTGGTGCAATTGGGAATAATTTATCAAAAGTCTCTAAACCAAATATTGAAAACAAAGCTAGGCAGTTATTAACAATTGGGTTTGATGCTCACTCAGTATCTATACCAATGATTTCAGATAAAATCAGATATATTCGTCCTGATGGTTTTGATTCATCGTATTTAGCACGCTGGTCTATAGTTCGCAATTCAGCACGTGTACTTTCTACAAAGGGCAAAGATAGTCAAATATTTGGTTATAGCGGCATAACTAATACGAGAAGGTATTTTCAAAGAATAGGTAACTTTGAATCACTTTCTATGGGTATGCCATTTATTGCTGATCGGATACGAGTGCTTACTTTTGAAAGACGATACACGATTGGTCCACCAATAATTCCATTACCTAAAGTGGAATTATTAAAACGATATATAGATGAAGTAAAGCTAGGAGACGTTACAAATTTTGGTAATTCATCCCTAACGATACATTTTAATAAGATAACGCCTAGATGGGTTCTTCAGGACAGGTACGGTATTCCTGTTATAAAGAATTTGACCCCTGAATTATTGACTGTTGGGCATTCAAGTGAAGTTCATGGAAATGCTAATTTAAGAACCCAATGGCGAGAACTTTCACAAAAAGGTATCGTACATTCGCTATTTGGTCGATCAGATATTTCATTCAAAACAAAGAAGATAACGACGTTTAGTTACGACTTTTTAAGATTTGGATTGAACATAAATGTCATAAAGAGTGGAGCACCACCATATGTGACGCAGTATGTATATTTAAATATTCAACATGGCGCAACAGGAACAGTAAGTAGCAACAGTAATGGAGATGGGATTGAAATACCACCTAATCAGGTTCCAGCACCAACATTAAGAACAAATACAGTAAATGTTCGCCAAGACTCCCTCTTTACTGAGTTTGGATTATTAAAAATATATGCGAATACGATAAGAGTTGAACCAGGTTATCAAGATATGACCATCGGTGATCATAAAATTTCACTAAAAAATATTCAAATCAAAACACGGGGAATTGAGTCATCTGTAATTTTTGGTGATCCAATAATTAGTCCACGCTTTATTAGAGTTAATTCATTTATTTCAACAGAATTTTCGACAATCAAAGTCAACTATTTCCACCGTAAAATAAATGTTATAGGTAGTCTGCAATCTAAGTTTGATCTACATAAAATTGATTTGAAAAAGAAAATTGTAAAACCTAATGGATTTAACGCCTATAGAACTGGATGGAATATGTTCCGACACGATCTAGTTTTAGAACAGTTTGATTCAAATGATTCACAAGTATTTGGTGTAGGTACAATTTCATTTCTAAAAGGGCGGCAGATTGTAAATACATTGAGTATTTATCCCCCTCAAGGTGGGCATTGTAATGTTGATAATCAAAACAAGGACATTAGGTTAGTTGGATTTGATTCACTTAAAATGGGGGGCGCACTTCAAAATGATGGGCCGTTTATGTGGCAAGGTCTCCGTGTTGGTCCATTAATAACGGGAAACTATGGCGGTCTTGAATCATTAGAATTTGGCAGTTCTATGATTTCATTAAAAATTAGAGAATTGAAGTTATCTGGTTTTGATTCTTTCGTGTGTGATTATGAGTTATCTAATTTCAACAAAAGAATGCGAGTAACCAGAACAAATATTCCTAAGCCAGTAAAATATCTATCACCTGTAGGCTTTGACGCATTTAGTCAAGGCGTTCCTAATATCAAACCAGCAGCGCATTACATCAGACCAGACGGTAATGCTGATCAATTTAGGAAGGGTGGATTCTAATGGCAGTTTCAAAGTTATTTCCGATTGCAGGAATGAATAATGTTTCTGCTGATGATGCTTTACAGCTTGGTGGAGATACACCAAGATTGTTTGTTCGTGATGCTCTGAATGTCGATATTACAGAAACGGGCCGTGTATCATTACGAAAAGGTGCATCTAAAGTAACGGAATTGAATTTTAAGAACATTTGGCAAAGCCCATTGCACAAAGATGTTTTTGCAACTTTAGGTGATCAACTTGTTAAATTAAATCCTATCAATTGGCAATATGAAGTTCTGGCCACTATTGGAACAGGTCACGTTAATTTTGAAGTCATTAACAATTTAGTATATATCGCAGGTGTTATTGAGATATACACATACAATGGGATTAGCATTCAGCCATTAACAATTGATACGCCTGCATCACCTTTATTGAATACGATCGAGGGTGGCTCATTAAAAACAGGCTCATATAATATTGCTATTTCTTGGTTACGTGGACAGCAAGAATCAGCACTATCGCAGCTATCAATTATCAATGATGATCAACCTAGTAATGGATATGATCAGTTATCATTCAGCATTCAAGTAAATTTACCTTACTGTCTTGATCAATCTATCACAAACGTTCGTATATACGTCACTGATCGTAATGGTTCTGAGCTTTTGCATTACCAAGACTTCCCAATACAAACCGCATCTATCACTATCTCAAATACTGATCAGCTTGGTATGTCGGCACGTTTTAAAGGTCTTTCTCCCATGCGGTCAGGTCGATATTTAAAGTATTGGCAAGGTCGGTTAATCACTGCGGATAAAAATATACTTCGATTTTCTGAACCAATGGCTTATCACCTACATGATGAGCGATTTGGTTTCGTAGTAATGCCTCAGAAAATTACCTTTATTTTGCCTGTAGATGGCGGAATCTGGGTTGGGCAAGTGACGCATGTTGTCTTTTTAACGGGAAATAAGCCGCAAGACATGACTTTTCAGGCAAAAACTTCTCATGCACCTGTGCCTGATAGTGCAATAGAGATTGATAGTAATGATATAGGGTCTGATATATCGCAAGGTGGAAATGCGACTGCATTATGGTTGGCAGAGAACGGCTATGTACTTGGTACGTCAAGTGGTCAGATTATTGAATTGCAGGCTGGCGTATTGCAAGGTGTTGTTGCAAAGTCTAGTAGGTCTGTAAGGCTAGGGAGAAGAATTACTACTATTGTAAGTTAATACCATTGTTAAATGAATGGTACAGAACAATGGATCGCAATCAACAACAAGCAATACTGAATGATTTAGCCGCTGGACATTTTAAAGAAACTGAAAGCGGTATTTATCTTCCCGATCATAATCTAATGGCAAGCGGTGAGTACTTCGACCGTGTTAATGGTGGCGAATGGCAAACTACTTGTAATTTAGTAGTTAATGAAGGTCTTTCACATTTGCTGAATGTAGCTTTAGGCTCAAAAGCAAAACCAGCAGGCTATTATCTCGCATTGTTCAGTGGTTCGACTGCACCAGCAGCAAACTGGACCGCCGCAAACTTTGCCGCAGTTGCATCAGAAATTGTAAGTTTGACGGAAGGATATACAAATGCAACACGCCCACAATGGGTTGGTGCAGATACAACTACAAATTCAATTGATAACTTCGGGTCAGTAGCCAAAGTTACTATCGCAACATCATCACAACTTACGGTTACGGGTGCTGCGATGCTATCTAATAGTGTGCGTGGTGGTACGTCGGGTGTATTGATTTCAGCGACGAAATACACTGCAACTCGCACATTCCAGAACGGTGATGAGTATGAGGTTGGTTATCGCTTGAGTTTCACTGCCGCATAAGATGCACAGCCCACGCCCTTATGGGCTTTTGGTACAGGGTGATAAGTTAAGTGATCGTGACAAGTTGTTTATTGATCAGGAACTTAAAAAGCTAACAAACCAAAAGACCTTATCCAACTTAGACAGCATCAGGCAGGTTAAGAACCTACCTGATGGTGGCTATGTTGTATTACAAGATATGGGCGGAATCTTAAAGGCAATCGCATTTAAGGGGAATCCACTAGATAGTTTTATTGATGATGGTTTAGCAAATATCTATGTACCTATGCTTTATAGCGGGCTAATTAATAAGGTAGTTGTTAGAGCAGATGAGGGGGTAAATATTAACCTCACTGAGCAGACTAGATACCGTTTAAATGCATATGAAAATGAAAACCTGCCAAAAAAGAAATTGGATTTATTTAGATTTGTTGTTGATATGAATTTGAGGGTTGTGCCTGAATTTTTCCAACCAAATTCTGGAGAATCAAAAATTACTCAATATGCAAGCCAGAAACCGACATGGTATAGCGGAGCTATGCAAGAGGTAATGCAAATTGTTGGTGGCTTTGGTAAGCAAAACATAAACGATTTACCTGATCTGCCAGAAGAAAGGGCGCAATTCAAAATCCCATCTAAGTATTTTGATGAAATTCACAATCAAATTAGTGGTGTTAGATTACCTTGTTATACAGGTATACCAGCAAGTAACGGACAGTTTCAATATGATTATAAATTTGAAAGAACACATGCGGTTGTTTTTGATGATTTAAATAAACCTTGGCTTGTGCAAATTTCTAAATTTGGCGTATGGGCAATGCCTTTACCAATAGTTCCAGCAACAGTAACAAGTGCTTTTCGGGATTATATAGAGGAGGTCAATGACGAAGAAATACTAAAAATCTTAGATCGTTTCGGTGGTATGCCGACAGGTGAGTCTTTTCCAGAAAATAATAAAGATTTTATGGCTTGGGTGCGTGCAGGAGTAATTGTCAATGTATGTGAAATTAAGGAATTTTATGAAAAAATTGCAATTTATGATGCCTGCGGTTGGTCACTAAATCTAAATGGCACTGAAGGATTCAATACCTGTTATGAATATAATAATGACGGAATTAAAGTTGGTTATGCCTACAAGATAAAATTTGATTTTTCTCATGCTGATAATATCGGTTGGTTATCAAAAGTAGAAGTAAACCCAGAACATGCGAGTATAATTTCAAACTATATCTCGATGCTTTTTGATGCCTTACCTTCAAATTCACATAAAACAAAAGCAATAAAATACAAACTCAGGCGAGTTGATCAGAAAGATATTTATGCTAGAGCAGTTGCGTATCGTAATTCAACTCAATTGAATACTGAGTTAGAGGTAAATTATTGGGATAACTTAACGTTGAAGCCAATAGCCGTACTCAAAGGAAGTGCTAATGTGGTCTCATCTGGTTATCTTTTCCATCCTGCAAAATTTGAAAGCCAGCCACAAATAAAATTTCCAGATAAGTATATAAGTGGTTGTCTGTCTTTTAATTTCAGCCCTGAGAACCCGATTAACAGAACAGTACGATGTGACACAATTATTTTTGGATTTTATGAAGGTAATTCCTTAAAAGTTGTTAAATACTTTTATGATTCTGGTACTTATTTTAGAGATGTAGAATCCAATTTTGAAGAATGTATGATTGTTGGAGAGTGGCAAGAAACAGTTACAGAGGGAGTAACTAGCTTGTTAGGAAATTTCTATACATCTGATTTAGACGATAGAAGTTCACAGTCTCCGAAAGTTACAGTTACAAAAATAAAGGGAGAAGATAAGGGTTACGATTCAAAACCAAACTTTTCTCAAGATGGTTTTTTCTATAGAACGGGCAAGATATGGCGAAATCGCTATTACACACATAAAGTTAATACGACTACGACACAAAATAACTTCTTAGAAATAGGATGTTGTGTACCAACTTATTGTAGAAATTCAGTCGTACACGCAAATAGAAATAGCTATTCATCCGCATTTGAATCTGAAAGTTATGATTCTAATTTTGTCACTGACCCATATACCTATTCATATTGGACACATGATCCCCTATTTGCATATATCGGTGGATTATCAAAAATGACTGGCAAGCCTGATCCTAAAGATGGAAGTCCAGTGTGGGTGGAAATAGAAACTTATACCCCAACAGCATGTTCAGATTTTGCTGATCAAGGACCTTGGATTCAAAACTTACCTGCCGATTATACATGGCTTATACATCCTAATCGGTTTGAATGGAAAATGTCTGGTGGCGGTGGTGCCCCAAAAGTAAACAAGTATTCGACATTTAAAAATATACCTGGACAGGTATTTGGCAAGCTTCATTTCAATGTCAATGGTGATGCCCGACTTGTTCACAACAAAGTCCCTCAAGATGCTTATTTTCTAGCAGTTCCAAGCGAAGAATTGGCAGTTTTCATTTGTAACGCCTATAAGGTTGTATTTGGTGATACAGAGTATGCAAACATTTCAGAAGTAGTGGATGGGAAACGTAAATATTGGGGTTATTCATCTCTACTAGAACATGAATCAAACTTTCAATTTGTTGGGGTAATCAACGAATGACAATTTATCGTGATGATATTCAAGAAACGATTGCATATACCAATACAACATTGAGTAAAACATTTGGTTCTACCTATGAAAACTTGTTTTTAAAAGATGATGCTCTACATCGGGTAAAGGTGTTGCAAGAAGATGTAATTAATATAACCGATGAATTATTCGATTCAGCACGATTTCCACTGAGCGATTTCATATCAATGAATGATACATACACTGATCGTATCATTGGGCGTGATTTAATTTTTGAGTCAATTTCTGCAATTGATAGTGCGGTAGGCAAATTAAAAGCACAATCTATTATTATTGATCAGCTAAATTCATCAACCGATCAACAAGACCAGTTGCGAGGTAATTGTTTAGATTTTATTGGCATCAATGATCTTTTTAACACTAAATTATTTAGTATCATTTCATTAAATGAAAAAGTATTTGTACATGAAAACTTAGTCTCAAAAGTTCTGTATAAGGATTTTGTGCAAGAAAATATTGATATTGCAAGTTTAATTTTTAGACAGAAAATTAAATCTAACATCAATGAGAATGTTTATTTTTCTGAACATTACAACGGGAAAAATAGTGTAAAAACAATTATTGATGAACGACTAAATGCACGGGATTCTTCGGTCACTCGCTATTCAGATCAAATAATTGAGCATGTCATTTCAACTGAAAACTACAAACAAAAATTAAAAGTTAGTCAGATTGTGAGCGATGAGCTATCAATTTCTGAAAGCTTTAATCAAAAATTAAGAGTTAAACATTTTTTAAGTGACATTCTTTATCACAATGACTTGGTTTCAGCAAAGAGTTATGCAAAGCAATTCATCAATGACATAGTTTTCATAGATGAAAGCGAGCAATTAACTAATTATGGTAATGCGTGGACAGCAAATGTTGATACATGGGCAATGAGTCGGTATCAGGACTATGGGTATAGTGAGCTTATTGTTATTGATGGTGTGCTTTATGGTGTTGGCGAGGATGGTGTTTATCGTCTCGATGCAGATGTATACACCGAGGGGAAAGTAATTACTGGGCAACTGGATATAGGAGGGGGTAACTTGGTACACCCAACAGGTGCTTACCTAGAATATGAGCTTGCTGGTGATACAAAATCGTTGCAGGTTGGTGTTAGCTCTACTCAAAGCGGTACTAAACAAACCTATATATATAATCTGCCAACAGAACCCTCTAATTACCTTACTAATGGTCGAGTGTTATTTGGACGTGGCTTGCGTGGTCGGCATTTCAGTTTTGAAATCAAAATTGGCGGTCTATATGGGTATATCAATGACTTCTCAATTGATATAGCGGCAACAAAACGGAGAATATAGTTATGATGTATCCAACATTAAATGTTGTTGATGAGTCTGTTGAACTCGTAAACGATAAAATGAGATTTTTTGAAGATAAAACTAATAGTTTACTTTCAGATATATCAGATTCATTATCATCTATAAGTAATATTGAGGTTGAACCTGTCAGCCCACCAACAGATTTACCAAAACCATCACCTGATGGCTATGAGCCATTAAAAGGGATTGCTGTACCTGAATTAAAGATAGATTTACCACAGCCGTCGATAATTGATATTGATGTTCAAACACCTGAAAAATTAACTGCCCCACAATTCACAGGATTGGATATTAATATTCCTGATGCACCAATTTTCAGTGAAGATTTATCAACACCTGATTTTATTGATGCGTCAGTGATTCCTACATTAAATACAGATATTGAACTACCGACATTGCCAACCTTTAATGTGCAGGGATTTGATGCAGGGAATTTACCCAATAGTATTAATCTTGATGCTTTATTGCAGTCACTAGATTTAAGTGATCTTGATTTACCGCCTACACCAGACGCACCAGTTTTAAATCTGCCTGATGCTCCATCAATTTCTGTTATTGATTTCCCTACTCGTCCTGAGATTAGTGACGATGTAGAAATGCCAGATACGCCAACCATTGTTTTACCTGAAATGGAGATACTGGAAACAATATCGCTACCCGATTTCAATTATGAGGAAATACCTGTATTTGATGTCGTCCCACCAGAACTAGACATAGTAGTTCCAGATATTGATGTAGCAGTAAGTGGTGCGCTCGATGTTGTATCGAAGGATTATTTTGCAAGCAATACCGATAATGCTGTAGAACCATTGGTGTTGGAAATCCGTAAATGGCTAGACGGAAGCCATACAGGTCTTGGCTTACCGTCCGCAGTTGAGCAATCATTATTTAATCGGGCTAGAGAGCGTACAAGCCGAGAAACTGAACGAGCAGTACAAGAAGCTGTGACGGAGTGGGCAAGTCGTGGTTTTTCAATGCCGCAAGGGATGTTAGCAAAGCAGATCAGCGACATTCGTGATCAAGGCAAACTTGCTATTGCAGATTTAAATCGTGATATTTTAATTCAATCTTTTGATAAACAACTTGAGCATATCCGTTTTCTCACAGAGCAGGGAATGGCACTGGAAAAAATGAAACAGGATATGTGGTTGGCGTATGTCTCAAATACAATGGAGATGGCCAAACTTCAAGTTGATAGTAAGATCAGCATCCTAAATGCTCAAATCAGTTTGTTTAATGCTCAAAATACGGCTTTTGAGTCTTTAGTGACTGTATATAAAACCAAAGTTGAAGCTGCTCTTTCACGTATTACAGCATATAAAGCACAAATTGATGCACAGCTTGCAGTCGGTCAAATTAATCAGCAGCGTGTAGAAGTTTTCAAAGCCAAGGTAGAAGCGGTACTCACTAATGTTGAGATTTACAAAGCATTGGTACAAGGGGCAACTGCACGAGCAGGATTAATTGCCACCAAGTTTGATGCATACAAATCGGAAGTACAGGCGTACTCTGAACAGATTGGTGCTGAAAAGCTCAAAGTCGAAGTATTTGATTCACAGGTTAAGGCTGAGACAGCAAAGTCTGGGATGTATGAATCACTTGCTCGGATGTATGCTGCAACGGTTGAGGGTATTTCTTCTAAAGCCAATGTGAAAAGCAAGGAAGCAGAACTTAAACTTGAAACTGCACGAGTGCGTATTGCTGAATATACAGCCAATATTGAAGCATACAAGGCACAAATTGATGCAAAAATGGGAGTGGTACAGAGTAATACCACAGCATTTACTGCACAAGTTGAAGCATTTAAGGCGAAAGCTGATGTAGAAACCAGTCGAATAAGTACACAGGCAAATGTTATTGATTCTGCTGCACGTACTAAAATCGCATTTGCAGATGCACAGGCAAAGTTTGCCGAGATGCGGATGCGTGTCGGTATTGCCAATAGTGAGTCACTAGCTCGTTTTGCTGATATGAAATCTCGTACTGCCATTGCTGTAAGTGAAGCACATTCACGTTATGCTGACTTGGCTTTACGCACAACAATCGCTAATGCTGATGTGTATAACCGTTATATTGATTCACGTATGCGTGTTGGGATTGCCAATGCAGATATGCAAGCACGTTATGCCGACATGAATAGTCGTACCAATATTGCATTTGCTGAAACACATGCACGCTATGCGGATATGAATTTGCGTACAAATATCGCAAACGCGGAAACACAGGCTCGCTACACCGATATGAATGTGCGTACAAATATTGCGTTTGCAGAAATGCAACTTAAAGAATATGAAGCCAATATGCAAAATGCAATTCAAAAAGCCCAGCTTGCATTAGAAGCAGCCAAAGCGGTGGGGCAATATTCATCACAACTGGCAGCAGGCGCAATGTCTGCTATGCACGTTTCGGCAAGTATCAGTGGTAGTGGTTCAAGTTCATTGAATTATAGTGCCAGTGAGTCAGAGAACACTAGCCATAACTATAGTTACTAGCCCTGTAAGGCTAACGCTTGCTGTCTGTATTGATTAACCATACATGATATTTATATTGGAATAAGTGTCATGTACGGCTTAAAAAAACGTTCAAAGCAAGATGAAAGTGGACTAATTCAAGGTGCTGGTACTGGCACTTCTGATGATGTTAAAAAAAATGTTCCAGCAGGTAGCTATATTATGCCTGCTGATTCGACCAAAAAAATTGGCACTGATAATTTAAAAAATATGGGCAGTCCCACGCCAGTTAATCTCAGTAACGGTGAGTTCCAACTCTCGCCTGACCAAGTTCATTCGGTGGGTGTGCAAACGCTTGATGCTATGAAAAATCAAACGCATACACCCGTTAATCAACCTCAATTGGGTTTTAAGCCTGGTCAAAATAAACCTGAGTTATTTTTTGCAAATGGTGGATTAGTGCCAGATGAAGAATGGTTGAAACAGGGGTCAGCACCTAAAACATTTGCCCAAAATATGTCTCAAAATATGTCTCAAAATATGCCAAAAAACACCACGAATCTTGGCGGTGAGAGTCCATTTGTACAACGTGGACAACCTTATAAAACGCCTACACCACAAGCCAAGCCTACTGTTCCACAGCAAAAACAGGTAACACCTACAACCAATGGGGCATCTAGTTCTGGTTTTGGTGCTTTTGCTAAAAATATGGTTGCTCCATCACATGATGATGGTAGTTGGAATGCTGTTGGTGGACTGGTGAATACCGCTACTGGTCTAGGTGGCGCAGCCTTGGGTACAGTTGGTGGTTTGGTGGGTGGTGTTGGTGAGGTGGCAAGAAGTACAGCAGCTACTTTGGGTGATGCGGATAATCCTAATAGGGGTAATATGGTTGCTCCATCATTTGATTTTGCTGGTGATAGTTTAAATCAGGCTAAGTTGGGTGTACGCCAAATGTTTGGTTTAACTCCTAAATCTACCACCACATCAACAAATATAACCACGCCACCAGCAACCAAGCCTAACCAAACTACACAGGCAGCAGAGAAAGCCAAAGCGGATGCAGCAGCTAAAGTTGCGGCTAGTGCCACGCCACCAACAGCCGATATATCACAGCAAAATACAAAGCAACCGATTTCAATGCTTACAGATACATCAATCCAGAATACAGCACAAGCTACTGATAACCCTTATGCTATTCAGCAAAAAGGAAACAGCTTTAGCTATGCTAATCCTGGTGCAGCAGCCCAAGCACGAGCAGATGGAGTTCGAGAAGGTGAAGGGCTAGGATTCAAAGTAAGACCAGTGAATGACCCACGCGGAGTAGCAAATTTATTTGCCAATACCCGTGAAATGGGACCAACTGAACAGCAGATTCAAAATGCAATCGCTCAGCGTGAAATGAATATTGGCTTGGGTATGCGAGGTTATGGTAATAATCCTGTACAAGAACCTCAACGTAATGAAGCACAGGAAGCAGAACGTCAAGCTGTAATTCGTGCAGCAAGCACACCGATTGCAGGGGCAAGAGGATTAACTGCCAATCAAGTCCGTACTTTATCTGATTTACAGCAAGGTGAGGATAATCGTGCCAATCAACGTTATACCACTGATGCAAACAATGTTGCAGCTTTACAGCGTGAAGCAATGGGGCAAGCTGGACAGAATTATCGTACAGAATTAAATGAGCAAGGTACTAATAACCGATATAACTCAGGGTTAAATCTTGAAGCACAGAAGTTTAATGCGACCAATGATTTAGCGAATAGAGAATTTAATCTTAATGCCACTGAAAAAGGTTTTGGTATTCGCAACTCAGCACGTGTAGAGAAATTATACGAGCAACTCGATGCAGCTAAGACAGATGAAGATCGCAAGTCTATTCAGGAAAAAATTAATCGTTATGCAGGCAAATCTGAATCTGGTAAAGATCGTTATATGACTGTGGGTGGTGGTCAACGGTGGGATGACAAGGCACAAGGCACACTTACTCAGCCACAACAGTTATTTGATACCCAGACACAGCAATTCATTAATACGCCACAAGGCAATACACAACAACCTTTACAAAATCATATTGATGCCTTGAAGAAAAATCCTGATCAAGCTGCTCAATTCGATGAGATTTATGGTCAAGGTATGGCTGCAAGGTATTTAAAATAATTTTGGAACAAGCTAATCAGCGTTGATTGGCTTGCAATTGACACCCCCGACCTAAAGGACGGGGGTGCTACTACTATAGGCATTCTCTATACCCCCCTCTAAGGTTAGACTAAAAATTCTTTAAATTAGAACATATCTGACATGCTATTAGGAGTGTGTCATGTCAGGTTCTCAAGATAAAAATCCATTCGCTGACCCAAACTACGGTAAAGATTTAAATTCTAATGGGAGTAGCAATCCTTTTTCTGACCCTGATTATGGAAAGGAGAAGAACAAAGGATTCCTTGGTCACACTCAAGATGCTGGCGCATCTTTAATGAAAGGTTTGGCGGCTGTACCAGAAGCAATAGTTGGTCTAGCTGACATCCCGACTGGTGGGCGTGTTGGTAAATTTATTGAGCAAGATGTTGGCTTAGATTTAAAGGGAGCAAAAGAATACTGGGGCGACAAACATACTGACCAATACAAAGCTCAACAAAAACAGTTTGATCAGGCAGATGGAGTTGTTGATAAAGCAAAAGTTGCGCTGACCAACCCATCTATGATTGCAAATACAGTTGTTGAGTCTGTTCCATCAATGCTACTAGGCGGTGCAATTGGTCGTGGTTTAAGCTTGGCAAGTAAATCCATTACTCCGATTGCTGGTGGTGCTTTGGGTGAGGGTGCTGTCATGGCGGGGCAGCAGGCGGAAAATATACGTCAGCAAACCGATGATCAGTTATTGACACCTGAGCAATCGGGCTTGTCTGTTGCCACAGGTTAGGTTCATTGTTTGGATATGCTGGTGGTCAGATCGCCCGAAAATTAGGCTTTGACGACATTAATACAGCAATGGCATCAGGGCGATTAAATTCACAGCAAGTTGCAGGTGAAATTCAAAAAATACCATTAAAGAGTATTCCAAAATCTATTATTGGTGGTGCGCTTACCGAAGGTCTACTAGAAGAATTACCTCAATCCGTTTCTGAACAGATTTTACAGAATATGGCATTAAATAAGCCACTGGATGAGGGGGTAGATTCTGCCATTGTGATGGGAACATTGGCAGGTATGGCAATGGGCGGAGGAATGAATACTTTCTCTGCACCTATGAATTATGTACAGAATAATCGGGCCTATAACGAACAGCAGGCTCGTATAGCACAAGAACAACAAGCGGAAGCAGATCGTATTGCTGCGGCTGAACAGCAACAAATTGCAGAACAACAGCGAAAACTATTTGGTTTTGGCACAAACCCCAATGCAACCTTAAATGTAGATGATATATATGCGAAAACAGGTATTCCACCCAACCCTGTGATTGATGAAAGTAAATTATTGCCCAATGCGCTCAGCTATCAAAACGGCATTGATTACCAGCCACCGCAGATAAATAGTGAACAGACATCTAGTGCAACACCAATAAATACCAATGGAGTACCTTATACACCACAACGGCCTAGCGACTTTTGGTCTTTGGCTGGTGATGTACAACAAGATTATGGAAATTCAATTGAGTTTGAATCGCCTGAATCTAAATCCCGTAATTTAGAATCACAAATTCAGTTTAATGACACCTATGGTCAGGATATGCCTGATCCAGTTATTGATTATGGTGCATTAAGCCCTTTTAATGATGCACAGCAGCCAATTATTGATCAAACAAAACTATCAGAGCGTTTAGGCATTAATCCCAATGATGGACCTATGTCATCCGCAGCAGCTTTGGCAGTGGATAGTGGCGCATCTCCGATAGCTCAATTGGGATATACACCAGAGCAACAATCTCAAGAGCAAAGTAATACACCGATCAGTGATGCTGTGCCGTCAAACTATCAATCATTATTAGGAAGTCAGAACGGTGGACAGCCTTTTAATGCAAACCTTGAAGATGCAACAGCACAGCAAGGAAATACACAAGCTGACAATGCAGGCAAATCAATTTCTCAACAGTATGACACCAATGCAGCGGATGCAATGGGTGGAGGAATTGAAACAGATAGAGCGAAAACAACAACAGCGCAAACTGTTCAACCAATCTTAGGTCAAGATGGTAAAAACAAATGGTTTGGCACACAGGAAAAAGCGCAAGCATTCATTGATAAGAAAGATTTAGGCAATGATTATCAGGTGGTTCAGGATGGTAAGCGTTTTGAGATTCAGCCAAAGCAAGTTGCTCAAAATGATAATTTGAATAATCAAAATACCACTCCAGACATTGAAAATAATATTGAGAAATCTCAGGAAATTGCAGACCTAGAACAACAGTTTGCGAATGAAAAAAGCGTACCGAAAAAGGCACAAATCCGTAAACAGATTACAGAGTTGCAAAACAGTTTGACAGAACAGTCGCAAAGCACTGTAAGTTTGAATCAACCAGAAAACACCGTGTCTGAGGATACATTTGAATCTGAAAATCCAAATGGAAAAGCACCAAGTCCAACGGAACAAAAGATTCGTGAAACCTTGCAGCGTAATGATACCCAGCAAAACGGTAAAAAAATGGAGTCGGCTGCCACCATTTTAGCCAATCAAATTAAAAAAGATGGACCTGAATACTTTACGCTTGGTTGGAATAAAGATGCACAACTCACCGCAGAAGCACACGACTATGTTGAAACAATCCTAGATGAAGCTCTTAGCAACTTAGGTATTAAAGGTTTTGATGATGCAGATAGCTTTTCAAAACTAACCAATGATGTGCTTGAAAGCATCGACGATGTTTATGCCACGGCTGATGATTCAGATTTGGATAACCGACCTGTAAAAGACAAGGATGGCAATTATAACGCGCCTAAATTGGTCAAAGTGAAGGATGAGAAAGGCCGTACTCGATATGTGCTAGAGCATGAATTAAACAACCCGAACGTAGAGTATTTGCGTAACTTTACTGAAAGTGGTCGTCGTTCGGCAGTTAAAATTAGCCGAGAGAATATTTTTCAAGACACACCACAGAATAAACAAGATGCGTCACGTGAGATTGAGAAGCAGCAACAAATCAAACCTAAGTCACAGCCAAGTGATTTTATCGAGGTTATCAACGTTGGTGGGAAAAAAGCACCTACAGCGGAGCAAGTTGTTCAGAAAGCTATAGAGCCAAAAGCCGAACCTGAACAACCAAAAGCCAAAGCCGAACCTTCTAAAAACACGTTAGTATCCGATGATCGTGCAGCAGAATTACGCGCTCGTCTAAAAGCCAAGCTATCACAACTCAATAGTGGTATTGACCCTGAAATCATGGCTATTGGTGCAGAACTTGCTGTTTATCATATTGAGCGTGGTGCGCGTAAGTTTGCAGCATTCGCAAAAAATATCGCGGCTGATCTTGATGTGAGTGTCGAAAAAATCCGTCCATACCTGCGTAGTTGGTATAACGGTGCGCGTGACATGATGGAAGATATGGGTGCGGATATTCAAGGCATGGATAACGCTGAAACCGTTCGCGCTGAACTCGAAAAACTCGATAATCCGCAACAATTTGAAGCTAAACTTTATGCGAGTCTAGGTTTAGAATTACCAGAAAACCAAGAGGATACTGCGAATGAACAACCTACAAGCAATACAAGCAATTCGCAAGGAGCGTCAGCAGTACGAGGAGGACGAGGACGTACTCCACAATCGAATGTTGCATTGGGAAATAATCGAAATGTGGACGAGGGAGTATCCACAGGAAGTGGAACGTCTAACCAAAATCAATCTACTGGACGATCTCGCATACGTGACACAGGAACGGATGTGGAGAACGATGGACGAGTATATGGACGCGGGATGGAATCCAGCCGACGCGAGGATGCAAGCGGAACTGGACAACTACGAGTTGATCAACCTACAAGATTAAAATCACCAGCGGCAGTAGCCAATACTGCGACTGATTTCTACATGGCTGACCCAGAGTTAATCATTGGTGGAACTCAGGTAAAACGATTCGATAAGAACAAAGCATCGCTTGAACTTTTGGAAGAACTAACCAACGAAGGTCGTCAAGCAACAACGGAAGAACAAGCGATTCTTGCAGGCTATACGGGTTGGGGTTCGTTTGGTCAGGATTTATTCCAAGGTACTTGGGATAAGCCAGTATTTAAAGACGAGAGTGTTTGGAAAGAACGCAACTTATGGTTGCGTGAGAGATTAGGCAAAGAATCTTGGGAATCTGCAAAAGATTCTACTATTAACGCCCATTTTACCGACCCATATACCGTTGCTGCTATGTGGTCTATGGCTGAAAAAATGGGCTTTACAGGTGGGCGTGTTCTTGAGCCAGCGATAGGCACAGGTAACTTCATTAGCTTAATGCCGAAGCATATTAAACAGCGTAGTCAAGTAACTGGGATTGACCTAGACATTACCACTGCTGCGATTGCAAAACAGTTATTCCCTGAAAGCAATGTGCAGAACATGCCATACCAGAAGTCTCAAACACCAGATAACTTCTATGACTTGGTAATTTCTAACGTACCATTTGCTGATATTAAAATTGCAGACCGTCGCTACAATCAATTCAATCCGAACTTACACGATTACTATTTCCTGAAAATGCTTGATCAGGTACGTCCTGGTGGTATCGTGATGGCGATTACGTCATCTGGTACGATGGATAAACAATCCGAAGTGATTCGTCGTGAATTAGCTAAGAAAGCTGAATTAATTACATCGGTTCGCTTGCCATCTGGTGCATTCCAAGAATATGCAGGCACAGCAGTCGTGACAGATATTATCGTGTTGCGTAAACGTGCCGAGCCTTTGACTATGACACCAGAAGTCAATTGGATTGGTTTATCCGAAGTTAAAACTTCATCAAAACCAGTGAAAGTAAACAGCTTTTATGCTGAAAACTTGAGTAATGTGTTGGGTGACATTGATTATGGCAGTGGCACGACCCGATTTGGCGCTGGCATGATCGTACATCGTCCGCATGACTTAAAACAGCGACTAGAAAAAGCAGCTAATTTTGTTCCCGAAGATGCCTTATTACCAAGACATAACAAAGATCATTTGACTTACTACGCCAACAAAGCTGGTGAGCGTACCAATACGCTGACCATCAGCGATGGCGAACTGATGTTTGTCTATGGCGACCAAATGGTTAAAGCTACTGATCTGTCTGAATACAAACTCAAGGATGCCAAGAAAACCGCACAACGTCAGAAATCAATTGAGGACCTGATAGCGATTCGTAAAGCCTACACAGATTTGACTGATGCAGAACGCATCGAACAGGACAATGTAGAGCAGCTGCGCAAGACCTTGAATAAACTTTACCAAGCATATACCAAAGAACATGGTCCATTGGCTGATTCGTTTGGTTTGCAATACTTCCACAAACTAGGAGATGCGTATTACTACAGTTTGGCGGCTTTAGAGGTGAACGGTAAACCTGCTGAAATCTTAAAACGCAGTGTTGTTCGTGGAGCAGATACACTTAAAAATCCAACCGTATCGGATGCCTTTGTGGTGGAGCGCAATAAAACTGCTATACCTAGTTTGAGCAACATTGCAAAACTGGCCAATGTATCTGAGGATCAGGCGCGTGCCGAACTGATTGCGAAAGGTGCAATCTATGTGCTGCCTAATGGCGATATTATGCCGAGCGATATGTACCTATCTGGTAACGTGCGCCTGAAACTGGAAGAAGCGCAAAATGCCGTAGCAGAAGGCAATACTGACCTGCAGCGTAACCTCGATGCACTCAAAGAAATTATTCCAGAGGATATTCCTTACTTCAATATTGAAGCCAAAATGGGTGCAACTTGGGTGCCGTTGTCTGATTATGAAAAATATATTGCACACATGCTTGGTATGACAGACACCACAGGAATTACTGTGACATTCCCGAATGGTAAATGGAAAGTCAAGCTTGACCCTATTGCAGCACGTCGTACCGAAGCCAAGACCAACTACGGTACAGTCTACAAGTCATTCCAAACTGTAGCATCTGCCGCACTATCTAACCAGACGATTACCGTGAAGTACAAAAACGAGGATGGTTCTGAAAGTGTGGATATTGAAGCCACAGAAGAAGTGAACGAAAGAATCTCCAAGATCAAGGAAGATTTTGCAACTTGGTTGTGGTCTGATCCTGAACGTCGTGTTCAACTGGAAAAAGAATATAACCACACCTTCAATGCTTGGGCGACACCTAAATATGATGGTTCGTTCATGTCGATGCAGGGCATGGCGTTAAGTTTGGGCAATGGTCCATTTAACTTGCGTCAGCACCAACAGAATGCAATCTGGCGTGCGATTGTCAATCGAAAATCAATTAATGCGCATGAAGTAGGTACAGGTAAGACGTTTACAATGGGTGGCATTGCGATTGAATCACGTCGCTATGGCATTGCCAAAAAACCTTTAATTCTTGCCCATAATGCCAACAGTGCAGCCGTAGCCAAAGAAATTCAGATGATGTATCCATCGGCACGTGTACTGTTTATTAGTGAACTAGGTAAAGCAATCCGTCAGATTCGTATGCGTCAAATTGCCAATGATGATTGGGATGTGGTGGTGATGCCACACTCGATGATTGATAAGCTCACGTTATCTGAAGAAACCTTGATGGCTATGGCTGCTGATGATATTGCAGCACTAGAAGCAGAGATTGAAGAAGCACTGGCCGAAGAAGGCGGTGCGACTTTAGATGAAGTCTTGGAGATGGACAGTGAAACCGTCAATAAAAAAATGGGTTTTAAAAACCCGACTGCCAAGCAACTTGCAAAACAACGTCTGAAACTTTTAGAAGATATTCAAAAGCAGGCTATGGATTCAAGTAAAGCCGATGCGGTGAACTTTGAGGAACTTGGTGTAGATATGATCATGGTGGATGAGGTGCATGAGTTTAAAAAACCAAGCATTGCCACACGCATGAACATGAAAGGTTTAAACACGAGTAGCAATAAACGCTCAGTGAATTTGCAGTTTCTCACTCGTTATGTGCGTCGTATGAACAATGGCGGTAATGTGCATACCTTTACGGGTACACCGATCACCAATACCCTAACTGAAATCTATCATCAGATGCGTTATGTGATGGAAGAAGAAATGCAGAAACTTAATGTTGCTGCATGGGATGGTTGGTTTGGTAGTTTTGCAACCGATATTACTGATATTGAATTGTCTGCAACTGGTGAATATCAATTGGTCACTCGTTTGGCTGGATTTGTAAACGTACCAGAATTGCGCAAGATGATTGGTCAGTTTATGGATATTGTTTTTGCCAACGATATGCCTGAAATGCAGCCACGTAAAACCAAATCAGGCAAAATCTTATCGGATGAAAGTCTAACCGAAGCAGAAAAAGCGGAACTTCTCAATGGTCGCACTGAGGATGCAAAAGATCGCCCGTATAAAAAAGTGATTAACGTCACTACTGAAATGTCACCAAAACAGGAACAAGCACTGGCTGAGATTCAGTCCTTGGCGAAAGAGTGGGAACGAGCAAGCGGTAAACAAAAACGCCAATGGATGCGTGATGGCGACCCACGTTCACCACTATCTATTAGCACTGCCGCGAAAAAGGCTAGTTATGACGCACGTATTGGCGATCCTGAATACATTGGTCAGGAGGGCAAAACCGAAGATTTTGAAATGTCAAAAGCGTCTCAAGTGGTTAAAAACGTGATGGAGGTATATCACTCACACCCACTTGCAAGCCAAGTCATTTTTGCAGATACAGGTTATAACACCACAACTGAACGCAGCACTGGTCAGAAAGATGCTAACGGCAAAACGATTCGTGAGCGAGTTAAAGTCTTTTCACCGATCAAGGATATTGTAGAACGTCTGGTTCAATCGGGCATCCCACGTGAACAAATTGCCATTGTCGATGGTTCAGTCAAAGCCGAAGCACGCAAAGCGATTGCCGACAAGATGAATACTGGTGAGATTCGTGTGGTGATTGGCTTAACTCAAACACTGGGCGTAGGCGTAAATATGCAACGTAATCTACGTGCAATGCATCACTTGGATGCACCGTGGATGCCTGGTGAACTTGAACAGCGTAATGGTCGTGGCCTGCGTCAAGGCAATCAATGGAACACGGTGCTTGAGTATCGCTACATCACCGATAAGTTAGACGGTAAATCATGGCAAGTTTTGGCTATTAAGGACCGTTTTATCAATTCCTTTATGAAAGCTGATGGTAATGTTCGTTCGATTGAAGGTGATGCTGCTGCGGATAATGGTGAGGATAATGCGGGGGATATTATGTCCTCATTCTCAGAAGCCTCTGGCGACCCACGTGTATTACAACGAATCAAGATGAAAGAAAAACTTGAGAAGTTGCAGCGAAAAGAGCGTTTGCATACACAGGGTATCGCGGATATGAAGCGTACCATTGGCAACACACAACGTCGTATTGCTCGTATTGATGAACAGATTGCCGAGTATGAAAACAATGCTGTCTTAGATCGTATTCAAACCCTAATGCAGTCACAGTCTGAAAACTTCTCTGTAGAAGTGGACGGCAAAAAATACGACAAGCACAAGGAAGCATCAGACGCGATTCAGCAATTTATTGTTGATCATGTGCGTACTGGTTCATCACGAATCACACTGGGCAAGTACAGCAATGTCACTATGTCGGTTGAATGGGATAGCCTACAACCACAAGCAACATTATCAATGAAGATTGGCCCGATTGAATTTAAGGGTAATACCTTACGTGGCATCGAGGGTAAGTTGCGTGGAGCAGCACAGGACGTTAAAGCACTGGAAGATGCAAAAGTTAGCGCACAAGATACGATTAACAATCTATCTAAAGCAGCCGAGCAGCCGTTTGGTCAGGCGGATCAATTGGCACGTACTCAAAAACAGCTTGAAAATATTGAACAAGACTTGGAAAACAACCCAGTAGCACCGCCAATCTGGTTGCGTCGTGGTGCGCCAATTGATTCAGAAGTGTATTACAAGGGCAAACTATTTATCGTTTCTGGTCATCGTTATACCAATGATGGTTGGTTTGTATCGGCAGAAGATGCAAAAGGTACGATTGAGATTCCATACCTAGAAGCAACCGATAGTGTAGGTATGCAGATTTACGAGGAAAGAGAATTTGAAGCACCGAACATTGAGGATAAAACCAAAAACGAGGAAGTGAAACAGCCGAAAGAAACTGGCTCACAGCAAGACCCACTTTACAGCCGTAAATCAGGCAACCAAAAAACTGGTAAAACCATTGCACAGGTGCGTGAAGCATTAATTAAGCGTTTTGGTAAGGCAACGATTGAAGAACTTGAGAAGCAAGGTAAGCTTGAGATTATTCAGGATTATCAGGTTGAAGGTGTTGAGGGTTATTATCGCAATGGCAAAGCTGTACTTGTTGCATCAAACCTGAATGATGACACTATCATCCCAACATTCTTGCATGAATTAGGCGGTCATGCTGGCTTTCAGAATATGATGAAGCCTGAACAGTATGCCGACTTAATGCAACAATTTGAGCGCATGGTTAAGCAAGGCAATCCGATTGCATTAGAAGCCAAAAAGCTTGCGGAACGTGAGCAAGGTTCTGAACGTCAACAGCTTGAATACTTGCCATATCTGCTAACACTAGCATCAACCATGCAACAAAAAAATGTATTACAGCGTAATGCACTGCAAAAGTTGATTCGCAATCTTATTTCGCATGTAAAAGCACGGTTGTTTGATAAGTTCGGAATTAACTTAAATCTTAATCCCGATGATATGGTTGCTTTGGCAGAACGGATGATTGATCAGGCTGCTAGTAATGCGATTGGTAACAATGCTGATAGCGGAAGTCGTTTCAGCCGTGCGGATCAAACAAATACGCCTGAATTTAAAAAGTGGTTCGGTGATAGCAAGGTAGTGGATGCCAATGGTAAGCCACAAGTTCGCTATCATGGAACACGAGATAATTGGACACAATGGGATGCGGAAAAGGCAGGCGGACTGATTCATACCACTGACGATATGGATATTGCTGATCGTTATGCGCAAGGCGCTGGTGGTGGGCGTAAGCGTAGCGATCCAGTGTATCAAGACAATGACGGTAATATTTATGAACTAGATGGCAATGATTATGTGAACCGTCAGGACGGATCTCGCCTAAGTATTCGTGATATTCAGGAAATGATGGACTATGGCGATATAAATCCAATTTATCCTGATGCTAGTATTAAATCTATTTATGTACGTGCAGAAAATCCACTTGACTTGAATGCAGCTAGTGGGTTGAAAGTATTAGCAGGAATCCAGGCAAGTAGCCGATTTGGTCAGGGCATTGTGAATCAGGCTAAAGATGGATATTTCGATTGGAACTCAACAAAACATGAGTTTAAAAATAAGCATTGGGAAAATGATCTAGTACCTAAGCTTAAAGAGCTTGGATATGACGCTATTATCTTTTCCGATGATGGGCATCAAACTCTATCTGTTTTTGATCCTGATCAGATCAAGTCAGCCACCGACAACACTGGTGCTTTTGATGCTAACAATCCCGACATTCGTTTCAGCCGCCAATCTTCTAGTGATGTAATCAATAATTTAAGTGAAAGCATTAAGAATTTGTCGGCAAAATCCATAAAGGATAAAGCAGGTTATAAGTGGACTGATTGGTTAGGTGTTGGCTTATCAGCATTAGGTCGTCGCCAATTAACCGAAATCTACAGTAAGTTGCTACCACAACTAAACAAGTACAACGATCTTGCTGCTAAAATGGATGCTGATAAAAATGACGCAGGTGCAGAAGCCGATAATATTGTGCGTGAATGGTCAAATTTAAGAGACGAAGATCAGCTTGCAGAGGTAATGCACGATTCAACCTTAGCTAAGATTGACCCATCAAAACCATATGTAAGTGGAGACAGTATCTCTAAATATAAGCAGTTACGTGATGCTTATAGATCACTGTCACCAGAAGCACAGGCTATTTATGTGAAATCACGTGATGCCTACAAAAAGCACTATGCAAAAGTACATCAATCAATTAAAGATCGCATCTTGCGCTCAGAACTTTCAAACCAAAAGAAAGCTGATTTGCTGAAACAGATGGATGATAACTTCTTTGGCTCTATTCGTGGGGTGTATTTCCCATTAGCTCGCTTTGGTAAATATATCGTGGTAATGCGTAACCAGAACGGTGACGTAGAAAGTGTTAGTCGTTCCGAAACAATGGGAGAAGCACAATCGTTACGTTCTGAACTTATGCAGAAATACCCTAATTTCAATGTAGATAGAGTAATTCTTGATAAAGAGTTTAATGCAGCTCGTGATGGCGTTGGGCGTGGGTTTATGACCAGCCTATTTGCAGAGGTGGATAATTTAGGTCTGTCAACTTCAGAACAGGCAGAATTTGAAGATACTTTAAGTCAGCTTTATTTATCTTCTATGCCTGATTTAAGTTGGGCAAAACATGGTATTCATCGAAAAGGTACGGCAGGTTTTAGCCAAGATGCCCGTCGTGCATTTGCTCAAAATATGTTTAGCGGTGCGAACTATCTAGCTAAGCTTCGTTATGGCGACCAATTGGCGCAGCAACTTGATGATATGCAGAAGTACGCATCTGAAAAGAGCAAACAGGATGACTCTTACGATCAGCCAACCGCGCAACGTGTCATTGATGAAATGAATAAACGCCATGACAACTTAATGAACCCTAAAGGGCATCCTTTATCAAGTGCATTAACCAGCTTGGGCTTTATTTATTATTTAGGTCTTTCACCAGCAGCAGCGATGGTCAACCTATCGCAGACAGCATTGGTTGCATATCCTTTCATGGGTGCTAAATGGGGCTTTGACAATGCAGCTAATGAGTTACTGAAAGCATCCAATGATTTTAGAAAGGGTGTAGAGTTTCATAAAGTGAAGTGGGAAGGCACGAAAACTGATCTTTATAAGGCTGTTAGTTCTGATATTTCCAAATTTTTAAATGATGATGAGAAAAAAGCCTACCTAGAAGCCGTAATCAGAGGCATTATTGATGTCACTCAGGCTCATGATTTGGTTGGTATTGCTCAGGGTGAAGATAGCGGTGTGATGTGGAAAACACGCCCGATTATGCGTGCAGCGAGTGTGATGTTCCATAGTGCTGAACGATTTAACCGTGAAGTGACATTTATTGCGTCGTATCGTTTGGCTCGTCAGCATGGTGCAGACCATGATTCAGCATTTGATCAAGCTGTGGATATGACCTACAAAGGGCATTATGATTACAGTTCTGGCAACCGCCCACGCATCATGCAAGGCAACGTTGCTAAAGTTCTTTTGCTGTTTAAACAGTTTGGTCAGAACATGGTTTACACATTGGCTCGTCAGACATATCAGTCCATTAAAGGTGAAACCAAAGAGGAACGTAGAGAAGCACGAAGGGCTATTAGCGCAATTTTAGCAATGCACGCTACTTTTGCTGGTGCGCTTGGATTGCCTATGGTTGGAATGTTGTTGTCAGTCGCATCTTGGATGGGTGGGGACGATGACGAGCCTTGGGATGCGGAAGTCGCATTACGGAATTATCTTGCCGAAGCATTCAACCCAACCATTTCAAATATGCTAATGAAGGGTGCGCCACGTGGCATCGGGGTGGATATTTCTAGTCGTGTTGGTATTAACAATTTACTGCTACCAGATACTCAAGAGGGGCTAGAGGGTAAAAAGTGGTGGGATTCGGCAGCATCGGCGGCTTTAGGTCCTATTGGTGGAATTGGGGCGAACGTCACAAAAGGCGCACAGGAAATATCAGAGGGGCACAATCTTCGTGGTGTTGAGAGTATGTTGCCTGTTTTCTTGAAAAACTTTGCCAAAACCTATCGTTATGCTGATGAGGGCGTGCAAGACAAAACTGGCATATCTATCATGGATGAAGTTGATTCGATGGATTTACTTGTACAGGGTATGGGCTTCTCTCCATCTGATGTTCGTACAGCTAATGAAGGCAAAACAGCAATTTATCAGTTTGACCGAAAGCTTAATGAGCGTCGTAGTCGTCTGATGACATTATGGTCACGAGCGAAAATGATGGATGACCAACAAGAGATGGATGAAATTTGGGAAGAAATTCAAGGTTTCAATGACAAGAATCCATCACGTCGTATCACTAGAATAAACCTCAATCAAAGTTATCGTAATCGCCAACGTCGCATAGATCGTGCGGAAGATGGCATCTATTTACCACGGAATCATCAAGATGCGCGTGAGGTTGGTAAATTTGCCGATACCGATTAATGAGAAAGCCACCTTCGGGTGGTTTTTACCCCCCTCTAAGGTTCGCTAATTATTTACTATTCAATAAAACTCTACTTTATTTCGTAGAGTTTTATTTCGGGGCAAGTTATGCAAGAAAATACAATCCCGTGGGTGATTAAAATATTCCCTGCCGTTGTAGGGGCAGTTCTTGCTCTTGTGCTAAGCGGGGATATTGACGCAAATGGCAAGATTCAAGTTTCATTAGGCGTCATTACTAAATTCGTTTGTAGTGTCACGGTTAGCTTGTACGGTGGCTCTGCATTTATAGAGCATTACGGTTTTCTAAAATCAACAACTATGTTTCAAGGCTTCATCATGTTGATGTTTGCCGTGTTTGGATTGTTATTTATCGGTATTGCATATCAATCAATTGCTCTACTGAAGGGCAAGTCAATATCTGCTGTGATTGCAGAAATTAAATCTGCATTTGTTGCGATTATCAGTAGTAAGGGTGGTGATCAGTGAGCAAGATATTAATGTATTATTTAAAGAAATTTAGAGAAATCAAAGAACGAGGTTTTGTTCAGACAATGAGAAAAGGTCCGACAGGAATTGGTTACACTTTGGAAACTTTACTTGGAATTAAAGAAAATAACGATGCTCACCCAGACGTTGATGGTGCTGAATTAAAAGCACATAGGACAAAGGGAAATAGTATGATTACTTTGTTTACGTTCAACAACAAAGTTTGGAAAATGCCACCATTGGACGCAGTAAAAAAATATGGTAGTTTAGACAAGGACGGCAGACAAGGACTTTATTATACAATGTCGTTGAAACCCAATAGTGCAGGACTTTTCCTTGATGTGCAGAAAACAGAAATTTCCGTTAGACATATTTCAGGTGAAGTCGTTGCAACTTGGCAACTTCAAACTTTGGCTGACAGATTTATGCAAAAATTACCGGCATTATTGTTTGTTTCAGCATTTACAGAAGAAAGGGATGGACTTGAATATTTTCATTTTTATAGAGCCCAATTGATGAAAGGAACTTCGCCTGAATTATTGGCTGACCAATTTAGAGAAGAAAATATATTGGTTGATTTGCGTTTACACGACAAAGGAACGATGGCAAGAAACCACGGAACAGGTTTTAGAACTTATGAAGACAAACTACCTTCACTTTTTCAAAGCATTACAGATTTATGAAATATCCAATTGTTAGAAATACAAAATATGATTATGTAGGACAATCTTATGCATCAAGTTTCCCAAACTTGCATAAATATCCTGCAACAATGTTACCTCAAATTGGGATAGACATTTTGAGAGAGTTTAATATTTCTAAAGGGAAATTACTCGACCCTTATTGTGGTTCAGGCTCTTCATTTGCAAGTGCTTTGGAATGTGGCTTAACAGATTTATATGGTTTTGACATTAATCCTTTGGCTGTTTTGATTTCAAAAGTTAAGTTCACTAAAATTTCAATTAACCAACTTCTTGAAGCAAAGAAAAACTTTAGAAATAATGTTTTTGAATTCCTTAAAAACGAAGAAAATTTAAAAACGCTGAAAACTTCAAAAATAACAAATATTGAGTTTTGGTTTTCACAACAAGTCATTGAAAACTTAAACTTGCTAAAACATTTTATATACGAAATTAAAAATGAAAATATTCGTAATTTCTTTTTAGTTCCATTTTCTGAAACGGTGAGAGAATGTTCATATACAAGAAACAATGAATTCAAACTCTACCGTATGAAATCGGAAGATATTTTAAACTTTAATCCTGATGTAGTTGGTGTTTACTTCAAAAAATTAGAAGACACATTGTTTAATTACTTAAACTTCTATTTTCCAAAACTTGAAAAAGGTGTTTCTGTTGATATTCAATATTCTAAATTTCAACCAACAAAAAATCATTTTGACGTTGTATTGACAAGCCCACCTTATGGCGACAGTAGGACAACAGTTGCTTATGGGCAATTTTCTACACTTTCAAACGAATGGACAGGAATTGACTATGCAAGAAAAATAGATGGAATGTTGATGGGTGGAACAAAAACAAAAACAAACATTTCAAAAGGTGTAATTGCTGACTATATTACACAGATAAATAAAGAAGATAACAAGAGAGCGTTAGAAGTCTCCTCATTTTATAACGACTTGGACAATTCAATTAAGAAAGTAGCAGACAGCACAAAAAAAGGTGGAAAAAGTATTTATGTAGTCGGAAACAGAACAGTAAAGAATATTCAATTACCAACTGACCAGTTTATTGCAGAGAAATTTGAAGAAAATGGATTTAAACACTTGACAACTTACGAAAGACTATTGAGTAGCAAAGCGATGCCTTCAAAAAATTCACCAACGAACAAGACAGGAAAGACAGTAAACACAATGCTTTACGAATACATTGTAATATGCGAAAAGACGAAATAGAAAAACGCCAGCAGCTAACCAGTCATTACAGCGGACTTGCAAGCAAGCCGCTGAACTCTACGTTAGATTGCAGCAATTCTATCTTGTGCAATCTTAAAATAAGTCTCGTCTTTTT
>ERZ724522.60-NODE-60-length-57809-cov-9.652041_pt1 | contig 57809 bp, 74 predicted proteins | sample MGYA00376055_ERZ724522 | MGnify/ENA primary metagenome ERZ724522 (study PRJEB28724, sample SAMN07190884) | wastewater metagenome | isolation source: effluent of sewage treatment plant in Hong Hong | place: Hong Kong | collected 2016-03-17 ... | reverse complement strand
CAAAATGCTCAAGAAGAGCAGAAAAAAGAAATTAGCGAACTTAAAAATTATGTCAGTGGCGTGAAAATGTCGCAAAACATTGGTAAAACTGGTGGAATAATCGGGAATCGTAGTTTCTAATGAATATTAAAGACGTGTCAGATCAATTTTCAGAATTAGTTGAGCTTCAAGCATATTCAAATGCTCAAACAAAGACTATTATTGATTTAACAAAAAAACTTAAAGCCGCTGAAGATGAAGTTAAACATCTTAAAATGCTTTTAGATAAATCAGTTCCAATGCTCCAACCTGAAGGTCTTAAAAATTCGGCAACTGATGAAGAAACTATTGCTAGACAACAATTATATTATCTGAAATTAAAATCGGAAAAAGACGAGCTTACTCTTGAAGAAGCTAAAAGAGTTGAGATTTACACCAGGATGTTGACACAAATAAATAATAGTCCCAAATCTTTAGATGCTAAAGCTAAGAATCTTAAAACTGAAGATTTATTGGCATTAGCGAGTAGCGAAGTAAATGTCGAACCCAAATAAATTAACTCAGCAAGAGATCAAAGCTGAACTCTGGCGTAGAGGATCTTTAAAATATAAACTGGATAAGGTCCAACAAGAATTATACGAGACCTTTTACACTAGTCCACATAAGATCCAGACATGGCTTCTTGCTAGACGTAGTGGTAAAACATATCTTCTCTGTGTATTGGCTTTAGAACAATGTTTAAGAAAGCCTAATAGCATTGTTAAGATTGTTTCTCCAACTAAATTACAAGTTAATAATAACGTTCGACCAATCTTTAGAAAGATTCTTGAAGATTGCCCGAGCGAAGTGAAACCAGAATTTAGAGAAAAAGACTTCATCTACTACTTCCAAAATGGATCTGAGATTCAATTGGCAGGAAGTGATGCTGGCCACGCAGAAAAACTCAGAGGGGGTGACTCTGATTTGTGGTTCGTTGATGAAGCTGGAAGCTGTTCAGATTTAAGAGACGTTGTTAATAGTATTCTTTTACCAACAACACTAACAACAAAGGGTAAAGGGGTATTAGCATCAACACCACCTAAAGAATCTGATCATGATTTTCTTTATTTTATTGAAGTTTCTGAACAAAGAAATGCATTAACTAGGAAAACCATCTACGATAATCCTCGCGTGACCAAACAAGAGATAGATGAAATGATCCTAGAACTTGGTGGAATAAGTAATTCGGCAACTCGAAGAGAATTATTCTGTGAAATTATAAAAGATGAGACAACATCTGTAATTCCAGAATTTACACCGGAGATCGAAAAAGAAATGGTCAAAGAATGGCCTAAACCTTTATTCTATGATTGTTACGAGTCGATGGATTTAGGTGGAAAAGATCTAACGGTAGTTTTATTTGCTTACTATGATTTTAAAGCCGATAAAGTTATTGTTGAAGATGAATTGATAGTTGATTTCAGAGATAAGAATAATAACATTCAGAAATTAACTAATGATATCAAAGAAAAAGAAAAAAATATATGGACAAATGAGTTCTCCGGTGAAACAAAAGTTCCATATATGAGAGTAAGCGACATTAATTATATCGTTACTCAAGAAATTATGCATTATGGCGGAAAAGAAATGTATTTCCAGAACGCCAAAAAAGATGATAATGATGCCGCTATTAATACTCTTCGTATTATGGTGGGTTCGAATAAAATTATTATTAACCCTCGTTGTAAAACTTTAATTCACCATTTAAAAAACGTTAAATGGCATAAATCTAAAAAGAATCAATTCGCTCGTAGCCCAGATGCTGGACATTATGATGCGGTTGATGCTTTAAAATATTTAGTTAGAAGCATTGTATATAGTAAGAATCCTTATCCGGCACATTACAACATTAATAAACAAAGCTTACATATACAAAATCCAGAAAATTACTATAAGAATGATCAAATAGAGATCTTTAAGAAAATTTTTAATGTACCTTCCAAAAGGCGGTTTTAATGTCGTATATATTTAGTGGGTCTGATTCAGATAAATACTTTGCCGCTAAACCAGCAAATGAAACAGCCTCAGCATTGCTTTCCAAAGGCTCAAGTTTCTTCAATCTTCTGCGAGCCAATGCATATTTAGAAAAACTTCAAAGAATGTGGCAAGCATATCATGGTGTGTATAGCGAATCTTATGTTGGTTATACACACAGAGTTAATTTTACTGGGGAACAAGGCGAATTAGTTCAACTTCCCGTTAATCATTTTAGAAATTTAGCTCAACATATCTATGTTATGATCACAGCGAACCGTCCTGTAATGGAGGCTCGCGCAATTAATACAGATTATAAATCTCTTGCTCAAACATATCTTGCTAATGGAATTCTCGATTATTATATGCGAGAAAAAAGATTAGAAGATGCTCTTAAAAAAGCCACCGAACTATCAATTGTTCTTGGCGCTGGATTCGTTAAGTTGGAATGGAACTCTACTGCTGGTGAGGAATACGACACAGATCCAGATACCGGTGAAATCATTCGTAATGGTGAACTTGAATTCACAACATTGACTCCTTTGGATGTCGTTGTTGATGGAACTAAAGAGAACTGGGATAACGATTGGATATTAGTCAGGAGTTTTAAGAATCGTTTTAATCTTATGGCCAAGTATCCTGAGATGGCAGACAAAATTAAAGCCATACCGCCTAAGAATGAAAGCGCCATTTATCGCTTGGCCGTTTTTTCTAATGACGATACCGTTGATATCCCGGTTTATGAATTTTATCACAAAAGAACTGAAGCTATGCCAGAAGGTCGCTATATGCTCTTCTGTGATACCGAAACAGTTCTCATTGATGCTAAAATGCCTTACAGAGTTATCCCCGTATTCCGTATTGCACCTTCAGATATTCTAGGAACCCCATACGGTTACAGCCCAATGTTTGATATCTTCCCAATTCAAGAAGCAATCAATTCATTGTATGGAACTATCATGACTAACCAAAATACTTTTGGCGTTCAGAACGTTTGGATTCCAAAGGGTGGGGATATTAACGTACATTCACTTTCTGGTGGTATGAATGTTATTGAATCTCTACAAAAACCAGAGGCTTTAAATCTAACTCAAACCCCAGCTGAAGTTTTTAAATATTTAGAAATGTTAATTCAAGCAGCTGAAACTATTTCTGGTGTTAATAGTGTTGCTAGAGGTAATCCAGAAGCATCATTGAAGTCTGGTAACGCTTTAGCTCTTGTTCAATCAATGGCTTTACAATTTATTTCTGGTCTTCAACAAAGTTATGTTAAACTAGTTGAGGATGTCGGAACTGCTGTTATTCAAATTCTTAAAGATTACGCAACTGCTCCCAAAGTTATTGCATTAGTCGGAAAAAATAATCGTCCCCTCCTCAAAGAATTCACAAGTGATGATATTTCTTCGATTAATCGCGTAGTTGTAGATGTTGGTAATCCACTTTCTAAGACTATTGCCGGTCGTGTTCAAATGGCCGAACAACTTCTTCAAATGAATCAGATTAAGAATCCCACCCAATACTTCCAAGTAATGAATACTGGTCGTTTAGACAGCATGTTTGAAGGTGAAGAAGCTGAACTATTGAATATTAAACGAGAAAATGAAAAAATTCTTGATGGAAGCAATCCTCTCGTTGCACCCACTGATCGTCATAGTATGCATATTGAGGAACATAAAGCTGTATTATCTGACCCAGATCTTAGAGAAGATCCAAACCTCACTAAAATCGTTATGGATCATATTGAAGCTCATATGAATGCTTTAAGAAACACTGATCCAGAACTTCTTAAACTTTGTGGTGAAGTTCCATTACCCCCAATTCAACCTTCAGGTGCTCCACAAGGCGCTCCAGGACCCCAACAAGGGCCTCCTGGCGGTCCACAAGGTCCAGGGCCAGGTCAAGTGATGCAACCCCCTCCACAAGGTATGGTTGGTGCTCAGGATCAATTAAACATAGAAGGACAGGCAACTGGTATGCCTTCAATGCCTAAACCCCCCGCCCCTTTTGAGAATTTACCAGTTAGTGCCTCGCAAATGGCACCACCAAACAATGGATAACAACTATACTAGAGGTATAATATGTCAGATAAACCTATTCACACGTTAAATGTCCCTCTTTTCGTGGCTTTGCCTGTTGGAGTAGGGACAAATACTTCGAGTTCTTTAAATGTTCAAGAAGTTATTAGTTTTTGTGTTCAAGCTATATGGTCTAGTGGTTCATCGCTTTCGGGAAGTATTTATCTGGAAGCTTCTAATGATGATATTAATTATACACAAATTCCCCAGACAATTTTAGCGATTAGTGGAGCTTCAGGTAGCCATATGATTAATATTGAAAAACATGCATATGGATTTGTTAGACTAGCTGTTAATTTATCCGCTGGTTCAGCAGTAATGGATTCCAGAATTAACGCCAAAAGTAAGTAATCGAGGTGACAATTGTCATTTATTAATATTCCCAATTTAGACGCCTCATTAAATTTTTCTGATATAACTTCAGCATTGGGTTATGTTCCAGTTAATAAAGCTGGCGATTCAATGACTGGATTCTTATTTCTAAACGCCGACCCAACGGCTCCTCTTCATGCTGCTACTAAAGAATATGTTGATAGTGTTGCTTCTGGTTTAAATGCTAAAGCTGCTTGTAAATATGCAACAACCGCAAATATTGTTTCTCTATCAGGTCTTATAACAGTTGATGGTCCAGCTGTCTCTGCTGGTGATCGAATTCTTGTTAAAAATCAATTAACACAATCTCAAAATGGTATATATATCGCCGATCCTGGTCCTTGGACACGAGCCACAGATCTAGATACTGGGACCGAAGCCGTTTCAGCATTTACATTTATTACTTCTGGATCGACCAATTCTAGTACAGGTTGGGTTCAATTAACGCCTGCACCGATTACTATTGGTGTTACATCTCTAGTATTTACACAATTTTCTGGTCCTGGAACCTACACAGCTGATGGCCAAGGTATTATTCTTTCTGGGAATCAGTTTCAATTACAATTAGATGGAACTACACTTTCTAAAAGTGGGCTTGGTTTAAAAGTTGCAACTGGTGGAATTAGCAACAATGAAATTAATGCGTCAGCTTCCATTGCTTATTCAAAACTTAATTTATCTAACAGTATAGTTAATGCAGATATTAATGCTTCAGCTGCTATTGTATATAGTAAATTATCTTTGTCAAATTCAATAGTTAATGCAGATATTAACGCATCAGCTGCCATCTCTCGATCAAAACTTGCTGCTGGTAGTGCTAATCATGTAGTAATTAATGATGGTTCGGGAAATTTTTCTAGTGAAGCTAATTTAGCTGTTTCTAGAGGTGGAACTGGGACCAGTTCATTTACATCTAATGGTATTTTATATGGTAATGGAACATCAGCAATTCAAGTAACAGCAGCTGGAAGTGCTAATCAAGTATTTAGAGTGCCATCTGGAGGAAATCCTCCTTCATTCGGGTCCATTGATCTAGCTTCTTCTGCTGCGGTTGGTTCTTCAATATTGCCAATTGCAAATGGAGGAACAGGTTCATCTACACAAAATTTTGTTGATTTAACTACGCAACAAAGTATTTCTGGTGCTAAAATTTTAACTCCATTTACTTTAACAGATGCAGCAAATATTGCAACAGATGCTTCTCTTAGTAATGTTTTTCGAGTTGTTCTTGGTGGTAATAGAAATTTATCTGCACCGACAAATCCAACTAATGGCCAAAAAGTTACATGGATTTTTATACAAGATACGACTGGTGGAAGAACCTTAACTTTTGATGCAATATTTAATTTTGGAACATTTCAAACATTGGCTCTTTCTGGTGGGGCCAATAAACGTGATTATATGGGAGCAATTTATAGCTCAACAACAACTTCTTGGAACGTTGTTGCGTATAGTACAGGATTTTAAAATGGCATATAAAGCTACTTATATAAATAAATTAGATCAATTTGATGGTATTTCTTATACATTAATTTTAGAAGATGAAGATGGAATTATGCCAACTATTCGAAATGATAAATTTTTTAATAGATCAAAATATCCTGAAATTTATGATAGTACTTTAGAAATTGAAGCAAATAAAGATATTGCACATTATACTCAACAATTTTTAGATGAGCAAGATTAATAATGGCTACTTTAATAAATAATTCTAGTGGAAATTTTACTACAGCTGCTACTTGGAGTCTTGTAGATTCCACTTCTTTTTCGAATTCTGAAGCAGCAAGTACGGCAAGTACTACTTCTTGGGTAGCGAGTCAAAGTTTTGTTCCTGGAGCAATAACAGTTGATGGATTAGCAATTAAAGTTGCCGCCCACACTACGGTAGGTAATATTGGGGTAAAATTAGGAAAAAATGGGGCAATAACAGCTATTTCTATTGCAAATCCAACACAAGTTACTTCGGCGAATCATGGTCTCACAACTGGAGAAGCAGTTCTTATTGCTGGCACAAATTCAACTCCAGCTTTAACTGGTCCATATACAGTAACTGTTCTTGACGGAAATACTTTTACAGTTCCAGTAAACGTTACAGTTGCTGGAACAACAGGTACATGGCAAACAGTTTTAGCAAATATTGCTTCTAATACATTAGTTGCTACACCAGTATTTACAACCACAGTTGCTCATGGTCTTACGGCAGGAACTTCAATTACTATCCGAGGTTCAACAGCAACTCCTTCATTTAATGGAACTTGGGTAGTTGCAACAACTCCAACAGTCACAACTTTTACATTAACAGGAGCCCCTAGTGCTGTTGGTGGTGTATCAGGGTGGGGTGCTTATAATATTGTTGGCGTTCCAGATACTCTTGTTGTTGTAGCTGCAAGTGATTTTCTAACTGTAAATACAGCAACAAACAATGGATTTTGTTTTTTTAAATTTCCTTCATCTATTACTTTAACAACAGGAACAACATATACTATTCAAATTTCAGGTTCTACAGCAGGAAATATCACTTCTTATAGAACAGCAACAGCTGGTGACTGGTCGAGAGCTTTAAGAACTACAACAACACAAGCTCCCGCATCGGGTGATGGGTTACTTGTAATGGGAGATCACACAAGTCCAGGTGTAGGTAATTCCTACACAGTTACAAATGATAATACAACCACAACAACTTGGGGTGATCTTGAAGTTAGTTGTGCAGGAACATTTGCTTATGGAACAGCAGCTTCAACTAACTATTATTTTAAAATAAGTAATTCTCCAACTATTTACACAGGTGGAATACTTAATATTGGTACTATTGGATCTCCGATGCCTGCATCTAGCACTGGAAAATTAGAAATAGTTTGTTCATCTAATGTGCAGTTTGGTTTGGAAATTCGATCTGGAGCAATGGTAAGTACTGGTGGAAATGTCATAACTAATACAGCAAAATTAGCAGCTGATGCTTCTGCTAGTTCAACTTCTTTAACTACAGATGTTTCAACTGGTTGGAAAAATGGAGATGTAATAGCCATTGCATCTACTACTAGAACTCGTACTGAATGTGAATCAAAGGCTCTTACTGCTGATGCTTCTGGAACGACATTAACTATTACAGCATTAACAAATGCTCATGGTGGAACGGCTCCTATAGTTGCGGAACTAGCAAATTTAACTAGAAACGTATCTATTTTTAGTTCTAGCACTTCAAATCAAACCTATGTAAATATTGTTGGTGGTTCAATTGTTGATTTTGAATCTACAGAATTTTATAATATGGGGTCAGCAACAGCTTTAAAACGCGGTATTGATGTTGGTACTACTGTTGGAAGTTGTATAATAAATAATTGTTCTATACATGATTTTAATGTTGCTAGTTCTGTTGGTATTAATTGTAATTCAGCAGCTAATAATAATTTGACTATCTCTAATAATAATATTTACAATACAGCTAGTATATGTTTAAACGTAGTAGCAACTACTGGCACAAATTCATCATTTAGTAATATTCTTGGAATTTTTTCAGGTGCTTCTGTAGTTTCTTTTGCTGATCTTGGAAATAATATTAGTAATATTACAGCAGTTGGTGGAGCAACAAGAGGAATGCTTTTATCTGAAGCTGGCACAGCAGCTTTTGGAACTATGAGTGGTTTTATTGCCCATTCCAACACTGGTCCTGGAATAGATTTTACCAACTATACAGGATTTGGATATCCTTATACAACATTTTTAAATAATACATCTTGGAGAAATACAACTTATGGAATAGTTATTAGTAATACATTTGATATCATTGTTGATACTTGCAATCTTTTTGGCAATACAACAGCTAATATTGGTTTAACATCTAGTACAGGAAATGTGTTTATAAGGAATGCAACATCGAATGCTGGAACTACTTTAACTTGTCCAATCGGTGTTGCAATAAGTGCAGATATTAAAGAAACTTATATTGATAATTCAACATTTGGAGTAACTACCATGCACGCAACTGGTGATTCATCTGTAACTTCAACAAATTTATTTCCTCATGTTATTTTTAGAAATTGTATTTTAAATTCAACAACGCAAGTTGCAAATCCTACAACTTTAATTAATGGTGGAACTGTTGGTCTTGCTCGATTAGGACAAATTAATGGAAATCATAAAACATTTCAAAAATTTGGTACAATTCAATCTGATAGTGTAATTTATAATACTGGACCAATTTCAACTAGAATGACACCCAATAATGCTTCTTTTAAATTAATGGATGATCTTAAAAAGATTGCCGTTCCTAGTGGGCAAACTGCAAGAATTAAAGTATTTATTAGAAAATCTGTTGTTGGTGATGGAACAGCTTATAATGGTAATCAAGTAAGATTAATGTTAAAAGCAGATCCAGCTACTGGTGTTAATAGTGATACAGTTTTAGCATCCACAGATAATACTTTTAATGGAGTATTTCAACAGCTTACAGCTACCACTCCAGCTATTAGTGATAATGCTGTTTTTCAAGTTTATATAGATTGTGATGGTACTACAGGTTGGATTAATATTGATAATTGGAGTGTTGGATAATGGCAAAAATAAGAAATGAAGAAGATTTAGATAAACCAGACCATGCAACAGTTTTTGATCATTGTCAGGAATTAGAAAAACGTTTGTTGAAATCTATTAGAATTATTGATAAATGTCATAAAATCAATTGGTTGCATAAATTCAAGGAAAAATGGTTCAAAAAATCATGTGAAATATGTAAAGAAATAGGGGAAATTAGATAATGGCGGCCATAGATCCTAGAGGGGACGAGACGTATTGGATTAATGGAACACCCTTTCAAGGGATAAGAAATCAAGCAACTTGGGTTGGCGATGAGAGATATTGGTTTGAAGCTCAAACTGAACAAAATATATTTCCATTAAATAATCAAGATACTGGGAAATTCTTTCTTTTATTTGAATAATTATGACATCTAATACTTTTAATAGTATAAAATCTGATATGAAAGAATCTTACTCTGATAAAAAAGACAAGTTTCATCGCATTAAAAAGATATGGGGTAAAAAAGGTCCCAAAGCAACAGCTGAAAGAGATGCGTCTAAGAATCCTAAGAAATTTCTAGAAGAAAATAAAGAACCAAATATTAAGAAATTACGGGGAATTGCATTTTAAATGCCTAAATTTGACAATAGATTTGATATAAACTCATTTCTTAATAAATTAGCACAAATTGAATCTAGTGGTGGTAAAGATTTTAGTCATAGGGAAATAGCTTCTGGACTTCATGAAGGTGATCGAGCTATTGGTCGTTACGGTTTAATGCCCAATACAGTTCAAGAAATCAATCGAAGAGAGATTGCAGGTGGCAAGATAGATCCTGAGATGGTATCAGCTGCTCAATTACCCCATGACGAGATGAAACGATATCTAGAAGCCAATCCAGATCTTGAACAGCGTTTTGCGCAAGCTTACGCTCAACATCTTAGAGATAAATTTCCGGGAGATGAGGAGAGAATGGCTTATGGTTGGACTATGGGTCCTAGTAGACCTTCCCCCAGCGCCACTCAACTTGATCAATCAGATTATGTAAATAAATTTCGTCGTATTAACGAAATGATAAAAAATCGTCAACTGCTTGAAAATGCTCAAGAAAAGCCATTAGAATCCCGAATGGGAGATGTAAAAATGGCTGATGAAGACGAAGAAGACTAACAACTAATAATATAGAAACCCATCCATTTTGGACGGTTTAACGACATCATATCCTATTTTGGACTGAATGTCAAGGAGAAATATATGGCTGACGAAGCAATCGTTAATAACGCCCCCATTTCAGAATCCTCAGAATCAGATTCCTCATTAAGTCAATCACAACCTCAAGGTCAAGAAGCTGGCGCATCGCCTGATGTTGCTGCTCTTGCCGCTCAAGCTGCTTCTGGCACCCCTGCCGAAAAAGCCCAGGCGAAAAAGATGCTTAAGTCTATGAAACTTAAGGTTGATGGTCGAGAATTTGAAGAATCTCTTCCTTTTGAAGTTGAAGAAGGCTCAGAAGCTGAAGAATATCTTCGCAAAAATCTTCAAATGTCAAAAATGGGTCAAAATCGTGCCCAACAATACTCAACTTTAGAAAAAGAAGTTAAGAATTTCATTGAAGAACTGCGTAAAAACCCACGTAAAATACTTTCTGACCCGGCTATTGGCTTGGATGTCAAAGATCTGGCTCGTCAAATTATCGAGGAAGAGATTGAGAATTCCAAGAAATCACCTGCTCAACTTGAAAAAGAAAAACTTGAAGCCGAACTCAAAGCTATTAAAGAAGAACGTGAGAATGAGAAGAAATTGGCTCAAGAACAAGAGTTTGAGCGTCTTAAAACACAACAAATTGAACGATATGACATGCTTATGGAACAGGCTTTGAGCAAAACCGACCTTCCAAAAAGTCCTTATGTCGTTAAAAAGATGGCCGATTATATGCTAATTGGTCTTCAGAATGGTAAAGACATTACACCTGAAGATGTCCTCCCTCTGGTTAGAGAAGAGATCATGGAAGATATTAAATCGATGTTTAATGTTATGCCAGATGAAGTTCTTGAGAAATTTATCGGTAAAGAGAAGATTAATAGCATGAGAAAGCGCAATTTGAGCAAAGCCAAACAAAATGCAGCAACTCAAGCCCCTACTAAGACCCTTGATACCGCTAAAGCCAAAGAAGAATCCAAAGATACAACTAAGAAACAAAATTTTAAAGACTTCTTTGGTATCTAAGTATTTGATACTTTATTGCTTTTCTTTATATTGTCAATAGCCCATAAAGGTTGAATATTAGTATAATGACATAATTTATATAATTCTTCCTCAGTTTTCGCTAAACTGAGAGGAATTATGTGATCTAGATGCCATTTACCATAATTATCCCAGGACATACCAGGTTGAAATTGTTTTTCTATATGGATTTTTAATACATCTAGAGAACAACCAATATATTCATTAAATTTAAAATCTTTATGCCATTTTTTTGATTTTAAAGAAAGCCTAAGTCTTCTTCTTAAATTATGTCGTAATTTAAATAGTATATCATTTTTATATTTTTTATTAAAATATTTATATTGAGATTTTCTAATTGTTTCTTTATTTAAAGGATTTATAGACCAACGTTTATGGTACTCAACATTTTTTTGTTTATTATTTCTTTGATATAAACTTTTTTCTAATTTGAAACAATCTATACAAATGGGTCTATATCCGTCCTTATATTTAGAACCTTTATAGAAACAAATTAAATTTTTATTTTTTTGACATCTTTTACAAAATTTCAGATTTTCCATTTAAATACCTGTTTATATTAAAAAGTTATATATATAGTTGTTAAATTAAATTTTAGAATTATAACATACTCTTTTTAAGAAAACAAGTAAAATAACAACTATAAGTTAAGAGATAATAAACTTATAAATGAATACTTTTAGACTTTCTGTAACCTGGAAGACAGGGCAGAGACACCTTTTGGTAAGAAGTTATATGGTTTATGATCTATTAATCCCAATCATTTAATATTTTATAAACAATAATTTTTTTTTAAGGAGATGTACTCATGGCCTTCGATCCGAAAGATGAGCTGACTAGAAATCAAGCTCTCAAAGTTGAATCACTAGATCTTAGTGGTAGCGACAGCGGTCTTTTCTCAATTAGCGGTGGCAATTGCCTCGTGCAAATTGGTGAACCCGTTGTTAAAATTTTCCTCGTGCGTTGCAAAGTTGACAGCACAAACCTGACAACCGAATTCGCACAATCCAGCCTCGCAATCGTTGATAGTTCTGGTTCTGCTGGTGGCGACCAAAAAGCCATCAAAATTACTGGTCTGTCTGCTCTTGCTGCTGGCGACTGTCTGTCACTAAAATATAGTACGAAACATTAATTTTAAAGAAAGTTTAAAGGAGATTTAAACATGGCAACTTCAAATACGTTTGGTACGCCAAACAATTCAGTTGGAACCTTAAACGGTTTCTTCAAAGAAGCTTACGCTGATAAGCTTAAAGAACTTATCCCTGATGGTGTTAAGCTCTTGAACAAAATTAAATTCATGCCCAAAGATAAACAACCTGGTAACTTGTACCACCAACCCGTTATTCTCGGTTTGGAACATGGTGTTACCTTCGCCAATAGCGATGAAGACGCATTTAATTTGAATGCTCCCGTTGCTGGCCAAATCAAAGATGCTCAAGTGCGCGGTAATCCTGTTGTGCTTCGTTCGATCCTTGGTTATGCCGCTGCTTCACGCGCTGCCCTTGGCGGTCAAAAAGCGTTCATGGATGCCACCAAATTCTTGGTTGCTAACATGCTCCGTTCTTTGGCTAAAAAGCTCGAAATCGAAATGCTCTATGGCCAAATGGGCTATGGCGTGGTCGGTTCTGTTGCTTCAACTGTCCTTACCATTTCCACCGCTGAGTGGGCTCCTGGTATCTGGGCCGGTGCTGAAGGTATGCCGATCGAAATCCGCGATGCTTCAGGTGCTGTGAGCCGTGGTGAAACGAAAGTTGTGTCTGTTGATATGACCGCTCGTTCAGTCACTGTGCAAACTGCTCTTGCTGGTGTTGTGGCCACCGATATTATCTGGCACAAAGGCGCGTTCGGTAACGAATTTGCCGGTATCCACAAGATCTTGACAATCAGCTCTGGCTCGTTGTTCAACATCGATGTCGGTACTTACAATCTTTTCCGTGGTAACAGCTACGATGCTTTGTCTGGTGCGTTGTCTTTCAACAAACTGAACAATGCTGTGGCTCGCGCTGTTGAAAAAGGTTTGGATGGTAAAGTTCTCGCGTTGGTTAATCCCCGCGCCTGGGCTAACATGCTGTCTGACCAAGCTGCTCTTCGTCGTTATGATGACAGCTACAGCAAAGCCGAAGCTGAAATGGGTTCAAGCGGTATCAAATTTCACTCGCAAAATGGTGAAATTGAAATCGAACCCAGCATCTATGTTAAAGAAGGTTATTCTTATGTGTTGGCGATGGATGAGTGGATGCGCGTTGGTTCAACCGACATGACATTCAAACGTCCTGGTCAAGGCGAAGAATTCTTCCGTGACTTGGAAAATGCTGCTGGTTATGAACTGCGTGCTTATTCGGACCAGGCTGTATTTTGTTCAGCTCCCGGACGCAACGTAATTGTAATCAATATCGTTAACTCTAACTAATCAATAAGATTAGGGATTAAGGGATTCTTCGGAGTCCCTTTTTCTTTATAAAATAAAATCAAAAAACTATTGACTTTTTAAAATAACTATGATAGATTAAAATAATGAAAACTTGTAAATCTTGTTTAATTGAATATGAATTATCTTTCTTTGAAAAAGAGAAGGAATCTATTGATGGTCATAGACATCAATGCAGAAAATGTCGCAATGAGAAAAAAAGTCAAAGAATAAGAAAACGAAATATAGGTATATCTGTGTTATCTAAAAAATGTAACAAATGTCAAATAGATAAACCTTCAGATGAATTTCATCGATGTAAATCCCATTTTGACGGATTGAATAGGATTTGTAAAATGTGTCGAAAAGGGGAAACACAATTAAATTATCAACGACACAAAGAATCTATTAAACAAAAAACATTAGAATACTATAAAAATAATAAAATTAAAATTCGTCCAAGAAGGCGGGCATATCAAAAACGCAAAGAATCCACTGATATCCTATTTAGACTTTCCAGAAGACTTCGCAATAGGCTCTATTACGCTCTAAAACGCACAACCTGGGAGAAGGGCGTTAAGTTCAATGAATATATCGGTTGTTCATTAGAGGAGCTTAAAATTCATTTAGAGAAGCAATTTCAACCTGGTATGTCCTGGGATAATTATGGTTTGTGGCATATAGATCATATAACCCCATTGTCCAAAGCTACCACTGAACATGAAATGTATTCTCTCTGTCATTGGTCTAATTTACAGCCTATGTGGGCCAAAGAAAATATTAAAAAAGGTAATAAGTAACTAACCTATTAATATTATTCATTTTTATCAATAAATTTTCCAATCTAACAACTATACTATGTCAGAGTATCTCTATGATAGGATGAACTATAATGTCAATTCCCATCAATATTCAAAACACACTTATTAACTTCCCGTCTTCTGGACAATCGCCCAATTGGTCACAAGCTGTAATAGACTTCGCTAAAGCTGTTGAATTGGCTTTGGCATCGGTTGTTGGACCATATGATACCCCCCCTCAAGTCTATAGCATGGTATCAAATGTTAATAATAACGTTAATTTACCCAATCTTAACTTTCCAACTACAGCAGTTAGATCTGCATTTATTCGATATGCGGTTTATAGAACAACAAGTACAGATGTTGCTTATGAAGCTGGAAGTATTACTGTAGTTTATAATCCAACAAATCCTGTTGGTAATAAATGGGAAATTACAAAAGACTTTATTGGTGATGGTAAAATTGAATTTATTATGTCCGATACAGGTCAAATGGAATTTACCACAGTAGCTTTACCTGGTATTAATCATACTGGAAAAGTGACTTATACTGCCCAAGCTGTTTTACAAAGCGCATAATTAGGAGTTTTCATGTCATTAAACGTTAGACGTTTTACAACTGGTATTCAATTAGTCCCTGTTTCATCGGTGACAATTGACAAAGCTGGTGAATTATCGTTTTCAACTAGCACAAATCAGTTTTATGGACATAACGGAACTAGTCCTTTAGCCTTATCAACTGTAACTGGAACTGAGACTCTAACAAATAAAACTCTTACAAGCCCGATTATTAATACAGCAACAGCCGATACTATCACCGGCATTACTGGTGGTGCTTTAACTTTAACTGCTGCTTCCGGTCAAAATTTAGTTTTAAATGCGGTTGGTAATGCAGTAGTTGTTCAAGAAAATCTGAATGTTGGCGGTAATGGTGGTGCTAATAGTATAACTGGTGCCGCTGTAAACGTATTGGTATCTGGTAGGGGGAATAGCGTTTCAACCAACCAAGGTGTTGCTTTAGGATTAAATAATACTCTTACTGGTCATAATTCTATTGTTCTTGGAAGTGGGAACACGGTTTCGGCTAATTTCGCATTAGCTGGCGGAAATACTTCTCAAGCAAATGGCAACGATGGTTTAGCATGGGGTTTGGGTGTTAGATCTGATGCGGTTGGTCAAATTGCCTTTGGTGTTTATAACGTTCCCCAAACTCCAGGTGTAAATACATCTACAGATAGAATTTTTTCAATTGGTAGTGGAAGTGGTGTAGGTACAGAGTCAGATTCTTTCTACATTTTAAGAAATGGAATTACTTTCATACAAAATGAATTAAGACTTAATGGATCTACTTCTGGTTATGTTGGATTTAAATCTGCAGCGTCACCAACATCATATAGTCTTGTAATGCCATCGGCTCAAGGGGGAGCTAGCACATTTTTACAGAATGATGGGGCTGGAAATTTAAGTTGGGTAGTTGGGGCCACTGGGGCAAATACAGCATTAAGTAATTTAGCTTCAGTTGCTATTAATACAGATTTATTGCCAAGTGGTGTGAATAATAGAGATTTAGGTTCAGCATCGCTTCCTTTTAGAAATTCATTTACTCAACGAATGTTTTTAACAAATGGTACTGGTAATATAGGTGTTTTTGATGGAACATCACAGACCCTTCCAGATGGTTCTACTGCTGCAATAAGTATTAGTAATGCTATTTCTTCTGATACATTAGGTATAATGACAGGTCTTAATATTGCCGCCGATGGAACTCCATCTGGTGATATTAAAATTGAAACTGGGAATAAAACAGCTGGAACCGGAAATTCTGGTACAATTGTTTTACAATCTGGAACTTCTTCTGGTGGAACTCGTGGTTCAATTAAAGTTAATGGTAATGGTATTAACGTCAAAGGCGCAGCTTTTATCGGTGCCTCTAATGAAATACAATCAACTGCTTTAACAAACGGTCAAATTCTTGTTGGATCAACGGGGAATACCCCAGTTGCCGCAACAATTACTGCTGGTTCTGGTATTTCAGTAACTAATGCTGCTGGTTCTATTACTATAGCAAATACTGGATCTCCTTCACCAAATAGTGAAGTTTTTGTTACAGGTGGTAATGGTTATGGTTCAACAAATACAAAAATTAGAAGATTAGTTACTACTCAGATTAATACCGGGTCAGATATTTCATATTCCGATAGCGCGACCAACGGTGGGGCATTCACTATAAACACCACTGGGATTTATAGCGTAACGATGAATGATGGTGGAACAAATAACGGTGCCATTGGTATGAGTATAAATTCCAATCAGCTAACCACAACTATTGAGAGCATCACCGCGATCAATAGATTGGGCTGGGCACTGTCCGACTCATTCGGTGGTAAAAGTTGCAGCGCAACTATTCACTGTACCGCCGGAGATGTAATTCGTTTACATGCTGATGGAATAAATTCCGCAACAGCCGATAGTGCCGTAAGTATGAGAGTTACAAGGATCGGGTAATTATGCCTCTTAAAAAAGGTTCTGGACAAAAAGTGATACCCGAAAATATCAGAGAATTAATGAAATCTGGTAGAGAACAGAAACAAGCTGTTGCTATTGCGATGTCAGAAGCTCGTAAATCTGGTAGTAAATTTCCTAAAACAATGTCTAAATTGAGGAAGAAACAATGAAAGACCTTCTAATTCAATTAAGAGCTATGCAGTTATTTTATCATAATGCTCATCATTTGGTGGCTAGAATGCCTTTCTTTTCAGATCATGAAGCTTTAAAAGAGTTTTATGAACATCTTGATGGCGATTATGACGATGTTGCTGAACGTCTTATTGGTTTGACAAATTCCGATAATTTGAATCTCCAAGCCATAATTCTTGGGGTTCATGATAAACTTCAACAGATCCCTCCTTCATTTAAAGAAAATTCAATGTATTTTGAAATGGGTCTGAAACTAGAACAAGAACTTTATGGTAAAGTAGATTTCGTTATTAAGTCCGGTATTACGGAAGGTACAAAACAATTACTTGGTGAAATTCTCAATCAAAGTGAAATGAGAGTTTATAAAATCAAGCAAAGGATTAAAAAATAATGTCTTTTCCAAATGTTAAAGCTCGAATGGCTTTTTTCGCTAAACAAAAGGATAAATCGGGTCAACTAGAAGAAAAACCTGTTAGACCAGATATTCATCCTGGTGCTAAAATGCAGCATTATGTTGATCCTAAATCATTAGCAATGCCTAAACCCCCGGCAGGACCAAAGCCTTTACCGAACGAGCCGAAGAGTCCTGGATTGCCGAAAATGGCCAAATTTCCTAAAATTAAAAAGTTCTTTAAAGGTTAATAATGAGCGGTGTATCGCGTAAAAGATTAGAAGAAAAAGATCAGGAATTAATTTTCAGATCTGCTTATACGGATGATCAAAAGATTATTGCTGTTGGCAGCTTTTTAAATACTAAAGTTGGCCATAAGATTACAATTACAGTCGTTCAATCAAGTCCAGCCATTGATGATATTAGATTTTTGGATGTTTTTAATACAACAAATGGAACTTCATCAAGTGGATTTCCGCAAATTACAGGTTTACAAAATGCGGAATCATTATATCAAGTTGGGCAATATGTATTTGGTGTGGGTATTCCACAAAATACAACGATATTATCAATAGATTCAAATACGCAGATTACTTTAAGCGCAAATGCGACAATATCAAGTTCAACACCTTTGAAATTTGCGAATTTACTTTGTTTATTGAGAAATCAATATAACGATTCATCGAGATCTTTGTTGATAGACTCCGAACGTTTGAGTTAAGGGTTAATTATGGGAATGACATTTAACCCATTAATTTATACCGGATTCGATCAGACTGGTTCTGGTGGAGGCGGTGGCGGTGGATCTGCCTTTTATAAAGATCCAGTACCTAGTTTTTCTGCATTACCATTGGTTGGTAATAGTGATGGTGATGTAAGATTAACTTTAGATACTCATCAATTATATAGTTGGAACGCAGGAATAAGTTCTTGGGTTCAAATAAGTGGTGGATCTGGATTAACGCTTGGTAATGTTGGTAATGCACCAAATCCCCAAGCAGCTTCATTAGTTGGAAGTCAGTTAAATTTACAACCAGCTGATGTATCTAATCCAGGTGTAGTTTCAATAAGTGCCCAGACATTTAATGGCGATAAGACATTTAATAATAATTTAATTATCAATAGTGTCTTAAAATTTTCAGATTCTGGTAATTTTTTTGAACAAACATATATAGATAATATTGTTTTGGCAGCAAATGTTACTTCACCAACAGCAATATCCGTTTTAACATTTCCATTTGCGTCATATAGATCAATGTTAATTGATTATAGTATTGAACAAAATGGTAATACAGGCATCAGAACCGGGACATTGAAAATATCTACCAATGGAATTATTGCTACATTGATTGACGACTATACAAATACAATAATTTTGGGTGGAGCAATCGAATTAAGTTTTGACGCAGCTATAAATGGATCTAATGTTGAAATTCGATATAATAATACCAATTCTTCAAACACCTCAATTATGAGATGTTTTATCAAACGATTTAGGAGTTAAAAATGGCTTTGGGACCAAATAAGTTTAGTAATGGCATATTATTGACACCGATTTCCGCACCTAGCGGATCGAATGGTCAATTATATTATGATTCATCAACGAATAAACTCCGTTCGTATGAAAATGGTGCATTTGTAAATGTCAACGATATTTCTGGTAAATCTTTAAATGCCAGTAATATTATTGTTGGTAACGGTTCTAATATATCGGTATCTTTCGATACAACTGGTGGAACTTCACATATCCTAGCTGATTCAACAAATGGTTTAACGATTAAATCGAATGTTATTACCAATGCGATGATTAATTCAGCAGCTGCAATAGCTTACAGTAAATTGTCCCTTACTGGAAGCATTGTCAATGCCGATATCGCTTCTGCTGCCGCCATTGCCTATTCTAAATTATCTCTTTCCAATAGCATTGTAAACGCTGATATTAACTCCGCAGCGGCAATTGCATATAGTAAATTATCTCTTACAGGTTCTATCGTTAATGCCGACATCGCTTCTGGTGCGGCAATTGCGCATAATAAGATGGCAGCTCTTAGTGCCTCACTTGTTGCGGTTACTGATGCGTCCGGATTTGTTACCACATCATCTGTTACAACAACAACTCTTGGATTCCTAGATGCGACATCTTCAATCCAAACACAATTAAATAATAAATTAAGTCTTTCTGGCGGAACAATGTCTGGCAACATCGCTATGGGCACTAATAAGCTCACAGGCCTTGGTGCTGGTACAGTTGCTGGTGATTCTGTTCGTTATGAACAAGCTGTTCTAGTTACAGGTGTTAATGCTTTTACTGCTAACCAATCAATGGGCAGCAACAAACTCACTAACTTGGCTAATGGTACAGCAGCTAATGATGCCGTAAACTTTGGTCAATTGCAAGCGGTTTCAAATGGTAACGTATGGCTTCCTGCAATCCTTGATCCAAACTTAGTCAACGACAGTCTATCATCCCCCCCAGGATCTCCAATTCAGGATACAGTTTATATCGTTGCCGCTTCTCCAACTGGTGCGTGGACAGGTTTAGCTGGTCATGCTCTCTATAATAATGCTGGATCATGGGTAGATATTCTTGGTCGAGCAGTTGCTGTTGGCGATAGATTCGGTGTTTGCTTACATGGATATGGAACACCTGCTGGTGGATTGACAACTTTAAGTGGGAATATTGTTCAAATTACTGGAGCAACTCCAGGTTCAATCACTTATAGTACTCACGCTCCTGTAACATATGATACAGTATATGTCAATAATAATCATGCTGGTGAAAATCATTATGGTAATGCTTATAACTATAATGGCACAACATGGGTGGAGATCGCCGGTCCTGGGGCAATTACAACGGGTGCGGCATTAAGTTTCACTGGTCCAACTCTTAACGTTCTATATGACAATTCAACAATCGATTTAGTTAGCAATCAATTAGAAGTTAAAGCTGGTGGTATTACAAATACACAAGTGAGCGGTTCTGCTGCGATTGCTTATAGCAAATTAGCTTTGACTGGTTCCATTGTTAATGCCGATGTGTCAGCTTCTGCTGGTATCGCTTACAGTAAATTGGCTCTTTCAAATAGTATTGTTAATGCCGATATTAATACGGCAGCAGCAATTGCGTATAGTAAACTCGCTCTTTCCAATAGCATCGTGAATGCTGATATTTCATCTTCAGCCGCGATTGCTGTTAATAAACTGGCCGCTCAAACAGCAAGTAGAGTATTAGTTTCTGATGCATCCGGTTTCATGACCGCATCTTCAGTTACGAGCACAACTTTAGGTTTCTTAGATGCAACTTCTTCGATCCAAACTCAATTAAATGGTAAAGCTAATACAGCTCTTAGTAACTTAGCTTCTACCGCTGTTAATGCTGATATTAATCCCGCATCGGCTTTAGCTACTAATTTAGGTTCAGCTGCTCTTCCATATAACACAATGAGAGCGGGAACTTTAATTTCCTATGTATCAGCTAGCACACCGACATTGGGAATATCGTCAACAAGTACAACTCCTAGCGGTGTCGCAGTTCAAGCTTCTATTAATACTTTCCAAGCCGGAGATAAATTAGGTATTTACACATCAGGCAATGCTGCCGATTTAAGAATTGAAACGGGCGCAGCATCCGGTGCAAATGCCTCTGGTAACTTAGTTCTTCAAGTCGGTTCAGTTGTATCCGGTACTCGTGGTAATATTAAAGTTAGTGCTGGTGGCATCACTGCTAAAGGCGCAGCTTTTGTTGATGCAAGTAATAATTTAGTAACATCAGCAGCAATGACTGATGGTCAAATTCTTATCGGTTCAACTGCTGGTGCCCCAGCTGCGGCGACAATTACTGCTGGTTCTGGAATTAGTGTTGTAAATGCTGGAAATAGCATAACAATTAGTGCTTCAGGTACAAGTGGCGTAACTAGTATTGGTACTATTGATTCTCAAACTAAATCGGCTAATGGTGCTGTAATCTCTGGCACTGTATTATACCTACAAAGTGCAGATGCTACCAATCCCGGTTTAGTAACCACAAGTGCTCAAACATTTGCTGGTGTGAAGACATTCTCTTCTGCTCCAGTCATTTCGAGCATTACAAACACTGGTACTCTGACTCTTCCGACTTCAACAGATACATTAGTTGGTAGAGCCACTTCAGATACTCTTACCAATAAAACAATCGCTGCTGGTAGTAATACTATCTCTGGTTTGACAAATGCAAACTTGAGTGGTACAGCTGGTATTACTGGCGCAAATATGGCAACTAATACTGTTGCAAATAGCAATTTGGCTCAAATGGGCGCATTGACTATTAAAGGTAATAATACTGGTATCACAGCTAATGCTGCTGACTTAACGGTAGCTCAAGTTAATGCTATCTTGCCGGTCTTTACAGCGACTTTGAATGGTCTTGCTCCTCTCTCTGGTGGCGGTACAACTAATTTCTTACGCGCTGACGGAACATGGGCAGCTCCAGCTGGTGGAATGACCAACCCGATGACAACATTGGGCGATATCATTTATGAAAATGCAACTCCAGCTCCCGCTCGTTTAGCTGGTAATACTTCGACGACCAAGCAATTCTTAACCCAAACTGGTAACGGTACAATTTCAGCCGCTCCAGCATGGGGGGCGTTGGTCTCTGGGGATATCCCGAATAACGCTGCTAATACATCAGGTAGCGCAGGTAGCGTTTCTGGAACAAACGTTGTTACCAATAGTAATTTGTCGCAAATGGCGGCTAATACCATTAAAGGTAATAATACAGGTTCTACTGCAAATGCTGCGGATTTGACTGTATCGCAAGTTAATACAATGTTGGGTGTTATTGCCGATCCTACAGGCGATCTAGCTCTGACAACCTTTACATCGGCAACGGACGTTCAAACGAACGCAAGCGTTACTGGGTTCGCTTTCGCTAATGGTACAGTGAGAAGCTTTAAAGCCCTTGCTTCCGTTACAGTGTCGGCGACAACCAGTTTATATGAAGTATTTGATCTCTTTGGCGTTCAACGTGGCGCTGACTGGGTTTTGAGCAGCAGTTCAAGTGGCGATAATAGCCAAGTGACCTTTAGCATTACAGCCGCTGGTCAGATCCAATATAGTAAGACTTCAACCGCCGGGCACACTCAAACGAAGATTGCGTTCCGAGCGATTGTAACTCAGGTTTAATAACTAATTGATTTAATTAGAGTTTCTATAGCTTAACAACTTTAAGTATGGAAAAAAATAATAATTTAAGTCAATTGGATAAAGATCAGATCTCTAAACGCATATATCAAGAAGATATGGACGCGCAGAGAGTTGTTCTTGTTGGTGGCGGTGACATAAAGGTTAATATTGACACTTCTGGTATTGAATCGGCTCTAAGAAATGCCGTATCCAATATTGAGGTCAAATTACCTGAAATTAAGAAAGAGGAGAAAGAAGTACAAGAAAAGATTGTATTTCTTCCCCAAATTCAAATAGTTGAAAAGCCGGTAATCATCAAAGAACTGGAAATTCGGGAAATTCAATCACCCCCAACCGTTATCAAAGAAGTGGTTATTAAGGAGATTGAGAAACCCGTTATTGTAAAAGAGCTGGAAGTTAAAGAAATTCATATCCCATCAGCTCCTATTGTTGTTAGAGAAGTTGAAATTCGGGAAATTGAAAAACCAGTCTTCATCAAAGAAGTAGAAATTAAAGAAATTGAGAAGATTGTAATTGTCAAAGAAATCGAAATTAAAGAGATTGAAAAACCCGTTTTTATTAAACAAATTGAAGTGATCGAAAAACCTGTTGTTATTCATGACGTTGTTATTAGAGAGGTTGAAAAGCCTATAATGATCACTGAATATAAAACAGTCGAAGTTCCAATAATGGTAAATAGGGAACGTTCACTTTTTGATAAAGTATTGTTAATTAGTCAAGTTTTACTGGCATTGGGCCTAGTAATTAAATTAATCGTTAAATAAGGAGAATATCTAATGGCTTTCGTAGTATTCGTGGTGGAAGTCCCATCAAAAGACATCCCGGAGTTGAATGCTAAACTTCAACGTCCAACTAAACCTCATCAAGCTGTAAATCAAGCTATTGACTTGTTGGCAGGCCTCACTGCCGGTTCACCGAATGGTGCTATGCAGGTTACAGTTCGTGATTCAGATCCCAGCGTTTCGACCTCTGGTTCTGGTTCAACTCAACAATCATACAATCTTAAGTAATTAGGAGAAGATATGCACGATAAATTGTTAAAAATGATGGCAAAGAAAAAAGATGCCAAACCCATGTCAGATATGGAAAAAAAGGCTAAACTCGATTCAGTAAATGAATTGCGTCAAGCCGCTCAAGAAGCTATGGGCGGAAAACTTGATGGTTTGAAAACTGTTAAAGTTGCCTCTGATAGTGCTGAAGGTCTCAAGCGTGGTCTTGATACCGCTCGCGAAGTGATGTCAGGTCCAGAACACGATGATATGGTTGAACAAGCCGAATCAGATAAAGGTGTTCCTTTCAATAAAGAACACGATGAGCTTTCTGGTCATATGAATGAAGACGAATCCTCAGAAGAAGAGAGCCCCGAACACGAAGCCTCTGAATCTTCTGAAGAAGAATCTTCGGAGCATCCAGAAATGAGCCATGAAGAACTTGATGCCGAACTTGAGCGTTTGATGGCTCTTAAAAATAAAATGGGCAGCAAAAAAGCTTAATTGTTTCTTTACGGTTCAAATATTAACCTATAGGAGCAATTAATGAGTTCTAAGCCATATTTTACATCAGCTGATATCGTAGAGGCTGTAAAGCGTAAAATCGCATTCCCCATTGATCAAGTTACATTCACTTCGAATGATATACTTGCTTTTGTCAATGAGGAGATGATGATTTCTCAGGTGCCAAGCGTATTGCAGTACCATGAGGAATACTTTGTCTTTTTAGAGAGAGTTCCCTTAGTCGCCAATCGTAGCCGTTATCCCATTCCATATCGTGCTATTGGAATGCGTTTACGGGATACTATGTGGTCTGACAATGAAGGTAACTTCTTTGATATGACACGCATACAGCCTGAAGATAAGGCGTTCTTTCAACGTAACGTGGGTGCTAATAGTGCAATCCATAAGTTCTATGTTGAAGGTAATGATGTAGTCCTCACTCCTTCTTTAACCGAAAATCCCACAGGTTATCTTAATTTCTTCTATTTTCTGCGTCCCAATCAATTGGTCGCCAATGATCGTGCTATTACGGTTAAATGCTTCTCAAACACCATAAAAATCGATAATGACTTCGTTACACCGGGAACCACCGTAACAGTACAGGGCGACCTTTACACTGCCGTAGCGGTCAATGGTGGAGCAATTACGGCCATTACACCGATAGCCGGGTCTCTTACCACATCCACTATTACAGCCCCTAATCACGGTTTAACTGCCGGTCAGTTTGTGACTATTAGTGGTTCAGATTGTCTTCCTACAATCAATAGTACTTTTCAAGTATTAAGTATTGTGGATGCTAATAATTTCACTATTAATAAGCAAATTGGGGTCGCTGGCACTACTGGTGCTTTCACTTCGCCTAATTTCTTTGTTATTGGTCCCGATTCAATTACTACGGCCACGAATTTATCAGCAGCTCTTACTTCTGTTGGAAATGTTCTATCGTCAACTAATGGTAGTCCCATTGCCACCGATACTGTGACTGTTTCTTCAACTGATTTTAAATTCCAGATTACAACTTTAAACACTTTGGGATTTATCATACCCCAAGATCAAATTGGTATCGTCTTTACATCTACAGTTCCAACATCTTACACCGATCCAATTACAAATATAACGACTCCATTATTTCAAAATGGGTCATTAGTTGACTTTTTGCAGACTAATCCTGGGCATAGGACCTATGTATTTGATGTTCAGATACCAAAAAATGGTATTTCAGCAGATACTATTCTATTCACCAGAAGTGATCTGATTACATGGTCTGGAACTGGTGCATCTCCAGATCTAGTTCAAATGCCTATTGATCTTAAAGTTGGTGATTATGTGGCTCTAGCTGGTGAATGCATTATTCCCCAGATTCCACCCGATCTTCACACTGGTCTCGCTGAAAGAGCTTCAGCTCGCGTTTTAGCGGCCTTAGGCGATCAAGCTGGTCTTGCTACTGCAAATCAAAAGATCCAAGAAATTGATAGCCGTCAAGGTCAACTTGTTGATGATAGATCCGAAGGTAATCCACAGAAAGTTCTCAATAGGAACTCATTGCTTCGCTACGGAAAATTTGGGCCTCATCGCCGAACATAACTCAATAGGTAGACAATGGCAAGTAACGTAACACTCAAAGCAATTGGACTCAACCTCAGTCCAAATCAATTAGATGTTCAACCCGGTGGTCTCACCGAGGCATCTAATGTTATCATTAAACGTGATAATGTCATTGAATCTCGCCGTGGATTTAAACTTTACGGTACATCATTTGGTACATCTTCAGATCGCGCTAAACAATTAATGTCTTATAAACAAAGAATTATTAGACATTTCCTAGATCAACTTCAATTTGAAACTACTTCAACCAATAATAACGGTGAAGTTATATTTAATACTTTTAATGGTAGTTACACCGAACCAGAAGCTGGTCGTAGAATGCGTTCCATTGAATCCAATGGTAACTTCTATTTTACTACCGATAAAGGCGTTAGAAAGATTTCTGCTACTAGTGGAAATGATTTCTCCACAAATCCAGGTTATATTACATTTTCTGGTGGAGTTAAAGCCTTAGATCTAACCGGGTCACTTAATTTTGATTCAGGTTCTGGTTTTCTTCCTCAAGATAGCGCGGTAGCTTATCGAGTTGTTTGGGCAGAAAAAGATGTTAATAATAACTTAATTCTCGGCGCCCCAAGCCAAAGATTCGTTATTTTCAATCCATTAATCAATCTTTTATCCTTAAATTATGCTCAAACTCTTCAGTCTCTCGATTTAATTGCAACTGGAAGTATGATTAATGATGGAAATTACGTTTCAACATTGACCTTACCCCCTGGTTCATCGGCTATTGAATTACAAACTAATCTCATTGCATTAGCTGCTAAATTAGATAATGATATTCTTTATGCGGATACAGTCTCAGCTCCATTACAAATTAGTGGCGCATCTATAAATGCTGGGATTGGGGCAATTAGTTTTTCTTCTGGGAATCCAGCTGATTACTTCGTTTCTGGTAGTAAGATTAATTTAAAGAATTTTACACCTACAACTGGTGCTTTAGATGGTGCTCAAACTGTTTCTACAATTTTCCCGACATTTACAACCACTGGTGATCTAGTTTTAGGACTACCAGAAATAACTTCTGTTGTTATTACAGATATTAAAGCAACAGCTAGCATTTCTGCTGGTAATACATTTACTGCTTCCACCGCTGGAACTATCGGTAATTCAATTTCTCTGGTATTCAATGGTGCTCAGGACGTTTCTACGGTTACATCTGCTTGGAATGCAGCAAATCCTTCAAATCAAGTTACATTTACTGGGTCGGGATCGAATGTTCCTGTTGCTCAAACAGTTAATTTGACTAATGGCGATTTCATTAGTAATCATTTAGCTGGCTCATATTTTAATATTAATAGTGCTAAAGATAAAACGCAATATTATGTCTGGTTCCAAACTTCTGGGGTAGGGGTCGATCCTCAAGTTACCGGAAGAAAAGGTATCCAGGTTAATATTGCCAATAGTGACACGATTAATACTGTAGCTTCTCAAATAGCAACAGCTGTTAGCTCTAACACTGATTTTACTGCTATTGCCGCAACTAATACAGTAACCATAACAACTACAAGTTCTGGTGCAACAACCGCTTCTTTTGCCGGAACTAGTGGATTTGCTGTAACGCAATCTCAAGCTGGTGTTAGTGGTGATGTTATTACAAGTGTTGCTGATACTTCTGGCGTTGTTCTTGGTGGAATTATCATAGGAACAGGGATTCCGGCCAATACATATGTCACTGAAATTGGTTTAAGCACTTTAACAATTTCAAATGGGGCAACTATTGCTGGTACTGGAGTTTCTTTAAATTTCGATGCTGGTATTACTTTTAATACAACAGCTTCTGGTAACGTAACGACTGCACTTCCAAGCATTTATAGCAATGAATACGGTTCGATAGTTCAACCTCCTGTTCCATTACCGACACCAACAAACCAGCAACTTGTTGATTTACAAACTTATTTGTCGGAAATTATTACTAGATTGCAAAATGAACCAATCGCTGTAATTCCATCATATTTATCAACGGCTTTCATTCAATCGTTAATAATCACAACAAGTGCAAATGTTAATTTAACTATTACGATTCCAGCTGATATTGATAGTTCAATGTTCTTTCAGGTATATAGATCTCCCATTACATCCGCTACCGGGGTCAATACTGTAAGTGATTTATCGCCAAGTGATGAATTACAACAAGTTTATGAAGCGTATCCAACTTCAGCTGAATTATCTGCCGGAATTATTAATATCGTAGACGTGACTCCCGATGCATTCCGAGGAGCTAATCTTTATACAAATCCAACAACTGGTGAAGGTATTCTTCAATCCAATGATGATCCTCCCGTTTGTAAGGATATTGCTCGTTTTAAAGGATGTCTTTTCTTTGCGAATACAAGTACTAAACAACGTTTAAGTATTAATCTTCTTGGTGTCACTAATATGATCAATGATTATAATAATGGCATCATTCCATCTTTTACCATTAGTAATGGAACTTCAACTCAAACTTATACATTCACTGTTGGTGCTCAGGAAGCAACTCAATTTACAACCGTTGCTGATGTCGCCGGTAGTTTAAATGGTAAACATTTTACATTTCATTCAGCTAACGACGTTGCTGAATATTATGGTTTCTTAAATACTGGGATTACTAATATTTCTGTTGCAAATCCTACTGTTATAACTTCAAATGGACACGGGCTTTCAAATGGCGACTCTATTACTATTGCTGGTTCCAACAGCACTCCTAGCATTGATGGCACTTACACTGTTTCTGGAGTAACGGCCAATACCTTCACTATTCCAGTCAACGTAACTTCTTCTGGTAATACAGGTAGATGGATTAAAAATCTATCTGGTAAAATTGGTATTAGAATCGATATTAATGTTGGTGAAACCGCAAATAATGTGGCTTTGAAATGCGCGAATGCAATTAATGCCCTTATCGATACTTTTGGTGCAACAAGTTCCACCAATACATTCTTAGTGGTTAATGTCGATGAGGGGTATACAACTAACGCACATCCAAACACATCGGGTTTTACCGTGACCGTTATTACTCAAGGTAAGGGCGAAAACGCGGCTAATAATGAGATCTTATTGTCCAATTTAGCAAGTCCAGCTAGAGCTGTTGATGCGACCGCCAGAAGTCTTCTACATGTTGTCAATTTAACTACTGGTGGACTTGTATACGCTTATTATTTGTCTGGTGCAAATGATGTTCCAGGTAAGATCTTCATTGAAACTCGTTCATTAGGTGTTGCGCCATTCTATATTCTAGGTAATAACTCAAATACTGGTTCTTCTTTTAGTCCAGATATTTCACCAACTTTGACAATTAGTTCTAATACAGCGACAAATCCAACAGTCATTACGACATCAACTCCTCATGGTTTAACAAATAAAGATAAAGTAATGATCGCTGGCAGTAATTCTACACCATCAATTGATGGTCTTTATGAAATTACTTATATTAATTCAACTCAGTTTAGCATCAATGTCAATGTGACTGTTGCTGGGACTCGTGGGGCTTTAATTAAATCAACTGATGCCATCTTCTCAGATAATGAAACTCAGAAACATCGAGTTTATTATTCAAAATTTCAACAACCCGAATCAGTTCCACTAGTTAATTATGTTGATATCGGTGCTCAAGATAAACAAATCTTACGTATTTTCGCATTACGTGATAGTCTATTTGTCTTTAAAGAAGATGGTCTATTCCGTATTTCTGGGGAAACTGCTCCTTGGAACGTTGCTTTATTTGATAGCAGCTGCATTGTTCTGGCCCCGGATTCAGTGGATGTTTCGAATAATTTAATTTATGCGTGGACAACTCAAGGTATCATTTCTGTTTCAGAAGCTGGTGTCTCAATCATCTCTAGACCCATAGATACAGAGATCTTGAAACTTGCGTCTTCACAATATACTGGGTTTAAAACTGCTACATGGGGTGTTGGTTACGAATCTGATAACTCATATACCGTATGGACAGTTCAACAAACAACAGATACTATCGCTCAAATTGGCTATCGTTTTAGTACTTTAACAAATTCCTGGACTACTTTTGATAAGTCAAATACTTGCGGTATCGTAGATCCAAGAGATGACAAATTATATTTAGGTGCTGGAGATACGAATTTTATTGAGCAGGAACGTAAAAACTTTACCAGATACGATTATGCTGATAGAGAATTTGATATTACATTAGCTCAAAATAATTATCTACAAGAACGTCTTCAATTGAATTCAGTTCAAGATTTAATTGCCGGTGACGTTTGTGTTCAAACTCAATATTTAACTGTATATGAATTTAATCAGATTTTAGAGAAAATGGATTTAGACCCATATCTATCTCCACATGATTATTCCACAACGCAGCAAATTGTTTCTGGTGTAAATATCAGAAATTCTTTAGATTCTTTAATTAGTAAAGTAGCTAATGATCCTGGTCGTTTATCAGTTGTTGGAGCAACTCCGGCATCTGATTATTTAAAATTTCAATCAGTTGGCGGCACATTTACCATTACAAATATTAGCGCAACAAGTCCAGCCATTGTAACAACCTCAGTTCCTCATAATCTTCAAACCGGAAGAGTCATTACAATCACTGGTTCTAATAGCGTTCAATCAATTGACGGTGTTCATCAGATCATAGTAACTGGTCCAAGTACATTTAGTGTCGCATTGGCTGTTACTGTTCCTGGAACGGCTGGCAGTATTTCAGTTGAGAATGATGACTTTTTAGATGTAAAGAGTTCATATAATTCTTTAATGGATGCAATGAACAATGATATTGGTGTTGCATTTTCAAATTATAATCTCATTACGGAATCAACCGATCAAGAAGCTATCATTATAAATGTCAATACAACTAATAAAATCATAACCTTAGATCTTGTTCTTCCATTTTTAGTTGGACCAATTAAAGTTTATAAAGCCATTGACACGAAAGTTACATGGGCTCCTAATACATTTGGTGATCCATTAGGTTTAAAACATATTCGTGAAGCTACGTTAATGTTTGAAAATAAAGCATTTACAACAGCTAAAATGATCTTCTCAACAGATCTGTTGCCAGTATTGAAAGAAGTCCCATTCAAAGGTGACGGTAACGGTATTTTTGGTCATATTCCTCATTTTGGAATGAACTACTTTGGTGGGAATTCTCACGGAGCACCTTTTAGAACGATCGTCCCTAGAGATAGTCAACGTTGTAGATATATGATTTGTTCTTTTGAACACGCTATCGCAAGAGAACAATATGCATTATATGGAATTTCACTGACTGGTGAAGTTGGCCAAAGCACTCGGGCGTACCGTTGATGAAGAAATGTAATAGATGTCTTATTGAAAAGACAATAGATAATTTTGTTAAATCTCCTGCGACTAAGGATGGTTTATTTACTATTTGTAAAGCTTGTAAAAAGATGACAGATAAAAAATATTCACAATCTCCAGCTGGGAAGATAGCAAGAGCTAAAGCATGGAAAAAATATTCTTCTAAACCTGAAGTTAGAGAAAAACGAAATAAACAAAGAAGAGAACCAAAACGTTGGAAAAAAGAATACCAACAAAAAAGAAATAGATTAAAGATAGATCCGTTATATAAACTAAGTTGCTCTATAAGACAAAGACTTGGAACTTTTTTAAGAACCAATAAAATGAGAAAAACTGGTAAATTCAAAGATTATATCGGTTGTACTAAAGATGAACTTAAAAATCATTTTGAAAAACAGTTTAAAGATGGTATGTGTTGGGAAAATCATGGGGAATGGCATATTGACCACATTATTCCGTTATGTTCTGCTAAAACTGAAGAAGAATTATATAAACTTTGTCATTTCAGTAACTTACAACCACTTTGGGCTATAGACAATTTAAGTAAAGCCAATAGTGATAAAGAATACCGCTAGTATGGACGCTATTAAACGAAAAGCATTAGAACAATTATTGGGTCAAAGTCAAAAACTTTCTCCCGATGATTTTACTCGTCCTGGGGAAATGATTCCCAAGGATGCTGGACTGATGGACTTTCTTCGTTATAATGCTGCTCATTTTAATCCTAATGATCCTGAAGTGGCAATGTCGATGGGCATGGGTAGTGGTGGAATTAATAAACTTGGTGGATTAATACAGCATCTTCCAGCCGCAGCAAATGAATTCCATGCAGCATTAAGTTCTGCTCAAGAAGCTAGACCATTGATTAGTAAAATGATTACTAAATATTCACCAAAAGAATATTCTGAAATGAAAACATTTCTTTCACCAGATAAACTTTCTGGGTACGCAATTAAACCGGATGGTGAGTTAGTCAGTGTTTTTAGTGCCGCCAAAGGTCGAGGAAATGATATCGTTAGTCACGCAATTGAAAATGGTGCAACTAAATTAGATAATTTTGATGGTCATTTAACCGATCTATATAAACGTCATGGATTTGAAGAATATAGAAGGGAACCAAATTATACTCCCGGTGAGCCCGATGTTGTCTATATGGCAAAACGAGAAGCTCACCCAGAATTCTTTGAATCTGAAAAGACAGCTCCAGGTAGAGAAATTTCCCCAGAAGAAATTGAAAAAGCAGATAGATTACAATCGGCTAATAGAGATTTAGCTAATATGATGGGTAAAACTCAAGAAGAGTTTCAAAGACAGTATATTGAACCATACGATCTAACTACTCGTGGATCGTCAACCCATATTCCTCCAGGGCTATCTAAACCCACTGAGTCATCTTCGATTATCCCTGGTTCTAGAAATATTCAAACACCTGTCCCCAGTGAGAATTTCCTTCTTCCAGAAGATAGCGTTCCAAAAGCAGCTGGATTTGCTCATGGTGGAGAAGTAAGACAGGCTTTAATAGAACATTTTAAAAAATTAAGAGGCTAAGTACTTGAAATTACCCAGCTTTCGTAGATTATTCACTAAAGACTATAAAAAGGACTATCAAGATCTGATAGAATCCTTATCAGTGTCTCTTAATAATGGTATTGAATCTCTTTATACGGCTTTAAATAATAACGTTACTTTAAGAGATAATATGAAAGCGTCTATTAAAGATGTGACTGTTAGCGTTGATGCATCTGGAAAGCCTGTAAATGCTACATCTTTCGCTTTGGATTTCTCTGGGCAAATTGATGGGGTGATGGTTTTAAGTGCTTTTAATCAAACTAATGCTAATATTTACCCAACAACAGCACCATTTATAAGTTATACCCAAAGTACAGATAGCATAATCATCAATAATATTACAGGTCTTCAACCCGGAAATACTTATTTAATAAGAGTAGTTGCTTTTAATAAAGCCTAAAATATATGAATTCAAAAAAATGCACAAAATGTAATATTATCAAAGACTTAAATGAATTCCATAAAAGTAAAAATAAAGCAGATGGTCATGTTTTTGAATGTAAAGAATGCGCCAATAAAAGAGCTAATGAATATATTTTAAAAAATCGAGAAAAAGTTAATGAAAGAAAAAGACAAAGAAGGAAGATTTTCAAAGAAACCGCTCCTCCCGAAATTAAAAGGAAGATGTTGGAAAAGGAACAAGAATATTACAGATATAGAATGAGAACTGACATAAATTATAGACTTAGACGCAATCTTAGATCTAGGTTTCATGGTGCATTAAAGAGAAATATGAAAAAAGGATCAGCTGTGGAGCTTTTAGGTTGTTCTATAGATGATCTGAAGTTGCATCTAGAGAAGCAATTTAAAGAGGGAATGAGTTGGGATAATTATGGTAAATGGGAAATTGATCATATTATGCCATTATATCAATGTGACATGAATGATATTGAGCAATTAAAAATCTATTGGAATTTTAATAACTTACGTCCTTTATGGAAAATTGAAAATCAACAAAGAGCCAAAAAATAGCATAATAACAACTATATAAACAGAGGTTTGACCAAATTTATGGCTAGCATCATAACCCAAGACGACCTTGGTAAATCAAATTTAGGTAATAAAAATCAACAGCCAGGTGCTGGTCAAACCAGTGCTCCTGGCACACCTACATCTCAACCTGGAGGAGGTCCTGGCGGTACAGGTGCTGCTCAACCTGGTGGTGCCCCATTAACTCCCGCTCAAAAACAAGGTTCTGGTTTTACCAATATTAATCGTGTAATGCAAGCCAATCAAGGTAATAAACTTGGTCAAACGGTGGGTAGTGGTGTTCAACAACAAGGTCAGCAAGTCCAGGATCAATTAAAAAAAGCCACCACTGATTTCGGTACGGCATCTCAAGCCAATAGATTAGATACAGCTCAAAATCAGCAATTGTTTCAACAAGGTCTTCAAGATCCAACTAAATTAGCTGCTGATCAATCTAATGTCTCTAAATTTCAGAATATCCTAAGTGGCAAATATCAAGGTCCTCAAGGACTTCAAAATTCCGATCAATTAGCAGCTCAAGCTGCATCTGCTCAACAAATGGGTCAAGCTTTGGGTTCAGAAGGTGGTCGTCAAAGTCTTTTACAAAGATTTGTTGGCGGCAATCAATATGGTCAAGGTCAACAAACTCTTGATGCGATGCTTCTTGGTGCAGGTCCACAACAAGCTTTAAATCAAGCCAAACAATCTGTTAGTGGTGTTGGTGCCAAAACTCAATCTGGTATTGAAGCGGCACAAGCTCAGGCTCAACAATTGGGTTCTAGAGCACAACAATTTGGACAAGGTGCTCAACAACAATTTGGACAAAACATAAATAGCAAAGTTCAAGAATTACAACAACAAGCCCAAAAAGCTCAAAATGAACGAGATGAAAAGGTTAAAAGTCTATTATCTGGTCTTCAATCGGGTGTTATATCACAAGAAGACTATAATAAGATAATGGGGCAAGATACACAACCGGGCGCACAAATATACAATACATTTAAAGACCCTTCACAATTCATCCAAGAATCCTCACTTAAAGCAAATGCTCAAAATATTGCTTCTGCTGATGATTACGCTAGAATGCAAGCATTACAAAAACTTGCCGGAACATATACTCCAGCTCAGGCTCAACAACAATTGGGTCAATTTGCAGGTCAACAGGGCCAAGCTGGCGCTTTTAAAGCTGCTGGTGATTATACAGCAGATACTGCGGGAATTAAACAATCAATTCAAAATCAAGCTCAAGCTTATCAGCAGGCTATGGACCCTCTGATTGCAAAACAAAATGCGCTATATAATTTTAGACAAGGTATCGGTCGAATTAATAGCGCAGATGATGTAATGCTTCGCCCAGTCGCATTAGCAAATGATTTGGCTGGTTATCATGGGTCTACTAGGGGCGGATTTGGCGGGGATTATTCAACCTATGTTGGTAATTTGATGAAAGGTATACAAGGTCAAGCTCAGCAAGAATTCGCAAATTCTGGTTATCAAAATGTTTTAAATATAGCAAATCAAACCCCTGTATCGGCTCCTGTAGACCAAGGGTTACAAGCGTATTTAAATGCTTCACAACCTTGGAATACTAGAGTTTAATAGCTATGAATATTAAACGTTTTGAAGAAAAAGATTATAATCGTTTATTGAACCTTTGGGATAATTGGAATTTACCCAATACCCCTAAAACGTGGATTCCAGAAGACACTTTTATTATTGAAAATAATGATAAAATCATTTGTTCTGGGTCTTTATATCAACTTGGTAAAACTCCTATGTTTTGGATTGAGGGTGTTATTTCTAATAAAGAGATTGAGAAATCAATGAGAAAAGAAGGTTTAAAACTTCTTATTAATAAATTATTTGATATCGCAAAAGAGCAGGGTGCGGAGATCGTTCTTTCCTCCACCCCTAGAGATGGTTTAAAAGATATGTTCCTGGATAATAATTTTCATGAAACTCCAGAGAAATATTTTCACGTAGGGAGATTTGAATAATGCCTTTTGGTGGATTATTATCAGCTGGTGCTTCTGTACTAGGTGGATTGTTTGGTCAAGGTGCTGCTGCTGGGGATCGTCAAGCATCTAGAGATGCGTATCAACGCGCTCAAGCGGCTTTAGATGCTATTGCTGCTGCCCCAGATGAATCAAAACCTCTTTTACTTCAAAAATATCGTTCTGAAGGAACTCTCACTCCTCAACTCGAACAGGCTATTCAACAAGGTCCCAGTGCGGCAGCTGCTGTAACTACAGATCCAGCTTTAATGAAAGCTCAAATGGGGGCTTTGCAGTCCCTTCAACAACAAGCTACTGGTGGAATGACCCCACAAGCTCGTGCAGCTTTAAATCAAACTCGTAGAGAAGCTGAAACCGAGGCAACAGGTCGTCAACAGGCTTTAATGCAACAAATGCAAACCCGTGGTCTTGGTGGTTCAGGTGCAGAACTTGCTGCTGCTTTACAAGGTGGTCAATCATCGGCTTCAAGAGCTGCTGAAGAATCAGATCGTTTAATGGCCCAAAATGCATCTCAAGCTCAAGCTGCTGCTCTTTCATCGGGTCAACTTGGCGGTCAGATGCAACAAGCTCAATTTGGTCAGAATATGGCTAAAGCTCAGGCTCAAGATGAACTCAATAGATTCAATGTCCAACAACAAGCAGGTGCTCAACAACGTAATGTTGGTTCATCAAATCAAGCTCAAGCAGCGAATCTGGCTAATACTCAAAATATTGGTAATGCAAATGTTGGACAGGCCAATCAAGAACAATTACGTCAATCTCAGGCTAGACAACAAAAGTATGCTCAGGATCTAGCTCTTGCGCAAGCAAAGGCGGGTTCAGCTAACCAATATGGACAGCAAATGGGTAATTTAGCGAATCAAACAGCTCAAAGCTGGGCAAATATTGGTTCTGGTGTCGGTGGTGCGTTAGCCGGGGCTTTTGGTCCAAAGCAACAAGCCCCAGTAACTAATAACTATTTTAATGAAGGCGGCCCCGTTCAAGACTTCCGTCACGGTGGTCCCGTCCCCGGTCAAGCAAAAGTTCCAGGCGATAGCCCAGAAAATGATACGGTTAAAGCTCATTTAAGTCCAGGTGAGATTGTTGTTCCTCGTACTCTTGCAAAAACAGAACTTGGAAAGACCATTTTAAAACTCATCGAACATCACAATGAACTTAAAAAGAATATGTCTGAAGGCGGAGAAGTTAAGCAAGATCCAAGTTTTATGGATAAAGTCGCTAACTATTTCGCTCCAGCTCCCAGTCCGTATGACAAATTAGCACAGCAAGGTATTCGTCCAGAAGATCTCCAGCGTGGCGTTCGATCAACTGGTATGTATCTTGGTGGCGAATTTAACGCCGGTTTCGCTAATGGTGGGAAAGTTAGAGGATATCAAGCTGGTGGTCAAGTTGATTCACAGGATTATAGCGATTATTTAGTCAATAGTATTCCAATATCACCTGAAGAACAAAAAAGAGCAGATGATATGGCCGCTGATATGCGCATTGCTCAACAAAATCCTCAAACACAACCACAAGCTGCTCCCATTCAAGAATTAGGTGTTATTCCAGAAGGTGACAAAAGAATAGTTGCTAGTGAACATTCAAAAACTCAAGAAGAGCAACAACAAGATGCTGAAGATAAAAAATTAGACGATGCAGCTAAAGCTCATCGTGGTGATATGGGGCTTATCAATGAAACTATTGGTGTTGCATCTCACTTAGATGATGATAAAGCTGAAGCTAAAAATCTCGATTTAGCACGAGAAATGGGTGCCGCTGATAGAGAAGCTGAAGAATCAACTCCTAGAGAAGATCTAGGACTTAAACCTACATCTCAACAACCTTCTCAAGCTCAACCATCATCTGAATCACAACAAGAAGAAAGTCCTGTAAGTCGTTTATTATCGGCGACTAAACCTCAATCTTCTTTTGCTGAACAATTAAGACAAGCTCAAGAAGATGAAAGAAATGCTATTCAAGCTAATCAACTAGGAAAAGCTGGTGCTTTAATTGGTGCTGGTATTGCAAAAGTTGATCCATCTAAAGAAGCTATGGGAATGTTTGACCAGAATATTAAATTAGCTGGTCTTCCTATGGAACAATTACAACAACGTGTTGCTATGTCTAAAAATGACCCAGATAGTGAAGTTTCAAAAGCTTCTCGGGAATTTTTATCAAAATTAACTGGAAAACCTGTTTCAGAAGCCTATTCAGCGGCGGATATTGAAAAAATATCTCCAATGATGGAAAAATATATTCAAGCTCAAGAAATTTCTCAAGCTAAAAAAGAAGTAGCCCAACAAAAATTAGAAGATTCTAAAGAAAAAGAGAAAGAAAGAAAAGAACAAAAGGAAAAAGAATTCGAAGAAAGAGTTCGACATTCAAAATCAATGGAGGATATCTCTAAAGGATTATCTGGGATTAGAGAGGATCAATTAATTGGTAGACAGGTTAATCAATTAAAAAATCAATTAGAACGTGGAAGAACGGATTTAAATCAAGCTAGAACTGCTATTCAACAGGCGAATAATATCTACGCTTCAGTTGGATTATCCAAAGATAAGTATTCAGATGCTGATATTGATAAAATACCGGAAGAAAAGTTAAATGCTGTTAATGTCGCAATTATACCTGAGATTGGTATCGAAATGAACAAGATGCTGACATCCGGTGGCGTTGCTGCTCAAAATACTTTAAATAAACTAGTTCCAAAAAACTTGAATATGTCAGCTGCCCAATTCTTATCATTTATTTCAAGTAATCCAGAAGCCGCAAATCAATCCGGCTATTTAAGAGCATACTTAAAGATCACTTCGAGAGTAAAAGAACAAAGAGAAGAGTATTTAAAGGATTACCATAAGCATATTGGTGCTGGATTACAGACTTTAAAGAAACGTTCCCCAGATGACTATGAAGAAATTAAAACAATGTATCCTGAAATAGAGCAGTCATCAGTTAAATCATCTTCTCAACCAAGTAGTGAGGCAATTACCATTAGACGAAAATCCGATGGTGCCACTAAGACTTTACCAGCTGATGTCGCGAATAAATACCTACAAGATCCAGGTTTTGAACGGGTAAAATAATGGCCGATTTAGAAAAAGACTTTGATAAAGAACCAGATATTAGTAAACAATTTGATTCTGAATCAGATCTACACGCTCAATTTGATAAAGAACCCAGTCAGGGAATGGGCGAAAGTACTCAAATTCGTTCTGAGGTTGAAAAGCCTACACAGTTGAGTGCTTTAGGTCGTGGAGCAGCTCAGGGTCTTACGCTCGGTTTCGGGGATGAGATTTATGGTGCTGGTCGTGGTTTATTAGAAAAGGTTAATCCTAGTGAATCTACTAAGGATATGCCTTTATCCGATTTATATTCAATGTATAGAGATATTCAACGAGCTAAGAATAAACAAGCAGAAGAAGCATTTCCCAAAACATATTTAGCCGGTAATGTTGCTGGTGGATTTGCTCCAGCTATAGCAACTGGTGGTAGTTTACCAGCTTTAATTGGTACTGGCGCTGCTATGGGTCTAGGAGCTTCTGAATCCGAAGATGTTGGCGGTATGGCTAAAGATACGGCTATTGGTGCCGGTCTCGGAGCTTTGGGTGCTGGGGCTGGTAAAGTTGTTGGGAAAGGTATCAGTTTAGCGGGTAAGGGATTGGGGACAGCTGCTGAAAAAATAGGTATCAGTAAATCAGCTGGTGAACTAAAAGATTTAGCAGCTCACCAAATGGAAGGTGCAGCTAAAATTCCGGTTAAGAACTTAGACAAAGGTCTTGGTGAGGTAATGCTGGAAGAAGGGCTCGATCCATCCAAACCTAAAGAATTAGTCGCTAAAGTAGCTAAAAATATGTCTGATAATAGACAAGAACTAAATCAAACAGTTCAAGAAGCACAAAATAAATTAAGTGCAATGTTAGGTCAAAAAATTGAAGGTCAGGCTGTTGATCCTTCAAGAATGTTAGATGTACCTTCCAAAACCGAACTAATATCCGAACTTAATAATAGACTTAATACAGAATTGGGCGAAAAGTATAGATATTCACCTAAAGATTGGGCTAATATCCAACAAACTTTAAAGCCTTTTTTAACTGATATCACAAATAATTCAGATAATATTACAGCATTAAATAACGTTAAAGAGAAAATTTATCAAACAGTGAATAGTTTGGGTAAAGATCCTTATAATATGGGAACTAATACCCCTGTTATTGAAGCATTGAAGATTGTTGGTAACATTTCAAAAAGACGTATAAGCTCAATGGCCGATGCAGTTGAAGAAGGTCTTGGCGGAAAAATTGATTCTTTAAATCAAAAATATGGGCAATACGCAAATATTAAATCTGCTGGTGATAAATTGCTTGGACAAGAGTTTAAAGCTCCAACATTGCCAATTCAAAGCATGGGAGCTAAGGATGTGGTTAAGGGCGCGATTGGTGCTATTAGAAGCCCAATAAAAAGCGCAGCAAAACTGGCAGCGGGAGCAATTGATGCCAATGCTCCAGATCAAGTTCAAATGGCTCAAAAACTTATGGGTAAAGCAGCTAAGAAAACCGCCCAGAGTAGCTCCGATATGGCAGCATCGAAAATTACAGCAGAAAAAGCAATAGCTTCCCCATTTACCCAAGACGTAGTTTCAGGTAGAAATAATAATTTGAATCAAGGTTATATGGTTTATCAAGCATCAGATGAACAACTTAAAAACTATTATAATCAGATTAAAGACAAACCTACATTATCCAGTGTTAGCGGTGCATTAGATCGCTATTTTAAAACTGGTGATGTTATGGATAAAAATAAAGCAGCATTTCTTATACAATCAACTCCTGAAGCTAAGGAGGCACTGGGACTACAATGAGCGACGATAAAGAACAACAAGATCAGAAACAAATGCCTGATAGTACTGTTCAATTTATTCTTGAGAAATTACAAGAGAATCAAGAGAAAATTGTCACAGCTATACAAGAGATCAATTTGACATTAGCCCGTCAAGAAGAGTCGTTGCGACTCCATATATATCGCACAGGTCTCGCTGAAGAATCAATTAAAATGCTTAGGACTGAAGCAGAGAAAAGAGAGCTGGAAGTTCAAAAGCAATTAGATCCAATTAAAGAAGACATTACATTAGTTAAAGGTGCTTTTAAAACCTTTAAAGTTATTGGGTCAGTCATCGCCTTTATTGGTGCCGCCGTTGGTAGCGTCATCGGTATTCTCAGACTCCTGAAATAAACCTATTCGTCTTTACCATCGTTTTCATCTGATTCTTCTTTAAGAAATTTATCTTCAACAGATGTATCATAATATTGTTTCTTTGTCAATTTAAGATCTTCAATGTAATTTAAAGTGCCGCTGGCCTTAGCTTTTGTATAAATGCATCGGTTCCGGGCATTATTCTTATCGTATGATCTTTTCTTAGATGCTTTCGTGGCGTCTATTTTTTTGCCCTTATGGTTAAAATTGGCATTTACAAATTCTTCATTAAATCTATTAAGCCAATCTTTTTCTGAATGGGTTAATTCTCTTATTACAATTTCCCCATTATCATTCTTAACACCATTAATATATTGATTTTGTTCAATTTCCTCATAACGAGTTCTAAGATTCAGTGTCGGATCTAGGGCCGGATATTTGGCTTTTGAACGTCTATTAACTTTTTTCGGTGTCTTCTGCTTTTTTTGTTTTTTGGGCATTACGTTTCTTCCTTGAATTGCGTATATTTCTAATCCTTTCATTAGAGATATGCTTTGTTATTGATTTGTTCACAGCGAATACTTTGCCAGTTTTAAGTGCTTTATATTTGAGATAAAGCTTTAAAAGAGCAGAAAGATTCTGAACGGTCAACTGTGTACTACGATTATTACTATAACACCATTCGTCGTATAAGTCAAACAAAATCTCAGCTTCCAGCCAGAATGTTCCTTTAGATATGCAGCATTCCTTCATAAAACGCTCAACCTGGGCTTTATAATGGGGGGATCGAGTCTTTACCTTCTTTCTCTTTAAGAACGCTTCCTGGGCCATTTTAGAGAGTTTTATGGCATTTTGATTAACATATGTCCAATTACCGACTGAACCTAAATATAGCCCTATTTCTCTTCCGAATTTAGTGGCACCTACAGGTTCTTTGGACCAGTTCTTATATAATCGATATAGGATATTTTTATGTACTCTGTCTTTGCCAGATTGAATATTATAGGTGGAGATGAACAGTAACACATCGTTATCAACAGCTTCTATAGTGGTTTGATTGGCTTCGTCTTTAAGCTGTGATAATAGCTCATCTTCAGTTAAAGTATGTGGTAGCTTTTTATTCATACCATACCATTAAAGTAACATCACATTCCTGTTTATTATCACCCGGAAACATGAATATTGGGTAGGTATAGATTAATTCTTCTCCGATTTCAGCAATTACTAAAACGTCTTTATCAGCTTTACAATAGACTAATTCACATCTCTTTAAATCATCACTCATAAAAAACCATTAAGGTCCTGGTATCATGTTCATAAGTGGTTTGATCTACTATAGTTACTGTTAAAACATTTACAGATGTTTCATTTGATATTTCAAAAGATTCAAGGGAATATGGGTATCGTACTCTGTGTGCATATGGGAAATTTAAATAGCCGGTTCTTGGTGTTACGACATCTCCCGGAGAAAATGGTATTATTCTTGTTCCGTTTATGATTGTTGCGAATTTATCACTCATACCAAGCCATTAATAAAATCTCACATTGAGATGGTTGATACCAATTATATCTATAGAACCTATAATCTTCACCAAAAGGAACTCTCCCAGCAATTCTTTTTTGCAATGAAAATGTTTCTTTGTCAGTTATTTCTAAAGCACGATTATTAAAAAGTATTAACGAATATTTAGTCATTGTCTCAATTTAGAAGCTGCCCAAATGGCCAGAACTGTTAAAAGAACTCCAGAACCAAAATAAACTGCTTTTTGGATGTCAGAATTGGATCGAGCAGCTGATAAACCTTTAAATAGATTATCGTTATCATCACTTAAAACTTTAATCTTCTGTCCCAATAGATCTTCATTAGCTTTATGTAGATCAATTTCTGTCTTCAATGAGTCAGTTAGGAGTTTATAATCGTTTAATTTATCGCTTGGTGATAGATAACCTTGGAATGGGGCTTTGTCACCGGCATTGAGAAGAACAGAGTCTTGTGCAAATGTACAGCTTGAAATGAGACTGAGGGCTAAAATAATCTTAATCATTATTCGTTCCTGATCTTTTCTTCTAAGTCCTTTTGCTTTTGTTCTTCTTCAGCAATGGAACTATTATTATTTTTAATCTTAGCATCAATCTCGTTTAATACTTTAGTTGCTTCTTCATGTTGTTGAAGAGATTCAGCTACTTGAGCTTTATGGCGCTCGTAAAGTAACCAACCGAATAGAATAAATACAGCACCAATTAAAATATTAAGTAACATTTAATTCTCCCAGATTAAATCCCTATTAAGAGCTTTACACACATTATCAATAATTTCATTATGTTGTGTATTTCTTTCGCAACGTTCTTTAAGATCTTTTAAACGTCCACCTGGGGCTCGATCAAGGGGATTCATCTCGTTCTTCACTGTTGTGAATTCAGACTTAGGGGCTTCTTTGGTGAGAAAATTGATCATTTGCTCGTAAGGAACTGTCCATCCGTAGCCAATTTGACCACTACCGGCAAATACAAGTCCTTCCAGCTCTTTAGATGAATTATAAACTCCAGAACCGCTGCTACCGGGCATAATGGTCGCCGAGACAAGAACTGATTCAAATGCTTTAACTGTTGGAATTCCACCGAGAAGTAAGCAAAGAAGTCCGCCAGGACCTTGCTTTTCTTCTTCAGTACATGCACGCATTTCAGTGACCACTTCAATGATCGCTCGACCGCTCACATGACCTTCTGTAATGATATTGGGCATAAGGGCCGGGAATCCACTGATAATCGCCTTATCATAGAATCTAGGGCCATGGCTGGCGACTTTAGTATTAACACCTAAATCGTCATTTACTTTGACAAGGCAAAGATCTGATTGCTTGGCTTCCAGATATGAAGCAACTTGAAGCACCGTGCCTCTATAAACCGCAACACCACCGTTTTTAACCACTCGACATACGTGAGCATTTGTTAGGATTGTTGATTCTGTGTCAGTGGATTGAAGAATAACGCCAGTGCCGCCACTATTCATTTGAGGGGTCATAAGCATAATAGCTGAACGACCAACATCATTTCCTTGGAATCCGCCTAAAACGTAGGCAATGGCTCCAATGAGAAAGGGAATGGAAAAGAAGCTGATAGTGGCCGCCAGAGTCTTAGGGTCTTTAAGATCCATTTCTTTTAGATCGGTTTTAAGTTTTTTAACGAGGGGTTTAAACTTTAGTTTGTGCAGCATCAGTAGATTCCTTTTCTTCTGTGTTTTCAGAGTCACCGCCAACTTCGACAGATTGATCTCTGAGGTTAAATTTAAGTTTGTCAATTTTTCTAAGTCTATAGAATACAACAGCAATCCCCCAGAAAGCAATGGATGTCAGTGTTGCTGTGAGAAGTTCTGGGCGAAAGTGAAGTGCAATAAGAGAGATTACAGCAAGAATGAATGTAACATATGGGAATAACAATGTAATTGATGGCTTAGCCTCAACAGGGTCGTAGGCATACGGAAAATGAATTCCAGAGTCCATCATTGCTTTTAATTTATCTATCATTTAAACATCCTAGCATGGTTAGGGTTTATTTGTCAAGCGTAAAATGACATAATTAACGGTAATTTATTAAAACGTTCTTTGTGCCACGGTTGTATTAAATAATGACCCATAATTTGTGTATCATAACTAAAAATGTATGGGATATAAACACGTAGATATCCATAATTGGTTTCTTCATTTTTAGTATAATGAACTGGTTTATTATCTCTAATATTCCATTTCACATTAATCTTCATAAACAATCCCAAGAAGTGCTTTATGATCACTATCTTTAATGCTATAGAAGATGTAGGTTCCATTATTGGATTTCACTAGGGTTATTGGATTCCCCATTTCCTTAATTACACCACTAGTCCATAATCCTCTTGGAGCCGTTTGTAGTATTATTGCTCCATCGGTTATTGGTCCGGCAGTACCAGAACCACTTGTTATAATGGTATGATGATTTGGATTGGTAGTATGTAAAGATCCATACCAGTTTTTCATAAATATCATTTCTTTCTCTTTTTTGCCCGTAAAGGCTTCTGACCATGAAATATTCGCATTTGATTCTCTATCTTAGTTTTGTTATCATGGCATTGAATACACAAAATTTGGTATCCGGTAGATTTTACGAACATCCGAGCAATGGTCTCATCCCAGGACTTAAAGCCGGTAACAGGTATTACGGGTTCTACATGGTCTTTCTCAACATCTTTGGATCTGAAAGTTCCTTTGCAGGATTCGCAGATTTTAAAGCCTCGTTCTCCACTTTCGGCCCTTTTTCCTGCCATGTGGCCAAATGGCCATCGATAGGTCCCACGCCTTAACGTTTGCATTACAAAGTTCTTAAGGAACTTCTGGAAGGCTTCTTCGTCTTTCTCAATGGCCCCGTAGTCTTTTTTCTTTTTAAGTTCGTTAAATTCTTTCTTTTTAGACATTATATATACCATTCCATTAGTTTATGATCGAACACACCAACCGTATCGTTAAAAGCGTTAAGTGTTATTTTTTTATAATTGTCATCACTCACAGTTAAGTAATAACGTTCATTAAGACTACTACGAAAAGTATTTATTTTTGATTCTTCATCAAACCAAATGCCATGTTCTCTTATTGCGTGCCAATGTCTATTTAGATGATAGATATAATCCATAAGTCCTTAAAATGGCTGTGGATCTTGGGTTCGGACCAAGGATTCACCTTTAACAGAGGCGCGTGTTACCAACTACACCAATCCACAGTAAACTAAATCTTAACTGCTTTCTCTAAATATTCTATAGCGCTTTTTAGATATTTAATATTATCTTTAAAATGACCTAAACCTTTGTTGCAATTACCACACAATAAACCCCTAATATCTCCACTGACATGATCATGATCAACAGCTAATGATCTAATTCTATTATATCTTTTATCTATCTGTGTTTCTGGTTGTTTACAAATAGAGCATTTATTATCTTGTTTTAATAATATTAAATTATATTCATCTAATGTAATACCGTAATTATATTTAAGACTACCTTTCCTAGTACACAATGCGGCTTTTTCCGGATTATTTTTCGCCCAAGATCTCTTAGTTGAATTATCCTTTTCTCTGTTCATTTTTCTCCAGTCTTTTCTTCTGATTTTGTCTTTCTCAGGATTACTATCTCTCCATCTTTTACTTTTATTGCTGCTTTTTTCAAAATTTTTATGATGCCATTCGGATGCATATTTATTATTACATTCTTTACATTTATACGTTAATCCATCTTTAGACGCTTTGCTTTTATAAAATTCTTCTAATTTCTTTTCAATTTTACATTTACTACAAATCTTCATTTACACTTTAACCGCTTTAGTTCTATAGGAACAGTTATCACAGTGACTGAACTTTCTACCAACCACTGTAATCTCTATTAATATTCCTTTACCGCATTCGCTACAAGGTTCACATTTTGTATCGTAATCGGCTTCTTCCATTACTAATTCAGCTTCAGGAACGATTGCTAGACGATTTTCCAGTTCTCTTATGCGTCTTAAAAGCTGGGCGTTTTCTTTTTTTAGATGCCGTATTTGGCTTCTGAAATACTCGTCCGGTTTTGCTTCCCGATTTTTGGGCATGTTTTTCTAACTCCACGATTCGATCTAATAGATGCCAGATAGCTGCATGAATAATATCAAGTTCAGTGTGAATAATATCAAGTTCAGTGTGAATATCGTTCATAAATCACTCATGGGAGGACAACAGCTGGGTTTATTTTCAAGAACTTTAATTCGTCGAACAAGATTTCTCATAATAAATAGATTAGCTAATTGAACGATCGAAAGAACTGCAACTCCGATTAACGCGAAATGGTGGAACATTTTAACTCCTTAACAAATAGGTTTTCCGGTTCCAGTAGATCCGAATCCACCAGTACCGCGTTCTGTTTCTGAAAGCTTAGAAACTTCTTCTAATTCGATTTGAGGAAAAGGCATAATAACTAGCTGACAGACTTTATCCCCAACTTGATATTGCATTTCATTTTTTGTAACACGAAATCTTACTTTTACTTCTCCACGATATTTGCTGTCTACAAGACCAACCGAATTACAGAGAGTTAAATCGGTATCTGAGATACTAGAACGGGGAAATAAAAGACCAATATGACCATCTGGGATTTCAAACGCTAATGAAGTACCATATTCGAGATATTTCAAATCCTGGCTATAGAAACCATCACTCATCACTTGATTCTTTGAAGTAGCGACCAGATCCATTGCCCCATCTCCAGGACGAGCGTATTGGGGAGTAACGGCATCTTCTGATAGCTTCTTAAATTTTACTTTTAATGTGTTCATTTCTTCCTCTTACCTTTCCAAAGATCATCTTCTCCCAAACCTTCAATCTCGTGCTCAATAAGCATCATAAGATTTGCCATTGCGTGGGCCAGATGAGTTAATCCAGTTTCAGGATCTTTACGTTCACCGCTGTTATATTGCAAAATATGTCTTTCAGCGGCATCCATTAATCTTGACCATTTAAACCCATTTCTCCAATTGTGGCTCTGATATTTACCCTCACCATAGGTCATTACCTTAGAGAGTTCTAATAGAGCTTTAGAGCTTAACAAGGATACTCTGGGTTTATCTTGGTCAAACTTTTTCCCTTTCACTTTTTTCATTGTTAAACCGCCGCTTCTTGACTACCTTCTTGAGCAACAGGCGCGGCATCAGTGCCAGCGGAAGAAGCATCGGGAACAACTTCAGGAACCACAGCAGCTGCACGAGCTACAGGTTTTGACAACAATGCGGCCAAAAGACGAAAGGTCTCAGCAGCAGGTTTTGTTCCCAAATAATCGATCACGGCTTGAAGCTCAGCTCGATTAAGTTCGAAAACGTCAGCGGGATTGCCTTGGGGTTGTGTAGTTTGTTCAGACATTATAATCTCCTATAAGATCGGTTAATAATACAAATTAAAATGGCCAACGGCCAGTTCACCACTTCTAGACTCTGGGAAAGGAACAGAGTTATAGCTCCAGGTGACGGAGTGGGGGTATGTATTCAATTAATATAGCAGTTCTTAATGTATTTGTCAATCATAAAATTCCATTAATTTAATTACGCTATTAGTCTTTGTTTTCTCAAAAGCAGTAAATATTATTTCTATACTATCACTCATCAAAGAATTATATGGTTCTCCAACAAATATTAATGGTTCAAATCCTAAGTGTTTTGTCATATTAAATTTTACTTTTTGAATATAGTTATCTAATACCTGAATAAAAGAACTCGGTGTATTTAAGTAATATATATCTCTCATTGATATATAAACTTTTTGGGAATAAGGACTATCTTTTTGATAATCAATATTATACATAACTACTTCTTTTTTATTTTTATCGATATCCCTTATCGCGATTCCAGGTCTTTTTAGCTTTCGGATATCTATTACATCGGGATGATGTCTTAAAATTTCAGTCATTGAAGTAATATTCATTCTTCTTCCACAATCTTAATATCTTCATTCCACTCAGATTTGTGACTTTCTTTATATGCCTTTAAAGCTGTGGGATCATTGGGGATAATTTGATCGGCAGTAATAATAAATTCGCCTTCATTTGTGACATTCGACAAATGGTTCTTATCCACTACAATTTTAGAAACAATCCCAAATCCAAGATCCTGACCGTTCTTCGCTGCTTTAAGCTTTTTCACTTTATTGGTCTTTAAAACGAGCGTAGATCGATACCAGATGGCTGTTCCACCGTAGGGAACCATCGATGAGGGACCACCGGGGAATGATGGTGGTTGAACGTAAGCTTGATTAAGAATCATAAGACCTACACTCTTGGGACTAGAGATCTTACGGGTATCATTGATCTTCTTGGAAATGACTCTCATTCGCTCAGAGATGACCTTGGCGGCTTTCATCATCGTTGACTTCTTCTCGTAGGTGCCGTCTTCTTTCACTTCAACTTCGTCTTTAGACAGGGTATTTCCCACTGAGTCCCACATGATCATGACATCTTGTGGCAATTCGCCCATCATGACATCCGAAGTGATCTTATCGATAAAGTCAAAGGCGTTTTCTAGAAACTCTACATTGTCATTTACAATAGCTTCGTTCTTTTCAAATCCCATCTGTCGGGCGCGGTCCCAATCGACCTTTCCTTCAGTGATAATAAGGACTGGAAGAATGCCTTGTTTTTGAGCCTGTGCTGCGGTATGAAATAGTAAGCTGGTCTTTCCAGTGTCGGACTTACCGTAGACTTGAGTAATGTGTCCAATAGGGATTCCAGGCATTCCAATGACTTCCTGAATGCATTGATCCAGAACCACGAACTGGTCTGGTTTAATAGGGGTACTGGCGACATTGATTGTTTTCTTATATGCTTCTAAATCGAATTTTTTACTGCTCATCTAATATCCCTTATTTGTTTTATTCCGCATTTTTCGCAAATTCGTTGTTGCATTTGTTTTTCATATTTTGAACCATCACGAGTTCTAGTCATAATAGCTTGAAAATCTGTCCATTTACTAAATTTGTGAAAGAACCAGCATCTCATCGACTCACCAATGCGCTCACTAACATCAAAAGACTATTAATTAATACCTGGGCAATTGCAAATCCAATACCGAATTTTAAACCGTCAACTACTTTCATTTTGTCTCCTTGGGTTTCAAACCATAAAACGTTCTAGCGGTCATTCTTTGTTGTCGAAAACGTTTAGCTCGATTACGTTCTCGTTTGTGTTCTTGGATTTCATCCGCTGACCGAGTTTTATTTAATGCTAATTGATTATTTTTCATTTCTTATCCTTTATGTAATTTACCTTCAAGAACAACCGTATAATTCACAATGGGCACTGGAACTAAGTAAACATTTCCGCTGGCCTTATCTAAATAACCAACACCAAATCCCAAAGTCCAATCACGGGTAGATTTAATCTTATGCATGTAATCAACAGAATTAATATCTCCCAACCACCCGAACATTGCGGTTACGTGACGTTCCCCATGAGCATTTCCTTCAACCGCATATCCCAATCTGTGAGTATGTCCAATTACAACATTGTGTTGAAATGCATCCATTGCTTTATAATGAGCGTATCGTCCAGCAGTGCCGGTATCATGGGTAATATTTAATTTACCTAATTCATAATGCTCTTTATATGGGATATATTCGAATCCCATTTTATTAAGATGTAATATTTCAGGAATATTAATAAAGTCAAATAATTCTGGTGCCTTATCTTGTAGGTAGCGTGTCAAACGATCACAGTGGTTTCCAGAAACAAATACGTGTTTTTTTGCGCCAAGGGTTTTTACTTCAGCTAGAAGCTTTCTAGATTCTTCGATTTCTTCTAAAAGCTTCAATGAACGATTGGGGTCTTTAGAATGACTACTAACAGTATAAAAGTCAGCGAAATCTCCCAAAACAACAACGGTGTCGGGTTTAAAATCTTTCATTGATTTCATCATCAATTTCCATGCTCGTTTATCGTGATACGGGACATGGACATCTGGGATGAAAAGTATCTTTTCAAGTTTTGAACTCATCTATTACCTCGATCCAGTACTTTTAGTGTTATTGTTAGCATTTTTAGAAACCACCTTTGAAATCTTATTACCATTCTTCGGAATATTATCAAGATTTACTCCCAATATATTATAGATAACTTTTACGTCATCTTTTATTACTACATTATCTTTAGTTTTTGGTAAATATTTCTTTAGACTGGGGTATTTTTCCAATGCTTCTTCTTTTAGATTGCTTAATTTACCAAAATTGTATTCGATAGCATCTTTTGTAAGACCCATATGATGTAAAGTTCTTTTGCTCGGTAGAGCCTTAATTTCATGGGCAAATTTGACGTATTGTTCCAAAATTTGTTTTTTTCGTGCAATATTACTCATACGAAGATATTACCACTCCTAATCATAAAAAGCAAGCATTTCTTTTCCAACAATCCAACTTGTCTTTCAGTGATCCCAATATCATTTTCATCCGAAAAAGCATGTATAATTTCATGTAAATAGGTCATTACTTTTTCTTTTGGTCCTAATGTTCTTAATATTTCTATGGTTTTTAGATTTTTATCGCACATTCCAATGACATCATCTTTTGAATTTATATTAATTTTATCAACAAATGAAACCGTATAGTAAAGTCTGGGTCCAATTTGAACCTTATTGGGTATGCGTTTTGCTAATTGACGAAAATTAGTTCTCATTTGACATTTCGCCTTTATTCTTAATAATTTGTTGATGATTTTCTAGATGAATTGAAAGGATGGCCTTGGCATCCTTAAGTTCCAATAGAACAGCCTGTATCGCTGTGTATTTCTTAATTTTTTCAAATCCCTTTATCGCGACATCAATAAGCGTAATACCATATTTAAGTTCTTTTACAACGACCTTGGCCCTTTTGTATTTCTGCAAATCGTTTATATTGGTGGTCATCGTCTTCTCAGCATTTCCAGGATTTCCTGAATATCAGCGGGATTTAAACCATCAGCTCTCATATCGTTCATAAAGGCCGAGAAGCTATCGTTGACTTTTAGAAGCTTTTCTGATCTATACATCAACGCATCATCCATAATATTTAAAGCGCCTGTACTTCTCACGGAATGGGACTTCTTAAATAAATGCCCCCAGGCAGCATTAAATAGTGAATTATACGGAAGTTTAATCAAGTGAGATCCCCATCCTTGCTTCTCTATCTTCAAAACCCTTTTTATATTTGGCAATTTCCTTTTGGATCTCTAGGATAACTTCTGGATGTGTTTTTTCATGAATGGCGGCTCTAATGACCACCTCTCTTAAATGAGCTGGTGAAAATTCTTCACATTTCTTATTTCTGATCATTTCCAGAGTTTCTTCAGACACTTCTTCTTTTGCAAAGAATTTAAACAGTTCTTCACGGTATTGAGGTCCTGGGAATCCCACTTGTATCTTATCGTCGAATCGATCTGGGCGATTTGCGATATTACCCATAAAGACTTCTGGGAAGTTGGTGGTGGCTAGAATGAATACGGGGATCTTGAAGGTCTTCTCTTTATTGTCCAATAGAGAGAGAAGAGCGGGATCGCTGGGGTGTCGTCTTTGGTCCATTTCAACGCCGCCAATGTCCTCAGCAATGAGAATGATTCTTTCAACTCCAACATATTCAAAGGTTTTAATGAAATCCTTAACTTTATAGGATTCAAATTTATCAGTGGCCCAAACAACGATGGCAGTTTTACCGTCATTATAGGTTTGAGTGATTTTAACGATGCTGGTCGATTTACCGCTACCAGCAGGTCCATAAAGCAACATACCGCGTTTGGGGATTTCAAATCCAAATTTCTTATAAACGTGTATATTCTTAAAGAACATATCGATCTTTGTTGTGATTTCTTTGGTGGATACGAAGGAGTCTAAAATTTCATCTGTAACGAACGAGGTTGGCTCTAGGATGAGTTGCTGACTACGGACGCTAATAGACCATATACCCGGTTTTACCTTGTATTTCTCGCTAATATCGTCATCTTCGTGATATTCGAGTTGAACGAAGGTTCCATCATTACTTAATGTGGCATAATCGCTTTCGCTAATTACGCTGTTGACTTCAAGTTCCGCTAACTTACACTTAGACTTTACGGTAAAGTGTCCCATTTAATTCCTCATATTCTAATACTTTTTGATACGCTTCTTCTTCAGTTTTAAATCTACCTAAATGTTTACCTCTAACTCTCGCACACCATCTATCTTCCTTTTAATTTTTTAAAGGGGCGTAACTTATAGAAACGAGTGAAAAAATAATATCCACTTGGATTGATATCGTCATTTTTCCAATCTAAAAAATCTAGTCTATAACTTCTACTATTCAATTCCCATATATTATCAAACAATTCGCTTCTTAAAGTCCCATAATACGGAAATGGATATAGCAATCTTTTCTTACGCAAGAATTTCTTCCATTTTAGCGTTAAATTGTGTATTATGTTTAATGCGTTCAATAGTCTCTTTATCGGATTCATTAGCTGGATCAAGATAACGACCATTCAAAAAGAAACCTTCTAAATGATTCGCTTCATCAACAAGCGCGGGGCCTTTCGTTGAATGTAGATAATCATAGATATTTCTTTGAGAGACAATATCCAGAATCTTTAGGCTTTCATAGTCGGGATTTTCCTTAAGCCATTTGTTTTTAACGGTAAAAGTGAATTTCTGACCTTTTTTATCAGTTTTTGTGAATGTTGCCGTTTCTCCATCAACTTCTGACAGATTCACGTTTGTTTCAGGCGTTTCGGTTTGCATTTAAATCCTCCTTCAAAGAATTCAATATAATATAACAGTTTATTCGTAAAATGTCAATAGTATTATTTTGGTATGTGATAGTCCTTCAACAATTACGTCATATCGATTTTCCGATGAAAAGACATTTTGTGGTGAATTAGCTATAGGATTTGTCCATACAGCTGTTTTTTCTGTTAAATTTACCAATAACGGAGCATGTATTTCTTTAATATAATTTAATGTATATTTATTCATCGAACACCATTATAATTGGTCTGTGGTGTCCTGGTTCATTTAATGGGTCAGTGAAACTTGAATGTATAAAATTCAACGGACGGTCATTAAAACTTATGTAATTATTTTTAATATAAAGATATAACCAATGTTTATCTTTGGTGTATAAAATCGCATTTTCCTTATCTCGATTTTTATTGCGAGGTTCTATGAGTAAAAAATATTTCATTCCCAGAATTCCATTAATAATCTTTCATTGGTGCCTATTTCAAAGTTTTCTTTATTATCAACATCTGACCAATCGGCATCAAATTTTAAAAATTTATAACCACCGTCTTCTCTATTTAAAGAAACTATTTTGTTTTTTCCTTCGATTATTGAATTAAGTATCATAACTGTTAATCGATATCGAATCATTTAGCTGTAATCCCGTCAATAGGAATCGTTTTTCCAACCTTTTTGTTCCTGTGATTAATATCACCGCCATTTGAAATTACCCAAATAACTTCTCCTGGGACATTAAGTCTGGTTTCTTCGAAATAACCATCGGTCAAAATGATTGAGAGATCTGGTTGACTTTTAATGATGTCCTTCAGAACTGAATCTGGATCAGTGCCGCCGCTTTCAATCCATGAGGGATCAATGGGCTGTGACAAACGATGTTTTTTCTTTCTGTAAAGACTCGTGTGCCAAAATCCCAACATGCAGTTCTTATTACCGGCTTTTAGAAAACCTTCCATAATCTTAAGGAAGCTTGTAACTTCGGTATGAGAGATGGAACCAGAGGTATCGATATAAATACTAAGATTAGGGTATTTACCTTCTTGGGTTCCTTTTGCGTAGAATCCATAGCGTTTATTTTTACGATTCCACGTATTGTCACGATCTTTTACAGCCATTGTCTTTTTAATTGCCGCCAATAGAATCTGGCGATAATTAATACGTTTCAATTCTTCTTCAAATTCTTGCAGGAGATCTCTGATTGATTCGGGGACCATGCTGGAATCTTTGCAGGTCTTTTCAATGGTACGTTTTAATAGTTCCTTGGCTTCTTTAATCATCTGTTCTTTATCGTCTTCTGACAATTTATCCCAATCATGGGAGTCAAACGGTTGTTCGCCATATTCTTGCATCTTATCTTTATTTTCTTCTTTATTCTCTTTGATCAATTCATAATATTCTTCCATTGAACGGTATTTGGGAAATGGAGTTCCACCTTTGACTTTCCAGTCATTAACATCAATACATCCTTTTGGAAGATTACGAATATACTGGTTAATGGCCATATCAGCAGCAATATTATAAGTTTGACGTTCTTTGTCATTAATATCAAGAAACGGAAGACGAAATAAATGCTTATTGGTAAAATGCAATACTTCGTGAGTTAAAACTGCCGCTCGTTCTTCCAATTTAAGAGTAGAGAACCAATCAGGATTGATGTAAAGTTCGTATTTAGAAAGCTTCTTATTGTAAGAAATACCAGCTGTTGGGACCGATGTGGTATTAAATTTAACCGTAAGCTCCTGAATCAATCCACCAATAAAGGCGTCCTGACTGATTGTGTAATATGTCGAGGACTGGATTAAGTCTTTGGTTTTGCTGTCCATTTTTAGCCTTTCAAGATTGCACGAAAGTATTCAGCAATTTTTGGTTCTTTTTTAACCAATCGTTGCAACAAATTTGCGTCTTTTCGTTTATACTCCATTTCACGAATTAACATCGGTCCTTGATCGGCAGGAAGAGTGAGCAACAATTCAACCAAAAGTTCATCTGTGACTTTTTCGCTGTCATTTTCGACAACATCACGAATTGTGATTGAAATGTGTCCATTCTTATAATTCTCTGGATTGGAGAATTCTTTAATCTTTTTAAGAGCATATGATTTGCGCTCAACAAGATCTTTAAGAGTCACTGGTTGTTCATCATAACGGAAAGACAAGAAGGTTTTACCAACATTTTTTCCTAGAATACTGTCAAAAACATCCAGTTCAATGCTCTTGGGAAGATCTGATTGAAGTGCATTGTTGAGTTTGGAAAGAGTTCGCGGGGAGATGTATTTTGCCCCAGAAACGTTACCGATATCTTGGGGACGTGAATATCTCCAGGTATTTGATTCAACGAACATAATAATTGAAGAATCCCATTGATCCTGTTTCATAAAGTCAACGAATGCTTCTTTGTCGTATTCAACTTCAAAGATCTCAAAGCGATCTTTAAGAGCAGTGTCCATTGTATTGACATCGTGATGTTGATCTTCAGGATTAATACATGAAACAACAATCCATCCGGGAGGGAGATCGTATTTCTTAATCTTGCGATCTGTAAGAATTTGCATGAAAGCGTTCATAACACTTGTTGTTCCACGATTGATTTCATCAAGGAAAATAACACCTTCACCATCATTTGGCCATTCTTCAGGTGTTGCATATGTTGTCACTTGACGACCATTTATAACCTGAACAATTGGGAATCCAACGACATCTGGTGCTTCCAGAAGTGCGGCTCGAATATCAATAAATGGAAGATTGTTCTTTTTGCACCACGCTTGGACGATTTCAGATTTACCAAGTCCAGGGGGACCAACGAATAGAGGATTGAATGTTCGGTTGTTTTTACGGGCTCGTCGTGCAAGATCGAGAATGTCGGGGATTAAGCTTGGTTTCATTAGTTAATTTCCTTTCCAAAAAATTAAGTTATGAATTTACTGTAGCAAATTATATTTACATTGTCAACAGCTTTTTATTTTTCTTTAAGCTGTAGTTTAAGAATATCTCCTTCACTGGAAGTACGGTCTCAAACGTTTCTATTGTATTATAGATCTTCTTTAGTAATCTGTCAACGGAATAATCCCCATTAAAATTCTCCATCAGTTCCAAAGTGCCATCTTGTTTAAAGAATGTATAGATTTTATCACCTTCAACATATTCACTTCCAGCAATGGCATCTTTAACCTTAGTTTCATTTAAACGTTCAGAATTTAAGGTCTTTTCTGTAATTGTCTTCTTTCCGCACCACCGTTTGATATCTGTAACTTTTAAAGCTTCTTGGACGTATTTCTCATAAATGACTTTTGGATCGCCTGTATCGAGGATTAGAGCGTTTAGGACCTCATTTAGAAGGTCTCTCAATGCTGGTTCTTTGGTGCCGGAGCGAAGGGCCGATCCTTTGATCTTAAGCTTCTTCCCATCCCATAGCGCATAGTTTTTAGCTTTTAAAATCAATACCTTGGGATATACTTCATTTTTACCATCGGGACCATCGGGTTCCCATCTTATACCAGAAGGAAATTGTTCATTTAACTCAAATAATAGTCTTTCTCTCTCTTCTAAGGAGAATTCTGCTCCATTAGGTTTACAAACCATTATACTATCAGTATCACAATTAACCAGTTTAAAGTTATACATTTTTTAAAAACTCACTTGCTTTTAAAATAATTTCTTTTGATACCGATTTTTTCAAAAAATTACAATTATGACAACAAGGAACGCAATTTGTTTTAATATAACCTTTTGAATTATCTACTCTATCAATTCCATTATATGTAAATGAACTAAATTTTAATTTCATGTTCATGGATGGTAATTTATCACAATAATAACAATTTTGTCCACAAATTTCGATTAATTCATCAAATTCTAATTCAAAAGAAAGATTTCTATTTTTAGCTCCTGCTTTATATGAATTGAATACTTTCATTTTGGCGGAATGATTATTAGGCTTAATTTGTCTTTTTGTCATTTCTTCTCGATGAAAACAACCGCATGAAAGAACTTTTCTATAATGAATATCATATGCTGAAATTTCTTTAATAATTCCGCAATCACATTGTACTTGAATTCTTGGGGATTTTCCCTTTCTGGTTATTCCTAAAACAGTTAATCGAAAGAACTTTTTTCCAACCATCTCTAATGTTTTACTGCATTTTCTAGCTTTTCTTTTAATTTGATCTTTTGATCCTTTAGGTCTTGCCATTATCTAAATCCTCTCCCGTTGCCCATTTTATTGCGGTTTTTAAAATCTCTCTACCATATTTAGTAACTTCTGAAGCTCCTTTTAAATAATTAAAATTCAATCCTGGGGCACCCATAAATCCATATGAACTATTAATTCCAATTTTTTGACTTTGTTCTAAATCTTTATAATAACGATTTCCAGTTTCTTTTGCAAGTTTTTTATTTTTTAAACGTTCTTTTGTTAATGTTTCTACCATTTTTAAAAAGTTTTTTTCGGGATCTTTATCTTTGCTGTATATTTGATATTGTAAAATAATTGAAGGATAAAGGGATGCAACGTCCCATTTTAAACAATTTGTATAAATACCAGGGGAACCGGCGCTAATAGCTCCTTCAAAACTTTCTCTCATTTCATCCGCTTTAGGAATACTATGGGCTTCTTGAAGATAGGATCTGATCATAATAGAGTTAATTTGAGAACCAGTGGCCCCAGAAACTATCGATTGAAATGATTTTGGGACTATTTGTGTCCAATAAAATTGTGATGGTGCCATAAGATCGAAGAGTGCCAGCGCGTCATCAGCATCATGTA
>ERZ724522.58-NODE-58-length-58346-cov-5.904411_pt1 | contig 58346 bp, 92 predicted proteins | sample MGYA00376055_ERZ724522 | MGnify/ENA primary metagenome ERZ724522 (study PRJEB28724, sample SAMN07190884) | wastewater metagenome | isolation source: effluent of sewage treatment plant in Hong Hong | place: Hong Kong | collected 2016-03-17 ... | reverse complement strand
CCCAAAAATTGCCCCGGGGGAGTTGCCGAAAAAGTAATTCGGGGTTTCATTCCCAGATCAAGGAGAAGACATGCCTGCTGACCGAGATAAGACCATCCTTCATGAGACTGACGTTCGTGAGGTTATTCAGGACGAGATCGAAGAGACCGTTGGTAAGACCGGCGCCGCCATCACCAATGCTTCGGTTGCTCACGCTCTGAACTCCACGTTCTCGGACACCGAGGTCGAGGCTGCGCTTGACGCGATCGGAACCAAGATCAATGCGATCCTGGCCGTGCTTCGTACCAACGGTATTATTGCTAGTTCTTGATACTTTCTTCAGCTAATCTTAATGTTTAAAGAAAGTAAACATCGGCACTAAGGAGGGTGCGCCATGTCAAAGATTAAACGTATCACGGTTTACAAAAAGCGCACTAACACGAAAGAAGTTTGGTTTGGTGCCGATTATTCTGACGATGAACTTGTAAGCGAAATTCGTGTCGCAGCCGATGATGAGTCGGAATTAATTGCCTCTTGGTCAATCGAACCAAAGACCGATGGTGTGGATGGTAAGTACATCTTTACTATCGATGATTCTGATCTCCCAAGCGACATACCCGATAAGGGTTACATGGACATCAAGCGCATTTCTGCTGGAGAACCTCTTGCTGTTCACAAAGGCTACATAGTGGTCGATTTTCAAGAGGTGGTAACTGCATGAGTGATATTGAAGTTACCCTTGTTGAAGAAGTAATAGAGATTGATTCTATTACTGAGGTTATTCAAATAGATCCGGAAACCGGAACTGTTTTTATACTTGATGGTTCATCGCAAGGCCCTCCTGGTATTCAGGGCCTTAAAGGCGACACTGGCGATCAGGGACCACAAGGTATTCAAGGCCCAAAAGGCGACACTGGCGATCAGGGACCACAAGGTATTCAAGGTCCAAAAGGCGACACTGGTGATCAGGGACCACAAGGTATTCAGGGTCTTAAAGGTGATAAAGGCGACACTGGTGATCAAGGGCCTCAAGGTCTTAAAGGCGATACCGGTGATCAAGGACCGCAAGGTATTCAGGGCCTTAAAGGCGACACTGGTGATCAAGGACCTCAAGGTCTTAAAGGCGACACTGGTGATCAAGGGCCTCAAGGTCTTAAAGGCGATACCGGTGATCAAGGCCCACAGGGCATTCAAGGCCTTAAGGGCGATAAAGGCGACACTGGTGATACTGGCGCAACAGGACCAAGTGCTGCCGTTGCGGGGCAAATAGGTTGTTTTATTGACGGTGACGGTTTGGTTTTAACTACTGGAACTAAAGCTTGGGTTCAAGCTGGGTTTTCTGGTGTAATAACCGGATGGTATATCCTTTCGGATGTCGTTGGAGACATTGTCATCGATATTTGGAAAGACACTTACGCCAATTATCCCCCAACTGTTGATGATTCTATTACTGGAAGTGAAAAACCAACGTTATCTTCTCAAAAGAAAGCACAAGACTTAACTTTAAGTACTTGGATTACTTCTTTCTCAGAAGGTGATGTTTTTATGTTTAATATAGATTCGGTTAATACAATAACAAAAGTTTCTTTAGTTCTTACTGTTACTAGGAGTTAAAATGACAGATACTTATACTGCATATTTTTCAAACATTGCTTTTGCTGCTGGTAAAAATATGGCTGCTCTTTTGAATGCAGACGCAACAGAATTAATCAAGGTTCGACGAGTTGGATTATTAAATAGCCAGGTTAACGCGGTAACTGGTGTTATTTGTCAGCTTGATTTGCAGCTTAGAACTTCGGCCACTTTAACTGGTTCTACCCCATTCACTCCAACTCCGCATGATTCAACAAATGCCGCCGCCGCTAATTTAATTTGTGCTTCGGCAGGAACACCTGGGGGTAGTGTAAATACTCTTCGACGAGTTTTTTGGAGTTCGGATGAGCCAGCAATTTCTTCTGCTACTTTAGATGAAATGGAATGTATGGTTCCCTTTAATATAATTTGGGATGCTGGGTATGCCGATTCAAGCATCCAGCCGTTAACTTTAAGGCAGAATCAGATGATTATGGTTTATAATCAGACTGGCGCGGCTGGCTTGGTTGATATTTGGATGGAGTACACTCGTGAATGATACTTTTTTTTTAAATGTTGACACTTTAGGCATTCAGGTTCCAACCAGAAATATGTCTGCGCAAGATATTGGAGATGGCGAATCTTTAAGCACTGCTGTGCATAGAGGAGCTTCTTATTTAACTCAGCCTACGTATAATCATTTTATCTCCGGGGCAAGACGCGGTATTAATTTTGCTATATGGAATGAAGAAGATTCTAACAAAATTTTAAAAATTCATAGCATCGATGTCGCTCCATCTAGAGGAATTTTTACCCCTACCCCATTAAATGAGCAAAGTAACAATCTAGTATTTACTAGAAATCTTCATTGCGAAGGGCCTCCAGCAAATCCGATTTGTTTAGATGATGTTTCTCAAAATTTGCCTGAAGGTGTAAAATGTATTATAAATGGCTATTGCACTTATTTTCCTCCGTTTTATTATAGAAAAACACATAATCCAATGCAAAGAGGAAATTTTAATAGCGGAAAATTTTTTACAAAAGATTTTACTGTTGGATCTGGCTCGTTATCTTTTATTTCTTTATATGATGCTAAAAATGCGATTTCTGAATTTGACCCTATTATAATAAATAATAATGAAGGTTGCTCTATTAGTTATGGAGCTGTAGGCTCGTTTGCTGTTCATTCATATGAAATAATATTTATTGTTAATGGGCACACTTGGTTTATTAGATATACAGGAGTTCCTAGCAATATCCCAATAGCTATACAAAACGATTCTGCTTATACAATTAAAATTGTTTCTGTTAATTTTATGGAAGGAATGCCAAGCATTAAAGGTTCTTCTACCATGAACCGTCCTAATTATTATTTGAGAGGGATAAATAAATATATAAATGGTAGCGGGAAAGACATGTTTCCTATTCCTCTTTCAAACGGGGTTTGGCCAGATAAAATTAAATGTTTAGCTTCGCCGACAGTCGTTCATGAAGCTATTCCAGATAGAATAGATGGAAAATCTGATCATTCTATCCCATACATGTCGTTTTGTGGCCCGCCGTTAACAGAAGCTTCTATGGCTTTGACTGGTATAACAGTATCGTCTGGTTCTCCGTATAAATATTTTAAATTAAACTCTCCTATTGTAATTTATCCTGGATCTGGTTTGGGAATAGATAATGATTTACCACAACAGGAGCAAGGAACAATAACTGGTGTTGATGGTTCTGGAATACAGTTGGGTTTTACTTTTACAGTAGAAGATGTTCCATCTACAAATGAACATTCATATGCATATATGACTTAACGATTAAGAGGTTTAAAATGAATGCGAACGCAGTAATTGTCAAAGGAACCACCGAAGATGTCGCATCAAAAATGGTTGATGTTGGTGCTAAAAGCATTGTTGTTGTCGTTGATATTACTGCTGGCGCTGGTTCTTTGGTTGTAACCATCAAAGGCGTTACTCCTTCAGGCTATAAGTATCCGTTACTTGTTTCCAGCAGTTTAAGCGGCGTTAGCACTACTCCTCTTCGTATATTTCCTGGAGCTACCCCAAGTAGCAATGCAGTGGCAAACGATGTTGTCCCTGCAACCATTGAAATTAGTGTCGATGTTACGGGAGTTATTACTTACGGAATTGATATCATAGAGGGAGAGTGATTATGGGAAACACCGGCGTGCAAGATGATGCCTCTGCGTTGATAGGGCCGCCTGGTCCGGAAGGTCCTCAGGGTCCTCAGGGGCCCGAAGGTCCTCAGGGTCCTCAAGGAGAACCGCCGGCCCTTACAATTAACCAGCAGGCGGACGATTATACTTTAGTATTAACCGATGCGGGTAATATGGTTGAGATGTCTAAGGCTACTGCGTCTACTCTAACAATTCCTGCAAATGCTGATGTTGCATTTGACGTTGGGGCTGAAGTTCTTCTTTTAGCTACTGGTGCTGGCCAGGTCACTGTTGCTGGAGCCAACGGGGTAACTGTTAACGGCGCTCCAGGTCTTAAGTTGACCGGCCAGTGGTCTGGATCTTCTCTGATTAAGCGTGCGACCAACACTTGGGTCGTGATTGGAGATCTTACGGCATGAAACTACGTCACTTTGGTACTGCGGCATCTTCTAGGGTGTCTGGGCCCGGGTATACTCCACACACGCTCACTTATTCTTCGGGCGGTGATACCAACGGCGTTTTCTATTGGATTGGCTCTCACGATTTAAACGGGGATTCTCATACTTGGGCAAACCCCGCTAATAGGGTGTTAGTTTCTGCTCTACAGGGCTGGGATGGAGGGTACGGGCAGCCTAGGTATGTTGTTTCTAGAGGAACGGACACCTATAATGCTTGGGTTTCGACCGCTGCTTTACCGAACGCTATCATATTTTCTTTAGGCTCTTTTTATAAGTTAAAGCCGAACAAAATAACTCTTCAGTCTGAAGGAAATCCTGGATGCCATCCAAAAGATTGGATTTTATACGGTTCTAATGATGGTACGAACTGGACCGTGCTGCAGACGGTAACTAATTCGGGCATTTCTTCTACTTATACCTGGTATGACTTTGCGATAACTTCTCCGGATAACGGATATAGCTATTTTAAACTCGATATTACTGCTACTAGCGGCGGGAATACTGTAAGGTTAAACGAATTAGAACTTTATGGGGAGCTTAGTCAACTTTCCGGGTTGACCTTCTATGAGGAAGGTCCTCCTAACGGAACCGGAACTAAAGGGTACTTTTATTATCGAGGAACTCATGATACAAACGGCGCCCCTCGGGCCTGGGTAAATCCGGTTGGAAACGGGATTACCCAAACTGTTAGTTCTCAGCCTTGGGGAAATTTAGGAATTCATCTTACTGATAGAAATAATGGCACTTTTTGGGATACTGATGGAGCGACGAACGCTTGGTCTAAATGGGACCTGGGCGTTGGTAAGTCTCTTGTTGTTTCTGGTTATTATTTATCTTCTTATGCTTCTTATGATGGGGTAAATGGTTACAAACTTCAGGGTTCTAATGATGATACAAACTGGACTGATATTCATCAGGCTGAGATGAATTATTACATAGAAAACAACTTTCCTATTTCTCAAGGGTGTAATAAAGGCGTGACCGATGCTTTTCGTTATATTCGTCTTTTGACTTTTGGTAGCAGATCGGGATCGTTTAGAGAGATTGAACTTTACGGGTACGAGCCCGCTTAAATTTAAAGGAGGTTCAATGGGTAACACTCGTCGTAAAAAAGAAGAACCGCGGCGACGTCCAGCAACGACTCCTGAACAAAAAGAGAATCAGTTAATTTCTTATGCAACTAATCTTGCTGAAAAACAGCTAAAAGATGGAACTGCTTCCGCACAGGTCATTACCCATTATCTTAAATTAGGTTCCTCTCGAGAAAAGCTTGAGCAAGAACGACTTAAGCAAGAAGTTGTAATGATGAATGCCAAAGCCGAACAGCTTCAATCGCAGAAGAGAGTTGAAGAGCTTTATGCTGAAGCTCTTACTGCAATGAAAGCTTATAATGGTCAACCAGTCGATGAACTTCCTGAATACGATGACGAAGAGGATTAGAACCTATTCTGATCTCAGACGGTTAGAAACGTTTGAGGAGCGATTCGACTATTTGATCTTAGGCGGCCAAGTTGGCGTAGAAACATTTGGGTTTGATCGTTGGGTAAATCAAAATTTTTATACATCTACCGAATGGCGTAGAGTTCGAAGAGATGTAATTGTAAGAGATCAGGGTCGAGATTTAGGTGTTGAAGGATATGAAGTTAACGGAGCAGTTGTTGTTCATCACATGAACCCAATGACTCCTGATGACATTATACACGATAATTCTGATATTTTAGATCCTGAATTCTTGATTACTGTTTCTATAGATACTCATAATGCCATTCACTTTGGCGATGCCGCAAAGCTTAGAACACCTTATGTAGAGAGATCTCCTGGTGATACTAAACTTTGGTAAATGTTTCGAAAGGAGACGAGAATGGAAGAAAGCATTTTAAAAAGCGTCAAGAAACTGTTGAATGTTCCTAGTGATCTTGACGTTTTTGATCAAGACATAATTATGCACATCAATAGTGTTTTCTCGCTTCTTCATCAATTAGGCGTCGGGCCAGAAGAAGATCTTCAAATTGAAGATGATACTGCTGAATGGAGCGATTTCTTCGTTTATGAAGATTTAAATATGATTCGATCGTATACGTTCCTTCGAGTTCGTATGCTTTTTGATCCTCCAACTATGTCATTTCTTCTTGATTCTATGAAGCAGCAGATTCAAGAGTTTGAATGGAGAATCAGCACTCAGCGTGAGTGGAACTTAGACCCAACCGATCCAATCGAAGGAGCTGCTTGAAATGAGTGGTGTTAAAGGAATGCGGTGGGGAGTCAGGAAAACCCGAAAGTATCCGGTTGGTCCTGTTAAAACGAATCCTCACACTGGTGCTTCTGGTGGCATGAAAGTGGCTGGGCCTGTTGGTCCTGGAACTGGTCATCGAGCTTACGATATTACTAAACTTGATAATGCGTCTTTAGCCAAAGTTGTTAACCGAATGGCTTTAGAAAAGCGGTATAATGAACTTAATCATCGCCCAAGCGATACTACCATCAATTCTGTTTTCAATAAAAAGTTCATGCTTGATTTGTTAAAGCAAAGCCTTTCCTCCGCCGTAAATGCCACCACCGGGCATGTGGTTCGTAACGAATTAAATAAACGACTCCCAAAGGGCGAAGAAAAAAAGAATTAAACGTTAAATAAGGGGGTGCTTATGGAATTAATGTTATCTAATAAAGCAACCCCACGTTACTACGGGGAATTTAGAGAAAAAGTTCTTCGTGGAGAAATCTTAGTCAATCGTGAAATTTCCATGGAAATGAATCGAATTGATGAACTTATCGCCAACCCTAATATTTATTATGACGAAAACGCAGTCGAAGGGTTTATTCTTTATTGTGAAAACGAGTTGACCCTTACTGATGGCAGCGACCTTTACCTTCTTGACACGTTCAAATTATGGGCCGAACAGATTTTCTGTTGGTACTATTATGTTGAACGTAGTGTCTATAAACCCGGTCATGAAGGCAGAGAAGGAAAATACGTTCGCAGAAAAATTAAAAAGAGGCTTACCACAAAACAGTATTTGATCGTTGCTCGTGGTGCAGCCAAATCAATGTATGCTTCTTGCTTACAAGCGTTCTTTCTTAATGTTGATACTTCGACGACACACCAAATTACTACTGCTCCTACAATGAAGCAGTCGGAAGAGGTTATGTCTCCTCTTCGAACGGCTATTACTCGATCTCGTGGCCCATTGTTTAAATTCTTAACTGAAGGATCTCTTCAAAACACAACAGGGTCAAAACTTAATCGGCTTAAATTAGCATCTACAAAAAAAGGCATTGAAAACTTCTTAACTGGATCTCTTTTAGAGATCAGGCCAATGTCCATCAATAAACTTCAGGGTCTCAGACCAAAAGTTTCAACTGTGGACGAATGGCTTTCAGGAGATATTCGCGAAGACGTAATTGGTGCTCTTGAACAGGGCGCTTCTAAAATGGACGATTATCTCATTGTTGCAATTAGTTCTGAAGGAACTGTTCGCAATGGTTCCGGTGATACCATCAAAATGGAACTTGCAAGTATTCTCAGAGGAGAATACCAGGCCCCCCATATTTCGATTTGGCATTATAAATTAGATGAGATTGAGGAAGTTGCAGATCCTGCTACTTGGGTAAAAGCAAACCCCAATCTTGGCCATACCGTTACTTATGATGTGTATCATTTAGATGTAGAAAGAGCCGAAAAGGCACCCGCAGCTAGAAATGATATTTTAGCTAAGCGGTTTGGAATTCCTATGGAGGGGTATACGTATTTCTTCACTTATGAAGAAACAATACCTCATCCAACAAGAAATTATTGGGGAATGCCTTGCGCTATGGGAATGGACTTGTCGCAGGGCGATGACTTCACCGCATTTAGTTTCTTGTTTCCATTGCCAAATGAGAATTTTGGCGTGAAAACTAGAAGTTACATTACTTCGTTGACATTAATGCGTTTGCCTGGAGCTATGCGGGCAAAGTATGAAGAATTCATTAATGAAGGATCCCTTCATATTCTTGACGGCTCTATTCTTGATATGATGGAAGTTTATGACGACATAGACTTGTTCATTCAACAAGAAGAGTACGATGTTCTTTGTGTCGGTTATGACCCTTACAATGCTAAGGAATTCATTACTCGATGGGAAGCCGAAAACGGTCCTTTTGGTATTGAGAAAGTTATACAGGGCGCAAGAACAGAATCTGTTCCTCTTGGAGAACTCAAGATATTAAGTGAGGAACGCAAACTAATCTTTGATCAGCAACTGATGTCATTTGCCATGGGTAATGCCATTACGATGGAAGATACCAATGGTAACAGAAAGCTTTTAAAGAAGCGATCTGATGAAAAGATCGACAATGTTGCATCAACGATGGACGCTTGGGTTGCTTACAAGTTAAATAAGGAGCAGTTCGGATGATTGTCGACGAAGACTTTTACTTAGAGCACTACGGCACAAAAGGTATGCGTTGGCGAAATCGATCGGGAAAGCAAAAGCTTTTAATGATTGGAGCTGGCGTAGCTGGGTTTGAAGCAGCTAATTATGCTCTTAGACGTAAACGCATCTCTTTCTTAACTCATTTGGGTGTTAGTTTGGCGTCAGCTACTGCAGCTGTAGCAGCTACACAAGCTATTCTTGACCGAGAGGGAGCCAAAAGGGTTTCAACCTTCTAGACAATGAGGTTCCGTCAAAATGGTAGAAAAGCATAAGGATTGACACTCGAGTCGAAGGAGGAGGTGAAGTAATTGCCAACTGTAAAGCAGTTTATTAAACGTATTAACAACGCCTTTAATACTTTTAATCAGCAACCTTATCAAATGGGAACGTCTATTGGGCCTAGTGGCTCTGGGCGACCTCAGGTTTCACGATTTAGGTTCTCTGGTGAGCGAACCATCATCTCCTCGATCTACACTCGAGTTGCAATGGATGTGGCTGGTATTGAAATTCGTCACATTCAGTTAGATGATCAGGGTCGTTATCTCAAAAACATGAATAGCGAACTTCAAAGATGTCTGAGCTTTGAACCAAACATCGATCAGTCGCCAAGGGATTTCCGTCAGGATATTGTTGGAACTCTTTTTGATGAGGGGTATCTAGCAATTGTTCCCGTCGACACAATGGTTGATGCTGATACGGGTCAGATGCAAGACATCTTAAGTATGCGAGTTGGTAAGATTACGGATTGGTATCCGAAGCACGTTAAAGTTAGTGTTTACAATGAAGATACTGGCCGTCGTCAAGAAATAATCATCGAAAAGCGTAAAGTAGCCATTGTGCAAAATCCGCTTTACTCAGTAATGAATGAACCAAACTCTACTTTAAAACGTCTTATTCGAAAGTTAAATCTTTTGGATGGCGTTGATGAGCAGACTAGTTCTGGTAAATTGGATCTCATTATTCAGTTACCTTACGCTATTAAGACTGAAACTAGAAGGCAGCAGGCAGAAAAGCGTAGGGAAGATATTGAGTTCCAGTTAAAGGGTAGTCAGTATGGCATTGCCTACACCGATGGCACAGAAAAGATTACTCAGTTAAATCGTCCTGTTGAAAACAACCTTTTAAAGCAGGTTGAGTATTTGACAAAGACGCTTTATGCTCAGTTAGGTCTTACCGAAGAAGTTATGAATGGTACTGCCGATGAAAAGACTATGATTAATTATTACAGTCGGACGGTTGAACCAATCCTCGATGCAATTGTCGAGGGTATGCAGAGGGCATTTTTATCTAACGTTGATATAACGGCTCCCATGGAAAAGATTAAGTATTTCCGAGATCCGTTTAAGTTGGTCCCGCTTTCTGAAATTGCTGATATTGCAGACAAGTTCTCTCGAAATGAGATCATGACTGGCAATGAGATTCGTGGATTCATGGGTATTCCTCCTTCTGATGATCCAAAGGCCGATTTGCTTATGAACAGCAATATGCCTCAGCCAGGAATAAACGTTCCACCTTTTGACCAGCAAAATCCCTTTGCGCCACCTCCTAATCCATCTGAATCAGCTAAATCTCCTCCTGGACCTACTTGGGAAGAAATGGATGGTATCATGGCGGAGGTGTTTGATAGTTTAAGTAGCCAGGTAGATTCTTTAAATAAGGGGTCTCCTAGTGGCTGATGACACAATATCACACGAATATGCGTCTCAGTACTATGACCCGGCCAAAGCGCATGAATATTATCTGAAAAACCGAGAGTTAAAAGGAAAGCGTCAAGTTTCGAAGCTTTCTAGAGGTGATAAAGAAATATGGGCAACTGTAAAGTCTAATATCACCGATCAAAAGAAAGCCGAGTCTAAAAAAACAACTGCTGATCATCAAGTTGCCGTTCAAAAAATGCGGGAATCTGCACAAGGACGAAAACAAGAGATACGTAATAAGATTCAAGCAGTTATTGCTTCTGTTGAAAATCAGCATGCTTCTGTGGTAAATAGAGTAAATGCTGAAAGAACAAGACAAATCGACTTAGTTCAAAAGAAAGCTAAGGCTGATTTTGATAAAGTTGTAAAAGAAGCACAAAATAAAATAGAAGCTCTTCCTCCTCTTGGAGATAATCCGACAAAAGCTGAAGTTACACAAAGAAATAGGCTTCTTGCTTCTATAAAAAAAGATTTGAAGCGTAATGTTTCTTCGATCACAAAAAAGGCTACGGCCGATCGTAAAACCGTGCTTCAAAATATGCCAATACCAAAAAATGATCCGGCACAGACCAAAGCGTTGATTGCTGATGGCAAACAGCAAGTTGCTCGAGTCGGTGAAGAATTAAAAGTTGCGGTGGAATCTTCTAAAAAGAAGTATGAAGACTTAAAGAGGGGCCTGGCAGCTAAGTATGAGACGATCTATCAAACCGAATTTGATAAGATCAAGGGAACCATGTAAAATTTCGAAAGGACATCCAAATGAAGGCTGATTTCAGCGGATGGGCTACCAAACCGAATGTTAAGTGTTCGGATGGTAAGACCATCATGCCCGATGCTTTTGGGCATCAGGACCAGCAGCAGGTGCCTCTTGTTTGGCAGCATGGTCACACTGACCCCGAGAATGTTCTCGGTCATGCCATTCTCGAGCCAAAAGATGGCGGCGTTTACGCCCATTGTTTCTTTAATACGACCCCTAAGGCACAGCATGCCAAGGAGCTCGTTGCACATAAGGATATCACGAATCTTTCGATTTGGGCCAACAAGTTAGTTATGCAGGCCGATCGAGTTCTTCACGGTGCCATTCGTGAGGTTAGCCTTGTTCTTTCGGGGGCTAATCCTGGAGCTGTGATTGATAATGTTTCGATTCGTCACTCTGATGGCGATATCGAAGTTCTTGATGAAGAGGCCATTATCTATACCGGTCTTGAGATTGATCTCGAGCATGGTGAAGATGATGACGAAGAGAAAGAGGAAGATAATTCTGGCGAGGCTTCCGATGAGGATGTACTCGATCAGGTGAAGGCAATCTTCGAATCGTTAACCGACGATCAGAAGACCAGCCTTAGTACCCTGGTGGGCGAAGGTGGTGAATCCAGTTCTGAGCAGTCCGAGGAGGAAGGCAAGGAGCTCGAGGTTCAGCACTCCACCGAACTTGGCAACGACCCTTCGATTGCCGAGATTTATAATTCCATGAATGAACAGCAGAAGACTGTTTTGGAATATATTGTTGCGCAGGCAATCGAAGCGGCTACGGCCGGGGACCTTAACCATAGTGAGAAAGGCAATGAGGAAATGACCCACCAGAACATTTTCGAAAAGAAAGACGCTCCTAAGGAGCCGACGATTTCGCATGATGACCTGAATGCCATCGTTGCGGATGCTGCTCGTGTCGGTTCTCTTCGGGATGCTTTCAACGAGTATGTCGTTTCGCACGGCATTGAGGATATCGACCTTCTTTTCCCGGATGCTCAGAACATCAACACTCCTCCGGAGTTCCTGAAGCGTCGGACTGAGTGGGTTGCCGTGGTTCTTGACAATGTCAAGAAGAGCCCGTTCAGCCGCATTAAGACGATGTGGGCTGATCTCACCTATGCTCAGGCCCGAGCCAAGGGTTACATCAAGGGCAACCTGAAGAAGGAAGAGTTCTTCCGAGTGGCTCGTCGAGTCACCCAGCCTACGACCATCTATAAGAAGCAGAAGCTCGATCGTGACGACATGATCGACATCACCGACTTCGATGTGGTTACCTGGCTCAAGGGTGAGATGCGAATCATGCTGGATGAGGAAATCGCTCGTGCGATCCTTGTCGGCGATGGTCGCGATCCTGCTGATGAGGACAAGATCGATGAGGACGCTATTCGTCCGATTGCGACGGATGACGAGCTGTACACCACCACGGTGAACGTCAACATCGATGATGCTTCTTCGTCGGTTCAGGAAGTTATCGATGCCATCGTTAAGCATCGCTCGTCCCTTCGTGGCACCGGTATGCCGACCATGTTCACTACCGAGACGTACATCGCCCAGATGATGCTTCTCAAGGACACCACTGGTCGGGATCTGTACCGTTCGCTGGATGAGATCGCCGCGAAGCTGCGTGTTTCGTCGATCGTGGCCGTCGAGGTTCTGGAAGAGTATGACGACATTGTCGCTGTTCTTGTGAACCTTTCGGATTACACTCTTGGTGCTGACAAGGGCGGCCAGGTTTCGATGTTCGATGACTTCGATATCGATTACAACCAGTACAAGTATCTGATCGAGACCCGGGCATCCGGTGCGCTCACCAAGCTGAAGTCGGCTCTCGTGGTCAACAAGGTTGCTAGCAACGTTACGCTGGTTACTCCGACCGAGCCCACCTTCAACGCCAATACTGGCGTGATCACCATTCCGACCCAGACCGGCGTCACCTACAAGGATTTCGAGGACAACGTTCTGTCGTCTGGTGCCCAGTCGGCGCTTGATCCTGGTGAGGAGTTCACGGTGTTCGCTTACCCGTCCAGCGGTTCGTATGAGTTCAACGCCTCGGATGAGGACACCTGGACGTTCACTCGTATCGACTGATAAGTAGGAGATAGCATGAACCGGTTTTACGGAAAAATCGGTTACGGCGAATCTCACGAATCCCCCGCCGAGTCTGGAATTTGGGTTGATGAAATTACCATAGAGCGAGATTATTATGGTGATGTCATTCGAAAAACCAGAAGGATGGAACAGACCGAAAATCTTAATGATAATATTTCGGTCGGGAATTCGATTAGCATTGTTGCAGATGAGTATGCAAATGCGAATTTCTCTAATATTCGATATGTCATATGGAACAGTACTGCATGGAAAGTTACTGAAGTTGAAGTTCGCCAACCAAGGCTTATTTTAACTTTAGGGGATGTTTACAATGGCCCATTTCCGGAGGTTCCATAATGAAGGATAGACTAGATTTACACGCATTGCTGAAAGATATCTGTGATAATGTCTACTTTCAGCCACCGCCTAGTATAAAAATGGTTTATCCTTGTATCGTGTATCGTAGAGACGATGCCGTTACTGATTTTGCAAACAATAACCCATATAATTATACAAGGCTGTATCTTGTTACGGTGATCGATAGAGATCCAGATAGTCTTATACCAGCATTAGTGAAAGAATTGCCTAGTTGCACTTTTGATCGCTTTTATGCTGCCGATAGTTTGAACCACGACGTTTTTCGCATTTCCTTTTAAGGAGAAGAAATGACTGCTCTTACTTGGGACGAGGTTGGCGAACGGTTTTTCGAAACCGGCGTCGATCGTGGCGTCCTTTATCTTCCTACGGCTGGTGTTTATGACCAGGGCATTGCTTGGAATGGTATTACTGGTGTTACCGAGACTCCCAGCGGCGCTGAGCCTACGGCTCTTTATGCCGACAATCAGAAGTATCTTAACCTGATCTCTCTTGAGGAGTTTGGCGGGACTATTACCGCTTATACTTATCCTGATGAGTTTGGTCAGTGTGATGGTACTTCTGAGCCGACTCCTGGTGTTTTCGTTGGTCAGCAGGCTCGTTCTACTTTCGGTCTTTCTTATCGTACCCGAGTTGGTAATGATGAGGAAGGCGACGCGCTTGCTTACAAGCTTCATCTTCTTTATGGGGCCACGGCCAAGCCTTCGGAGCGAGCTTACGCTACGGTGAATGATTCCCCGTCTGCTATTGAGTTCAGTTGGGAAGTCAGTACTACTCCGGTAGCTGTCACTGGGCTTCGTAATACTTCTTTACTGACGGTCGACTCTCGTACTGTTAGCGCTGGTGCGCTTGCTGCTCTCGAGGACCTTCTGTATGGAACGGTTGGGACTGACCCATCGCTTCCTCTTCCCGACGATGTTATTGCCCTTGTTGGTGGAACTGCTCTTGCGACGGGCGTTGTCGTTGCTGGCGATGCTGATTCGATTGATATCACGGGCACCACTGCTAACTACAAGTTCACGGTTGAAGCCTGGGATGGCGACAGCTATGGCGTGGTTGTTGGCGGCAATGGTGTTAACGAGGCTGCTGCTGAGGCGCTTACGCTTGCGAATGGTATCCATCGCGTGACTCTTTCTGCTGCTGCGGGTTACTACGTCCCGACTGCTCAGCAGAAGGTGTTCATCGTCAACGTTACTTGATTAATTTTTGACGGAGGCTAGAGAATGCTTACATTAATTATACCTGGTCAAGAGTTCTTTAACGAAGAAACACAAGAGTTCATCATGATGGACGAGGTTGTTTTGGAGCTCGAGCATTCTCTAGCCTCTTTGTCAAAATGGGAGTCAAAATACAGAAAACCCTTTCTCAGTTCTGAAATAAAAACTGATGAAGAAGTAATCGGTTACATTGAAGCAATGGTTGTTTCTGGTCCTTTTTCTTTTGATGTATATAAAAGGATGTCTCAATCACAATTAGATGAAATAAATGAGTACATATCATCTCCAGAATCAGCCACAACATTTAGCGACTATTCACAAAAAAGAGGTAGTGGTAGGTCTGAAGTAATTACTTCGGAATTAATTTATTATTGGATGACTACGTATAACATACCTTTTGAATGCCAATATTGGCATCTAAATCGCCTGTTTGCTTTACTTAGAATTGCAAACATAAAGAACTCAAAAGAGAAAAAGATACCTAGGAGCGCCGCCGCAGCTCAGCAAAGAAATCTAAATGCACAGCGCCGAGCTCAATTAGGTACTAGTGGATAGGAGGTGTAATGACCAAAATAAACTGGGACGCAGTTGGAGAAAGACTGTTTGAAACCGGTGTTGATCGGGTAGTTTTATACACCTCTTCTGGTGCTGTTCCTTGGAATGGCGTAATTTCTGTGGATGTAAAACATGAAGGGTTTAACAAAACCTCGGTTTATTTCGATGATAGAAAAGTTAATGAAATCATTTATCAAGGGGATTTCTCAGCCTCTTTAAGTGCTTACACTTATCCTGATGAATTTCTTCAGTTTGATGGGTTTGCTGAAATTGCTGATGGTATGTATCTTGATAATCAAATTTCCGATGATACTTTTTGCATCGCTTACAGAACTTTAATTGGTAATGATGAAGATGGAATTGATCACGGGTATAAAATTCATATACTATATGATTTAACTGCAACCCCCAGTGATCTCTCACAGAAAACGGTGGAAAGTAATGTCGAACCTATTGAATTTAGTTGGGAACTTACGTCGATCCCGGGGGAAATTCCTTGGTATCGTCCTTCTGCTCATCTTGTTTTAGATTCAAGAACTTTACCTCCCGATTCTTTAACAGAAGCAGAGAATATTCTTTACGGTACTTCTGAAACTGATCCATATTTACCTGCGTTGTTCGATTTATTTTCGATGCTTGGTCTTAAGATTCGAGATAATGAAGATGGAACTTGGACTGCTATTGGGCCAGAAAGTATAATTGATACTTTGGATGGATACAGTTTCTCTATAGACTCAAGTACAGTAACCGAAATTGATACTGACACATATAGTGTTAGTTAATAGGAGATCAAATGCCTACTGTGACTAGTTATACAAAAGACAAAATTGATGATCTTATTGATGAAATTAAGTTTTTATCTAGCCACGCGGTTACTGCGGATTATTCACTTGTTTTAACTGATGCTGGCAAACTTGTAGAAGTTAACTCTTCTTCAAAGAAAACAGTTACTGTTCCTGCTCTTGCAGATGTTGCATATTCCAATGGGACGGTCATTTACATTACGCAAAGAGGAACTGGTCCTGTAGTTATTGAACCAGGAGTTTCTGTTACTATTCGAAGTCTGGGTAATTCCTTAGTTACCTCTGGGAAATATGCAGTTGTTAAATTGTATAAACTCGGACCAAACGAATGGTATGCTAGTGGGGATTTAGTTCCGGTCCTAGAATGTAATCGTCAAACCGACGATTACACATTAGCTTTAAGTGACGTCAACAAATGCGTTGAAATGAATAAAGCGACTGGCAATACTTTAACTATTCCAGACAATGCTACTGTTCCGTTTCCTATTGGTACAGTTATTTATGTTAGTCAATATGGGGCCGGTACTACTGCTATTGCAGCTGCTGTGGGTGTTGATGCTCGCAGTTTGGGCGGCAATCTGAATTCTGCAGGGCAATACTCGTCGATAAAACTTCATAAAATTGGCACTGATGAGTGGTATGTTTCTGGAGATTTGGTTGCTTGAAAGAGAGGATCGATGTGAAACTCTCGGTTTCTTCTGGTGGAACTTTTGAGAATTTAGAAAAATTCTTAAAAAGAGATTTTACCAGTTCTTTAAAAATTGCCTTAAATCGTTGTGGAGAAAAAGGTGTTTTAGCTTTAAAACAAGCCACACCAACCAAGTCTGGTTTAACCGCTGAATCATGGCGGTATACGGTTAAAATAGGCAAAAAATTTTCTACTATTACATGGCACAATGATCATGTAAATGAAAATGTAAAAATTGCCATTATTCTTCAATACGGGCATGCTACAGGAAATGGTGGTTGGGTTGAGGGTTATGATTACATAAATCCAGCAATTAAACCCATATTTAACGATTTTGCTTCGAGTATATGGATGGAGGTGACTCGCAATGGGTAGTGTCGATAATAGAGTAGTTTCTGTTAAGTTTGACAATAATGATTTCATGAACAAGGTCGGGCCTACCCTTCAAAACCTTGACAAACTCAAGGGCGGGTTAGACCTAAATAAACAAGCTCAAAATTTAGATGGTCTTACGCAAGCGGGCAAGCGCTTTAATTTGGATAGTATGGCGCAAACTCTTGAAGCAATCAATAACAAGTTTAGCATTCTTGGTGTTACCGCATTTAGTGTTATAAACACTGTTGTTGAAAGATTTACTTTAGCTACCGGTCAGATTGCTAAAGCATTTACTTTAGAACCAGTCCTTTCTGGCTTTCGTGAGTTTGAAACGAACGCTAATTCCATTCAGACTATTCTTGCTAACACAGCCGATGCTGGAGTTGGTCTAGATCAAGTTACTGGCGCTTTAGATAATTTAAATGAATACGCCGACAAAACCATCTATAATTTCAGTCAGATGGCTCGAAATATCGGTACATTCACTGCTGCGGGTGTCAGTCTTGACGATTCGACCAATGCAATTAAAGGCATTGCAAACCTTGCTGCCATGGCTGGTTCTAGTTCTGAACAAGCATCTAATGCCATGTATCAGTTATCTCAGGCAATGTCTGCAGGGAAGGTTACGGCAGTTGACTGGATTTCGGTCAATAATGCTGGTTTTGCTGGACCGCTTAAAAAGCAGTTGTTTGAGGCCGCCAAAGCACTTAAGACTTTAACTGATGTTCCAGTTAATATGACTTTTGATCAGTGGATCGCCAGTGGTGGAGATTTCAAGAAAGCCATGGAAGATGGCGTCTTCACTTCTGAAACTCTTAAGCTTGCTCTTGGTGCAATGAGCGGTGACATGAGTCGCCAGCAGTTAATTGCTAAAGGCTATAGCGAACAGCAGGCCGATTGGGTCCTTAAGACCGCAACCATTGGCACTAAAGCAGCTACTGAAGTCAAGACATTTACTCAGTTAATTAGTACTCTTAAAGAGGCCGTTGGTACTGGCTGGGCCGAAAGCTTCAAAAAGGTTATTGGTAACTTTGAGGAAGCCAAGTCTCTGTTTACAGGTTTAAGTAATATTTTCGGTGGGATTATTAACAAACAGTCCGAATACCGCAATGGTCTTCTTGAAGGCTGGAAATTCTTTGGTGGTCGTGAAGCATTAATTCAAAGTCTTAGGGATGCTCTTTGGAGTTTATTTAGTGTAACCCATTCGGTTACTAGTGCGTTCCGTGAAGTTTTTCCTGCCATGCAACCTGAACGTCTTGCTAATCTTACAAAGTCGTTCGAACGTCTTGTTGCCAAATTAATTCCTACTGGAGAAACTCTTGAAAAGATCCATCGGATCTTTGTTGGCTTGTTCTCTGTGATCCATGCTGCCTGGACTGTAATTAAGACTGTTGGTTCGGCCATTAAAGATTTTGCCACTTCTCTTGATTTCCTCAAAGCTTTACCTGGTGGTATCTTAGAGGTTTTTGCCAAAATAGGAGACGGCGCTAAGACTTTAACCGGTATCATTGGCGATGGTTCTGCCATCAAGAATTTCTTGGATAAGTATCTTAGGCAGGTTGCAGAGTTCTTAAATACTCTTGCTGCAAACATTCAACCATATATTCAAAAGGTTGGCGAAGCTTTTGATAAGATTAAGACTTTCTTTGCGGATCTTTTTACTAAAGATGCGGCTGCTGGTTATGAGAATTTCTCTGAAAAGGTTGGAGATGCAACTGGCAGAATTAGGCAGCGTTGGGAGCAACTGACCGAAGCCGGAAGTAAACTTCGAGAGTTTTGGGATAAGTTTGTAGGCTACCTGAACCAGATAAAAGAAGAAATAGGAAAAATTTGGGATAAGATTGCTGGTTCATTTAAGCAAGGTAATTTTGACGGTGCTCTTGATGCTGTGAATACTGGTCTCTTGGGGGGTTTTCTTCTTTTACTGCGTCGGTTCGTAAAAGATGGAATAAAGATCAATATTAATGGCATTAGTGATATGTTTGATGCCCTTTCTAAATCTTTAACCATATTCCAAGACAAAGTTAAAGCCGATCTTATTAAGAGCATCGCAATTGCAGTAGCAGTTCTTACCGGTTCTCTTCTTGTTCTTTCTTTAATCGATTCTGATAAGCTCACCAAGGCCTTAGTGGCTATGGCGTCTTTCTTTGCAGAGATTGTTGTTACATTAAAAGCTTTAGATGAATTAATTTCTGGCTTCGGTGGAACAACTAAAATGTTTGCTTTGTCGGCCGGTCTTATTTTCATCGGCTTAAGCACTATGGCTTTTGTAGCGGCCATTAAGAAACTTTCCGACATGGACATGGACCGAATGCTTCAAGGTATTGGCGGTCTCGGCCTTGTTCTTACGATGGTTATTTCTTTTATAGGGGTTTTAACAAAGACTCTTAAAACCATGGAAAAGGGTGATATGGACCCGCATAAATTAATCCAGCTTGGTCTTGGATTAATTGCCATGGGCTTAGCCATTCGTGTTATGGTTAGTTCGGTCGTCGCTTTGGCCGGGTTAAATATGGGCGACATGCTTAAGGGTCTTTTAGGGCTTGCCGCTGTTATGGCCATTCTTGCTTTAAGTGTAAAGGGTGATGCCGATCATTATATTGCCATGGGTATTGGCATGATTCTTCTTTCTTTCGCAATTAAATCGTTAATTGGAGCTGTTCGAACGCTCGGCGAAATGAATATAGACGTCTTGCTTCAAGGGCTTGTTGGGTTTGGTGCTATGATGATGCTTTTGGCATTATCACTTATTGCGTTCCCAGATGACATGGCAAAGATTGGCCTTGGGTTGTTCTTCATATCAAGAGCAATGATGAAGATGGTCGAAGTCGTTGAAGCTTTTGGTAAAATGGACTTTGGCACAATGGCTAAAGGTATCGGCGCCGTCGCGACGGTTCTTGCAATTTTAGGTATAGCTCTTCATTTCCTTTCAGGAAAATTAGAAGGTGGCTTGGCTTTATTTATTGCTGTTGGCGCATTAATTATTTTATATGAAGTCATAAAATCCATTTCTGAATTGGGAATGGTCGCGGTCATGACTTCTTTGTTCGCAATTGTTGGAGCTATTGGTGCTTTAACTATTGCAGCATTGCTGTTGGCCGACACCGGTGCTATATTTGCCGTCCTTGCTTTAGCCGGAGCTTTAGCTTTAATTGGTCTATCTGTCGCTTTAGTTGGAGCCGGTATTTATTTGATTGCTGAAAGCTTCTATAGATTAATAGAAGCAGCCAAATTACTTAAAGATATTGGCGTTGAAGGTGTTCGTGCATTTTTGGAAATATTGCCAGAGATTGCACAAGCAGGAACTAAAGCCTTTGTCGCTTTTGTCGGTGGAATTCTGGAATCCATTCCGGGTTTGTTAGAAAAGCTTAGCGGCGCAATTGGTTCGATTGTTAACTTTGTAATTGAAAATGCTCCAAAATTTGCTGAAGTTGCAACTATGATTGTTCAGACGATTTTGACCGTCCTAGAACAAAACGTTCCAAGAATAATTGAAGTTGGCTTTAAGCTTCTGGTTGCTTTTCTAACAGGACTTCGCGACAACATAGGAAATATCACAACGTTGGTAAATGATATTATTTACCAGTTCCTTGTTTCTATGGGCGAACGAGTTCAAACCTTAATCAATGCTGGAATGTATTTGCTTTCCATGTTCTTACAAGGAATTGCAGATAATATATGGATGGTTTATGAATCTGCCGGTAATCTTATATCTGCACTTATTGAGGGAATGGACCGCGTAGTCCAGAAAATCATTGAGGCTGGTGGAAATCTCATCATCCATATTATTGAAGGCATTGGTAAGAAAAGCCGAGATATTTCTGATGCGGGCACCGATACCCTGATTAAGTTCCTTGCGAATCTTGCTGAAGATGCTGTTCGATTTGCTGATGCTGGGCTTAAGATTGTCACCAATCTTTTGAATGGGCTTGCAAATGCAATCGATAATAACAGAGATCAGTTGCGAGATGCCGGAGCCAATTTGGCCCGGGCCATCATTGATGGTTTAACTGGTGGTATTGCAACTAAAGCAGGGGAAGCATGGGAAGCCTTTAAGAACGTTGCAAAGGGTGCTCTTGGTGCATTTGCTAAATTCTTGGGAATCGAATCTCCATCTAAAGAAATGTATAAGATGGGTGTTTGGTCTATTCAAGGTTTAACAAATGCAGTTAATCAAGATACTACTGTAACCGATGCATTTGGAAATCTTGGCAATAATGCTTTGCTTTCATTAAATAAATCTTTAAGTTCTGGTAACACCATTGCTGATTTAATTAGCGAAAGCAACCCAACCATTACGCCGGTGCTTGATTTGACAAACGTTGATAAAGGTTTGTCTCAAATTGGTAAAAAGACACCAATAATTGACACATATTTGTCTCGTGATCAAGCAACATCTCTGGCTAAAGCAACCAAGCTTCTGTCTGCACAGGATGTTCCAGCAATTCCTCAGCCGGTTAATACGACTAAGGAATTCAATTTCAACCAGACCATTCATTCGCCTAAGGCTTTGAATATGGGTGAGTTGTACCGTCAGACTAAATCTCAATTTGCTACTGCTAAAGAAGGATTGGAGGGTATAACCAATGAAGGTAACTAAATTGGAAATTTGCTCTCCTGGGGCTGTTGCTAATACTTTAATTACCCACCTTTCTTTTTCATTTAATGGAGAAGACCGTACCAACCCATATGTCTTAAAAAAGATTGATGGTTTGAATCCAGATGAAATTATTCGGACTTACAATGACGGCCCGGCTTTTTATAGGCTTCGTCCTAAAGAAAAGAAGCTGTCTATTCATGTTAAAATAAATCCGAATTACAAAGACAATATAAGCATCGGGGAACTTCGAGATTATCTTTATAACCTCGTTGCTTTCAACACCAGAGCCGTTACTTGGAATAGCGATACAAAGCTTCAGTTTCGGTTTTTAAATGGTTCCGAGTATTTGGCCAGCATATTTGGTGTTGTTAGTAAGATTGACACTGATATATTTTCTAATTCGTCAGATTTAATTCTTACTGTTGATTGTGACGATCCATTTTTCCGTTCTACAGAGGACGTTAATCTTTCTTCAAACATCATGCTTGATTCGCATGCAAAACATTATTTAAATGGGCAATTGTTCAATGTTGAGTCTGCGTTTTATTGTAATGACGAAAAATCGACGGCCCCTCATGGTTTCCGAATGGAAATCGAATGTGTTTCTGAACCACCTTTCGACATGTATAATCCAAAGAAGTTTCTCATTTGGGATAGTCGAAATGTTCAGAAATATTTCTTTGCTTCTTCTTTTGATTTTCAGGTAGGAGACTGGATTTTCTTTTCTAGTGAAGAAGATAATCGATACTTTAGTATTGGTCGTGGATTTGTAAACTATGATATGTTCAATACTTTTTATTGGGGCTCTATTTGGCCGATGATTTCTCCTGGTGAAAACTTCTTTGAAGTTTCTGAAGGTTTTAATATTCGAACCGTAAAACATCGTTATTCTTATTGGGGAGTGTGATCGTATGGACGTGTTTCATGTTAATTTTATCGACTTCACATCTTTGGGCCCAATCGAAGGTATTGAAAAAATAACATGGGTTGAGCGATACAACCAGCCGGGCGAGTTTATTATTATTGGCGATCCGGTTCCTCTGGCTATGAATCTTCCAATCGGTCGTTTTATATCCCATAGTGGTACTGATAATGTAATGGTTGTTGAGTCTCATTTTATTGATGAATCGGAAGATAGCGAATACCCAAAAAAGCTTCAAGTAAAAGGTACTTGTATAACTAATTATATAATGCAAAATCGAGTTGTGCACCGCCGAGCACCATATGATGACGAAGAAACTTTTTGGTCATATAGTGGATATGATGATTTTGCTTTAAAAGCCGCATATTATGAGACCGGACGAACGAACATTGTTAATTTACTTCTTCGGTTATTAAACCATCATTTAACTGAAGCTAGCGGTTTAACTGAAAACATAGAGAATCTCATAAACATGAGTTATGTAGAATCGGATGTTTTTTTTGGGAACTATGCTAGTGATAAATTGCCATATTTAAACCAAGCGGTTTATAAAATTCTTTTAGAGTCTGATATTGGATTAAAAGCCGTTCGGCCTGGCCCAAATCGTGCATATTTAGAAGATCCAGATTTCATAGCAGGTTTTTATTCTGGCTCTTGGGATCCAAAAGAAATGATTTTCTTTGTTGTCCATGGCGGAAATGACTTATCTGATTCTGTCATATTTGATATAAATAATGGCGATGTTCATAATGCTCGTTATTTATGGACAAACAAACACGATAAAAATTCGTTTTATTCAGCGGGCAAAGAATACGTTCAAAGATGGTTTAATGAAGATCTTGGGACGCTGGGCGGATGGTCAAGAAAAGAACTTAGATTAGAGCACCGAGATTATGATCCTTTAGCCCCCGGCGAAGGCTATGAAACTTTAATTTGGACTGTATTAAACGAACGTGGTCGTGAAGCCATTCGGTTAGCACAATCCCAAGGAATTATACTTGATGCTTTAGGCACTACAAATTCTGGTCCAAAATATGGAATACATTATAGGGTCGGAGACATAGTTAAGGTTTTTGGGAATTACGGTGTGAATCAAAATATGAGAGTATCCGAAATTGCGTTTACGCAGGATAAAGATAAAGAGTTCGTTGTTCCTACTTTTAAACCCGTGTATATTGTTCCTCCTCCATCGCCAGAATAAGGAGCCTAACATGAAAAAGAAAACCATATCCATGCATAATTGGTTTGTCGTGCGGGTTCCTTATATAATGTTAATTGTTTCATTTATATTCTTTGGTTTTTCGGGAGCTCCAACGTTCCCAAATGATGATGTCTACCAACTCACGGCTTTCTTTGTGGCTGGTATTCAAACATTGAGCATAGTCTTTCCCAAATGGACTAAGATGGTTTTAATTGCTGATTTAATTACTATATTTTGGCTTATGATGATTGCTTGGGAAGTTTATGTTCATTTGTATCCGCAACGGGCCGGATTGTTTGCTATTATGGAGACGCCCACAGTTGCTATATTTTTGGCGTTTGGGTCGCCATTAAGAAGCCGTATATATTCTAGAAAAATTGTAATTAAGACCCCTCACTATAGCGAGAATCTAACCCCGCATTATTCTAGTCCAACTAGAGGGAGGGTCTAGCAATGAAAGTCCTTATGGCGATGGTAGGAGTAATTGCACTTTATTCTTTAGTTATTGCTCAAACTGCGGCGGAAGTTATTCCTCCGGTGGCATCGCTTCTTGGTCTTTTAGGTTTAATGATCAAGTATATTCGAGATAATCGGGTCGAAAACGCCCAACAGGGTCATTATGAAAATCTACTTAAACACCAAAAAGAAACTTACGAAAACACCATCTCTGATTTGCGGTATCAAGTTAAGGAACTTCACAAACAGGTAAATGATCTACAAAATCAGATTGATGAATTAAGAAATAAAAAATAAGGAGTAATAATGCTTATAGTCTTTTCTTTTGCGTTTTTTATTATTGGCTTTTGCGCTAATCGTTATCTCATGCCAAAGAAGTATGATGGAACTATCGATGTTGCTACTAATAAAGCTGGTATAAAGGTCGCAAGCCTTGATTTCAACAAAAACGCACCTCAGATCTTAAATACTAAATCCTCCATAACTTTTAAGGTTGTTCGCAAATAAAACAGCCCCTATAATAGGAAGCTAACGAAGGAGGACCAATTGCAGGTTCCTTGGAGGAAGAAGACCGAGCTGGACATCGTCATCGAAGATGTCGTGACCCGTATGCGAGTCATCGGCCCGGACGACCCGGAATACAAGAAGCTGGTGAAGTACCTGAGCCATCTGACGAAGATGCGTGATGAATCGCGCAAGAACCGTCGGGTGAGCCCCGATACCGTCGCCATCATCTTGGGAAATGTCGGGATCGTCGTGGCCGTAATTGCGTATGAGAACGCGCATGTCGTGACGACAAAGGCGCTGGACTTCATCGTGAAGAGACCGCGATAAGCCAACCCGAAGTGGCGAACAAAAGAGGTAGTACAAGAGACATACAAAACTTGTGCTATCTCTTTTGTCTCGCCCGGGTTTCGACTCTTCTTTGTTTTCGCCAAAATGGGAGTAGTTCATAAGAACAATCCCTTTCTCTTTTGCTAAAAGTACTTTTTCTGGCAAATGTCAAATTTGAATCGGCAAAAATGCCCGGGGGGAAATTTTGAAAAAACAATTCTCGCAGGATTAACCATCACTATAATAGGAAGAAAGCCTGGAGGACAGATGGACCTGAACGAGAACATCATCGCCGCGCTGCTGAACTTGCTCCTGTGGGGCACGTTCTTCGCAGCGTACATCGGATGGTGCGAGTGGTCAGACCGCCGCAAGTACCCGAAGAAGTGATCGACCTGATGAGATAATAGCTAGCTAACAACGGCTATTATCTTTTCCTCGCAGGAATAACTATTAGTATAATAGGAAGAATGCCTGGAGGAATGATGGAAATCAGTAACTTCTATATGGCTCAGCTAGACGAGATCGTCACGAAGCTGGACGTGCTCACATGCAAGCTCGATCGCCTTCCGAAGCCAGACCTGACCTATGAGGAAAGGTACGCGCTTCGGAGCCAGATCGTGCAGCTGTGCGCCACCCGCAACCTGATGCTCTCGGACCCCGCAACCAAAGAGAAGTCGAAGAAGAAGCATTTCTGGCAGAAGTAATTCCAGAAGCCCAAACGCCTTTGTACAAACAAGGGCTATGGGTTTTTCTCGCAGGATTAACAATCCCTATAATGAAGAGATAGCTCTTATGAGAACCCTCAGGATTAATATGATAGGACTAATGTGCCTGTATTAAGCGAGGATAGTACCATAAGAACGATTCTCTTTTTCTTTATCTACCAAAGGAGATACAATGCCCCGACCGATCAAGCGAGTGAAGACCTTCTTCAAGGACCATCCCGATCTGACGGCGTCTCTGATCTTTGCTGCTGGCACGGCGGTGGGGATCGTTCTGACGACGAAGATCCAGGAGAACAACAAGACCGTGTTCCTCCCTGGACCGGAAGATGACAAGAACCTCTACATCAGGCAGGTTCGGCCCAACGGAGCCAACCGTGCTTGCATCCGAAGCTTCCGTTTCGACAAGCCCGTCGATAAGGATCCCGATTCGCAGGACTAACAGGCCCTATAATGAGAAGAAGACGAGACACGAGAGTGTAGGTGCAAGACCTACCCGTCTGGTGTGGGAGCAGAACCACTAAATCACAGTTTGCGCTGGACTGTGAACCCTAGTCTTCTCATTTTTTTCTGACCATAAAGGAGGGATTATAGTTTTATGTTCAAAGACAGAGAACTCCGAGTAAGGTTAGCACCGAAAGATTCCACTCCAGATTCTGTAGATGAATCAACTCAGCTTACAGTTTCTGAGCAGGTGCTAGATAAGATCGATGAGGTAACAAAAGACGTTCTCCGAGAAGGAGCTTCTCTTTTGCTTATTTACATCGCAGCAGACACAGTCCGTAAAGTAATTATCGAACTAGCCAAAAAGTAAAGGATTAATCATGAACAAGCATTATGGTGTACTCAATTTCCTGTTCGATATTTTCATGGTCATTTTCACGGGTGGGCTTTGGCTCATCTGGATTTTCGTTCGTGAGATGAGGAAGCGGTGATCTGGAGGCGCCGCCGTCGTTTTGTTCTTGACGAGCTTGCAAGCGGCATCAACATCACAATTCGAATGTTCTTTTACATATTTTTGATCCTCATGCTTTTTGGTATGTGGGTTATCGTTAAACTAATGGGGGTGAAATGATAGGCGATTTACTTTCCCAGGTTCTTGAATTCTTAGCTCATGTCGGCGGTTTCCTAGCTTTACTGTTTTTTATAGTATTAGGCGTAAAGCTTTGGAAGCAGGACGACGAAACGCAGGAGAAAGAATTCGAGGATGATGTTTGATTTAAAAACTGTTGTTAGTGCCGTAAGGACTTTCACTAAGACAAATTCACCAGCAATTCTTACAGGTATAGGTGTCTCTGGTACTGTTGCTACTGCATATTTTGCTGGTGTTGCGTCTTACAAAGCAGCTAATCGGTTAGGTGAAGAATCGCCATATCTTAGCAATAAGGAAAAAGTGTTAGAGGTTTGGGACCTTTATATTCCTGCTGCTATATCTGGTGTGGTTACCATCGGGTGTATTATCGGTGCTAATCATATTTCTTCCCACAAGACGGCCGCTGCATATTCAGTCCTAGCCGTAACCGAAAAGGCCTTTGAGGAATATCGTACAAAGGTCATTGAAAGAGTCGGGGAAACGAAGGAACAAGCCATTCGTGACGAAATTGCGCAGGCTCGTGTTTCGGAAAATCCCCCCGGAGGAAATCTGGTAGTAGTTCACCCAGAAGGAGTCATCTGCTGCGAGTTGATGACTGGGCGATATTTTGTCGGAGATATGGAAAAACTCCGGCAGGCAGTCAATGAAGTCAACGCAAAGCTCCTTCGTGAAGATTATGTGGTAATTGGAGAGTTTTACTACATACTCGGGTTGCAGCAGACGTCCAGTGCTGGGCGTCTTGGGTGGACTTCAGACAAACTCCTCGAGCTTGAATTCAGTACTACACTCACGGAAGATAATAAACCGTGTTTGGCTTTCGATTACAACTACATAAAGCCGATGTAGTTCGCGAAAATAACAAGTCGTATAATAGGAAGAAAATCCCCAATCGAGGAGACCGACATGACCGAGAACACCGAGTTCGACGCCGTGGAGTTCAACGACCCCGAGGACGAGACCCTGACCGACGAGACCAACGTCGTGACGGTCGCCGCCCTGGCCGCCCTGGCCGGAGCTGGCGCCACCGCCGCGATCTGCTGGTTCCGCCGGAACAAGAGCTCGCTCAAGGCGAAGCTGGACGCCCGCAAGGCGAAGGACGACGGCACGACCGAGACCGCCATCCCGGAGAAGTAGGACTGACAACCGAACAGTAATAGCTCTAGTTAGATATACATTAACTAGGGCTATTGCTGTTTCTATTTTTTTCTATACGTAAAAACCAAACGAGGAAAAATGCTTAAGCGAACCATTACCTATGAAGATTTTGATGGTAACTCCATCAGCGAAGAGTTTTATTTCAACCTCACCAAGCCAGAATTACTTGAGCTTGATGCTAAGTATACTCCCGATTTAAGCGGGGCTTTTGATAAGGCCGTAAAAGAAGAAGATCGGCAGTTCCTTTTAGAAATGTTTAAGGATCTCATTCTTCTTTCCTATGGCGTTCGCTCTGAAGATGGTAAGCGATTTATCAAGGATCCGGAGCTTACTAAGGAATTTACCCAAACCAATGCATATGCTGAGCTTTATATTGAGATTCTAAGCGATCTTGATGTTGCTGCGGACTTCTTCATTGGTATTGCTCCTTCGGATATTGCGGTGAAGATGAAGGAAGAGAACGTTAAGGAAAAGGTTGCCAAGGAACTTAGAATTCCAGAGTCAAAGGATGAATCTAATGCTGAGAACTGAAGACAAGCACATTGATTGGCCGATTGTTTTTGCTTATTTCATCATGCTCATTGCGACGATTTACTTCGGTGCACAAATTATCAGCGTTCTGTTCCGAGGGTAAAAATTCGCAGAACTAACAGGTCCTATAATGAGAGGCCATCCTGGCTTCTTTTTTTATTTGAAAGGATTGTGATGAAGTCAATCCAAGATATTGTTAGAAACGCTCTAGATGAACGTAATATGTCCAACACGGACCTTGCTATTTCTGTCACATCTTGGCTAATCGGGGTTAGCGTTGGTTTTACCGTTAATGCCGTTCTTCAACAGAATGTCGAGACTGAAAATAAGCGCCAGCATTTGGAGCTTGCCGTAGGCTCGGCTGCTCTTGGTTGGGTCACGAAAGAAATTGTTCGTGAGAAGGCCGAAAAGCGTATGCATGCATGGATCGCAGAAATCAAGGAAGCTAAGGCCGATATCGACGCTGAACGGGAAGCAAAGCAGACGAAAGGTTAATCATGGATGATCAGTTCCCGGGCAATGCTAATAAGAATAAAGCAGAAAAGCCCGCTGAACCAAAGAGCGAAAAGAAGGAAATTCAGCCAGTAGTAACTGGCAAGGTAATTCAGAAGAAGAAGTCCTTCGGGTCGAAATTCCGAGAGGTCTTTCTTGGGATGGAGCTCAAGTCGGCTAGTCGGTACATTGCAGCTGATGTTCTTTTGCCTGCGCTTCGTAATACCATTGTTGAAGCAACCACTCGAGGAATCGAACGTCTTATTTACGGTGACCAAGCTCCGCCTCGGAGTTCTGGTCGTAGTGGATATACGAACGCTACTCGTTATAACTATACCCAGTCGCCATTTGATCGATATGGACCTCGGCAGCGAGAATATATTAACACTCGTGGCCGACCGATGCCAACGGTTCGCCGAAGCGGACTAGCGGACATTGTTCTTGAAAATCGAGAAGATGTTGACCGAGTGCTTGAGCGTCTTGGCGATTTGATGGATAGTTTTGATGTTGTTTCGGTGGCAGATTTGTACGATCTGGTTCGCCTGCCATCTACTTATGTTGATAATGAATGGGGTTGGACAGATCTCAAGCAGATTAACGTCCAGCAGGTGCGGGAAGGTTGGCTTCTGCTCCTCCCGAATCCAGAACCTTTGTCTTGAAAGGAAGTAAATATGAATTTAATGCAGTATATACCGAAGTCTGCTATTAAGCCAACTTATCGTGCAGCGCTCGTTCTCAAGAAGCATGCTCCTCATATTTTATTTGGTGCGGGCGTCGCTGGTGCGGCTACCAGTACAGTGATGGCATGTAAGGCTACACTCAAGCTTTCTGATGAGCTTCCCAAGATGAAGCAGGAGCTCGAGAACGTCCGAGAAGACACCAAGGACCTGGAGGAGGTGGAGCAGAAAAAGGCTGTCGCCATGGTCTATGGTGCAAATACCGCCAAGGTGGTCAAGGCGTATGCCCCGGCATTTATTGTCGGATCTGCTTCGATTGCTTGCCTCACTGGATCTCATGTGACTCTCACTCGCCGAAATGCGGCTCTTACGGCTGCATATGCCACCCTTTCCCAGGCATATGATAATTACCGAGAGCGTGTTCGTGACGACCATGGTAATGAGCAGGAACTCCACACGTATCATGCCGTGGAGAACAAGGGCACGAAGACTAAGCCCAAGCTTCACAGTGATCCGAATAAGTGGTCTGCTTATGCTCGATTCTTCGATGAGGCATCTACTGAGTTTCAGCCAAATGGCGAAATGAACAAGCTTTTCATCCAGTGCCAGCAGAACTATGCCAACAACATCCTTCAGTCTCGTGGCCATATTTTCCTCAACGAGGTTTATGATATGCTCGGGCTTGAACGCAGTCAGGCAGGTTCTGTTGTTGGTTGGGTGATTGGCCCTCTGGGAGATAATTACGTTGATTTTGGGGTCATGGAGGCGGTTAATTCTCGAGCCTATAATGGTGATGAGCCTAGGTTCCTCCTCGACTTCAATGTTGATGGCGTAATCTACGATAAGATCTAGGAGGAGTAATGGACGCACCGAAGTGGCTGGTGTCAGCTTGCATTGCAACTGGCACTGGCCTCATCGGGCTCGCTGTTGGTTATAAAATTGGTAAGCGTAACGCTTCCTTTATTTATGTCCAGAGTGAGCCTCGTGATATCGAAATGCCTGTTGAAGACAACGATGATTACGTCACGGAGATTATTCTTGATGAGGAATCTGCTGAAGAAGTCCGTGCAATGCAGAACCCAATCATCGTTGACAAGCTTATTCTTGATGCGGAAACTAAGGAGCTCATTGATGCTCAGCGAGAGTTAAAGGAAAAGCTTCGTATACAGGAGCTTGAGAAGATTAAGGAAAAGGATCGGGAAATTAAGAACCGACCCGAGCAGAATAATGTGTTTACCATGGAAGCTGATACTCTCCCTGAGTGGGATTACGAATACGAGTTGCCTTTAAGAAAGGACACTGAGCCATATGTCATCCACAAGGATGAGTTTATGGTCAACGAAAACGAATATAATCAGGAAACTCTAACGTTTTACGCTGGCGATGAGATCATGGCCACTCAGGCAGACGAGCCGCTTTACGGTTGGTTTGATATGATAGGCACTCTTCGTTGGGGTTACGGTTCTGATGATTCCGATGTTGTTTATATTCGCAATCCAGTACTGCACATGGAATGGGAAATCATTCGACATCCTGGACGATTTGAGGTTGAAGTCGGTGGGTTGACGCTCGAGAATGAATACGAGCAGACCGATTTAAAGCACTCAAACAGCCTCCGTAAGTTCAGGGAATACTAATGAGCAAGCCACTTGGAATCCTATATTTTGAGTGGCTTTGTTCGAAAACCGCTCCTCCTCCCGGTTTTACAATTTTATTGAGCAAGCTTCATAATTATGAATTTGTCTGGCTTGTTCAAGGAGATGATAATCGGGTGGAAGACTGTCTGGAATTAAGACGTGAATTCTTTCATGAACATAATCTACGAGAAAATGAAGATTTTCTTTATGAAAGGAGACATTCTGTATTAGAGGTTTTAGTTGCGTTTTCGAGCAGAGCCTCCTTTGCAACGGACATGCCTGAGTCGGATTGGTTTTGGATTCAGATTCAGAATCTTAGATTAGATGAATTTCACGACCATATTTGCGATCCAGATGCAGAGGCCCGTATTGAAGATATATTATACAAGTTTGTTTGGCGACTTTATGATCGCAGAGGCAACGGTGGTTTATTTCCTTTACAATATTCAAAGAATGATCAACGTAAAGTTGAAATATTTTACCAGTTCAGCGAATATCTAGTCGAAAACGGATATATTTAAAGGAGGTTTCGTGGACTTTTATCGAATAATGAAGAATGAGCTCAAAAACGGAACCATTGAAATATACCCGGACTGGATTATCGGTCGATCAAAGGACCTCATGGTTCGTGGTCGAGGATTCTATGCTGTCTGGGATGAGGAAGCAGGACTTTGGTCCACCGATGAATATGATGTCCAGCGTCTTGTTGATGCAGATTTGCATCGGTACAATGCTGAAAATGGCAAAGTGTTCAAGGTCAAGAGTCTTGGCTCATTTAGTAGTAAGGCATGGGTGTCTTTTCGACAGTACATGCAAAGCATCAGCGATAATCATCATGCTCTTGATGCTAATCTTACATTTGCTAATACTGAAGTCAAAAAGAATGACTATGTCAGTCGACGACTTCCATATTCTCTGGAGCCTGGAGACATCTCTGCATGGGATGAACTTCTAAGTGTGTTATATTCTCCAGAAGAACGAGCCAAGATTGAGTGGTCTATTGGTGCCATAGTTGCCGGAGAAGCAAAACACCTTCAGAAATTCCTGGTGTTTTATGGCCCTGCTGGTAGCGGTAAGTCTACGATTCTTAATATCATCCAGGATATGTTCGTAGGATATACCGTTGTGTTCGATGCTAAGGCTCTTGGAAGCAGTAATAATGCGTTTGCTACCGAAGTCTTCAAGTCGAACCCGTTGGTTGCAATCCAGCATGATGGGGATCTGTCAAAGATCGACGATAACACTAAGTTGAACTCGATTATTTCCCATGAAGAAATAACAATGAACGAGAAGTACAAGTCAACGTACTCGTCTCGTGTTAATGCTTTTCTTTTCATGGGTACTAATCAGCCGGTTAAGATTACTGATGCAAAATCAGGTATTATTCGGCGGCTCATTGATGTTCATCCGACTGGATCTAAGATTGAAGCCGAGCGCTATGCATATTTGATGTCTCTTATCAAGTTTGAACTCGGAGCAATTGCTTATCATTGTCTTGAGACTTTTAATCGCATGGGTAAGAATTACTACAATTCTTACAAGCCTCTGGAAATGATGCTTCAGACTGACGTGTTCTACAACTACATCGAATACTACTTTGATATTTTCAAGCAGCAAAACGGCATTTCTTTGAAGCAGGCATATTCTCTCTACCGAGAATTTTGTGCTGAAACAGGGATCGACCGACTGCTTCCTCAATACAAGTTCAGAGAAGAGCTTCGTAATTATTTTGATGAGTTCAAAGAGCGTGCAGAAGTTGACGGATCAGTCATCCGTAGTTATTACAAGGGGTTCAAGAACTTGAAGGTTCCTGATTCATTTGTTCCTGATCCGACATATTCTATTGTTCTTGATAAGTTCGAATCAGCCCTAGACCGAAATTACAAAAAGAAGCCCGCCCAGTATTCCACTCCCGCTGGTAATCCTCGTTTAAAGTGGGATGAAGTAAAGTCGGTTCTTGAGGACCTCGATACTTCAAAGTTGCATTTCGTCAAAATCCCAAAGAGCCACATCGTCATTGATTTTGATCTTACAGATGAAAATGGCGAAAAGGATCTTAATAAGAACCTGGCAGAAGCAGCTAAGTGGCCGCCTACTTATACGGAATTAAGTAAAAGCGGAAAGGGCGTGCATCTCCATTATATTTACACCGGAGACGTCACAGAACTGTCAAGTGTCTATGATGTTGGGATTGAGATCAAAACGTTGCTTGGCAATGCTTCATTGCGACGTAAATTGACTCTTTGCAACAACTTAGATATGGCTACAATATCTGGCGGTCTCCCCACGAAAGAGAAGCCCGCTGTGAACCAGAAGACGATACAAAGCGAAAAGGGGCTGCGAGTTTTAATAGAAAGGAACTTGCGAAAAGAGATTCACCCTGGGACTAAGCCGTCCGTGGATTTCATTCATAAGATTCTTGAAGAGGCTTATGATTCTGGAATGGTCTATGACGTTCGAGATATGCGTGGAGCAGTTCTTACTTTTGCTCTCAAGAGTACGAACCAGTCCGATACGTGTATTAAGACCGTTCAGAAAATGAAGTTTGTTGGGCAAAACGAAGAGATTGAATTAGAACCGGAGACAGAAGCCCCAATTGTCTTCTTCGACGTTGAGGTCTACGAAAATCTTTTTGTTGTTTGTTGGAAATACATTGACGGCGAAGAAGTTGTTCGTATGATCAACCCAACTCCGTTTGATATAGAACAATTGTTTAGTCTCAAACTTGTTGGGTTCAATAACCGTCGATATGATAATCATATTCTCTATGCTCGATATCTTGGTTACACCAACAAAGAACTCTACGAGCTTAGCCAAAAGATAATCAACACCAGTAGTAATAGCATGATGTTTGGCGAAGCCTATAATTTGTCCTATGCTGATATTTACGATTTTTCATCGAAGAAGCAAGGACTCAAGAAGTTTCAAATTGAGTTGGGCATCTATCACATGGAGCTTGATATTCCTTGGGATCAGCCGGTCCCGGAGGAAAAATGGCCAATTGTGGAAAAATACTGTGTAAACGACGTAGTAGCTACAGAAGCAGTATTCAAGAATCGTAAGCAGGATTTTGTTGCTAGGCAACTTCTTGCTGACCTTTCTGGTTTAACTGTCAACGACACCACTCAGCAGCACACTGCTCGAATCATATTTGGAAACGATCGTACCCCTCAAGACAAGTTCAATTACACGGACCTCAGCCAGGAATTCCCAGGCTATAAGTTCGACAAATTCAAGAGGGAGTCTACGTATCGTGGAGAAGTCACCGGAGAAGGCGGATACGTCTACGCTGAGCCTGGAGGATATGAAAACGTTGTGGTGCTTGACGTCGCTAGTATGCACCCCACCTCCATTTGTGAACTCGATCTATTTGGTCCATACACTCAGAAATTCAAGGACCTGATGGACGCTCGTCTGGCAATCAAGCATAAGAAGTTTGATGATCTTGATAATCTGCTAGATGGAAAGTTGAAGCCTTTTGTTGAAGACAAGGATCAGGACCTCGACGCTCTGTCATATGCTCTTAAAATTGTGATAAATACGGTTTATGGGCTTACCAGTGCTCGATTTCCTAACGCATTCAAAGACAATCGTAATGTTGATAATATCGTGGCAAAGCGAGGTGCTTTGTTCATGATTGATCTCAAGCATGCAGTCCAGAATCAGGGCTTCGAAGTTGTTCACATCAAGACCGATTCTATTAAGATTCCTAATGCAACTCCAGAAATAATTCAGTTCGTAACAGAGTTCGGTCAGAAATATGGTTATACCTTTGAGCACGAATCGACATATGACAAGTTCTGTCTTGTTAACGACGCCGTTTATATTGCTCGAGAGGGCGATAAGTGGACGGCTGTTGGCGCTCAGTTCCAGCACCCGTATGTTTTCAAGAACCTCTTCAGTCATGAGGATATCACGTTCGAAGATCTTTGCGAGACTCGCAGTGTCGTGCAGGGATCTATGTACATTGATTTCTCTAAGAATGAAGATAAGAGCGATCTTGTCTATGTTGGTCGTACTGGTAGTTTTGTCCCTGTAAAGGAAAAGGGCGGTAAGCTCCTCCGAATCAAGGACGATAAAAGTTATGCTGTAACAGGCACAAAGGATTATCGATGGATTGAGCGAGAGATGGCTCAAACTCGAGACAAGGACTACAACAAGTTTGTAGACTTTTCATATTTCGAGAAGTTAAAAGATGATGCTATTGCTGCCATTGATTATTACACCCCAATTGATAAATTCTTAGCATAAGGAGAAGTAATTGTTATTTCACATAGATCATCCAGATGATGAACGTTTTGACGAAATCCATATTTCTGTTGTAGAGAGATGGAAGGAGTCTGAACTTTCGGGTGATGAATGGCGATTTAGTTACCTTGCCGAAATCAAGCGCAAGGGTGAAATCATTATTCGAATTACGGCTTCTACTCTTGACTGGCTTCTCAAAGGCCTTCAGTGGAGAATTCAAATCGCAGGAGAAAAAAGCGAATTTGATCCTCATGCTTGGGACAGGACCAGAGATAAGTGCGACCAGCCCGGGTGCGCTAATGTTGCTACCATCTTTTATCAGTTGAAAAAGGATTATAGTAGGCAGGGCGATGAATTAGTTGATAAAGGTAATATTAAGTATTATCGCCAATTCTGCCCAAATCATAAGCGTCGTGGAGACTGTGGTCTTAGCGATTCTGCTCAGAACTATTTTGTAATTGAAAACCCAAATAAGGAGAAATAAAAATGGCTCAGACCGGTAAGCAGTTTACTATTGAGGGTGCGGAAATCGCTTTCCGTAATTTTTCTGGAAAGGAGGGGCAGTACAATGCTGAGGGTCAGCGCAGTTTTCTTCTGATTCTGCGTGACGAGAATTTCGCCCAGCAGCTTCTCGCTGATGGCTGGAACGTCAAGTACCTTCGCCCTCAGGAAGAGGGAGAGGCCCCCACTGCATGCCTTTCCGTTGCTGTGCGATTTGACAAGGTCCCCCCGAAGATCATTGCGATTACTTCTGTTGCTCGTACTCGTCTTACTGAAGACATGGTTGATACTCTTGATTTCGCCGATATCAGCAATATCGATCTTATCGTTAAGGCTTCTTCCTGGGAGGTCAACGGCAAGACCGGGCTTAAGGCTTACCTGAAGTCTCTCTACGCCACCATCGAGGAAGATGAGCTCGAGCGAAAGTACGAGATCTGATGAGTACGTTTATTTCTGACGTTGCGAGCCCGGATGCTCCGATGACCACTAATGAGAAAGGAGGGTCACAATCGGACATCCCGGTTCGTTTCGATCTCATCGATGCCAAGGCCATGTTTGAAATGGCTAAGGTTCTTGATCATGGTGCTCGTAAATATGGCGAAAATAATTGGCGCAAGATTCCAGTTAGTGATCATCTCAATCATCTCCTCATGCACACTTATGCATATTTGTCTGGAGACACCACGGATGATCATTTAAGCCATATCCTTTGCCGAGCCACGTTTGCTCTCGGCGTGTCTTTAGAGGAGACCGATGAAACCACCGGACGTGACATCGACGAGTTCTGAGTGGGAAAAGATCCGAGGAGGCAACACACCTCTTTGGAAGAACAAGATTCACGAAAACGTTTTTTCCACTGATGGCGGAAAGACATTTACTATTAGCACGGAGCGGGAAGCTCCATATAAGCGACGAGAAGTGTTTACTTCCCGAAAGGTTTAATGATGATTCCGTGGTATGAAAATGAATTAGAATATACCCATGGTTCTGCCAAGATTGTGTGCGACAGCGTTAATAAATACGGAGATCGTTTAACTACGATTGAAGGCATTATTTGGCGCCCCGTTTTAGCTGAAGTTAATACTCATCGCGTATTCAGTCGGAACAGTGCTTCTTCTCGAGCAATTCCTCTTCGCCGAAAGAATCGACGAGGAACGCTTGATCTCATCGAGGACTACCCCGCTGGCCCAATGTACTGGGGAGCAGAGCAGTCTGGTATGCAGAGTGGAGAGGAACTTGATGGTTTAGACCTTCTCCTGGCTAAGGGAATGTGGGACCAGGCTCGATCCGAAGCAATTTCCTTTGCTGAAGGTTTGCAGGAATGTAAACTTCATAAGTCATTGGTGAATCGTCTTCTTGAGCCTTTTATGTGGCACCGCATTATCATTAGTGCAACGCATTGGGAGAATTTCTTTGCTCAGCGCTCTTGGCATCATAATCCAAAGCCACCCGAGCCCGGTCCTATGCCCGAGTTTGCAATTTTTGCAACTAAGATTGAGGATCTTCTGAAGGAAAGCACGCCGCAGATTCTTGGGTTTGATCAGTGGCATCTTCCTTATATTCTTCCGGATGAAGAGCATCTTCCCTTAGAAGTCAAGAAGAGCATCAGCGTTGGCCGTTGCGCTCGTGTTTCATTTCTCAACCATGATCTTGTCAAGGATCCGGATGAGGACGTTGCATTTTGTGAGCGGCTCAAGGGAGGAAAACCGATTCATTCTTCCCCGTTTGAGCATGTTGCTACGCCAGGATATGATCATCCAAATAACTTCCAGGGTTGGCTTCAGCTTAGGCAGGTTGTTGAAATTGATCGTGGAATTAAATCCCTAGTATGAGGAGTAAATATGAGTAATCTTGTAGAACACGCTCGCCGAGAATTAGAACTCATTGGAGAAGACAAGGAAACCACAAAGGGGCTTCTCAAAGTAATTAAGGCATTTGCTGAGATGGGTCATTCTGGTGGCTCTGCTGCTGTTTGTATCCCTCGGATTACAAAGCTTCTTAATTATGAGAATCTGACCCCACTTACGGATGATCCTGAGGAGTGGATGGAGATTTCATCTGATCTTCTTGCAGATACTAGCAAGTCTTTACATCAAAGCATTCGAAATCCTGCTGCTTTTTCTGAAGATGGAGGAAAGCATTATTATTTAGTAAGCGCTCATCCATCTGATGAAAGAATCATTTACGAATCTATGCATAAGGAGTAAATATGAATACTGATAAGATTGTTGCCCGCATTCTTGTGGTGGCGTTAGCTGTTTTAGCCGCCATTGGGCTTATTGGAACCTTCGTGCTTCTTTTAAATAATATCGAAGGTAATTCTGTGGCTGTTTATGTGGGCCTAGCAGGCGTTCCTCTGGGCGCTGTGGCCGCCCTGGCTACCACTAAGACCGGGAGTCTCACAGGCGCTCCTGAGGTCATTCAGGGGCCTCCTGGGCCGCCTGGACCGCAAGGTGATACTGGGCCTATGGGGTTATCTGCGCCTAATACAGAAAATCCCTTTGGTACTACTGTAATTACAAAAACTGATGCTGAAAAATTCACAATAACGGTTCCTGAAGAAGATAAAAAGGAAACCAATAGCCCAACTATTTTAGGAATGGGGGTTTAAATGGGTACGGGATGGTATCTTTTAGATCACCCAAATACTATTCAGCAGTATCGAACTCCTAGGAGATCAACTCTTTCGGGCATGGTCGGTGTTCATACCACCGAGGGTCCTTTAGATGCAATTGCCCCAGATACCGGTGCTGAGAATGTTGCTAACTTCATTGTGACTCGAAGCGACTATGGTTCTTACCACTGCATTGTGGATACAGACTCTGTCGTGAAGATGGCTCCCGATGAATATGAGACTTGGCACATTGCTGCTGATGCTCATAATTGGCATTCTTGGGGTATTTCCGCTGCTTGCCGAGCAGATGAATGGGACCCCGATGCTGAATGGACCAAGAAGATCATCTCTTCTATGGGTGCAGAAATTGCTGCGTTTTGGAAGCGTCAGGGGTTTATTGACTTAGCCCTTAATCCGCGTTGGATCAGCCGAGCCGCTGCTATACGGCATGAACCCGGTCTTATTCTTCATGGTGACGCCCAGCCAGCCGATAGGTCAGATGCTTGGAAATATCATCCCGAGCGAGACCGTTTAGATCAGATGTTACTTGATGCTATTAAACTTGCCGCAAATGGCGGCTCTTTGCCCACCGGAGGATTAACCGTGGCTGAAGTTAGTGATATTCTCAAGGCCATTGCCGACACCAATAAGAAGCTTGATGATGCTTTGGCTACTACTGGCGTTTGGGAAAAGCAGACTCGAGATTTCGAGGGGCTCGTGCCTATCAAGCTTCCCAACAACCCTCAGCAGTACATCATTACTTATGCTCCTGGTCGTGGGTGGGTTAAGATCCTGCTCTCGGCTGAGGCTAAGGCGATCCTGAAGAAGCAGGGTAATATTCAGGTTAACCCCGGTCCGACCCTTGAGGGCGATTTCGTCACTCTCACTGAACCGGCGCATATCAATTGGGTTAACTCCCTTCCGATTGCGTAAAGGATACTAATGGACGAAGATATTAATGAGTCTGATATTGTAGAGCCAGAGTCTCTTCAAGAGAAGGCTCTAGATATTCAGACAGCTTATGCTTATAGGCAGACGGCCGAAGCTCTTCGTGAGTCTAGTCGTAGGTTTTTGAGTTTGTTTCTCCACCTGGAAAATGAGCTCAAAAGTGTTGCTGAACTTTTAGTTAACGCAGCAGATGCAATTGACCCACCCAATGAAAATGAAGGAGATACCAATGTTAACTGAAGATAGCTTTGAGGTCTACGTTCGGACCCCGTTTGCCGTCAAGGCATCAAAGATCACGGAGGAGAACATCGAGGATTTCGCTAAGATCCTTGGTGAGGTCCGTGAGCAGAAGAACGGTGAGAAGTACATCGCTCTTGATCGTCGTGTGGTTCCGAATGTTGCTCGAGCATTTGTTGGGTGGTACGTCACCGTCCTGAATGGCAACATCCGTTGCTATGCTCCCAAGGTCTTCAAGGAGCAGTTCGAGGCTTCTCCTGATAGTGGGATCTTCACTTTCTCCGTCGGTGACGTTGAGGTGGATCTTCCGTTCCTGAAGAGCGATAGCTGATTGCGTTTTGGCGCTAGAAATAAGAGGGGTCGGCCTCCAGCTCCTTCTTAAGTTCTACTGTCTGTGATGTTCGTTGAAAAACATGTCAGGCCGCCAAGCTCGCAAAAATAACAACCCTTATAATAGGAAGAAGACTGAGTTGATTCATAGAACACTAAGTACTAGACCACATAGTGGATAGTAGCTCAGCCATCTTTCTATTTATTTCTCTATAATCCGAGGAGACCTTTTGGAAGAAGACCCTCGAATCGACACAATCTACAATGGCTTGTACGCTGTTGTAGAATGTCCTTGTAGTGGGAATAACCCGAGTTGCTCGTGTGCAGGTAAAGCTACCAGAATCATCATCACAAATATCGAATTGGTATATTTGGGTGATGGTAAATGGGAAGAAAATGGCGCTGTACCGAGCGACTCGATTTAACAAGGGTTGATCATTTTAAGGAGAATCATGCCCGCCGTAAAGAATAATTATTCGAACGTGATCTCTTGGTGCGCTGAAGAAGTTGATCGTCAGAAGGACGGGCCGCGATACGTGGCTTACATGTTCGATGCTTGGGAGCGAGCTTCAAACGAGTCTCCGGATGTGGTTCTGTCGCCCAATCGGCTCGAGGTCTTCATTCAGATGCTCAACGCAAAGGTCTTGGGGGGCTCCGGACTAGCCTACTACCGGTCCACAGAGGTTTACTTCGCGGATCTGAGTTTGGCGATTCCGCCACGTCATGTTCCAATGGCAATGAGTAATCTGTGTTCTATTGGCGCACAAAATCTGGAACCCGGGGACTTTGTCTTCGAGTTCCTGAAGATCCATCCATTTCCGGATGGTAACGGAAGAACAGCTGCGCTTCTTTTGAATTGGCTTTCGAGGTCTCTCGATAATCCAATTGTTCTTCATGATTTCTTTCACACCGAGTTGACCGAAGAGCCCCGAAAGAAGGACGATGACTGATCAAATGGATAACGTAGTTGATATGCCTCTTCCGATGAGGGCAACGCAGCTCGAGTTCACTTTGAAATCGGATGCGGTCTACGACATCACAGTCTCCGGAGATCTTCAGTCCAACATCGACGACATGACTCGATCGCTGGCTGGAAATCAGGAATGGATTTGGCGTGTCGATCACGAAGGCAAGCGGGTCGTCGTTGTTAGATCGGACGAACTGGTGGGAATTGCCATGTTTGATCTAGAAGAAACTGAGTAAAGGTTTTGCCCCCATCGTCTAGCGGCCTAGGACGCTGCTCTTTCACAGCGGTAACACGGGTTCGAATCCCGTTGGGGGCACTGTACTTAATTAATCATAATTACTAGGAGGAATAATGCCCGGTTACGCTCTTCTTCCTACCATGGAAGAGCCCACTAGCAATAAAACGTTCCGTCTCTCTAACGAAGAGATCAAGGAGCGAAACGAATGGATCGTCTCGGCCCGTGAACGAGGGATGTCTGTTAAGGATATTGCTTACGAAGTTGGTCTTACTGAGGTCACCGTTTATGGCATCTTGCGAAAGAACAAGGCCAAGAACGGAAAAGAACAGAAGAACGCTCGAGTCGATACAAAGAAGCTTTTTGATAACCCCATGCAAGCCGCCATTTATGAGCATTGGAACAGCGGTCATGTTCACCCCGATTGCAAGCGGGCACATGAGGATTGGTCCTTTGATGGAAATGTCTGCCCTAGTTGTTTTGGAAAAGAAATGCTCACCATGTGCGCATATCATCCGGATACCGGTTGGCCTTATGATTGGGCTTGGTATGGTCAGGCTCGATATATCCATCCGAACATGGTCATCCCCGAAGGTGTGATTATCCCCGATATTGCTTACGTCGATTGTGAGGATTAATATGCGAATGATTGGTAAGACCATCAAGTCCTGCACCTTGAAGGACTGCCGTTGCGCGAACTACCACGACTCGAAGGGCAAGGCCCTCGAGAAGCGACTGGCCAAGCGTCAGGAGAAGCAGAGGCTCCGTAACGAGCTCCGGAAGTACTAGGAGGAATAATGTACGTGCTTCATTGTGTCGGTAATGAGAGAATTGCACACATTGCTGTCGAACGAGGTCACAACGATGGAGTTATGTCTGTCATCGGACCGTTTGACACTGTTAAGGAAGCTCGGGAATACGAAAAGAAGCATATTCATGATGCTGGCGCTTGCAAAGGTACGAATCTCGTTTTCAATGTGACGAAAGGATAATAATGAATCTCACCTATATTTTCCACGTTGATGGTGATGTTGTTACGGGAGAAGTTAAGGAGCTTCCGGGCTGTACGGTTAAGGAAAGTTCTCTAGATCGTTGCGCTGTTAAGTTGCTTTTGGCTCAGGAAACGTGGGTTGATGGGTGGCTTCAGGGTGCTCGAGACCGTCGTCTTCACCTTTGTTCGCCGCCGAATCCCCCAACCGCCCCAAGACTTGCGGAGCTTAATTTCGCAACCAATAAAGAAGCACAAGATATTCTTAATAGCTTGAAGGACATTCTAGCTTCTTATGACGTTGTTACGTTGGCTGATTATTATAGCCTTTGTAATATCGGCTCGCATTACGTCGACAATAAATGGGGCTGGGCGTCCTTGGATGAAGCCTCTGTTGTTCGCATGCCAAACGCTCGTTGTAAGATCGTGTTCCCTCAGATTATTGTTGTAGGAAGGTCGGAATGACTGTAACCGAACTTGATATTGTCACAGACGAGACCACCGAGTACGAGCCGCCCAAGGTTGCCCACATCATCCGCAAGGAAGATCAGATGAAGGGCTACATTGAGGGAACTCCTGTGGAGGCTCTTTGCGGTAAGGTTTGGGTTCCGACTCGAGATCCCGAGCAGTACCCCGTCTGTGAGAAGTGTGTCGAAGTGTTGAAGGGTATTCAAGCCGGAAGAACTGGTAAGAACTGATGAACAGTGAAATGATAACTAAGATTTATGAAATTCTTAGTGAGCTTAATCGTGAAGCTCGAGTAGTTGTCGAGTATAGAAACCCGGAATCAATCGATGTTCCTTCTCATGGGCCTTTCTATGTTTATGCCGAGGGAATTAAGACTCCTGGGTTTGGGGATTCTTTTTATGAAGCGGCTCTGAAGGTTGTTGAAACTAGGATGGAAAACCTTCAGAAAGACATTGAAGTCCTTTCAAGAAGGCTTTTCGAAGCAACGACAGCACATGAAAAATTGAAGGAGCTAGATTCTGATGCCGAACAGGCTTCCAATCCCAGCCAATCAGATGAGGTCAGCTGAAGTCAACGCCGAAGTTGCTGAAGCTCGTATGAAGATCCGACGAGCTCGTAAGAAGGAAAACGGGTGCTCTCAAACTTGTGTCCTTCAAGACGACCCAACCAAGCATGCTTCCGATTGTAAGAACAAGGATCGATACGATGTTGTCTGATATATGTAAGACTTGTAGACGAACTTTTGGACAAAAGGCTTGGGCATCAAAAGAAGCAATTCTTGAAAGAGACCCAGAATATCCGAATTACTGCACGCAAGGGTGTTCGGAAATAACTCGCAAATATCTTGATGGACATCGAAAGAGCAACTTCGATCGAGTCATGAGATATTTGGATTCAGGAGAAGTCAAGACCACTCTTATTGGTCGTTCGTTTGACCTTTCTCAAGAGCAGTCCAAGGAAGCCTTCGCCGATTTCATCAGCAACTTCATGGTCCAAGTTGAAACTTGGGAATTGAAGTAATCGCAGAAATAACAAGGGCTATAATGAGAAGAAGACTTCGTGTCTTTTTCTTTTTTGTTTTCACGGCGCTACTAGGTGTGTTGATCCCGCATACTAGTACAGTCTGCGTTGCCTCTCAATGGTCAGGCCGCCGTTCTATGTGAGTAGCCCCATGTTGGACTAAAAAACCGACAACCACGGCAAAAGAACCGGCCCCAGGGTTGAAAGCCGGGAAGCTACTAAGTTTACCAGGAATGCCCACCAATGCGCCTCTTTAAAGAGTTTTAGCATAAAAGGGTAGTCAGCACAAACATTTCACGGTGCATGAAAAGCTGGCTTGGGATCTTAGATCCCACCTATGATCTGTACTATTGCTGCAGCAATGATCATAGGTTAATATCTTGATGGTGCTATCATTACCTGGGCTCCTGTCCCCTAGCGTGATAGTTAAATGGCCGTAAGGCGCGGCAGCAGCCATCAATGTCTAAGTAGGTCCAGATGATATTACAGGGTCGTATCATCAATGGATAATCAAGAGAGCTATGGGGGCTCCGCCTACTAACTTCTAGTTAAATACACTATGCCAGAAAGAAGTGGCAACTAGAAAGGCTTTTCCATGACGGAAGAGCAGCGAGACTTCCTCGAGTGGGTTTCGACCCAACTCATGTACGGGCTTCCCGCTACACCGATCAAAGACGGAGAGATTGTTCTCCCGGTCGGAGAAAACGGAGAAGCGGTGTGGCGTGGCAACATGACCACCTACACGCTTGGGCTCATGCTTTCGGGCATGGTTGCTCTTGACCGGGAGGGGAAGTGAACAAAAAAGAGGTTCGTATTTACCGAGAAAAACTCTCGGATTGGTGCGATCCTCTTTACCAGGAGTCAGAGCCGCCAAAAAAAGAAAGGCGGTTTGTTGGTGGGCCTTGTTGTCTTTGTGGTGAAAGCCACGACACAAGAGACTGCCCGTCGTCTGAGCGACGTTAAACCGGCTTAGGCTCAGAGCGGTAGTGGGTTCTGTGTAAACGCACAGATTAAATAACGGGCACGGAACGTTAGCCCACTACGTGAGATGCGAAGGAAAACGCAGCACGCTTCAAAGGGTTGCTCCTGAGAAGTTGAGTAGAAAAATAACCGGCTCGTGCATATCGGTTGACTTATATTTCCAAATGGAATTTGAGTCATTTACCGTGAGGACAGGCACAGCAGACCCGCGATTCTTCCCGTGGGCGAGCGATTCTCTGGAAACTGGAAGAACCAGAGAGACGAGTGACATCCAGTATAGAACAGAAATAAAGTGGGGAAATTAAGCAGCGGACTGAACCCTGAAAGCCGCTCGCTTTATTTTGTTTTATACTGGATAATCAAACCGCGATGGTTTTGAGAGTAATCCCTTTAACCAGAACAGGCATGGTTTCCATGTCGGGTACACTCTCATGTAATTTCGGCAGAGCGACTGGACTGCTTCCATTGCTTTTGCGTGTTTAGGGGATCAGGTAGCTTACCTAGATCTTAAACGACAAAGCTAGGGAATTTGTGCCCTACACGCTTTTAACTAAAAAAGGAAAAAAATTTAGTGGGGTGGTATAGGCAGGCCTGGTCCTACCCAGGAATTTGCCGAAACCTGACGGTGGTAGGACGCCGTTGCTTTGGGGTTGGGTCCTATTGATCCGCCTCAAAGCCCCCACTTTTTTTAATTAACTAATGGAGGAATAATGAGTGCCGACAACTATCTCCTGATCCGTAAGCACGCTGGTGGATATCTGGTGAGCCAAGAGTGGCTTAGCGACGATATCCCATCAGACCCCGACGAAACCTATGCTCGAGCAATGGGCCCAAAGTCCTTGCAGACGGACGGGTTCTTCGACTCGGAACGTCAGGCAAAGGAATTCGTAGACATGATCTACTCCAATGCCAACGGACCGGACCCTGACTACATCATCGAGTACGGGGCAAACTACGCATATAAGGGGGTATAATGATACGCGTTCCTGTTTCTTACCAAGGTTTACACATGAATCGTTTGGTCGGGTACTTAAAGATCGAAGAAGAAGTCGCCGATCTCATGATTGAGTTTCCTGATCTTTTAACTTTCTCAGTAACAACTTCGGTTACTTGGTCGGGCGAAAAACAGCTAGAGCTTTTCAACATTTCCCCAATCCCTGCTGAACCAAAGGAGTACCGTGAGAAGCTGGAAAGAATTCAGGGAGACTAACAAGTGGTGCTTCTTTTTCGGCCATATTTGGCGGAAGCGCCCTTGGAACATGGAGCAGTGTGAATGGTGCCACGAGCGGCGGAGGAAGCCACAGTGAAGAACATCCGACCAGTACGAACCGAGCCGGCATATGATGAAAAGTTTGACATCTTTCTTCGAGAAGGTAAAACTCCGCATCCTGAAGAAATTGGGACTTATGTCCTAATTCCGTTCAAGATCGTAGGATATATTAAGGATTGCCACGGAGTAGAGCATGCAGAGCTCATCCAGGTTGACCGATGGGGCGGCGACGTTCATGACCCTTACAAGGGTGTTGTTCTGAATCCGAATCAGCATCTCGTTGTAAAGCATCCAGCTCTCTTGTGGATTCCGGGGAGTGAGTGATGTATATTTTAGCGATGGCTGGGCTAGTGTTTTTTACTTGTGGGTTTTTTATCGCATTGTTTGTCGTCCTTTCTAATTGGTTCGATAAATAACGGGTCTAGCGCCCGTAGCTCAGTTGGTTAGAGCAGAATCCTTATAAGGTTCAGGTCGTGGGTTCAATCCCCACCGGGCGTACTGGAGAATAATGATTAAGACTGCGGTTATTCCGTATAAAGATGTGGTTGAAAATAGTTTGTACTATTACTTTCCTCGAACAGCATTTTCACAAGCTTTGCGGAAAAACGGAATCGACCCAAAACGGGAATTTCTGATTTACGAAGATAATGTTCATTATAATTGGGTGATTCAACAGGAGGCGTAATGAAAAAGATCACTGCATACTGTAAGAACTGTGGATGGAAGAAGCATTTCCATGACACAATTGAGGCTCATCGAGAGCTGAGCAAGCATTTTGATGAGCACCCTCAGAAGGATTTGCCAATCGCTGGTGGATCTCGAGATCGTAAGTGGTGGGAGTATATTCCATGGCTAAAGTAATGGTTCCTTACGTAGAAATCCATACGCCAATTACCGAGGAAATCGCCATCAGTACAGAAGAGCCTGTTCATCCCGAGGGCGAAGGCTTTATTTTGTATTGGTATTCTGAGGTATTTGGAGAACTTCGTTTTCTAAATCTCGAAGATGAGTATGGAAAGTATAGTAATTTCTTGGAGGCCAATAGGCCTGGAGAACTTGCTGTAGATCGGTGGGCTCCAACAAGGGACGTTCCCCTAGCTAGTATTTGGGGATATTAACGATTTCGCCTCCATAGCTCAGTTGGTAGAGCAGCGGACTTTTAATCCGAAGCGCGTAGGTTCGAACCCTACTGGGGGCACTATGAAATATTGCATTATATGTGAAACCCAATTTGATCAACCAGAAGGAAAAATTTGTAAAGATTGTGCGCATTCAATTTTTTGTTTGATGCATTATCATAAGTGTACTGCGTCGGATGCATTTGACATTCTTCTCGCTAGAAAGAAGGCTAAGTATAATGCTTGAATGTCCATATTGCAGAAACATCATCCAACCTCTTCAAGAAGTTTGTGACGACTGCAGACTCAAAATCGAAGACCTAATGTGGAGGCAAAACCTCACTTGGAATCAGGCCAAAGATCTTTACTCCGATAAGCTTAAATTCGAAAAACTGCGTCAGGAGAAAAAGAATGGCTCGTCGACCTAGTTCATACAAGCCAAATCCCCCAACGTTTACTGCCGAAGAAAGCCATAAGATTATTGGTTGCAGTTATAGGTCACTAACAACTTGGTGTCGTGAAGGCGTATTCGGTCCCGGTTTCCAGAATGTTGGGTCTGGTAATTTCCACACTTTTACTGCATCTGACATTAAGCGGGCGAAGGTTGTTAATCGAGTTTCTGTGATGATTGGTAATTTATCAGGAAGTTTAACGTCCCGACCCGGATATAAAATTCTTGAGGAAGTGAATTCGTTTCTTCTGGAAAATCCAAGAGCCAAAGAAATGTTTATTACAGTAAACGTTCTTGGTAAGCCTGTGGTTAGACTGGTTCCTTCTATTGGTGAAGATTATCTGAGAATCCGATTGGTGGATTAATATGATCGAAGACATGGGCAACGCCGTCAAGATCCACGATACCCTTATTCCTGCCGTCAACATTCAGGTTGATGGGTATCCCAAGTTCGAAGATGGGTGGTGGTACAACATCTACTTCGAGGTCATGTTTGAGTGGGGAGACCACTGGGTGGTCGAGGTCATCCCAGGTGAAACTTGTAATGAGGTTCGAGTTGAGTCGTATTACGAGTGGAACAAAGTCGTTGCTGACGGAATCATGACCGAAGTCAAGCCAACCAGCACTTGGTATTGTGCAACGTGGGAGCGTTTCCTGGCTTTCTATCGCACATATGTTGAATATCGAGTATTTCTAGCAGCATGAGCTCTAGCCCGGATGGCGAAATAGGCATACGCAGGAGACTTAAAATCTCCCGTTCGAAAGAACTTGTGGGTTCAAGTCCCACTCCGGGCACTGTCAATATTAATAAAATAAGGAGAGACATGGCACAGCGAGTAGATATCCGTAACGAAGCAGTTGATCTTCTTCAAAAGGCTTTGCAGCCACAGTATATTGGTTGGGATGATCAGTACAGGGCGGTTGTGTCTGTCTTGATGGGCCAACCTCATTTCCTTTCTCGAATGCTCGAGGAAGCATTGTACGAGAAGGATCACTACGACGCTCTTGATTTGTGTGAGAAGGATGCGATTGAGGAAATGGATACGTTTCGAATGTCTTCTTCTTTTCGGAGAACAGTTGTTAACTTGGTGGAGCCGGAAGGTTGGTATCTCGAAAACCCATCGGACCGATTTCAGCTCGAAAGCTTTTTCGATGCGATGATGATCGTTTGGTGGGGAATGGGGACCAAAGATGTTGATAAGTTCTGGGCAAATGTAGACATTGCAGAAGGCTAGAAATGAGTGATCTACCCCGAGAAATGATTTTCCATGGTCCTCCGTGGATGCAGCAGGCCGAATGCAAGAAGCATAATCCACAAATGTGGTGGCCGTCAAAGAGTAAAGCTCCAAATCCGGTTGCAATTTCTATTTGTAATCGGTGTCCAGTAAAAGACGAGTGCCTCGAATATGCTGTTAAAGATCCCGAATGTCATGGTATTTGGGGCGGGACCAGCCATAAGGAAAGGATTCGGATTCGTCGTGCACGAAGACTCGACTCTCAAGAAGGTCAGTAAGTTCTACTACCGCCACAAGGGATTCATTTACTACACCTGGGGCGTTGTCATGGGTGCTGTGGCGATGAAGATCTGGATCGACTCGCAAGAAGAGCAGGCCCTATAATAGGAGAAACCCCAAAGGAGACAACCGTGAAGACCGCCGTGAAGATCGTGGCCGGAGTCGTCGGAACCCTGGTGGTCCTGCCCCTGGGCGTCAACGTCGCCCTGGCCAAGAGCACCAAGTTCCGCACCTGGTACATTAAGATGCAGCACGACATCATCCGGAACTACAGCCGGTGAGGTAGACCCAAGAAAGGTAGTAGCAAGCCAATAACAGCTACTATCTTTTTGTCTGAGGAGGGCTAATGATATTTGCAAACATGTTCTATAACTTGAATTCGCCAGACTCTCTAGACCCATTCAGCTTATATTTGAAGCTGGACACCATTGTAGAGGTAGTTTTGCCTCGAGGAATCGTCACTAATGCAGTTCTTCTTGAAATAAATCAGACCGAGAAACCTGGATTCTTGGTTTTGAAGCTGGGGTTCGATGATGCTCATCAGAGAATTTTCGAAGATTTCAATGAGCACACCGAGATTGAATTCGTTACTGTCAATATGAATTAACATCTTTCGCATGATTAACAATGGGTATAATAGGAAGACTACCCATAAGAGGTGATCATGGAAGAAGAAATCGAGTACACCGACGTTCCCGTCGGAGCCATCGTGACTGCTCTGATCGCTGGCATCGTGGGGACCCTGGGCATCAAGAAGATCGTCAAGATCCGCAAGGCCCGTCGCCTGAAGAAAGACCGTGAGCTGGTGAAGTTCACGGAGGAGTACGCAGAGGTGATGGAGCGTGCGGCTCGACGACTCGAGAGGATGAAGCAGGACCCCTGTGTCGACGAAGAGGAGTACAACGAAGAGCTTCGCATGGAGCGAGAGTTCCTCGACATCGTCTTGGTGAACCGACCAAAGATGTAGAGTCAACCAAAGGAATAATGGTTAGCCAATAACGACCATTATTCTTTTCTCTGTTCGTCAAAATAACGGGGCCTATAATAGGAACATTCGACGACAGAAAGAAGAGTACGATGAAGAAGAGGACATTCCGATTGCTGATCATCCCCGTCCTGATCCTGGCCTTGCTGGTCGGGAACTGGGTGGGGCTGCTCTGTGCAGTCTTCATCCTCGCCGTCATCCGAAGCGAGTTCGTGACGCGATAGTTCCAAGAAGGATAATAGCTAGCCAACAACGGCTATTATCTTTTCGTCGGATTAACAACCACTATAATAGGAACCACCGATAAGGAGGAGTTGTGAACCGATTCTTTTGGATTTTGATGTTCAGCATGAAGACTTCGTTGAGGCTGACTGCGAACCAGCTCGGAACCAAGGCCGATCGTGAGTACTATGTGGATTGCATGGTCAAAGACGAGCAAGCCGGGATGAGCTACGAGCAGTTCAGGACCAAGTACGAACTTCTGTACTGGACGCTGAAGCAGAACAAGATCGACAAGACCGCCAAGAAGTAGTTCCATGGGAAGGTAGCTAGCCAACAACGGCTATCTTCTTTTTTACTCACAGAAAGATCAAACGGTGGATGCAACAGATTTGGGGAAGTTGCTTTATGAGAACTTGGATCGGGCTGGAATTGAGGTTTATGACAATAACATAGCCGAGGTTCCTTGGGAAGAGTGTACTTCTGAATATCAGCAAATGATGATTCAGACCGCTAAGACGACCATGGAAGCTTTATATGGGGACGGGTGGCGACTTGTGCAACTTCGTGATTGGCTTGGGTGTTACATGGTCAAGGAAGAGTACACACGCGTTAAGCCAATGGAGGATGATTAATGTATTCTGAAATTGTGGCTTTAACTAATGCCATTAAAGATAGCGAAAAATCTCTTAATGATGCTAAAGATGCATTAGACAATATTGGTACTTTAATCGAGTCGGGTCCAAACCTTAATCATACCGTACCACGTAAGATTAAGGAAAATCGCCGCCGGAGCAATAAGCGGGCTCGAGCATCTCGGAAGAGAAACCGATGAAGAAGGTCGTAAAGATATACTTTGGAAAAGGACAAACCAAAGACGTACGATCTAAGGATTATAAGAAACAGCTTAAGCGCCTTGGTATTGATCCTAACAAAGACTTTGATGTGTCGATGGAACAACGCGGCCTCAACGAGGTTGCAATAATCACACAGGAGCAAGATGGCAAAGAAGACGCTAGTTCTCAATCCAACTAGGGCATACCCTGATGGCTTTGTTGAAAAGAAGATGATTGATCTTCACGAGGAAATTATTAAGCAGCAAATGCTTGATGAAGTTCGTCGTGTTGTTTATGGGTATGATTATGACATTGATGTTGAGGGAGAATGAATAATGCCTGAACTTATTAGTAAAGACACTCTTCTTTATGAGGCTTTTGCTGTTTTAGCAAATGTTGGCGGCGGCGATCTCGAAACGCAATCTCCTGAGTGGAATCGTGCGTTTATTCGTTTCCGTAGCCGTTTTCATGCTCGCATGGAGATTGATTTTACGTCGATTAGTTTAGTTGATAAACTTCAAGATCTTATTGACGAATATGGTTTTGCGGGCGTTTATAAGACGCTTAATAACATTAACATCCTAACGATGGAGGAATCAGATGGATCTGTTAGTTTAGTTGATAAACTTCAAGATCTTATTGACGAATATGGTTTTGCGGGCGTTTATAAGACGCTTAATAACATTAACATCCTAACGATGGAGGAATCAGATGGATCTGATGGACCATCAGAAGGACGTGTTGAAACGCCTGAGTAACGGTAAGATCCTTTGGGGTGGCGTTGGTAGTGGTAAATCTATCGTTGCCTTGGCTTACTACATGGAAAATGAAGTGGGTCTCGAGAACGTTTATGTCATCACTACCGCTAAGAAACGTGATTCCTTGGAGTGGCAGAGAGATGCCGCTAAGTTCGGAATCGGTATGGATAAGGACTCCACAGTAGCTGGCGTTCTCCATATTGATTCTTGGAACAACATAGGGAAGTATGTCGATGTCAAGAATGCTTTCTTTATCTTTGATGAACAACGTCTTGTTGGTGGAGGAGCCTGGGTTAAGGCGTTCTACAAGATAATCAAGAACAATAATGCTTGGTTGTTGTTGACTGCGACTCCTGGCGATACTTGGATGGACTTCATCCCAGTGTTTGTAGCTAATGGCTTCTACAAGAACAAGACAGAGTTTGTGAGACGCCACGTTCGTTACGCACCATTCAGCAGGTTTCCTAAGATCATAGGGTATTTTGATGTAGATGTTCTAGAGCAATACAAACGAGAAGTCTTGGTTGCTATGCCTTATGAAAGTCATACCATTAGGAAACATGAAGATGTGCTAGTTCCATATGATATAGACTTGTTCAAAACGGCTTCTGAGAAAAGGTGGAATGTTTTCGAAGATAAGCCGATAGAGAACGTAGCTGAGCTATTTGCTGTTCTCAGACGAATAGTCTATTCAGATCCTAGACGGCTTGATGCGTTACGCGGTCTTATGGAGAAGCATCCTCGGTTGATTGTGTTCTACACATACAATTACGAATTAGATCGTTTGAGAGAATTGTACGACTCTTTCTCTGATCTATATGAGGTTGCTGAGTGGAACGGTCATGTAAAGAACGCAATACCTACTGGTGAGAATTGGGTTTACATTGTGCAGTACACATCCGGGGCAGAAGGATGGAACTGTACGAGTACTGATGCCATGGTGTTTTATTCAATGACTTACTCATATAAACAATTTGAGCAAGCCCAAGGTCGAATTGATCGATTGAATACAGCATACGAGCATCTTTACTACTATACTTTGACAAGTAATTCGATCGTTGATCGAGCCGTTAAGAAGTCAATTTTGGCTAAAAAAGACTTCAACGAACGGGCTTGGGCAGAGGAAAATCTACCCAATTTCTAGATAGGTTCTACCCTGTTTTCGAACTTTTGAGAAATTTCTCAATCTGCCATTTTTGACCGATTTTGAGAATTTGCTAAAATTTTGTAGTCAAATTTTTAGGATTTGACATAAAAATGGCAGATTCGCCAAAAACGTGAAAAGTTCGAAAACAGGGTAGAACCTCGCCAGATTTGCAAAATAATGCCCGGAAAATGGCAAAAAAGGGTAGAAACCCCCCATAGGTTCTACCCTGTTTTCGAACTTTTGGGGGTGCTTCGGTCAAATCCAAAAAAAATTCTCAAAAACTTTTTATTTTTTGTCAGTTTCTACCCTGTTTTGTATTCTCTCTGTACGCGAATCTAAAAACAGGGTAGAACCTAAGCTTTTTTAAAAAGTTTTTCAAGAAAATTTTTGACATTTGACAGTAGAGCAAAACTAGTACGCAAAACAGGGTAGAACCTCACGAGATTTAGAAGGGAGGAATACTTTGTGGACGAGGTATGGATCACGTGTGATGAATTTCCAGATTACTCTATAAGTTCTTTTGGTCGAATAGTAAACAATAAGTTTAAACGGGTTGTCAAAATAACCTTTACTAAAGATGGAACGGCCAAAGTCAATCTTTACAAAGATGGAATTCAACACACAAGATCTTTAAAGACTCTAATTGGTTGTTACTTTGTAAAAGGTAAAACAGAAGTTTTCAATACACTAATTCATTTAGATGGTGACACAAGCAACAACAGTGTTACTAATCTTTGTTGGCGACCAAGATGGTTTGCTTTAAAGTACAAGTGGCAGCTTAAAGAAATAGACCGATACAATAAGATGAAGCTTGGGCCAATCATAGATGTTCGTTCTGGTTTGGTTTATAAAGAAGGAATAGTTCAAGCAGGATTAACAAACGGTCTTTTGTTTTCTGAAATTCTTCTTTCTCTAACGGATCAAACGCCAGTTTTTCCAACATGGCAGGTTTTTGGTCAGAAAAGATGAACACAATGAGCAATTTACAAAACAGGGTAGAACCACGCAAGAAAAACAAGGGTTGTAATGAGGATGAACCCCTTTTTTTGTTTTTGGGGGCAGCGTGTTAGAGTCTGCTTACCAAAACAAATTGATTCGAAAACTTAAAAGACAGTATCCTGGATGTATCATTCTTAAGAATGACTCGTCATATATACAAGGGATACCAGATCTTTCAATTTTTCAGGGGCCGTGTTGGGCAACACTAGAAGTCAAAGCTTCTTATGACTCTGAAGAACAGCCCAACCAAAGGTACTATGTGGATTTGATGAATGAGATGTCTTTCTCTTCTTTCATCTTTCCAGAAAATGAGAAGGAGGTGTTGCACCATCTTCAACAATCATTCAAATCTTGAAGGTAGACACGCCTTTCTCAGCCCAAGCTATTATCATTGGATCAATTATGATGATCAGAAACTCGAAGCCCGTTTCTTTTCGCATCGTTCTTCTCAACGAGGAACAGATCTACATGCTTTAGCTAAAGAAGCTATTCGTTTGGGCGTTAAACTTTCTAAATCAAACCCAACTCTTTCTATGTATGTCAATGATGCCATTGGCTACAAGATGAATGTTGAACAACCCCTTTATTATTCTGACAATTGCTTTGGTACAGCTGATGCAATCTCTTTTCGTCGTGGAAAGCTTCGAATTCACGATTTAAAAACCGGAATCAATCCTGCCTCTATGAAACAATTAGAGGTTTATGCTGCTATCTTTTGTTTGGAATACGGCCACTCACCGTATGAAATAGCGATTGAATTACGGATCTACCAAAACGGTGAAGTTATAGTTCATGAGCCAGATCCAGAACACATCTTGTTCATCATGGATAAGATCATTGAATCTGATATGAAGATCGAGATGTTAAAGCAGGAGGGGATGTGATGTTGGTCGAAGAAGAGGATTATCTTGCTCATTATGGCATCCTTCGTAAGAGTGGGCGTTATCCTTGGGGGTCTGGTGAAGACCAGTACGCAATCAACAAAGGGTTTATAGGTACAGTTACTGATCTTAAGAAAAAGGGTTATAGTGAAACGGACATTTGTAAGATGTTCGCTATAACTGATAAAGACGGTAACGTTACTGATGGCTTCTCTACAACGCAACTTCGTAATGCTATGAAGATTGCAAAGAATGAAAACCGTGCTGCTGACATCTCTCAGGCCCAGCGACTTAAAGAAAAGGGTACTTCTAATTCTGAGATTGGTCGTATTATGGGGATCAACGAGTCCTCCGTTCGATCTTTACTCAAAGCAAGTACTGCTGAAAAGACCAGCGTTCTTCTTAATATGACTCAGATGTTAGAACGTGAAGTCGCTGCTAACAAGTTCATTGATGTTGGTGAAGGTGTGTCACACCATGTTGGTGTTAGTAAGCATACCTTTGATGCTGCTGTTGCGGCTCTTAAAGAAAAGGGCTATGCTGTACACACTATTCAGGTTGACCAGTTAGGTACTGGTAAGAAGACCAACGTTAAAGTTCTGGCTCCTCCAGACACTACTTGGCCACAAGTTAATGCTAATCGAGATAGCATTAGAATGCCTAACCATAAGATTGCTGATTATGGTAGAAGCGTTCTTGGTATTGCTAAGCCTTTAGCTATTGACCCTAAGCGAGTTAAGGTTCGATGGGCTGAAGAAGGGGGCAAAGAAGCAGACGGCGTTCTTTATGTCCGTCCAGGAGTCAAAGACGTTGAACTTGGCGGCAACATGTACGCTCAAGTTCGTGTTCAGGTTGGTAAAGGTCATTATCTTAAAGGCATGGCCGTATACAAAGACGGTCTTCCAAGAGGAACGGACATAGTATTCAACACCAACAAGTCTAAAGTAGACACTGGTGGCGATCCTCTTAAAGCCATGAAGCCTTTAAAGACCAAAAAAGATGGGTCTGTTGATGAAGACAATCCTTTCGGATCCAACATCTCCCGTCAGATAACTATTAAAGATAGGCATGACAACGATAAAGCTACGTCTGTTATGAATCTTGTTAATGAAGAAGGTAGTTGGGCTAAGTGGTCCAACACTCTTTCTTCTCAGATGCTTTCAAAGCAGACACCTAAGCTTGCTAAAGAACAGCTTGATCGTACGCTTAAGAACAGGGAACGTGAGTTTGAGAGAATCTCTAAACTTACCAACCCAGAAGTTCGTAGGAAGATGCTAATTGCCTTTGGTGATGAGTGTGATTCTGCAGCTGTTCATCTTAAAGCGGCTGGAATTTCAGGAACTAAGGGTCACCACGTAATCATACCAATAGACTCTATATCACCTACGAAAGTCTATGCACCAAACTATCCAGATGGCATGAGAGTTGCTTTGATTAGGCACCCTCATGGTGGAACCTTTGAGATTCCAGAACTTGTTGTTGATAACAAGAATCGAGAAGCAAAGAAGGTTCTTGGGAGAAATCCAATTGATGCTATAGGCATCCATCATAGCGTTGCACAAAGGCTGTCTGGTGCAGACTTCGATGGTGATACTGTTCTTGTCATCCCTAACAATAGCAATAAGATCAAGCGTTCTTCTCCTTTAAAGGATCTTGAGAACTTCGATCCTGTTACCGCATACCCAAAGTATCCTGGTATGAAGGTAATGAAAGAGGCCACAAAGGGCCGAGAGATGGGCGACATCACCAACTTGATTACCGACATGACCATTAAGAATGCCCCTGCTTCTGAGATTGCTAGAGCAGTAAAGCATTCTATGGTTGTCATTGATGCCGCTAAGCATGAGCTTAACTATAAGCAATCTGCTATAGACAACGGCATCCCTGCATTAAAGCAGAAGTATCAAGGTGGTTCTAGAAAGGGTGCATCTACTCTTATCTCTTTGGCTAGTAATCAAGAGCACGTTCCTAATAGATCTGAACGTCGTGCATCTGAAGGTGGGCCAATTGATAAGAAGACCGGTGAAAGAATCTATGTAGAATCTACTAAGCCTGGCAGATCTATAACGATTCCTAAACTGGCTCTTACTAAAGATGCTCACACTCTTTCATCTGGTACGCCGATGGAAAAGATCTATGCTGATTACTCTAATCAAACTAAGCAGCTTGCCAACAAGTCAAGGCAAATAGGGGTAAACATTAAGAACTCCCCCACTTCTAGTAGCGCTAAGAAAGTTTATGCTAAAGAAGTAGAGGAATTAAAGGTTGCATTATCCCTTGCTAAAAGGAATGCCCCCCTTGAAAGGCAAGCCCAGATCTTTGCTAATGCCATCTATCGACAGAAGCTTCATGCCAATCCAGATATGGATGAAGAGACAAAGAAGAAGGTCCGGTATCAAGCGCTTACTGAGATGAGAAATAGGGCCGGTGCCAAAAAACACCCCATAGAGATAACAAAGGCCCAGTGGGACGCCATCCAGGCAGGAGCTATTTCTTCTACAATGTTAACACAAATCTTAGCCAACGCTAATATGGATAGGGTACAAGAGCTAGCAAGCCCCCGTCCTAAAGCCCTCACCTCAGCTAAGGTTGGCCAAGCCAAAGCATTGCTTGATGCTGGCTATAGCAAGGCAGAGGTTGCTAAGAAGCTTGGTGTCTCTACATCTACTATTGATAGAGAGCTTGGACTTAACAAGTTAGTTACTAAGTAGACCAACATCAACGATGATCTTGTTCTATCTTCGTGAACTAACTTATGCTGGTACACTTACTAATAATACTAATTACTGTGTACCCCGGCATAATATAGAAGAACCCCCACTAATCAACATCAAAGGGAAAGGAAACGAACAGATGCAAGAAGCAATGCTAACAACTGACGACAATCCGTTCGATCCTTTCACTGAGTTCGACGCATGGTTTCAGTTTGACGTGTCACATGGCTATCACACGCTATCCTACCTCGCCCGCATAGCCATCACGTCGCCAGAACTTTCGGATGCTGATGAATTGTTAGCAATCGAACAGGCAATTGACGAAATAATTCGTGAAAATCCTTTAAATTATAAAAAAGTTACACGTGAATACGTCCCAATCCAAGTTCCTTTTGAAGATTAAATGTCTTTTAGAGGGGGAGGGGGGTCTAAAAAATACACCCCCCCCTATGCAT